>Ga0137403_10009941_pt1 | contig 10556 bp, 7 predicted proteins | sample CZOMad2_1_16fung_FD_122057 | JGI IMG/M metagenome (GOLD analysis project Ga0137403, IMG submission 122057) | Vadose zone soil fungal communities from Angelo Coast Range Reserve, California, USA - CZOMad2_1_16fungal (Hybrid Assembly) | ecosystem: Environmental > Terrestrial > Soil > Vadose zone... | reverse complement strand
GGTTGTGGTCGCGGCCGTCGCCTTTTTCGTTGAATGGCGTGCGGCCGAATTCGCCGCCCCACACCACCAGCGTCTCATCCAGCAGCCCGCGCGATTTCAGGTCGGCCAGCAAACCGGCGATCGGTTTGTCCGACGCGCGGCAGTGCCTGCTGTGATTCTTCTCCAGGTCAGTATGAGCGTCCCAGCCGCTGCCCGACCCGGCATACAGTTCGACGAAGCGTACGCCGCGCTCGACCAAGCGCCGGGCCAGCAAGCAGTTGGCGCCGAATGCCGCCGTATCCGGCTCATCGACACCGTACATTTTCTTGGTGGCGTCCGATTCCTTACTGAAATCGACGGCCTCGGGAGCGGCGGCCTGCATCTGATAAGCCAGCTCGTAGGCGCCGATGCGCGCTTCCAGTTCCGTATCGTCCGGATTTTCCCGGGAGAAGCGCTCATTCAGCCGTTTCAGAAAATCCAACTTGCCGCGCTGCTCTTCGTCCGTCGTGCCCTGCGGCGGCTTCAAATGCAGGATGGGCGTGTCTCCCTGGCGGAATTGCGTGCCCTGGTAAGTCGCCGGAAGGAAACCCGAATTCCAGTTCTTCGGACCGCCGACGGGCTCTTTATCGTCCAGCAGGATGACGAACGACGGCAGGTTGCGATTCGCCGAGCCCAGGCCGTAGGTGGTCCACGCGCCCATGGCGGGACGCCCTGCGAGAATCGAGCCCGTGTTCATCTGGCAAACGGAGCCGACATGATTCAGCCCATCGGCCCAGACGGAGCGGACGACGGTCATGTCATCGACGTGCTCGGCGATATTCGGGTACCAGTCCGACACCCAGATGCCGCTACGGCCGTATTGCTTAAACGTACGCTTGCTGGGCATGAGCGTATTGTTCGAAGTGCCCATGGCCGTAATGGGACGGCCGAAGGACGTTGGCATGGGCTGCCCGGCCAGGTCCAGCAGCTTGGGTTTGGGATCGAACAGATCTACGTGGCTCGGGCCGCCCTCCATGAAGAGCCAGATGATCGATTTCGCCTTGGGTGGATGATGCGGCTTCTTTGGCGCGAGCGCATCGCGAAGCGTGGCCGCTGCGAGCGAGGAATCGCCGCGCAGGAGGGAAGCCAGCGCGATGCCGGCGAGGCCGCTGCCGGCGCGCGTGAAAAATTCGCGCCGTGAGGCCACCGGCCAGTGATGCCGCAGCTTATCTTCCATCGGATTCTCCCGGCGTCTCCGTGCTCCGGCGCTTGATCAATTCAATTGACATACAGGAACTCATTCGAGTTCACCAGCATGTGACACAAATCCGTCAGCGCCGCTTTGCGCGCGTCTTCCTGTGGCATGCGCGCACCCAGCATAGCGCTCTGGTGGTCGAGAAACGCGAGGGCTTCTTTGCGCTCGTCCGGCGTCGCCGCGCGCGCATACACAAATCGCCATGCGCGATCCACCTGCGCTTCGGGCGTCATCCCTGCATCGTTCCACACGCGCCCGGCAAGCGAGCGAGACCAATCCAGCACCAGCTCATTATTCAGCAGCTCGAGCGCCTGCGGAGCCGTAACAGTAGCGTTCCTGCGGGGGCAGCTTTCGTGAGTATCCGGCATGTCGAAAACTTCGAACATGGGATACCTTGTGTTGCGCCGTACAAAAACATATACGCTGCGGCGCTCGGCTTCGGATGCCACTTCGTCCTTCTTCCAGCCGCCCCGGGTCTCGACACCCGCCGGGAGAGGGGGGAACACGCCGGGGCCGCCCATCTTCAGGTTGAGACGGCCGCTGACCTCGAGAATCGAGTCGCGGATGGCTTCGCCTTCCAGGCGGTGGCGGTTGTAGCGCCACGCCAGCCGGTCCTCGGGATCGACTTTCACGGCATCAGGATCCGGCCGCGACGATTCCTGATAGGTGTTCGAAAGCATAATGAGCCGGTGCATCCTCTTGATGCTCCAGCCATTCTCGACGAAGGTCGCGGCCAGATAATCGAGCAGTGCCGGGTTGACGGGCCGCTCGCCCATGGCGCCGAAATCGCTCGGCGTGCCGGCGATACCGCGGCCGAAGTGATAGTGCCAGATGCGGTTCGCCACCACGCGCGGAGTCAGTGGATTCTCGGGAGAAGCCAGCCACTCAGCCAGCGCCGTGCGGCGGCCGGTCGAGGCGATATCGGCTGGGGGAACGATGCGCGCCGGACCGGGATCGAGAATCGACAGGAACCCGGGCTCGACTTCCTCTTTGTATGCGTTATAGACCCCGACGGCCAGTACGTGAGTCTTGGGTGACTCGCGGCCATTATCGATCATGGCCTGCGCTATTGGCTCGGGAGCCGGCTGGATGCCGTCGAACGCGGCCAGCTGCGTCTGCAGCTCTTGCCAGCGTTGTTTGGCCTCGCCCTTTAACCCGTGGCCGGCTTCCTCTTCGCTGTGCTCGATCTGCGGCCGGGCCTTGTAATACATCTGCCACTGAATCGGCGTGCGCTCAGCCGCGAGCGCGGTGATGGCCGCCTGGATCTCCGCCGGGAACTTGTCGAAGTTCTCCTTATAGAGAGCAGCCAGCTCCGGCTCGACCACCTTATGAATCTCCTCGCGGATGTTCTTGGTCTTCACATCCCAGGCGGCGTACTGCCGTTGGTATTCGTCGCGATGCTCACCAAAGTCGAGCGCCAGGTGGTCTTCGATGCGCGTGTTGGCAAAGAAGGCCTGCAGGCGGTAATAATCTTTCTGCAGGATGGGATCGAACTTGTGATCGTGACAGCGCGCGCATGCGAACGTGAGCCCCAGGAACGTCGCGCCGACGGTATCGGTGATGTCGTTCAGGATCTCCTGGCGGCGCTCCATGAGCTTGCGGGCGTTGCTTTCATCGGGAAAGTGCCGATTGAAGCCGGTGGCCACGAGAGCGGCCGGATCGCGGGGATATAACTCGTCACCCGCGATCTGCTCCTTGATGAACCGGTCGTAGGGCTTGTCCTGGTTGAAGGAGTCGATGACGTAATCGCGGTACCGCCAGATATTGGGTCGCGTTTCATCGCTCTTGAAGCCTTCGCTGTCGGCATATCGCGCCAGGTCCAGCCAGTGTCGGGCCCAGCGTTCGCCGTAGCGCGGGGAGTCGAGCAGGCGGTCTACAACTTTAGTAAACGCTTCGGGCGAAGCATCGCTCACAAATGCCTGCACTTCTTCGGGAGTGGGCGCCAGGCCCGTAAGGTCGAGTGTGGCCCGGCGAATCAGCGTCACGCGGTCGGCTGGCGGCGCCGGCGTGAGCTTTTTCTCTTCCAGCTTAGCCAGGATGAACGCGTCGATTTCGGTCTTCACCCACGCGCGATTTTTCGGCTGAGGCACGGCGGGCCTGACGACTTTCTGGAATGCCCACCAGCGGCGTTGCTGCGGTGTAAACTGCTTGGGTGCGTCGGCGGCGAATAGTGACGCGATCCCGGCGGCGGCTAGAGCACCCCACAAACCCTTACGACTCATGCGTCCCTCCGGAGGACCTTGATTGTCCGCAATTATAACAAGAGGCGCGGTAGAACAGGCACTGCTGGTCCTGGTTTACTTGGCGTGCTCAGCCACTACAAGGCGGGAGTCGGTCTGAAACTTCCGGAAGTTCCTGTACGTGGTGTCTTCCTGTACACGCAGCTTCTTAAAAACTCCGAGCCGCGCGGATGCAGCGACCGAAATATGCTGCGGAAGCCAGACCTCGTCGTTCACGCGCGTCTGGTCGAACCGGATGCGCGCTCCCGGGTCCAGCCGCACCAGGAACAGTCCCCAGGAAACAGGATGGATTACCTCGGCCTCCAGCTTCACCCAGTGGTAGGACTGCTGATCGATCCAGAGTTTCCCGCGCACGTGCGGAAGAATCTTGGCATCGCGGCTCCGGGGCCGGTAGCCGGGGTGCGGCGAAGCTTCCAGGATCCAGACTTCCCGCCCATCGACGGTGTCCTGTCCTACGTTCCTGAAATCGAATGCCTCGGCAACTTCGCGCATGGCCTCGCGCTGGCGCTCGCGCCGCTTGTCGTAATCCTCGATCCGGCGGCGCCGCTGCTAAGGCGTTTCCTTCATCCGGTCGGCGATACTCTTTTCCAGCTTCACCTGCTCCTTCTTTTCTTCCGCCGCGGGAAGCGGGTGGTCATCGCGTTCCAGTAAACGAAAGTAGGGAGATCCCTCCAGTAGCGTGACGTCGTACGTTTTCACCTCTTTCGACTTCACCCGGCCGGTGGAATCGATCTGGCGCTCCTCGGTACGCTGCAGAAAAGTGTAGTTGCGCGCCATTTTCCAGTTCTCGTCGCTCGCCGTCACAGACCGCTGCACGATCTCGCGTGCATCCGGTTGCCCGGCCGCGGCAGTCATCACCGATATGAGCGCGAGTGCAACTCGCATACTCGGATCTACGAGCACGAAGGGGGCCGAGTTTCGGTTTTGGGGTCGCAACATGCATTTTTTTCTTGACATTCTCCCCGAAGCACCTTATATATGAATCACATTGCGATTTTGATGATCGCAAAATCTGATGTTAGGGAGAATCAATCGATGAAGAACGCAACCAAGAAGGCCAAGAAGAAAGCCGCTCCGAAGAAGAAAAAGTAGTCGGCGGCGTCCCGAACAGGGACCAACGAGTTTGACTTTCCAGGCCCCGATCATTCGGGGCCTTTTTATTTGGCGGCCCGATCATTCGGGGCGTTTTCATTTCTGCGCGACCCTCTGCACCAGCGTCCGGAACGTCTCCCCCATGTCCGCCAGCAGTTGTTTCAGTTGCAACCGGCGCCGCATCTGCTCCCGTGGCGTCTCCGCGGCGAGCGCGCGTGCGAACTGATCCGCCGTCCCCGCCTCGACCAGCGTGCGGGCCAGAGGCTCGAACGTTTCCCGCTCGAGACCTATGCTCCTGCCATGCTCTTCCAGAGCCGTGAAACAAACATGTGCGGTGATGTCCTGCTCTCCCGGGTTCTTGAGTACATCCTCCATAGCTTGATGACTCCGGTAGCTCATCAGCGTCCCGAGAGGAAACCGTGGCAGTTCGGCCACAGTGTAGCCGTAGTCGATGCTGAACACATACCCTGCCGCGAGCGCCGTGCGAATCCTGTCGAGCCAAGCAAGCGCTTCGAGGTTCACTTCGAAGATTTGGCCGTCGGAGAGGGTGCCGAGATATTTCTTTCGATAACATTCCAACTTTTCCGGCGCAGAGCCCTCCTCGGTCCAGGCGAAGGCGTCGCCCGCAAGACCCACGCGCAACTCCCGCGCGCCTTCTTGGCGCATCACCGCCACGTGGACCGGCAGGGCGTCGAAAAACTCGTTCGAGAAAACCACGCCGCGAATGCGGTCCGGCAGGCCTCCGGTTCTAATGTCGACCGGAATGTAGCGAAACTCGCGCAGCGCTTCGGCCATCTCACCACGCCCCGCGCCCAGTTCCACCACAGTGAAGTCCTGGGGCGCTCCCATGCGCTGCCACAGGTTGCGAATGCGTTCAGCAATCAGGATGCCGAAGACGGGCTGGAGTTGTGCGGCGGTGTAGAAATCGCCGCGGATTCCAAAGGGGTCGCGTGGGCGGCGGTAATATCCGAGCTCGGGATGGTAGAGCGCCGCCTCCATGAACCGCTGAAAAGAGATTGGCCCGTTCCGGTGAATTTCGTCGCGCAGGATTTCGGTCAGCGGGGTCATGTGTTGCGGCTTTGCGGTGTCCGGATGAACATTTCGACCAGATAATCGTGGAGGCAGTCGTAGAGATAGCGTTGCAGCGTCCACGGAAACTGGGAGTGATCGATGTCGCGTGGATGCAAGGGCGCGTAATAGGTGTGCAGGCCGAGATCGCGATTCTTCAGTTCGATCACCAGTTCGATGGCGCCATTTTTCTCCCGTGCCGAAAAATCCACGAGCGCGTGCTCGTAACGCGCCAGCTCCGCCCGGACTTTGGCGAGGGCCAGGCTCTCCGGTGTCTCCACGCACCTATGCTAGCTTGAAATTTGGCAGGACAGACATGGCGTATGTCTCCTGCGCGATTCTCTGATCCCGAACGAGGGACGGGCAGGAATGCCTGTCCTACTGGCTGACGGATGCCTCTACCCGACACGATCCGCGTGAAGCTCAGCTCGGAAGCAGCCGAATACGTCTCGATCACGCCCGTGGTGGTGCAGGAGATGCCGGTGCGCGATCTGGTGGAGCACATGCTCGGCATCACGGGAAAAGATGAGGCCCGCGTCCGCGATCTTCTCCTGCGCGGCACGCTGGTGAGCGGCGCGTCACGGTTCCGTTGGACCGGCTGGGAAGCTCCACCCGAGAGCATTCGCTCGCTGCTCGCCAGTTTTCCGGACGCCGATTCGTCGCGCCCATTCGACGCCGCCCAATGCAAGCGGTTGGTGCTGCGAGGCCCGCGCCAGCCGATCGGCATTCCCCGCGACATCGGTATGACTCGCGGCACCTGGGCGCGGATGCTGCGCCGGAGGACTTTCTGGGATTTGCTGATGGAAATAGCCGCCGCTGGAAAGCCGCAATATAGGGGCTACTCTTACCGCGATCGCGCCGATGTCTATCAGCTCGCGCTCGGCGGCGCGGACATGCAGCGTATCCGCGAAGGAGCCCGCCTTGTGCCCTTCACGGCGCTCCAGAGCCAGATTCGCACGGTGCCCGTCGAGGCGGCGGAGCTTTACGTGGTTCGCGCGGCTGCGGCCACGACCATGAAATTAGCGGAATAGGCCTCACGCGGCATTCAAGCGCGCGCGTGCCACCTAAGAACTCGTGGTCCGCCGCTTGCGCAGTTCATCCAGCGTTACCGCCAGAATGATCACCGCGCCGATGATCGCCTGTTGCAAGTATGGCGAGACGCCTAGCAGGTCGCTGCCATTCGACAGCAATCCCATGATGAACGCGCCGATCAGCGTTCCGGTGACGCTGCCCTCGCCGCCATGCAGGCTGCCGCCGCCGATCACGACCGCCGCGATGGCCTGCAGCTCGTAACCCTGGCCGGCGGTGGGCTGCCCCGTCATCAGGCGCGAGGCTTCGATCATCCCCGCCAGGCCCGTCAGCATACCGCCGATCGCATACACCGCCGTGGTGTGGAAGTTCACCGGAATTCCGGCATAAACGGCCGCTTCCCGGTTACTGCCGATGGCGAAGGCGTAGCGCCCCAAACGCGTGTGCTCGAGAACTACGTGCGTCATCAGCGCGCACGCTACCAGGATCCAGAGCACGAAAGGCACTCCCAGCACATTCCCTTCTCCCAGAAAGGAAAATGCCTGCGGGATGCGGTGCACCGGCAGGCCGTTCGAAATGATTAGCGTCAGCCCGCGAAAAATGCCCAGGGTGCCCAGCGTCACAATGAATGGCGCGATGCGAAGCTGGGTGGTCATGAGGCCGTTGGCCAGCCCGCACAGCAGGCCCGTCGCGATCCCCACCACCATGCCCGCGGGTATCGAGAAGCCCTTCTCCATGGCCATGGTCCCGAGCAGGCCGCCCATTGCGAGAATCGCACCTACGGAAAGATCGATTCCCCCGATGATGATGATCATCGTCATGCCCAGCGCCATGATATTGATCACCGCCGTCTGCCGAGCCACGCTCGAGAGGTTCGTGTTGGTCAGAAAATGCGGTGACGCAATCGCCAGGGCGACGAAGAGAATGATGAGGCTCAGAAACGGCAGCAGTCGCTGCAAGACAATCCGCTCCCGCTTGCCTGCGGCGGGCGCTGCCGGCATCTCGGCTCTCTCGGCCGCTGGGGTATTCACGCGCGCTCCCCGGCGAGCGGTTGGGTTTCGAGCGCCGCATAGCGCAGAATCGCTTCCTGCGTGGTGCGGCCCGGCAGTTCGCCGGTTATGCGGCCTCCGCGCATCACCAGAATCCGATCGGCCACTTGCAGCAGTTCCGGCATTTCCGAGCTCACCATGAGGATGGCCGCGCCCGCTCGCGCCAGTTCGTGCATCAGATTGAAAACTTCCACTTTCGCGCCGACGTCGATGCCGCGCGTGGGTTCATCGAACAGGAAGATTTGCGCCTGGCGAAAAAGCCATTTGGCGATGACCACCTTCTGCTGATTGCCGCCGCTCAACCGCCCGGCCAGCTGTCGCGGCGAACCCGCGCGAATGCGCATCCGCCCAATGAATTCCACGGCGGCCGAGTTTTGCGCGCCGCTGTCCACCAGACCGAAGCGGCAGATGGCCGGCATATTGGCCAGCGTAATATTGTGCGCGATGGGCAGGCGCAGCGCGAGGCCAGTGATCTGGCGATCCTCGGTCACGAGCGCAATCCCCGCTTTCACCGCTTGCTTGGCCGAACCGATCACTACCTCGCGCCCGCAAACCGAAACTTTGCCGGAGTCCACCGGGTCCACGCCGAACAGCGCCCGGCAGAGTTCCGTGCGGCCGGCCCCGATCAACCCCGCGAGGCCCACGATCTCGCCCGCGCGCAGCGAAAATGAGATGTCGTTCAAGCGGCCCTGCTGGTTCACGTGTTCCACGCGCAGCAGCTCGGCACCTGGCGGCAACGGATCGCGCTGGTAGATCGCCGACACCTCGCGGCCCACCATGTGGTGGATAATCCGCTCGGTGGTGAGTTCCGCCAGCGGTCCAGTGTGCACGGTCCGGCCATCGCGCAATATGGTGACGCGATCGCCGACGGATTGCAATTCGTCCAGCCGGTGCGTGATGTAGATGACGCCCACCTGGCGCTCGCGCAGCGCGCGCACGATGCGGAATACTTCCGCCGCTTCCGAGCCCGAAAGCGATGACGTTGGCTCATCGAAAATCACGAGGCTTGAGCCATGCAGGATGGCGCGGCAGATCTCCACCAGCTGCTTTCCCGCCGGGGTCAGCTTTTCCACGCGCCATTCCGCGCGCAGGGGAAACTGGTGCTCCGCAATTACGCGGCTGGCGGCTTCGATCATGCGGCGCCGCCTCACCCAGCCCAGGGGCAACCGCTCTTCGCGTCCTAAATAAAGGTTCTCGGCAACCGTCAGGTGGGGCGCCAGCAGCGATTCCTGGTGGACCATCGAAATCCCGATGGCTGCCGCTTCGGCCGGAGTTTTCAAATGAACTTCCCGCCCCTGCCACAGCATCTGGCCGCCATCGCGCTCCACGATCCCGGCGATAATTTTCATGAGCGTGGATTTGCCCGCGCCATTTTCGCCGAGCAGCAGGTGGACCTCGCCGGGCTGAACGGCCAGATTGCCATCCCCCAGCGCAGTGACGCCGCCGTACCGTTTTTCGATGTGGTTGAGTTCGAGGAGCACCGGAAGCGAAACCAGTTTACAACGGTTTCGGTCGTTACACGGTGGCTTGGGTGAGGGTACTGGGGAGAAACCCCATTACCTGGCTGCGGAAGGGCGCCCGGCTAACGCGCCGCAAGCGAAATCCAGACGCCCACCGCAATACGAAAGGTTCCAATTGACCCACTTCACAGCCGCGCTTCCCACCGGCATGCCCGGCTAAAGCTTTGGCAAACAAGACTGCGTAGTGCTATCTTCTCGGCTCCCCATTTCTCCGTTTTGCAGAAAAATGGATTAGCGCCTCGAAGCTCACCGGCCACATCCTCCTGCTTGGAGCCTATGCCTCGAACTGGCCTTTCGCTCGCTCACCCCAGCTACCCGTTTCCAGGTTGCCGGCATAAGGTCGACGCTCCCGGCCACATTCTTCGACGCCCGCTGAAACTCTATCAAGCCCGTTCGGCTTTTTCGCTACTCCACTCAATCCGGTTAGCCCCGGACCGGGCGGGATCAAAGCGATGAACCCGTTGCCCGACTTCATTCCCGCGTTTCCAGCGGCTGCTGAATTTCCACTCCCCTTGGGGATTTTTGGGTCCCCTGCAGATCGCAGCGTTCCATCCAGCCTGCCACCGGAAAAGCTCACCGTGCAATTCGCCCGATTTCCCTTCGCTCCCCGTCGGCCTCTTACTTTTTGGCAATCGGCCTTCGGATCATCGTTCCAGGTCCGCTACGTTTCACCCGGCTCAACTGTTCCGTGAACCCCTTGGAACCAAAGCCATCATGCGCTGGAACGCGATCTGGGTCAAATGAAATTTGACACTTTGAATGTGATTTCCTCAACATTCTTCTTGTGACATTTCATTCATTTAGAGCCATCAGCTAGTGCACAAGCAGTGGAAAAGCCGCAAGCGCTGGTGGAAAAAACATTCTGGTTTGTGATTGTTCCGTCGTGGGTGTTCGTAACGCCGGTGGCGGCGTAGTTTTTGGGGAAGAATTACGGCTTTGTGCGGGTTCCAGACCAATTTGCAGTCCCGGGTGATCTCCGTGACTTTATGCCTACTCAGCTTCCCTCGGATTCGCGGGTGGGAGCTGCCCGCTCCTTCGGGCGGAGATCTCCGGCGAGGGCATCACCATCACCGTCCGGGTCATCGAGTACGACGTCGATATCGAGGGCCAGGACGTGAAGGAGATGTTCTGCCTGGTCACCGACCTCCTCGACTGGCAGGACTACCCGGCCCTCGACCTTGCCCGGCTGTATAAATGGCGGTGGGACGGGTCGGAGACCGCGCTGCGGGAGGCCAAGGCGCCGCTGCGCGGCGCCGGCCCGGGCACCGGCCCGATGCTCCGCTCCTGCTCCCAGGCCCTGGTCCGGCAGGAGCTCGCGGCCTGGGCCGCCGCCACCGGGCTGACC
>Ga0137403_10009940_pt1 | contig 10556 bp, 12 predicted proteins | sample CZOMad2_1_16fung_FD_122057 | JGI IMG/M metagenome (GOLD analysis project Ga0137403, IMG submission 122057) | Vadose zone soil fungal communities from Angelo Coast Range Reserve, California, USA - CZOMad2_1_16fungal (Hybrid Assembly) | ecosystem: Environmental > Terrestrial > Soil > Vadose zone... | reverse complement strand
AAGATTTTGTGGATTAATAAGTTATTTGTCCTTATCCTTCTTTTCCGGACGCTCCAATTTATAAAAAACAGGCCCTTCCTGGGGTGGGGATACGAGTTCCTTTAAAAGATCATCGAAAGATCCATTGACCTTCAGTTTCTCTTCATACTTACTCTTCCTTGATTTCTTCGACTTCTTTTCCGGGGCCATTACCTTGTTTTTTTGTGGTTAGTACCGTGTATTTCAAGCGGCCATCCAGCCGTTGTAAAGTTAGATTAAATCTCTGATTGTCCTGTAATTTACGGGTGTTATACCGAAATCCGAATTCATCACAATAGCGTTGAAGATGTTTGGGACTGACTTGGTGGTATATACCATATATCCCGCGTTTTAACTGGCTCCAGAAGTTTTCTATCCCATTGGTATGGAATCCTTGTGGATCGACGTAAGTACCTTCAGAATGATTTATAATCACATGTTCATATTTCCGGTGTACGGTACTGTAAACGGGATAAGCATCCGTGATAATGGTGGAATCTTTTTCTACGGTAGAAAAAATGATATTCTCCACATTCTTTTTTGAAACCCAGGGCATTACCTGGGTAACAACATCGCCTTCCTTTTGAAGAAGACCAATCACCGCGGTCTTTGTCTCTTCGCTTCGTCCCCGCGTATTGAACTTCCCCTTTTTAGATTCATGCTTGTTTCCTTCCTTTCCTCCCACGTACACCTCATCTATCTGGATTTCACCTAATAACAATGATTTTTTAGTTCTGAGGGATTCCCGGATACGGTGGAGGACAAACCACGCAGTTTTCTGGGTGATACCGAGATCACGGGATAATTGTGAAGAGCTTATCCCTTTCTTGTGATTGGAAATGAGATATACGGCAGGGAACCAGGTTGTCAGGGGAATATTAGAATTTTCGAATACGGTGCCTACCGTTACGCTGAACTTCTTGAAACATTCCTTATTGGCACATTTAAGGCGTTTTCCGGCTTCAATCCGATAAATCTTGTTATATCCACAGAAAGGGCAGACAGGGCCTTCAGGCCAGCGGGTTTCTTCCAAATGCGTTCTACATACTTGTTCGTCGGCGAATTTCTTTAATAAGTCCTTCAGATTCTTAAATTCCATGCTATAGGTTTATGAGCACAAAGATAATACTTGTCCCAAATAGTGCCTAATTTTGGATGTTAAAGAAAATGCAAAAAATATTAACTTTGCTAAAAGAGAAGAGTGTTATCAAAAACGTTGACCTTTTTTATTTCCCATCCGAATTTTCGGTGCAAGTTCGATCAATGGACAACCTAGTAGGTAGGCATGTATTTTGACACTCTTTTCTTACAACCTAAACCTTATTATATGATTCTCTCTCAAATAGGACTTGTAATTGGTATGATAGGAGCTTTTTTGCTATATAAATATCCAGTGGCAACAAAAATGGAAGACCCAGATGCCTTTAATATTGAGTCTCCAAACAGTCCATATGAGAAGAAAAAAATTGTTCATAATAATTCTCTCATAGAATCAGGTTCCAATTGGGGACTTGGGTTGATTTTTATCAGTTTTCTACTCCAACTTCTTGGAACGTTTAAAATATTTTAAGATAACTTGACCTGGTGTAAAGAACATTGCTTCTCCAGGTTCCCACGGATGTCCAAATATTATTTCAACGAGGCCGAAAATTGTCACGATGCCGCTTATTGTTGCTATTATAATTTCAATTGTTGACATTTTTTGTATTTATTTAGATTTCAATTAGTTAATTGATTTAGTCCCAAATGGTATATAGATGCCTCTCGGATTTTTTCCAGTTTTTGGTAGAAGATCAGTAATTATAATAACGGTAGTGCCCGGGGCCGGGCCTGCGGCTCCGGGTACGATAGACCTGTTCGGGAAGGACGCGTCCCAGCCCGATGATCAGGCCTGCATTCAGGCTGAACTGATAAATATCCGAATAGGTGGAGATGCCGCCCCCGGGTCCAAAGTTGCTGAAATAAAAACCGCCGCTGGCGGCGTCGACCGGGGATAAGAGCTGGGCTTTCAATTGCAGGCCCACCCTGGGCGAGACATAGATATTCGTACCCAGCTGCATGCCCACCGCAAATTTCGTGTCGTTGTCATAATTGCCGCCGGGAGTGAATACGGCGGCTCCAAGGAAGGCGCCGATGAAGGGTCTCACCGTAGAATTCGGGATCCCGAAGGATTGCACGCCACCGATCATGATATAGTCTAGGTCAAGGTCTCCCCCGGAGATCTTATTGCCGCCGTAACCATATTCGTAAAGGCCGGACGTAGTGCTCATATGATCATAAAGTAATTCGATGCCAAAGCTCCTGTTCAGATTGAACTTGAGGGAACCGCCCAGGTTCAGCCCGCCGTCGATCCGGCCATAGCTGTCATAAAAATTACTCCGGCTGGCGAAAGTATATCCGGCGGAAGGAATGAATTCGACTGAACTTTGTGAAAATGAAGTTATTGCGGTGAAAAGAGCAAGGCTCAGGATGATGCTGGTCTTTTGAATGCTTGGTCTCATATCTTGAAGGTTTTCATCGTTAATAGACGGCCGGGGCAGGCAAAGGTTTAACGGCCGGTCTCAGCTCCGTATGACCGCAAGAAAGAATGATTTTTTTAATATGACAAATCAGGGCGAGTGCAGGCATATTTAACCACAACACATGGTAAACACTTATAATGTAATAAGTATTTTCACTTAACTAATTATTAGATTTCTAAAATTTAGCCGTATTTTGAGCCTTGGTTATTAGCGATTATTAGCGTTTCCGATTTTCGAATGGTTGAATTACTCTCTACCTGTTATGAGCTCTGATTATAAATTAATCATCAATGGCGATGATTTTGGTTATGATTTTGCCATCAACAAAGCGATATTCAGGAGCTTCCAAAGCGGCTTGATCACAAGGGCTTCCTTAATGGTCAATATGCCAGGTTTTGAGGACGCCGTCGACCTGCTGCGCACCCATTCTTTTTTATCCGATAAGATCGGCCTGCACGTCAACCTTACGGAAGGAGTGCCTCTCTCCGCCCCCATCCGGAATTGCAAGCGATTCTGCGATGGATCGGGCCAATTCATTTTCAAAAGGCAACAACCCTTGTTCTTTTTAAGCGACCATGAGCAGAAAGTCGTTTATAAGGAGATGATAGCGCAGATGGAAAAAGCCAAACGATGCGGTATCCGGCTTACCCATCTGGACTCGCATCATCATGTGCATACGGAATGGGCGATCATGAAATTAATGATCCGCCTGGGGAAAGAGTATGGGATCCGGCAAATCCGCCTCAGCAGGAATATGGGAGATCGGCAAGGGTATTCCAAAACGATATATAAAAAAATTTTGAATAGTTATCTCAAGCATGTGGCGGGTATCACCGGTATCGATTATTTCGGAGATATCGATGACCTCATCGGGTTCATGCGGACGAGTCCGCTGAAAGGGAAGTCCATTGAGATCATGGTGCACCCTATGCTGGACGAGAAGCAGGATCTGGTAGACCTCGACAGGAAAAATCTGGAAGAAAAGCTGGAACGCTTAATTGATCACCGCTACACTATTTCGCAACCTGAGCTATGAGTGGAAAGAAAAAATTGGCCATTGTTACTACCCATCCGATCCAGTACCACGCACCCTGGATGATACGGCTTGCCGAAAAAGGTATACAGATCAAAGTCTTTTATACCTGGGAGCAGGCACGTAGCGGAACGCTCTATGATCCTGGTTTTGGAAAAGATATCAAATGGGATCTCCCCTTGCTGGAAGGGTACGATTATCAATTTGTAAAGAATACCTCCAGCAGGCCGGACAACCGACATTTCCGGGGGATCATCAATCCCGACCTGAATAAGGAGATCGAAGCGTGGGGCCCGGATTCCCTGTTGATATTTGGCTGGAACTATCATAGCCATCTTCGGTGCATGCGTTATTTTCATAAAAAAGTACCCGTTATTTTCCGGGGTGATTCCGTCCTGCTCCATGAGAAGAAGGGCTTATGGAAATTAGCCAGAAGGCTTTTTCTCAATTGGGTCTACCGCTACGTGGATTATGCGCTGTATGTGGGCACGCATAACAAATCTTATTTTTTAAAACATGGCCTGCATGCTTCGCAATTGATCTTTGCCCCTCACGCCATCGATATAGAACGATTCGCGGAACCGACACCGGATTATCTCCGTCGTGCGGAAAGCTGGAAAAAAGAGCTGAACATTCCCGCCAACCATATCACCGTATTGTATGCAGGGAAAATGATCCCCGTGAAAAATCCCGGTTTTGTCATCGACCTGGCCGAAGCTTGTAAAGGGCTGCCGGTGAGCTTTATCCTCGTTGGGAACGGGAGCCTGAAGCCAAGCCTGCAGAAACTCGCCAAAGGAAATAAACGGATCATTTTCCTGGATTTTCAGAATCAGACCTTGATGCCTGCCGTTTACCGGCTGGGCGATGTGTATATCATGCCTTCCCTGAGCGAGACCTGGGGAATGGGGATCAATGAGGCCCTGGCCTGCGGCAGACCCGTGATGGCCTCCGAGGAAGTGGGGTGTGCAGCCGACCTGATCTTGGAGAACAGAACAGGTATAACGTTCAAAGCGGATGATATTGAAAAGTGTGCCCGGTTCCTGCAGGAGCTATGCCGGGACAGGCAACGTCTTGCCGATATGGGGAACGACGCCGCATCCCTCATACAATTTTTCACATTCGCACATATTGTGGACAGCATCGGCCATATCATGGGGCGGCTGAACCGTAAAACACCCCGCCCCGATCCGGAATCCCCCGTGGCTGCAGAGGCAATTGTCTGACCGGTCAGATCTTCAGCAGCAGCCCGTCATAAGCCAGCTCGATACCGGGGGGTAGTTCGGGGTTGACCACCGCATGGAGACCGAGCTGATGGCTGATATGGGTAAAATAAGCGCGGGGCACGCCCAGATCCCGGACCTCGTCGATGGCCTCGGGCAGGGAATAATGGGAGATATGCTTTTCCCGGCGCAGGGTGTTCAGCACAATGATCTCACTTCCCCGAATCTTCTCCTTTTCTTCTTCGTCGATGCGATTGGCATCGGTGATATAAGTGAATTTCCCAAACCGGAAGCCAAGCACGGGCATCCTGAGGTGCCATACCTGGATGGGTGTAATGGGAATATCCCCCACCATGAAGGGTTCCTTGTCGATCCTGTTCAGGCGGATCTCGGGGATCCCGGGGTATTTCATATCCGCAAAAGCATAGGGAAATTCGCGCACGATGGATTCCTGTGTCATCTCGTTCGCATAGACATCCATGGGTTTCTTCAGAAAGAAATTATAGGCCCGCACATCGTCCATACCCGCGAGATGGTCCTTATGCGGATGGGTAAAGATCACGGCGTCCAGTTTCCGTACGTTGGCCCTGAGCATCTGGTAACGGAAATCGGGGGTCGTATCCACGACCAGGGTGGTAGTTGCCGATTGTACGAGGATGCTTGACCGGAGGCGATTGTCCTTTTTATCCCTGGAGCTGCACACTTCACAGGGACAGGCGATCATGGGAACGCCGCTGCTGGTGCCGGTGCCGAGGAAAGTGATCTTTAAAGCGGGATAGCTCACTTGACAAAATTAAGGAATAAGGAGTTAGTGGCCGACCCTATTGTTCATTTAACTGGTGCGCCGCCATGACCTCTTCATAGGTCTTTCTGACATCGGGACTGAGCAGTCCGGGCGTCATTTTCAGCTGGGGTATGATGTCGATAAGGGTATTGATGCGGCCGTCGGTCTGCAGGAACTTGTTCAGGACGACGACTTTCCTTTGTTCCAATATACAATAACCGCTCTGAAAAGTACCTCTTTCATAGCGGACGACGTATTCTGCCTCATCCAGCACTTTTTCGATCTTATCGAGCGTGGTCTGTGTATATTTCATGCGTGAGAGGAACGGTTAGTACCCTGCAAAGTTACTGAATAGCAGCGCGTTCGTGCAATCGGCCATTCGCTTATTATCCACAAAGCCGGGGGTCGATGTGCATATCAGACCTTACTGGTCATGCGGATCACAGGGATGATCATTTCTTCCAGGCTCACGCCGCCATGCTGAAACGTATTGCGGTAATAGTTCACGTAATAATTATAATTATTGGGATAGCAGAGGAAGCCGTCGCCCCGCGCAAAGATAAAAGAAGAATTCACGGAGGGCACGGGCAGGCCGGCCTCTTTGGGATCCCGGTAGGCCAGGACATCCCTGGCTTCATAATTCAGATTGCGGCCATGCTTATAACGCAGATTGGTCGTCGTCTGCTTGTCCCCCACAACCTTATAAGGCGTCTTAACCCGGACGCTGCCATGATCGGTGGCCAGGATCAGGTTGATCTTCTTATCGGCGACCTTTTTAAGGGCCTGGTGAAGAGGAGAGTGCTCGAACCAGCTTGCGGTGATGCTGCGGTAGCTTATTTCATCGCTGGCCAGTTCCTTCAGTATTTCCATTTCCGTACGGGCATGGCTGAGCATGTCCACGAAATTATAAACGATGATATTGATATCATTATTCATCAGGTTGTGGATATTATTCACCAGGTCCTGGCCTGCCTGGTAGTTCACGACCTTGGTATAGGAAAATCTGAGATTTTCTTTCTTCAGTCTTTTCAGTTGGGCCCGAAAAAATTCCTCTTCATAGAGATTCTTGCCGCCTTCATCTTCATCATTCTTCCATTGGGAAGGAAATTGGCGCTCTATATCCACCGGCATGAGGCCCGCGAAAATAGCGTTGCGGCTGTACTGGGTCGCCGTAGGAAGTATGCTGTAAAAACTGTCTTCTTCCAGGATACGGAAGCTCTCCGCGAAGATGGGCTGGATGGCCTTCCACTGATCGATCCGCAGGTTGTCCAGCAGCAGGAAGAAGGTGGGCGTCCCTTTCTCTACGTGCGGCAGCACTTTGAACTGAAAAAGATTGTGGGAAAGAATGGGTGCTTCCTGCGCGCGGGGCCCTACCCAGCGGGCGTAATTCCTGGATACGAACTTAAAGAACTCCGTATTGGCCTCCTGTTTCTGCGACTGCAATACTTCACGCATTTCAGGGCTGTCGCTCTTCTCCATCTCCAGCTCCCAATAGACTAATTTCTTATAGATCTCCATCCATTCATTGTAATCGGGGTTACTGTTGAGGGCCATGAACAGATTACGGAACTGCTGCTGGTAGGCAGTAGTCGTCTTCTCGGCCACCAGTCTTTTATTATCGATGATCTTTTTCAGGCTTAGCAGCACCTGATTGGGATTGACCGGCTTGATGAGGTAATCGCTGATCTGGCTGCCGATGGCTTCATCCATGAGGTTCTCCGTCTCATTCTTAGTGATCAGCACCACGGGGATCTGCTGGTTGGCCTCCTTGATCCTCGCCAGGGTCTCCAGCCCGGTGATGCCGGGCATCGTCTCATCCATCAATACGACATCGACGGGATTGTCCTTCACAAAATCGATCGCATCATAGCCGTTCGTCATCGCCGTAACTTCGTATCCTTTGTTCTCAAGAAATAAGATCTGTGATTGCAGGCTCTCTATTTCGTCGTCTACCCAGAGTATTTTTCCTAATGCCATAAATTGTAAATTAGCAAATCCCTGCATCAAATTTAATTTTTAAGCCCTTCATTTGTAGATTTGCCCTTTCTTTTCGGTCGTTTTAACAAAATCAAAACAGGAATGTCCCATCCATCGCGCAAGATCATCAATGATCCTGTATACGGCTTTATCACCCTGGACCAACCCCTCCTGCTGGAGATCATCGCCCATCCGTACTATCAGCGGCTGCGCCGTATCCACCAGATGGCTTTCGCGCACCTGGTCTACCCCGGGGCCGTCCATACCCGCCTGCACCATTCCCTGGGGGCGTATCACCTCATGTGCAATGCCCTGTCCGAATTGAAGGGTAAAGGAGTGACAATCAGCGAAGAGGAGGAATCAGGCGCGAAGGTGGCCATCCTGCTGCATGATGTCGGCCATGGTCCTTTCTCGCATGCCCTGGAAAACAAGCTGATCACGGATCTGCATCACGAGGAACTATCCCTTTCGATCATGCGCGTAATGAATGCGGAGCTCGGCGGCAGGCTGGATGCAGCCATCGCTATCTTCACCAATCAACATCCCAAGAAATTCCTGCACCAGCTCATCTCGGGACAACTGGATACGGATCGGATGGATTATCTGACGCGGGACAGTTTTTTTACCGGCGTTTCGGAAGGAGTGATCGGCTATGACCGGATACTGAAGATGCTGACCGTGCACAATGGGGAGCTGATGGTAGAGGAGAAAGCGATCTATACGATAGAAAAATTCCTGGTCTCCCGCCGCCTGATGTACTGGCAGGTCTACCTTCATAAAACGGTGCTGGGCGCGGAAAAAATGCTGGTAAAGATCATCGGAAGGGCCAAGAAGCTCATCGCAGAAGGAAGGGAGGCGCGGTCTTCCTCCCCCACTCTGGATCTCTTTTTAAAGGATGAAGGCATTCTTGGCGGGCGGCTGGCGGAAGAGCACCTGGACAAGTTCTGCCTGCTGGACGATTACGATGTCATGGGCACGATCAAGAACTGGATGTTCCACCCCGACAAGGTATTATCGGAGCTGTCGCGCCGCCTGATCGACCGCCGCCTGCTGAAGACGAGGCTCCAGGCCGCCCCTTTCGACGCGGACCATGTGGCGGAGCTAAGGCATAAGGCTTGCCTGCAGCTTGGCATTGCGGAAGAAGAAGCCGGCTATTTTGTCTTTACGGGCGAGACGACGAATACCACCTATGATCCATCCGATGAAATGATCAATATCCTCTTTAAGGACGGGACGGTGAAGGATATTTCAAAAGTGGATAATGCCCTGGTTCATCAAACATTGTCCAGCCCGCTGAAAAAATTTTATATTTGCTACTTAAGTTAACCTGATATGCAATTCACAGCCGCACAGATAGCGCTCCTTATAAACGGGAAAGTAGAAGGGAATCCAGATGCTGCCGTGGGATCATTCGGCAAGATCGAAGAAGCCGTTGCCGGTCAACTGGCCTTTCTGGCGAATCCAAAATATGAGGAACATTTGTATACTACCTCCGCATCCGTCATCATCGTGGGCGAGAACCAGGAATTGAAGCAAGCCTTGAAGGCTACGCTGATCCGTGTCCAGGATGCCTATTCCGCCTTTGCTACCCTGCTCTCCAAATACCAGGAAATAGAGGCCCAGCAATTGACCGGTATCCAGGAGCCTTCGTATATCTCAAAGACCGCGAAGCTAGGAGAAAAAATATTCATCGGCGCCTTTGCGTATATAGGAGAAGATGTAGTGTTAGGCAATGGGGTAAAAATATTCCCCAATGTGTTCCTAGGGGAAAATGTATCTGTTGGTGAGAATACTGTGATATATCCGGGTGTGAAGATCTACAATGATTGTGTTGTGGGTAAGAATGTGACGATACATGCAGGTACAGTAATCGGCAGTGATGGTTTTGGTTTTGCACCACTTACCGATGGCAGCTTTCAGAAAATCCCACAGATCGGGAATGTCGTAATCGAAGACTTTGTTGAAATAGGCGCCAATGCCACCATCGACCCGCAACGGCACTCCAATACTTGGTCGGCCGATTGCGGTAGTTCGAACGATCGGCATCGAACGAATGCGAGCGGTAAATTGGCACGAGATCGGCGTCCGAGGACAGCGCCTCGGATCCGGACCCGGTTCGATTGGCATCGTTCTCGGGATCAGGTCCCGTCACCTCGGGACGCGTCGAGGAGGAAACGATAGCAAGAGATCTGCGCCGTTCACCCGCGGACATTTTTTCCGATGGCTCGGCCCTTGCTGAGAAGGGCTCGTCGATAGGAGTCGCAGGCAAGTGCAGCATGGCGAACAATGCAAAACCTTCCATAAAAGACGAGAGCAGCGCGGCGATCGCACGATCTAGAGACGAAGGAGCGGACTGGGGTTTCGGCAACATTGGATTCTCCGTGAGCTGGTACGGAGACTCTGATGATTGCCAGTTACGGGATCATCACCAGCGCCGACAATACGGTTACAACCGTAATTGCGGCGTCACCTTTTTTCCATTCCTAAAACGGTTCGACCGGCAGCGCGAAGACATAACCAACGCCGCGCTCAGTCCGGATCATACGCGGCGCACTCGGATCGACCTCGAGTTTGCGCCGCAGCCGCAAGACCTGAACGTCGATGCTTTTATCGAAAATATCTTCGTGAACTCGGGTCGCTTGCAACAAATGCTCCCGCGAGAGGGTCCGCTGAGGCGCTTCGAGAAAGGCTAGCAACAACGCATACTCGCCTTTGCTCAACGCGACCGACGTCGCATTGGGGTCAAGAAGTCTTCGGCCACGACGTTCAAGCAGCCAGCCGTCGAATCTGTACCCGCCTCGCTCCGGATCGTGGGTTCGTGCAAGCCGCCCCATTTCCTGCCGCCGCAACACGGCACGGACGCGTGCAAGCAACTCTCTGAGACTGAACGGTTTTACGATGTAGTCGTCCGCTCCAAGTTCGAGACCGACGATGCGGTCAATCTCGTCGGGACGATGACCGGTCGTGATGATGACCGGAACGTCCGAATGAGAACGAATTTC
>Ga0137403_10009939_pt1 | contig 10557 bp, 12 predicted proteins | sample CZOMad2_1_16fung_FD_122057 | JGI IMG/M metagenome (GOLD analysis project Ga0137403, IMG submission 122057) | Vadose zone soil fungal communities from Angelo Coast Range Reserve, California, USA - CZOMad2_1_16fungal (Hybrid Assembly) | ecosystem: Environmental > Terrestrial > Soil > Vadose zone... | reverse complement strand
CCATAGGGGTGGTCTATCCAGTCAAGATTTTTTTTATATGAATGGACCCTTAGACCGATGGTGCCGGCCGGACACACGGTGCACCGTAAGGATTGAGGCCGTGAGGGGATCATGAAAGGGAGTTGAGAGCACCAGCACGGACATTGGTGGGGCTGGAGCCATGCACCGGGCGCAATGCAGCTATGCACCGTGGGCGCTTGCATTCGGCCCTCGGTTAGGGCATCTTCCGGGGGTCGGCACCTTCCGCCGTCGATGCACAACCGCTAAGGGTTCACCCCAATGACCGATCTCTCCACAATGTCCCGCGACGAACTGCTTAAGCTTGTGGCGCAGATGCAAGCGCAGCCCATCCGCAAGCTTTCGATGAAAGTCTCGGAAAAGGGCGCGATCTCCCTCTACGGCCTTGGCCGCTTCCCCGTCACCCTCTACTCGACGCAGATGGAACGCCTGCTCGACGCAGGCGATGACATTCGCGCCTTCATGAAAGCCAACGCCAAGCTCCTCGCTGCCAAGCTCGCAGTCTAGGTCATGAAACCCGGAGATCGCGTTTACTGGCTGCACTTCGATCCGCCAGATATTGTTACGCTCATCGGTCCCGACCCCGATAAGCCCGGCAAGGTGCTAGTTGAGTACGATAATGAAGTCCGCTATTCAGTGCGCCTTGCTGATCTAGCTCCGCTCGACTAGCCACCATCCAACCTACCTTTTGGCCCACCCTCCCGACCGGGGGTGGGCCAAAATTCTTGCCTTCGCGTGGCGGCAGAGGCCCCATTAATCCTGCGTGCAAAATTTGAAAGGTATGTATAACCTACCTTTGCTTCGTTTGCGGAGGACGGCGGCGGAAAGCGCTGGGGTTGACAATGCCCGCGGAGGGTGGTAGGGTTGAGGGTGGAAGTAGGAGATTAGGCGTCCGAGGGGCGCCACTTGGAGTGCGGGTGATGCTCGAGGGATTTGTAGATGTGTCGGTGATTTCGCGGCCCGGGGTGTATGCCTTGGTGCACGCGGGGGTGGTGGTTTACATTGGCCAGGCGTCAAAGGCGCCGATGGCGCGGATCACCGCTCACCGATCGAACTGGGGGAAAAAGCGGCTGCCGGCGTGGATGCCGGCGTCGCTACGTGGGGTGCTCTTTGATGAGGTCCATGTGTTGCCGTGCAGGGTGGAAATGCTCGATGAGGTCGAAGCCGCAATGATCGACCTCTACAAGCCCCGCTATAATATCAAGCTCAAAGCTCCAACCCCGGCGCGTGTGGCGATGACCCTTACCACGCCCGCGGGCTTCACCATTCCCTTTAACACCTCTGCGCGCAACATCACCCCCAGCGCCAGCTTCCGAAGGTTCTAACCGTGGCCCGCTTGCAAGGCTCCTCATCTCACATAGCCCAAACGCCGGAAGTCTCCGACATCCGCGAACTCTCGCGTGAGGACCTCCAGCACCTTGCCAAACGCAGGGCGCCGGTGGGGGTCCAATCCCTCAAGGATTCCCATCACCGTGTGGCCCGCGCTGTTGCCTCCGGCCTAAACAACATCCAAACTGCCGACGCGTGTGGAATCACCACTGCCCGGGTCTCTCAACTACGCCAGGACCCGGCGTTCATCGACCTCGTAGCCCACTACCGAAGCATGCTAACCGCGGAATGGATCCGCGAGGCCGATCCTGTCGTGGAAATGCTTGGCGCCATTCGTCAAAAGTCCCTCGCGATGATCGAGGACAAGATCGACCAAGCCGCCGCCAATGATGAGTTCCTCCCTTCGCGCGACCTCGCCAGTTTCGCCGAACTCGGCCTCGATCGCACCGGCTACGGCAAGGTCAACAAGAACGTGAACATCAACGTGGACTTCGCGGCCAAGCTCGAGCAAGCCCGTAAGCGCTCAGCCACCGCAGCCCCACGCCAAATTGAGGGGCAAACCGCCTCACCGGCACTAGCTTCTCAATCGGCCTCGGCGATATCCACCCCCAGTCCTTCGCCGGGGCCGTCCTTTCGCCGCTTATAACCCAGAGGTCTAGGGGCCCAGATGTCGTGTCGCTCTTCGGATGGTAGTCGGACATCTTCCGAGCTTGATCGCTCTGGGCCTCTAGGCGCAACGACGAAGGCCGGGGCCGCACATTGAGCGACACCTCCACCATCAACGCTCCAATGTCCGAAGGCCTACTCTCGTGGCTGGCCTCAGTTGCCGATGACCCCTATGCCTTTGCCCTTGGCGCGTTCCCTTGGGGTGACAAAGGCACCGTGCTCGAGAAGTTCCCCGATGGCCCCTTGGATTGGCAACGGGAGACCATGGAAGCCATCCGCTTAGGCCTTGCCTCCGGAACCATGTCCCACACCGATGCCATCGCCTACGCCGCCGAAGCCCAGCCCATCCAAATCGCCACTGCCACCGGCCACGGTGTGGGCAAGTCCGCCCTTGTCTCCATGATCACTCTCTGGGCCTTCACCACTTTCCCCGATTGCCGCGGCGTTGTTACCGCCAATACCGAAACCCAACTCAAGACCAAAACCTGGGCCGAACTCGGTCGGTGGTTCAACCTCTGCTTCTTCACCCACGATCACTTCATCCTCAACGCCACCAGCCTTGTCTCCAAAGACCCCTCCCGCGAACGCACTTGGCGCATCGACATGATTGCCTGGTCCGAAACCAACCCCGAAGCCTTCGCCGGGATGCACAACCGAGGCAAGCGCCTACTCATAATCTTCGACGAAGCCTCTGCCATCGCTGACATCATTTGGGAAACCATCGAAGGCGCCACCACCGACTCCGACACCCAAATCCTCTGGCTGGTCTTTGGCAACCCCACCCGCAACTCCGGTCGGTTCCGCGAGTGCTTCGAGGACGGTCGCCACGCCTCAATGTGGCACTCGCGCCAGATCGACTCCCGCACTGTCGCCATCACCAACAAGGCCCGCTTCACCCGCTGGGAAGCCATCTACGGCGAAGACTCCGATTGGTTTCGCATCCGCGTCAAAGGCATGTTCCCACGCCACGGCGAGATGGAGTTCTTCTCCGCTAGCGATGTCGACGCTGCGATGTCCCCTGAGCGCGAGGTCTTCGTTGATGCCTTCACTCCCCTCGCCATCGGCGTCGACGTGGCCCGCTTTGGCCGCAACAACTCGGTCATCTTCCCACGCAAAGGCCGCGATGCCCGCACCCTTGAACGCAAGCTCTACTCTGGCATCTCCACCACCGAACTCTCCAACCGCGTCTTCGACACATTCACCGAGTGGCATCCCGACGGTATCTTCATCGATGGTGGTGGCGTTGGCGGTGGCGTCGTAGACCAATGCCGCGAGAAGCGCCTCTTCGTGTGGGAGGTCCAATTCGGTGGTAAGGACGACATCACCGGCCTCACCACCGACACTCAAGGCGAACGCTACGCCAACAAGCGCTCGGCCATGTACGGCGCCGCCCGCGCCTGGATCAAAACCGGAGCCCTACCCCCAAGCCCTGACCTCCGCACAGCGATGCTCGCCATCAAATACACCTTCAACAAGAAGGATGAAATCCAACTCATCTCCAAGGAAGACCTCCTTGACGAGCATCCCGACATAGACCTCGATACCCTCGATGCCTTCGTCCTGACCTTTGGCGGCCCCCTCGCCCGTAACCCCAACGCTGGTGGCGATCATCCCCACCCGCCGCAAGTGGAGTTTGAATATGATCCATACGCGCCTGATCGAATGCTTGCATGAGCCCAACACCGGTCGCTGTTCCGTCGACCCTATATCCCTCACTGGTCTAGTTCTCGGGGGCCTCGCCGCTGGGGGTGGCGCCGCAGCGGCTTCCACAATTGCCGGAGGCGCGGGCGCTACCCCTACCCCGGCCGCACCCGTCGCCCCAGCCGCCGCCCCACCTCCAGAACAAACCCCAGCGACCAAACCCGCGCCGAAGCCCCAAGCCCCAACCTTCCTCGGGCAATCTGCCACCCCACCGGTGCAATCAGGGCAAAAGTCCCTCTTAGGTCAATGAGCCTACGATGCCTGTAGTCCCTATCGCCCAAGGCAAGCGTGCCCCAACCACCCCTCAGCGCCCACCGCCCGAGGAACCTTGGGCCTTGATGGCAGCGGCACAGATGCATTCCGAAGGCCGGCTCGTGGATAACGGCGACAAGGACACCAAGCCAAATGGCCGCTAACCCCGCCGTTGCCTTTCCCACCACCGATCGGTCCTCAAACACCGACGTCGAAGCCCTGAACTACAGCCAGGGCCGTCTAATCGGCCTTCGCGTTAACCGCTACTCCTGGTGGACCCACTGGCGCGAACTCGCCGATTACTTCCTCCCCCGCCGCTATAAATGGATTGTCACCCCAAACATGATGGCGCGGGGCTCGCCAATCAACCAACACATCCTCGATAGCACCGGCGTTATCTGTGCACGCAACCTCGCCTCGGGCTTAGTCTCAGGCAAATCCTCACCTACCCGCCCATGGTTCAAGCTCCGGGTGGGCATAATGGACTCCACAACCACCTCCCCCACCAGCCTTTGGCTCGCCGAATGCGAGCGCATCCTCTACCTGATCTTCGCCGAGAGCAACTTCTACAACTCCATCGCGCAGTACTACTTCGACCTCGTGATCTTCGGCACCGCCTCGATGCTGATCTACGAAGACTTCGAGAACGTCATCAACTGCGTCAACCCCTGCGCCGGCGAATACTACATCGACATCGACGGCAAATACCGCCCAACGATCTTCTACCGTGAGTTCACCCTTACTGTCTCCGCCATTGTAGCCGAGTTCGGCATCGACAACTGCTCCGAAAGTGTCCGTTCCCTTTTCAACGACCCCGGCGGCGCCAACCTCACCCGCGAACTCATCGTTGCCCACTCCATCGAACCCAACGACGACGGCAAAGCCGCCAAGTTCGGCTTCTCCGATCGCTACGCCTTCCGCGAACTCTATTGGGAATGGGGCGGCTCTGCATCCCCCCAAGGCTCCAACTATCAGCCTCAAGGCTTCCTTCGCCGCAAGGGCTACTATGACATGCCCAACATCACCTGCCGTTGGGACATAGTCTCTAACGACGCCTACGGCCGCAGCGTGGGCATGGACGCCCTCCCCGATCAAAAGCAAGTTCAACTCGAAACCCGCCGCAAGGCCCAAGCAATCGACAAGATGGTCAACCCACCCCTCGTGGCCGACGTTCAACTCAAGAACCAACCCGCCAGCCTCCTCCCTGGCGGCATGACCTTCATCCAAGGCTTCGCCCAATCGGGCAAGCCAGCCATCGCCTCAATCTACGACACCCACCAATTCCCTGTCAACGACATCACCGCGGACCTCATGGAGGTCAAGCAACGCCTCTCCCGCATCTTCTTCAACGACGTCCTAATGACGGCCTCACAATACGAAACCCGCTCCAACGTCACCGCGGTCGAGTGGGACATGCGAAAGTCCGAAAGCTTGGTTGCCCTAGGCCCCGCCCTAGACCGTATAGACCACGAGTGCCTTGGCCCCGTTCTAGACCGCACCTTTGGCATTGCCCAACGCGCTGGCATACTCCCGCCCCCACCGCCTGAAATCCAGGGCCAAATGATCAACGTCGAGTACGTCTCGATGCTTCAACAAGCCCAACAAGCCGCGGCCTCCGGCGGCATCGATCGCATCCTTCAACTCGCCGGTGGTCTCCTAGCCGCAAAGCCCGACATCATGGACAACATCGACACTGATTTCGCGCTTGACAAGTACGCCGAGCTACTCAATATTGACCCCAAGATAATCCGGAGTCCCGATGCTGTGGAGGCAATTCGCCAAGACCGCGCCAAGCAGGTGCAGGCCCAGCAACAGGCCGAGCAGATCGCAGCGCTGTCCCAAGCGGGGAAGAACCTCTCCGACACCGACCTTGGTGGCGGCACCAACGCCCTCCAGGTAATGGGGGGCACCGCACCATGAGCATCCGCTACATCACCATAGACTTCGCTGGGAACATCTACCCCGTCGAGCGCATGCTCAACCGCAACGGCTCGCCAACCGCCGAGCCCACCGAAGCCGCCGCAGCCATCATGCAAGTTGGCCCTAACCACTGGACCGAGATCGACCCCGACTACGTCCCCATCTACACGGTACACTAGCCATGGATTTCGCGCACGATCGCAAGTCAATCCGGCGCCTGGAAAAACAGGCCGCGATCGTCGATGCCCAACGCGCGGCCGTGATCCACAACACCATGTCCACCATCGAAGGCCGACAATGGCTTTGGGATGTCCTCGCCACCTGCCACTGCTTCTCCTCGACCTTCAACGGCGATGCTCTGCAATCGGCCTTCGCCGAGGGCCAACGCTCCATCGGCCTTGCCATCCTCGCCGACATAATGCTCGCCTGCCCCGACTATTACATTCAAGCCATGAGGGAATCAAATGAACGATCAAGCATCGCCTCCGTCCGTGCCGCCACTGATGAACGACGACGCAGCGAGGACCCCGACTGGGGAGATTCTAGACCAGTCGACTCCGCCGATTCCGCCGCCGACGGAACCTACACCACCGACCAATGAAGACCTAGGGGCCAAGCCCCCAGCTACAGAGGCGAAGCCTAGCGATCTAGCCAAGCCCCCGGCGGGGGCCCCTGAGAAGTACGAGGCATTCAAAGCCCCGGACAACTACACTCTCAGTGAGAAGCTAGTCGCCGAGGCCCTCCCCCTGTTCAAAGAACTCAACCTTTCCCAAGCCGACGCCCAGCGTTTCGTAGACTTCCACGCGAAGTCTATGATCGACGCTGCCAAGGCCCCTGCCGATGACTACGCCGCCACCCGCGCCGCTTGGCAGGCCGAAGTCCTGGCCGACACCGATATCAAAACCTACGCCCTCGATGGCAAGACCGGCCTCGATGCCGTCAAAATCGATATCGGCCGCGCGCTCTCAGCCCTTGGCGATACCACCCTTGAAGCCTCCTTCCGCCAAGCGATGAACATCACCGGCGCTGGCGACCACCCTGCTTTCGTAAAAGCCTTCTGGCGCCTCGCACAAAAGGTCGGCGAAGGCAAACACGTCTCCGGCGCTGGCCCCTCCTCCGCAGGCCAACGCGCACCGGGCGCCACCGACCGGCCCAGTCCTGCGCGCGCGCTTTACCCCAATAACTCGTAATCCATGACCGTAGCTCAGCAAGATTACCTTAAGAAACTCTTCGTATACGATCCGCTCACTGGATGGTTTACGAACAGATTATCGCGCGGTCGCGCTAAAGAAGGTGAACGTGCTGGGTCGGACACCGGGCATGGCTACCGTAGAATTATTGTTGACTACGAAAAGCATTACGAACATCATCTTGCTTGGTTATACGTCTATGGCATCTACCCCGACGAGATTGACCATAAAGACGGTGTTCGTAAACACAACTGGATTGCAAATCTGAGAGACTGCTCTCGCGCTCAGAATTGCATTAATTCCGAGAGAGAACCTGGCGAATCCGGCCTCAGAGGGGCGTACCTGGATAAACGGAACCTGCAATGGTATTCCAAAATCCAGCTCGGTAGTCAAGTGAAGTTCTTGGGAAATTATGAAACGGCCGAAGAAGCTCACGAAGCTTACAAAGCTGCTTCCGAACTTCACCATGGAGAGTTCGCTTTCCATAACCGAAACCCCGCTATAGGAACCTAAAATGGCCACTATTGGAAATTTGGCTCTGACGTATGCTGATTGGGCAAAAAGGGTCGACGACGGCTACCGCATCGCCACGATCATCGAGCTCCTATCCCAGACAAACGAAATCCTTGACGACATCCTCGTCATGGAAGGCAACCTGCCCACCGGGCACAAAACTACCGTGCGCACCGGTCTCCCCCAAGCCACATGGCGCCTGCTCAACGCCGGTGTCCCCAACGCCAAATCCACCACGGCACAGATCGTGGACACCTGCGGCAACCTCGAGACCTACTCCGTAATCGACAAAGACATCGCCGACCTAAACGGCAATACCGCGGAGTTTCGCCTCTCTGAGGTCCGCGCGTTCCTCGAAGGTATGTCCCAGCAGGTCGCCGCCTCGTTCATCTACGGCAACCAGCATATCAACCCCGAGCGCTTTACCGGCCTTGCTCCTCGCTACTCCACCCTCAACACCGCCAACTCCCAAACTGCCGCCAACATCCTCGATGGTGGCGGAACCAACAACACCAACACCTCCATGTGGGTTGTCACTTGGGGCGCCGATACCATCCACGGCATCTTCCCCAAAGGCAAAATCACCGGCCTCCAGCATCGGGATATGGGTGAATGGCCGGTCCAGGACTCCTCAGGTAACACCTACCAAGCCTACCGCGACCACTTCAAATGGGAAGTCGGCCTATGCCTCCGCGACTGGCGCTACACCGCCCGCATCGCGAACATCGATGTCACCCAACTCACCGGCGTCTCCGCCGCGAACCTGATCAACCTGATCGTCCGCGCGCTCTACCGCCTGCCTACCGCCCCAGCCCAAGCCACTGCAATCCAGACCTCGGATACCCCCGAAGTCCGCGCCAACATGGGCCGGGTGATGATCTACTGCAACCGCGTGGTGCGCACCTACCTCGATCTCCAGGCGATGAACAAGACCAACGTCCTCTTGCGCCTTGAAGAGTTCAACGGCAAAGTTGTCACCACCTTCCGCGGCATCCCGGTTCGCACCTGTGACGCCATTCTCTCCAACGAGACCAATGTGGTCTAAGGAGCAAACCTATGATCCTCGACAATCTACTCACCTTCACTGGTTCTAGCAACACAGTAGGAGCGCCCCCGGCGTTGGCTTCGGGCCTCTACACCGACTCCCCCACCACCGGCACCCAGGTCGCCTCCAACATCGTTGACCTCGGCGTCCTCAATGGCCTCCCACCCACGGCAGTTGGCGGTGGTGGCGCCCGTGACATCGGCACTGGGGATCGCCCCTCGCTCAAGCTCTCGGCGATCGTCACCGTTGCCTTTGCCGCAGGCACCTCCCTCGCCCTAACCCTCCAGGGCGCACCCGATGCCGGTGCCAACACTCCCGGCACCTACGTCACCATGTGGCAGTCCCCGGCCGCAGTGCCAGAGGCCTCCCTCACCTTAGGCCAGCAACTCGCCAACATTGACGTCCCTCGCCCCGCACCAGGCCAGCCCATGCCCCGCTACCTTCGGATGCAATACGTTTCCGTCGGCACTCACACCGCCGGTTCTATCGAAATGCAAATCGTGATCGACCGTGATGACCAAGTCGTCGGGATAACCGGCGCCTACTCCGGCTATCCCGCCGGCATCGTTGTCGCAAACTGAGGAGCCATATAATGCGCAAGCTTCTCCTTGCGCTCGCTCTAGTCGGGGGTCTTACCACCCCCGTACTAGCTCAGAGCGTTACACAAAACACTCTTACTGGTAACGAGTCCTGGAATGCCGGTCAAGGCCCCGGCGGTCCCGGTGCGTTTATCACTTCGGACCTTGTGCGCAATAGTTCACGCCCCCTAGTCGGCACTATTCCCGAGATGACGGGGGCCCGCTGTCCGTATCCGCGCCGAAGCGGCCACCATCAACGCGGTGTCCACGACACCAGGCCATTCGGCAGCTCGGCGCGCTCCTAGCCCGCATTATTCATGAACGAACCATCCATGCGGCGGGCGGGGGCCACGGCAGGGGCCGGGGGGATGGGTCCTCTGACCACCGCCGACTTCGTACCGGTCACCCTGGGACTCGTTCCCACTCCCTGGCCGCTGTGTCGTCGTCGCGCTGGGCGGGAAGGGCTCATCCGGACCCATCCCCCCGGCCCCTGCCGTGGCCCCCGCCCGGTCACTGCGTGCGCGTTCATGAATAATGCGGGCTAGCCGCGGCGTTCTGCAACCAGCAGCGCTGCCAGCCCGACCAGGTACGTGGCTGACGCCGCGAACAGAGTCACCTGAAACCCCCAGTTCATCGCGATGAAAATAGCGAGCGTCGACCCCAGCACCGAGAACGCCCCGTTCATGCCCCAGGCCCACGGCACCATATCGGGAGCGCGGGCCCTGAGAAGCTGGATGCCTGCCGGCATCGGCACGCCGAGCACGATGCCGAGCGGCGCGAGAGTGGCGACGCCAATCGCGATCCGCGCGGAGCGCTCGAACGGCATGGCCCACTGGATGAGTGGCGTCACGATCACCCCCCACGTGACACCGAGCAGTGCGATCAGCGCCAGCGTGATCGCGCTTGCGCGAACCAGCCCGGGACCAACCAGCCGGCGACTCCAGGCCGCGCCAATCCCGGTGCCAAGCAGCAGTGAGAACAACGTGACGGTCAGCGAGTACACCGGATGCCCGAGGAGGAGCACGAACCGCTGCAGAACGGCGACCTCGATGAGCATGAACCCGGCGCCCAGCGCGCCGAAGTACACGAGGAACGCAGACCACGACGGAGGACGCCGGCCTCCGGCGAGCGCGAGCGGAACGACGACGAAGAGCACGACGAGCGTGCCGGCGATGCCCATCAGCGTGAGCAATGCGCTCAGCCCATTGCCGAAGAGCATCGAGCGCCCAAAAGCGACCTGGAACTGGTCGGCAAGCTTGGTGGTGTGGAAGAAGAACGGCCGATCGTCGGTGGTCGGGCGGACGTCCTGCGCGTGCTCGGCGTAGAAGCGCTCGCGGTCGGGAGC
>Ga0137403_10009938_pt1 | contig 10558 bp, 11 predicted proteins | sample CZOMad2_1_16fung_FD_122057 | JGI IMG/M metagenome (GOLD analysis project Ga0137403, IMG submission 122057) | Vadose zone soil fungal communities from Angelo Coast Range Reserve, California, USA - CZOMad2_1_16fungal (Hybrid Assembly) | ecosystem: Environmental > Terrestrial > Soil > Vadose zone... | reverse complement strand
GTTCTGCTTGTTCTGTTTGTTCTATGGCTGTTGGGCGTGATCACGCACATCGGAGGCGGGTTGGTGCACTTGCTGCTCATCGTAGCGTTAGTGCTCTTCGTGGTTGAACTCCTGAGCGGCCGCCGAGTCGCGCTCTAAGGAACGATCCCACTCGTCAAACTCTTCGTCGTCCTCGTCACATGATCGACGAGAGACGGCCACCCGTGATCTTCAACAAAGGGAGGCCAAACAATGTTGGAAGATGAGAAACTCGCAATTGACGAATCAGAACGCGCGGCTCGGCATCAAGCTCTAAAAGGAGAAGTCCGCCGAGAAATGCAAGGAGAGATTTCGCGGCAGGCAAATCAGAATGATGAGCAACATCACGCTCAGACTGCCGCGATCGGCGAACACCTGAGGGAGAAAGCGGTCGGGGAACTGGTCGGCACTGAAGCCGAGATCGACCGAGGTCGTGCCGCGGCGCGCGTTTCACAGGTCGTCGATTATATCTTTTACCTCGTCTATTCACTGATAGGTCTCGAGATTCTTCTAGATTTGTTGGGGGCGCGGGAAACAAATGCGTTTAAGAACTTTATCGACGCGCTAACGGCTCCTTTACTGCTGCCTTTCAAAACGCTCATGCCTGATTTAACGAGTGGACGATTCCAATTCAAGCTTTCGTACGTCGTCGCACTCTTCGTTTACATCCTGCTCCATCTGGCGATCAACGGATTACTCAGGATGTTCGCTCACAGAAAAACGGCGGTCTGAGAAGCGTGTCGGAAGTAATGTTAACCGCTGCATAGACTAGGCAATAGAGACCCTCGCAGTATCGGATAGAAAAGCGAAGTTCACATGAAGAACTGTCGGCGATGGTGGGGCACCACACGACCGCGAATCACCGCGTTCATGCAGCGATTTAGGGACCTCGGCCTGATTGAAAAAAGCGCCGAGCACTTTCTGGGTCAGAGAGAAAAAGCTTACCGAATACATGGCTCAGACGGCTTAGCATCAGCGGTTGTTCAGTCCGCTCACGGACTGCAAGGTGGATCAACAATCCAGCAGAACCACATGCAACTGCTGCGGCCCATGCACTCCAACCACCAGGGTCAATTCGATGTCCGCGGTGCGGCTTGGGCCTGTGATAAACGTGATCGCACTGCTCAAATCTCTTCCCTCCGCCTCAGCCTCTCTCCGCAGAAGCGGAAACAAATCACTCAACCCTGAGAGGAGTTGTTCAGGCTTCACCACGGCAATGTGCACCGGCGGCAGCAGCGAAATCGACCGAGCCTGTCCTTTGCGTGCAAGCAACACCAGGGTGCCCGTATCAGCAAGCGCAAAATCAACACCCGACACTCCAATGTCTGACGCCGCGGCCGCCGGTATGAACTCTTGATCGGCGGTCTCGGTCAGAACCTCGATGCCCTTTTCTTCCAGCTTCCCCGACAGATCAATATCATCGATGACCTTCGTTTCCCAGGCGATGATCCTTTTCGCTTGTCGAACCGACGCAACCTCTTCGATGTATTGAAATGCAGCCTCAGCGGTCGTCGCTCGGTGGAAGCGCCCTCCGACTCTCGTCAACTCGGACTGGAATTGCTCAATCAATTCGCCGCGCCGCTGCTCGCAGTCTTTCTTGATCTCGGAAACCAACTGGTCAAGATCACTCGGCGCAGAAGGAACAGGCTCGCCACGCAGGGGGCCTGCCTTCCGTTCCCCGTGCAACGCGCGTCCAATTCCCTCAAGTATTTCTTCTCTCGCGTTTTTTGCAGTCATCGTGAATACCTGCGCGGACTATAGCACGCTACTTTTCGTCGCTCCACATGGAGCGAAAAGATCTTCTGGCGAGCGCCGGGAAATCTCTATTCTGCGTCCATCCGCCCAAGGTAAATGGGAGCCGTTTGAGTTTGCCATCCTCCAATAACGGTCCTTGTAGAAAAGCCGGCATCCTGAACACGAGGTTGTAAATGATGCGGTGTCGCATTGCGAAGGCCCAGAGCTTGATCGCAACTTTCTCGAGCAGCGGCGGGCCTGCATTGTCGTGTTTCCCTTCGGCCCAGTCGCTTCGCAGCTTCAACAGGATCCGCGGAATATCGATTCGCACCGGACAGATTTCGCGGCACGCGCCGCACAACGTCGAGGCGAACGGCAAATCCTTGGACTTTTCAAGTCCGGCAAACGCCGGCGTGATGATCGAGCCGATCGGACCCGAGTAAACCGATCCATAAGCGTGTCCGCCGATCTTCTGATACACCGGGCACACGTTTAAGCAGGCCCCGCAGCGCAAGCAGTACAGCGATTCGCGCATCTCTTCGTCAGCCAGGATGCGCGTGCGGCCGTTATCGAGAATTATCAGATGAAACTCACCGGCGCCGTCGGCTTCGCCGGCCCTGCGCGCACCGGTAATCAATGACACGTAGCTCGACATCTTTTGACCGCTGGCGCTGCGCGCAAGTATTTTTAGAAATACCGCCAGGTCGTCGAGCGACGGCACCAGCTTCTCTATCCCCATCAACGCGACGTGTATTCGCGGAAGCGAGGTGCTCAACCTGATGTTGCCCTCGTTCTCGACGAGTACGATCGTGCCGGTCTCGGCTACCCCAAAGTTAGCGCCGGTAACCCCCATGTCCGCAGTCAGGAACTTCTCTCGCAATCGTTTCCGCGCGACCACGGTCATCTCTTCGGCTTCTTTCAGGTTCGCGACGCCTAACTTGTCGGCGAACAGCTCAGAGATGTCTCCCTTTGATTTGTGAACCGCGGGAGCGAGGATATGTGAAGGCTTCTCGTGCGCGAGCTGGACGATGTATTCCCCCAGGTCCGTCTCTACTGCTTCGATGCCCGCCTGTTCCAGCGCTTCGTTCAGCTCGATCTCTTCGGTCACCATCGACTTGGCTTTGACGACCCGCTGCACGTTGTTCTTGCGGGCGAGTTCGAGAACAATTGCGCGAGCCTCATTGCCGGTTCTCGCCCAATGAACGGTACCGCCAAGGCGCACAACGTTTTCTTCAAGCTGAGTAAGATAAGAATCAAGATTGCCGATAGTCTCTTCTTTGATCTCGCGGGCGCGGTCGCGCAGCGCCTCGCCGTCCGGCAGTTCAGCGAACAACAGGTTGCGTTTAACGGTGAAGCCGGTGAGCACGCGAAGCCGCGTTTGCAGAGTCTTGTTCTGCACGGCTACTGTCGAGTCTTGAATGAATGATTCAGAGTTTACGTGCATAACGTTTCACGTTTTACGCTTCACGTTTCACTTCTGTTTCGCCAGCAGCTCCGCTATGTGCATCGTCGTTGCCGCCGCCGATTGCCTGCTCAAACCCCCGGCTATGTGCATCAGGCACCCAACGTCGCTGGCTACGACCACCGCGGCGCCGCTCTTTTCGATGCTGTCGAGCTTGTCTTGAAGTATGCCTCCGGAAATGTGCGGATACTTGATCGAAAACAACCCGCCGAACCCGCAGCAGGCCTCCGCGCGTTCGAGCTCGACCAGCTCGATTCCTTTGACCGAACGGAGCAGACGCTGAGGCTCGGTCCTCACATTCAGCTCACGCAGTAAATGACACGACTGATGTAGCGCAACCTTGCCGTGATAAGCCGCGCCCACGTCCTCGACACCGAGGACGTTGACTACAAACTCGGTGAACTCGTACGTCCGCGATGCAAGCGACTCGGCGCGCTCGTGCCAATCCGGATCATCCCTGAAAAGCTCCGGGTAGAAGACCCTGACCATGCTCGTGCAGGAGCCCGATGGTGCAACGACGTACTCGCTGTTTTCGAAGATCGCGATGAAGCGCTTCGCAAGATCGCGCGCCTCGCTGCTGAAGCCGCTGTTGAATGCCGGCTGCCCGCAGCAAGTCTGGTCGGGGGGAAAGTCTACTTCAGCCCCGAGCCTGCGGAGTAAACTGACCACGCTCATTCCCACCTCGGGAAAGAACTGGTCGACCAAACAGGTGATGAACAGCGAGACTTTCATTTCTTTTTAGCCAACCCGTCAACAGATCGCGGATCAAACAGAAGGGGGAAAAACTGTCCTCCCATCGGCTCACCCGCCGGGATCGGCGGGACGCCCTCCAGCGGCGGCGCGTCAGAAACCGACCTCACTCCGTCTCGAAACACATTGATCACCGCGGCGCGCCTTGGTTGTTCCGTTCGATTCTCGTATGAGCCGTGGATCATCAACGGATGATGGAACGAAGCTTCTCCGCGCCTCAGCTCGATCGCAACCGGCTTGAACTGCGCCCTCTGCTCTCCATTCAGCACTGCGTTGATAGCTTCCATATCTCCGGCGAGCCCGGTGACCGGCAGAAGCTTCCAGCGTTGACTGCCCGGAACATAATGCACGCAGCCATTCTCACGAGTCGAGTCGTCCAGTCCTATCCAGCAGCTAAGGTGCGCCATGGGCTGCGTCCGAGTCCAGTACGAGTAATCCTGATGCCAGGCTACGCGACCACCATGAAGCGGCGGTTTGCAGAAGAGCTGATCGTGCCAGAAACGGACCGGCCCTTCAAGCAACTGTGACGCAGGCACGGTGAAAGCCGGGTTCCACAGCAGATCGTGAAACGCCGCCGAGATCCGCCACGCGCCCAACGCGTGAAAGAGCGTAGTCGCCGGGTCCGGCGATTCATTCGAGTGATATTCGTAGAATAGGTGATTAGTCTCTTGCGACGGATCGGTGAGCGCAGCGAGTTGCTCTCGCAGTACCTCGACCTGTTCATGGCTCAGCACTCGGATGCCCGCGACGTAGCCGTGTTCTTTGTAGAACGCGACCTGGTCGTCGCTCAGGCGAAAGGCCGCCAATTCTTCTCTCGAGTCTGGAAGATCAAAAAGGCTGGTGATCGGTTGGTGGCGAGTTGACAGGTCCTCAATCATTACAGGAATCTTCGGGCTCGCTTTCAAGCAGAAGTTGTCGGACGCTTATTCTAGCATCAAGCGCAAGGTTATGAACCGGCGTTGCAGTGTTTGACTTCGAGGATGCGAAGGCCGCCACCAGCTATCAGCATTGCGTTCTCCGCTAATCGCAAGTGTAGCGGATCAGACTTTCAGATCGGGAATGATCGAGTTATTCTCAGGGGTGTCGGCTACACTCCGCGAGGCGCCTGGTGCGCGGCTGCAGCAGACGGGCATGTGCGCGTCGCCGCGCCGCCAGCCGCTAGGCGCACGCGACTGCGGTAGAACCGGTCTAATGGGCAACAAAGAAAGGAGGATATGCGAAATGGCTACGAAGAAATCAACCAAAGGCACAACGAGAACTACTAAAGCAGCGACTAAGGCTGGTAAGGCAATTCTTCCGCCTCGAAAAACGATAATGTGGGTCAATCACTTCGATCTGTTACCGGGCGATCCAAGTGTGACGACATCGTTCAACGCGGTTTCATCCGGTGTTGGAGGTGGCCTGACCGGCTTGGTCATTAGGTCCAGCACAACAGGAGAGAACGCGCAGGGAGGCGGCAATAAAGTCGTACACATGGGTCTGGAAGTTCCCCCAGGCTATCTGATCAGGGGCGTTCGGGTGTGTTACGAGTTGTCGAATAAGAGGAGCTTCATCAGCCAGATTCGACTGGCACAGGTCCAAACACCGCCTTCAAGTGCTATTGTGCGACTAGATGACGGTACGGACCAAACCAACCCAGGACCGATCTGTGTAAACAGCGCAACCACGACAGTCGACCCTGGCCTCGGCGAGGTTCTTCTGAGCTTGCGTGTCAACTTCGGCAACACTTCAGATATGATTGTAGTTCGCGCCTTGGGTTTACACCTAAGTCCGGTTTAGTTACCAGATTGATGTGTCGCGGGCGAGCTAAAACGCAAGAATCGGCAAAGAGACCAGAGAAAGAACAGGCGTTCGGTGCCTTGCAAGCAGCGCCTAACGGTTCGATCGGAGCGCGGCAAGCCAGCTTTGCCTGTCTCCCTGAGTGCTATCGTGTCGCGCCCGATCAACCGGGGCCTTAGGCGCAGAGCGCCCTGAGCTTGGTTGTCATCACACCTTCGGGAGATTGCAGCGATATGATGAACGAGCTGATCTCGCGCCTGTCGATCAAATCTTCAACACGATCTTCCCTTTGAGCGCCCCGTCGTGTTTCCTCCCACTCCTCCTTGCAAATGTTCATGAACGCGTTTACCACCTTCGGGTCGAAGTGCGAGCCAGAACCCGCGACAATTTCCTCACATGCTATTTCATGGCACTGGGCGGCGCGATACGGCCGGTCGCTCCTTATCGCGTCGAACGCATCTGCTACCGCGAATATGCGAGCGTGAATATGAATTCCGTCGCCCCGCAGCTTGTTCGGATACCCGCTTCCGTCGTATTTCTCGTGATGCTGCCCCACAACCCATCGCGCGCCCGACAGAAACTCCACTCCATCGATTATGCGCAAGCCTTGAGCCACGTGCTCGCGCATTCTCACCCATTCATCTGTCGTGAGCGAGCCCGGCTTCAACAAGACTGCGTCGGGAACTCCTACCTTCCCGATGTCGTGAAGCAGTGCGCCTTGCTCGAGCGCGATCAGATCATTCAAAGTCAGCCCCATTCTCTTGCCGAGCTTCATCGAGTAGGCCACCACGCGGTCCGAATGTCCGCGCGTCTCAATGTCTCGCGCCTCGAGCGTGCGAGCCAGGCCTCGCAGAGTCGCGCGATAGTTCCGATACAGGGTATCAAGCATGAAGTTTAGATCTTCATTCGCCAACCGAAGCTCATCCATCCTCATCCGCACTCGCTCTTCGAGGACCTGTTCATAGTGATGCTTTTCTTCGATTGCCTGCTCGTAACGAAGCGCACGCTCCACCGCCAGCACGACGTGCGCCAGATCGAACGGCTTGGTGATGTAGTCGAACGCCCCGTGGCGCATAGCCTGGACCGCATAATCGATTTCGATCATTGCGGATATCATCACAACCACGGTGCGCGGGCAGGTTTCCTGCACGTAGCGGCAAAGTTCCAGCCCGCTCATCCCTGGCATCGTGATGTCACTCAACATGAGGTTGAACGAGCCGGACTGGAGCAACATTACCGCTTCTTCCGCGCTTGCGGCCGTAGCGCACCAATAGCTGCCGTCTAAACAAGCGGAGAGGAGACCGCGTATGGCTTCGTCGTCATCAACAATCAGTATGGAGGCGTTGGTTCTAGTCATGAGGCGTTCCTTATGGTCTCAGGGTTTGAAAAGCGATTTGGAGGTTGGCCTTTGAAGGTCAACTGTGGCGGCGCCAGGTTCGGACCGGCGAAAGTCTTTAGCTTGCTGGATCGTGACGGATGTTGAAGCTTGAACAGCGCCTTCGCTTCGATCTGCCGCACCCGCTCGCGGGTGACGCCGAAGTGACTGCCTACTTCGTCCAGAGTGTGCTCGCGGCCGGAGTGACCCAGCCCAAAGCGCATCTTCAAAACTTTCTCTTCTCGCGGCGTCAAATGCTTCAACGCGTCGTTGATGGCGTCGCGCAGGTCTGAGTTGATAAGTGCTTCGCTGAAGCCGGCTACCGATTTGTCTTCAATCAACTCGCCAAGGCTAACATCCTCGTCCGCGCCGACCGGCGTTTCGAGTGAGATCGGCTCCTGCACTACTTCAAACACCTTGCGAACTCGTGCCTCGGGCACATCAAGCCTTTTCGAAATGTCTTCCGCAGTCGGCGCGTGGCCCAGCTCCTGTTCCAGAATGCGGCAAGCCTGGACCTGCTTGTTGATGGTCTCGACCATGTGAACAGGGATGCGGATGGTGTGCGCCTGTTCCATTATTGCGCGGGTGATTGCCTGGCGAATCCACCACGTGCCGTAGGTCGAGAACTTGAACCCGCGCCGCCAGTCGAACTTGTCGACCGCCCGCATCAAACCGACGTTGCCTTCCTGAATCAGATCGAGAAACTGCAGCCCGCGGTTGGTGTATTTCTTAGCGATCGAAACCACCAACCTGAGATTAGATCTGACCATCTCGTCCCTTGCAGAGCCTGCCTCGGCATCTCCAACGTTCAAGCGTGTGAGCGCGCGCTCGAGCTCAATGAAGCCGACGCGCCAGCCAGTTTCCAACTCAACCACAGTGCGATTGGCCTGCCGTAACGCGCGCTTTAGCTCAGCCTGGTTTGCGCGCCGGCTCCTTTTCCGTTCCAGAGCTCCGCGCGCCTTTTGAACCGCCGCCTTCGCGTCGCGACCCTGATTGACCGCCGCGCGAATCAACCCGGCGAGATGATCACGCTGGGAGGAGGTAAGGTCGAGCGCGCGGCAAAGGCGGCTCACTTCGACTCTCTGACACGTGAGCTTGCGGCGCAACCGTCGCAGCTTCTTTGAGCTTTTCGGTTCCTTCAGAATTCGCGCGTGGAGTTTCAAGGCAAGCTTGTACTCGGTGGATATCTCGGCTATTGAACGGACCGTCGAAACCAGGCACTCCTGGATGCCCGCCTCGGTGATGTCCTCCTGGTCGCGGAAATTTATGATCTCGCGGATGTGCAGCTCACCGCGTTTCAAGCGTTCGCCAATTGCTATGATCTCCTGGATGCAGATGGGCAAGCGCGATATCGCCTTTGCGGTCCGGCGGCAGCCACGCTCGATGCGGAGCGCGAGGGCTGCTTCGCCTTCGCGAGTCAACATTGGTGTCACACCCATCTCGCGGAGATAAACGCCTACCAGGTCCTCGGTACTGTCGATTTCCTTGGCAATTAGCTCGGGCTCCGCCTGCGTCCCGCTCTCGAGGGGGTGTCGCTCGTTGTTATCCATTTCGGATTGCCCGTGTGGGGTTTCGGCTTCATCGAACTCAGTTGAATATGTTTCACGGTCGGTCGTTCCCACTAAGTGCAGCCTGCGCGCCGGCTTTTTGTGCTCCCGGTACGCAGCCTTTGTTTTTGTTTTATTTTTCACAGTCACTCCTTCAATCCTCAAAACACGGTTGCCGATTCCTACAAAGGGACCTAAATCAGGTGGGGTGTGGCCTCCCTCGAAAGACTTATTGTCAGTCGCCACGCCGTCAGATGTGCAAGGGGCATTCCCCTCGTGGGCTACTATTGCCGCCGAAAGGGAGTTTTAGATACCGCGATTACCGATTGGACCAGACAGTTCTCGTTCATTCGAGTGGGGACAGTTGTCACACTGTAGAAATATGCCACAAACAATAAGGGGCGAAGCGGTGCCTGCGATTCTATACATGTAAATCTTCAAGTCAAGGGTTTTTTTTCGGCAAGAAGGGGCGTACGCAAATCAACTAGCCGGATTGGAAGTCAATTCAGTGGGATTCTCGAATCATACATTCGCATCCAGTCGCTCGCTCTCCTGAAAAATAGCCGTCAGCGCCAACCTCGTCTCGCGACTTACTTCGTTCCTCCAATAGCTGAGGGCGACCTTTCCATCACCGTCGAGCAGTCCGTAGAAATACGAAAGACTTTCCTTGAGGGAGAGGTTGAGTATCACATAGAGGGGATCTGCCAACTAGGGCCTGTCATCTAATTAAGCCTTAGTCTCCCGTATTGTCCAAGATGAGCCATATATTGCCAGAGGTGTCGAAGGAGCTTTCTGCAGCAGGGGTATTCACCCCAGAGTTTGAAGCCCGGTTTGAGAAGAACGTACGGTCTGCGCGGTCTCGCCGCCTGGCAACGGAAGGGCTGATCGTGCTTGTGCTCTTCTGCCTTCTGATTGCGGTGGATTACCTGGTGATACCGGACCATTTTGTTCGGGCGTTGGTGATTCGATTTGGAGTTGTTGTGCCGGTGGGTGTGGCCGGGATTCTGTACACACGCAGCAACCCCATACGTGCGGCGCGAGAGAGTGTGGTGTGCGCCCTGACATGCCTGGGCAGCTTTGCGATGCTTGTGATCTATGCCGGTGGCAGGGAAGGTGTCGATCTGCTGGGGCAGTTCTCTCTGCTGTTGGTTGCGTTGACGGTGAATGTGGTCTTTCGCGTGTACTTCAACTATGCGGTCGTGAGTACGCTGGCGATGATGATGGGAGCCTTGTAGCGGGGCATGATGCGATCCTCCTCAGGGCGCTCGGTAGCGGTAAAGCACGGCGACCGACAGATAGTGGGACGTGGCGCCGTGGCGGCCGGCGTTGACCGCGGGCGCAGGCTGGCCCAGGTAGTGGGGGTTGCACGCGGTGGCGTCAATATACGGCGGCTGGCACGCGCTGGCCGGGCTGTTCCCCGCCGTCACGGCGTCCGGGCTGCCCAAGGCGGCCGCCTGCGCGGCGATCCACCGCTACGAGCCGGGCGAGCGCGGGCTGTACAGCGGCGTAGTGCTCACCGCCGACGCGGACGGCGCGCTCGACGCGGCGCTCGTGCTGCGCACGGTGTTCCAGCAGGGCGGCCACACCTGGCTGCGGGCCGGCGCGGGGATCGTCGAGCAGTCCACGCCGGAGCGGGAGCTCGAGGAGACCCGGGAGAAGCTGCGCAGCATCAGCCGCTTCCTCGTGCCGGTCGCGGCGTCCGACCCTGTCGCCGGGTCCGCCGCGGTTGCCGGGTCCGCCGCGCTGGGCGAGCGGGTGGTGGTGCCGTGATCGGGGAAGCCACAGGTGTCGCCGTGCCCACCCGGGTGCCGAGCCTGGACGGCGTGACCGGCTGGCCGGCCGAGCTCGCCGAGCGCTACCGGGCCGCCGGCTACTGGCGGGACGAGACGCTCG
>Ga0137403_10009937_pt1 | contig 10558 bp, 11 predicted proteins | sample CZOMad2_1_16fung_FD_122057 | JGI IMG/M metagenome (GOLD analysis project Ga0137403, IMG submission 122057) | Vadose zone soil fungal communities from Angelo Coast Range Reserve, California, USA - CZOMad2_1_16fungal (Hybrid Assembly) | ecosystem: Environmental > Terrestrial > Soil > Vadose zone... | reverse complement strand
TCGTCGCTTGCCAAGCGGAGCGAAGCCAGGGCCGGAACCGGCAGATGGCGCTGAACATGTTAAAAGCCAAGCTTTATCAAATCGAACAGGATAAAAAGCGAGCTGAGCTGGACCGGCAGTACGGTGAGAAGGGCGATATCGCTTGGGGAAGCCAGATCCGATCTTATGTCTTTCAACCGTATCAAATGGTCAAAGATCACCGCACTGATTACGAGTCACCACAACCAGACAAGGTACTCGATGGAGAACTGACCGATTTTATCGAAAAATTTCTCATATGGCATGGTCTGACAATCTAAAAAATCACGCACTTAAAAAAGGCCCCATAACAGTTGGGGCCTTTTTGTGTTTACACATTGATCACCTTACTCAACAAATTTTTGCTTACGCAACTCATCTTGATAAAAAATATACAGACCAGAAAAAACAATCACTGCGGACACATAAAAGTGCCATGAAATTATTTCTTGAAAAAATGCCCATCCATATAACGCTGCAAACAACGGACTTAAAAAACTGGTAAACGACATAAAGGTTGCTGAATATTTTTTCAACAAACCAGCATACAAATTATGACATACAATATTGCCAATAAAAATTGTCGCTGCAAGGCCGGTAAAAAAAGCTTGCTGATTAACGATCGTCACTGGCCCTTCTAACGCGTATGATGTACCCAGCGATAACAACCCACCACATGACATTGCAATACCATTGACCATAGCTGGTTGATATTTTTTGTTTCTGACTAATTTTTGTATCAAAATCCAACTATAACAATGCAGCAAGGCGAAGGCTAACATGGCGAACTATAATGAGGCTTGAAACACGTTCTCTCCTCATACCTTTTGAATTCAATTTGGGAGGTCTTATGCAAAGGAAAAGATTTTCGCTGGTAACGCGAGCACTACTTGTCGCAGTCTTTCTGCTGACCTTACTGCCCGTGAGCGTGTTCGCGCAGAGACGTTGGGTTGTGGTTCGACCGCGGCGCAGTCGGGTTGTCGTCTATCAACCGAGGTCGTACGTAAGCTATCAACAACCGTACTATGCGCGCCAGTACCACACGTACAGTTACCCGCAGCCGTATTACAGCACGCGTTACTATTCGTACGGGTATTCGCAACCCTACTACGTAAATCGTTATGCGTATTCGACGGCTTACCCGACGTATGGTTATGGCTACCGCGAGTATCGGCCGCGCTATAGACGCAGTCGCGTTCGGGTCGGAATCTGGTTGAGGTAAGCCGGGATTACTCTCCCCACTTTTTTACCGGAAGGAGAAGTCTTTATGAGAATCACCGCATTAAGAATTGCATTCGGCGTTCTGATGTTATGTCTGTTATCAACATCGGGGTTTGCGCAGGGACGTGGCAGAGGGAGAGGCCTGGAAAGAAAGTCCAGCGTCTTCGTTAACGGCCATGACGCACGGGACGGCCGATGGGATGGTCGCGGACCAAATCGCACAGTTGGCGTTTGGCGAAATGGGATTTTTGTCGCGCGCGGCAACCGGGTCGGATATCGTCGTCGATATGACATGGGTGACTATTGGAATCGTCGTCACGTAATGAATCGAACGATGTATCTGAACAATCGCGGGCGCTATCGTAGTGGAAGCTGGCGATACAGATAATCTGGTTTTAGATATCGACCACCGGGACACGAAGAGCACAAAGGCAGTTTGATAAATCACCTTAGTGCTTTTTGTGTCTTCATGGTTGAACCGCTCTCTCCAAACGCGCCTTGACGCGCCGTGAATCAGGTACAACCTGGAGCCCCCGCAGGGTTTGACACTTTCGAACTACGGTTCGTATAGTCAATTTCCGCGGGGATGTGGCGGAACTGGCAGACGCGCAGGTCTCAGAAGCCTGTGATGGTGACATCGTGGAGGTTCAAGTCCTCTCATCCCCACCAAATTATTAAGGCGAGTCAGGTGACTCGCCTTTTTTGATTACGGTCTGTGTCAGAAGCCCGACCGTGAGGTAGGGCCCGTCTCGCCAGTTGCCCTCGCTCACGCTCGGGCTTCTGACACTTGATTCTAATCTCGCCGCTTCAATTTTCCGCCAATCAAAATTCCAATCGCGCTGGTAAGCGGAAAAGTAAACGGCACCCAGATGGGCCAATACGCCTTCTGCACCGCTTCCATGTTGGGTGTGTTGGCAGTGCGAACCATGCCCGCATTCTTCTTTCCTTTATTCATGTCGGCAAACGCCACCACTAGTCCCAGGACCACCGCCAGTATTGCCAAGGCAAACGGCGCCTTTCCACCCTTCGCTATCAAGGCGCAGATAAATCCGCCGATAGTCGCCGCCACGATATTGATGACGAACGCGATTCCAATCCAGCTCGTCGATGCTTCGTAAATGCCAGGCCGGAACGCCACGTCGGAGCCGACGATGAGATATGCGCAAGTGAACCCAATGAACGCCAGCACGAACATCGCGATATAACTCGCGACGACAGCAATAATCGATCTAGCCATCTTTGCTTCTCCAATGATCAGGAACGCCGCTTCAATTTTCCGCCGATACCAATACCAATCGCCGCGATAATCGGACCCGCGAAGATCACCCAGGCCGGATGCCTCGCTTTGGTCATCGCTTCGAGGTTTGGCACGGTCGCTGTCCTCGATTCATGGGTATCCGCCGGCTGGGTGGCGACATGCAGCGCTCCCAACGTAAAGCCAATTGCGAGGGCGACGACCGCCAGCACCAGCGGCGCCTTCCCGCCTTTTGAAATCAACGCGCAAATCAGTCCGCCGATCACGGCGGTAACGAGAATCACAGTAAATTGCATCACGGTCCATCGCGTCGACGCATGGAACGAAGCCGGCTTGAACGACCAGTTCGCACCCATCACGGTGTAAATGGTCATGAAAGCAGCGAACTGCAGAATGAACATCACCAGATAACCAACGATTACTCCCGCTACGCTTCTCGCCATAAGGTTTTCTCCTTCGCAGTCTTCGAATCCGCACGCATTTATCACACTGACCCTACGCGCGGCAAACTTATTCTGTGTCAGAAGCCCGACCGTTAGGGAGGGCTTGTCGCACAAGTTGCCCTCCCTCACGGTCGGGCTTCTGACACCATCACTGCTTTGCAATCGCGCTTTTTCCGCCACGCAAGACGTACTTTTGGATCTTGCCGGTTGCCGTCTTCGGCAGCTCCGAAACAAAGTTCACCCGATGCGGGGCCTTAAAGTGGGCCAGATGCTCACGAGCAAACTCGCGTAGCTCATCTTCCGCCACAGTTGCGCCGGATTTGAGAACCACAAAAGCATGCGGGGCCTCACCCCAACGTTCGTCGGGCAGACCAACGATGGCCACCTCTTGCACCGCGGGATGCCGCAGCAAAACTCCCTCAACTTCGACCGAGGAAATATTCTCGCCGCCACTGATGATCACATCTTTCAAGCGATCGCGAATTTCGATGTAGCCGTCCGAATGAATCACCGCGGCGTCGCCGGTGTGAAACCAACCGTCGCGCATTGCCTCGGCAGTCGCCTCCGGATCATTGTAGTAGCCACGCATCACCACGTTGCCACGCACCACGATCTCGCCGACCGTCTCGCCGTCGCGCGGAACTTCTACACCTTGATCGTTCACCACGGTTGTCTCGCCAGAGGTGATCAATTCAACTCCCTGGCGGGCTTTGATGATTGCCCGCTCTGAGATCGAAAGCTGTTCATGCTCAGCTCGCGACTCGCAAACGGTAATGAAGGGAGTCGTCTCAGTCAATCCATAGACCTGAGTCACGGTCCACCCTAATTCGCCTTCCAAACGCTCGATCGTTGACGCGGCGGGAGGAGCGCCCGCCGTGAGTACGCGAACCCCGCGGCGCGCGTTGCTTCGCACTTCCGCTTCGGCATTCGCGAGACTAATCAATACCGTGGGAGCCGCGCACAGCATCGTGATTCGATGTTTCTCGATCACTTCAAAGACTCGACGCGGATCTAATTTCGGCAAGCAGACGTGCGTGGCGCCGGCTGCCGTGACGGTCCAGACAAAGGTCCAGCCGTTGGCATGAAACATCGGCAGTGTCCAGAGATAACGGTCCGCGCACGACATGTGTTCATGCACCAGCGTGCCGACGGAATTCAGATAAGCATTGCGATGGGTAATCATCACGCCCTTGGGCCGCGAGGTCGTGCCGCTGGTGTAATTGATCGTCAGCAGATCGTTTTCCTCGATCAACGGCCGCTCAAAATTCTCCGTGCCCGCTGCCACCAGATTTTCATAATCAAGCCAATCGGCTCGCGCGCCGGCCAGCGAAACAAAATGCTCCACCGCTGGCAGTTGAGGCCGAATGCCGTCGATCGCTTCGAGGTAATCAGAATGCGCGCAAACGACTCGGGCGCCGCTGTGGTTGATGAGATAAACGAAATCATCCGGCGTCAGCCGGTAATTGATCGGCACCAGCACCGCGCCAATCTGCGGCACTGCGTAAAATGATTCGAGCTGAGCGTGAGTGTTCGGCGCGATGTAAGCCACGCGATCCCCTTGCCCGACGCCGAGTTGCTGAAGGATCGCCGACCACCGATCGCAACGATCCAGAAATTGCTCGTAAGTCAGCCGCAGGTCGCCATCGACAACTGCTTCGCGATCTCCATAGAGCTTGCGTGCGCGACGAGCAAAATCGATCGGGGTCAGCGGAGTTTCCATTCGGATTGCAATCGCAAGGAAGCTAAGGCTTCGGAGCAGCCGGTTTGTTTGGCTTCGTTTTCGGCGATGGCGGCAGATCTTTGATGCACTGATCAGCGAGGGACAGCGAAGTCAGCGCGCGCAGAGACTTATCGCTCAAGTTGCTGGCGACATAAAGCGTCCCGTCAAAATCCAACTTTCCCATCTCGCGAAAAACGACTTCCGGACTAAAGCCGGACGTTGCTAGTAAGCGATAGGTCCCAAAAGCCTTGCCTTCGATTCGCTTGCTGATCCTATCGCTCGAGAGGTCTATCGATTCGACGTGGTTGATCGTCGTTACCACATCGCCAAGCAACGCTACGGCCCGATTAGGATCGATCGTGCTGTAGATGTGCACGACGACCAGCATCGCGCGCACTTTAACTTCCGAATTCGGCGCCTTCGCCACCGCCTGCAGCACCTCTTCCAGCATCTCGCGCACTTCAGTATCAACCTTGGTTTGCTTCAGAGACTCGGTGGCAATTTGAGCATAGAGATACGCGCGTTGATCCGGCTCTTCGACTTTGGCTGCCAACTTTCGCGCTTCGTCGATCCTTTTTTCCTTAATTACTTTCTGCGAACGATAAAAGTAAACGAGACTCATGATCTTTTTACGCAGTTCGACGTCATCGATCTTCAAGCCCGCCGCTTCAAGCTTCTCAAGGCTTTCGGTTTCCGCGGCGTTGAGCACCGCGATAGCAATCACGGCCTCACGCTGCGCCGCGTCGGCGCTTCGGTCACCACTCTCGATCGTTTCATCGAAAGATCGCTTTGGCGGATCAGTCAACACATCGCTGGTGCGTTGCTGTTCCGGCTGCGTCAAAAGTGAAGCAATGTTTCCTTTTGCCTCCGCCAACTGTGGCCCCAGATCAGGCAGAGAATTCGCGATTAAAGGCTCGAGCCGGCTCAACGCCATGAAGACCTGGCTGTTGTCTGAAAAGCGGCTTCCGGATTTGGCGGCGTCCGGGTTCTGAATCGATTCGTGCGCGTGCGACAGCAACCCGAGCACAAACATTCTTTCCAGCGAAGGGTTTGGCGCCAAGCCAACCGGCACCTGGTAATAAGCCGTTGCCGGCATCTCGCCAATCTCGCGCGTGGCCGCAAACGGATACGAAGACAAGTAAAGAAATTGATCCATCGGCGTTTGCGAGTAAGCTGTCAGCGCTTCCCCATAGAACTGATCAGCCAGTGCGTGGTTGGCCTCCCACATCTTGAAAAAGAAGAACGGAAGATAAAACGTCGCCGGATAACGAAGACTGGACCGCGCGAACTCAAGCGCGGCTGTCTGGTCGGAACCGATCATTGAGATGGCCGCGCCCAGAAGCTTTTCAGCAGTCCGCGCAGCCTGGGCAGAATCTTTCTGCGCTTTGTCCGCAGCTTCTGCTTCTTCGTCGAGAATTTGCCTGGTGAGTTTTCGCGCCCAGGCTGAATCGCGTTTCGCAATCGCCGTGATCACGGTGTAGCGATAGTCGGTGCCCTGCACTTTCATGCGACCTTCACTGCTGTCCTTTTCGCCCTTCTCTTTGAATTGTCGCATGGCAACGTCAAACGCGTCGGTGAAGGTCGCCCGCGCCTGGTTCTGTTCAAGTGGCCAGGTTAGATCCGCGGCTTTCAATAACACGTTGATGCGCCGCTCGTCCTGATCGATCGTCTTACTGAGATCGATCTGCCGCTGGATTATTGACAGGGCATTGTCGCGCGAACACGACGACGGGCGAGTTGTAGTCGCTTGAGTTTTGTCCTGGGCGGTGGCGCTCGCAGAAACGAAGGCCAACAGAAGCGGCAGGTAAGGAAGAATCCTGAGGGGATAACGCATCGGTTTATGGACTCCGCAGCTTTTCCGCGATCAGCGGAACGATCTTTCGCGGCACATCGATCGCCGCTTTGATGTGACGCGCGTTGGTGAAATGGCCGGCGACGTAGATTCCAGGCACGTCCGTCTCGAAAGTTTCCGGATTATATACCGGGACCTCTGTGAGTTTGCCAGGCGCGGTACGGACGCCAAGGTCTTTCAGCATCGTCAGATCGGCGTCGCTGCCAATCAGCACGAACACGACGTCGTTGGCTACAGTCATTGACTCGCCGGCTTCTGTCGTAAGTCTGACAGAGTCGGGCGTAATCTCGTCGATATTCTTGTAGAGAATGACGCGCAAGCGACCTTCGGCGATCTCGCGTTCCAGCGGCGAGCGCACCCAATGCTTCATTGCGCCGGCTTTGGGATCGCGGTTCTCCCAATCGTCTCGCCAGATGGCCATAGTCGTGCGCGCGCCTTCTTCTGACAAAAATAACGCCGCTTCAGCCGCACTGTTGCCGCCGCCCACTACCAGCGCTTCTTTGCGAACGTATGGATAGGGCTCAACGAAGCGATGATGAACTTTGGGCAAGTCCTCGCCGGGAATATTCAGAAGCCGCGGATGTTCCATCGCCCCAAAGGCAAACAAAACAGTTCGCGCTTGATAGTTCTGCTCCTGCTCCTGAAAACCTTTGCGGCGCGTGTGAACGATAAAGCCATGCGTATCGTCGCGCGCGATGTCCGTCACTTCTTCACCGGTAGTGATGTGCAGGTCGTGATCGAGCACGAAATGAATGTAGTGTGAAAGCAATTCTTCACGCGTGGGTTTGTCGCGCACCGGATGGAGCGAGCCTTCGCACATCTCCAATTCATTCGGCGTCGAGAACAGGGTGCGGCCGACGGGATACTGACGGATGGTGTTGGCGATGGTGCCTTTTTCGATCACCAGATAGGTTAAGCCTTCGCTCGCCGCCGCATCCGCCGCGGACAGACCAGCCGGCCCAGCGCCAATGATAAGGAGATCGAGATGATCAGACATATGTAAGACGACGATCGACGGCTCCGTCAGGAGCCGGACGCACAGCGTGTCAGAAGCCCGAGCGTGAGCGAGGGCAACTCTCGCTAAAGTAGCCCTCCCTAACGGTCGGACTTCTGACACGCGGTTAAAACTCCAATACTCCCCGCGCTACCACCACCGATGTTCCACTCACCCGCACTTCTTCAACCTTGCCGGGCTCACCCTTAACTTCCAAGCCAATGCGGCTCGGCCGACTAATGAAATCGCCTTGCTCGATCACAAACTTGTAAACGCCGTCCGTCGCGTCAACTCGCGTCGCGTCATGATAGACGAGATATCCTCCCAATGGACCAGCGGCGCTGCCGGTCGCTGGATCTTCACCAATGCCCATGCCGACAAAGAATCTCGCATGCGCTCGCGCTTCACCTATCTCCATCGTCTCGCGGGTGAACGCATAACATCCGGTTCCGCCACGAAAAACTTCGCTCCGCTCAAAAATGTCATCGAGCAGATTCTGGTTCGGGCGACAGTTTCCCAGATCCGCCAAAGATCGAATCGGCACCAGCAACATCGTGTTGCCCGTCGAGACTGCCTGGATCGGTAAAGTTTCGTCCAAATCTTCGCGCGCCAACCCGAGCGCACGCGCGATGTCTGCCTGTTCCTGTGAATCGTCGACCTCGCCGCGAATTTCGAATTGACCTTGCGTCATGGTGACGTTCACGGGCGCGCCGTCTTTGAAATCAATTTCGATCGGCAGCACGCCGATGCCGACCTCATGTTTCAATTGCACGCGGCCATCGCCACCTTCGGGAAGCGGCACTACGCCTTCGCGCGCCAGACAATTCCAGGTGCCGACGATCGGATGACCCGCAAACGGAAGTTCGCTGCCCGGCGTGAAGATTCGCAGCCTCCGCAGGACGCCTTCCTTATCAGACGGCAGCACAAAAACGGTTTCAGATAAATTCATCTCGCGAGCAATCTGCTGCATCTGCTCGTCGGTTAATCCTTCGGCTTCGGGAAACACCGCGAGCGGGTTACCCGCGAAAGCGCGATCAGTGAATACGTCGAGTTGCACGAAATTGTATTTGGGCAAGAATTAGACCTCCGTGTCAGAAGCCCGAGCGTGAGCGAGGGCAACGTTGCCATCCCTAACGGTCGGGCGTCTGATACAACCTATTTAAGCTCACGACACCAGCGCGCGACCTCATCCATCACTTCCTCGTAAACCTGTTGTTGTGGCTTCAGAGTCTTCGGAACTTTGAAAGAATGATCGCCTTTTTCGATTGGATAGAGTGCCGCTCGCAGACGGTGCTTTTTGATAATCGCGCGGATTTCATCTTCGCTGCCAAAGGCATCCCGCGAACCTTGCACAAAGAGCATCGGCGCTTTGATCTCTGCTAAATGTTCGTCGCGTAACTTGTCAGGCCGGCCCGGCGGATGCAGCGGATAGCCGAGAAAAACCAAACCGTCGATGCCCTCCGAGTGCTCAGCCGCTACCTGAGAAGCGATGCGCCCACCCATCGATTTGCCGCCGATGACGAGCTTATTACCTGTCAGCTTTTTGTTCTTAAGTGCGGCGTCGATTACCGCCAGATAACACGATTCGAGCTTCGCTTTCGGATCGGGAACGCCTTTGCCTTTCTCTTTGTACAGAAAGTTGAAGGTCATCGCATCAAATCCGCGCGCGGCCAGTCCCGTTGCGGCCATTCGCATAAAGGCGCTCATTTGATCCGCACCGGCGCCGTGGCCCAGCACGATCGTCACCTTCGCGCGATCCTTCTTTGCCGCTGGATACAGCATGGCTGTCACCGATTCCGAATCGTTAACGCGAACGATCAGTCTTCCTGCTTCACTCATAACTTCAAATCAAATATCGTGCTGATTTCGGGGCACTAGCCCGACCGTAAGGGAGGGTTCATTAAGTCGTGCATTTGGAGCCCTCCCTTATGGTCGGGCTAATGCCCCGTTTGGCCAATTGCACCCGCGACCACGAATTCAAACTCCAAACTGCCGCAGATGATGATCGACGTGCAGATAACCCCAACGCATCCAATCCCGCTCAGACATTTCCGCAAACAACGGATGGCGCTGCCATTCGAAGGTTCTATGCGGGTGAGTTACTCTCTCAATCATCGACACCAGCGCATTCAGATCACGTTTGAAATCTTCCGGCGGCGTTCCACCCTGCTCCTGATCATTCTCAGGCATGGTGCGCACGCCATGCGGCCACTTGAGCGGAGCATACAAAGCAATCCATCGGACCAACGTGCGCGTCAGCGGGCTGCTCTTGTCGCCATTGACCTCTCTTTCACCAATCACGCTCTTGAATGAATCATTGAGATGGCAAATCATCTGATGCGGCGTCATCTTGCCCCAGCAGCGCTGACTTGCCGGCATCACCCCGCCCAGCCTGAGCAAGATTTCTTTTCGATCAGTTTCGTTCCCCAGCGTCTTCACCTGACTCCGTCCTAATCGCCCGTATATATTCGCGGAACGCGAGCACTAATTCCGCAAGTGATCTCATACGAAATCGTACCAATCATAGCGCCAATTTCTTCCGCGGAGATGGACAACTTCCCGGCCTCACCCAAAAGGATAACCTCATCATCGAGCGATACGCCCGCAACCTCAGTTACGTCCACCAGCGTCAGATCCATCGAAACGCGTCCGATCACCGGAGCAAACCCGCCGCGCACGATCACGCGGCCGCGATTTGAAAGGGCGCGGCGATAGCCATCATCGTAACCAATCGGCAGCGTTGCGATCAGCGAATCGCGTTTCGTTTCAAATGTACATCCGTAGCCCAAATGCTCGCCGCGCGGAACTTTTTTCAGCAGCATGATGCGCGAATGAAGAGACATGACCGGCTGGAGCGGCGGCCTTTTGATGTTCGCGGGCAGGACATCTCGAGTGAATCCGTAGAGCGTCCCTCCGGGTCGCACCAGGTTCTCGCCGTCTCGCGCGTGCCCGAAAGTGGCCGCCGAATTAGCTGCATGAATAAGCTCCGGCGCGAAACCGTGCTCGCGAAAGACCCGCACGGCACTTTGAAAACTGAGCAGTTGATTGTTGGTAA
>Ga0137403_10009936_pt1 | contig 10558 bp, 6 predicted proteins | sample CZOMad2_1_16fung_FD_122057 | JGI IMG/M metagenome (GOLD analysis project Ga0137403, IMG submission 122057) | Vadose zone soil fungal communities from Angelo Coast Range Reserve, California, USA - CZOMad2_1_16fungal (Hybrid Assembly) | ecosystem: Environmental > Terrestrial > Soil > Vadose zone... | reverse complement strand
ATAATTACTAGCGCGCCGCTTCGAGGAAGATGACAGCGGAGAATTGGCGTATCGGACTATTCCGCTGATTCGCCGCCGACATGGTGGGAGTGAAGCCAGTTGTCCGCCTCGCGATGTTCTGCGGCACGCTGGGCATCACTGAGATATGGGCCGCTGGTAATTACAACCTCTCGCCCGATGCTTTCGCCACCGGCCTGCGCCAGCAAGCCCCAATAATATGCCCTGCTGTAGTCCTTGGGAGTTCCTCGGCCGGCTTGATACCACAGGGCCAGCTTTGCCTGAGCGCGAACATCGCCTTGCTCCGCCGATTGACGGAACCACGAGATAGCTTCGGTATAGTTCTGCCTGACGCCGTCCCCAGTGCCGTAGCGCATTCCCAAAGCGTACTGGGCCGCCGCATCGCCTTTAAGCGCGTACTTAGTGAGATTTTTGGCGCTGGTGCCCACGTACTGTCCGCGCTCCGGACTCGCTTCCGCAGAGGGCGCCACGGAGTGAGAAATGATTCGCGCAACTCCCTCCTTGATCCAGGGCTTACTCAACCAAATCGCGATCACTAACGCTGAGGTTCCCACCAGGAACAGCGCAAGCTTGCGACCGAAACCAGCGAAGTCTACGCGCCTCTCGCCAATCGACTGGGTGTGTGGCAATTGAAGTGGGAGCTGGAGGATCTCGCATTCCGCTACCTTCAGCCTGCCGACTACAAGCACATCGCCGCCGCTCTCAACGTGCGGCGCTCCGAACGCGAGCGCTACATGGAGGAGTTGAAGACGCTGCTGCGGAGCGAATTGCACGACGCCGGCATCGAAGCGACGATCGAGGGACGGCCGAAACACATCTATAGCATTTGGCGCAAGATGCAGGCGAAGCAGCTCGCCTTCGAGCAGCTCATGGACATTCGCGCCGCTCGTATCCTCGTGAACACGGTAGCCGAATGCTATGCGGCGCTCGGGGTGGTGCACTCGCTGTGGCAGTTCATTGCCGGGGAGTTCGACGACTACATTGCAACCCCGAAGGACAACCGATACCGTTCGATTCACACCGCCGTCATCGGGCCCGGCGCGCAAGCGGTCGAGATACAGATTCGCACGCATGAAATGCACGCCAACTCGGAGCGTGGCGTGGCGGCGCACTGGCGCTACAAGGAGGGAGGCCGCAGCTCCTTAGCCTACGAGCGCAAGATCAATCAGCTCCGCTCACTGTTGGCACCGACCGAAGGCGGCGATACGTCGCGCGATTTTCTCGACCGCATGCGGGTCGATCTATTCCAGGATCGTATCTATGTGATATCGCCCAAGGGTGAAATAGTGGATGTTCCGGTGGGCGGCACGCCGTTGGATTTTGCCTATCAAGTGCACACCGACTTGGGTCATCGCACTCGCGGCGCGAAGGTCAACGGCCGCATGGTACCGCTCGACTACGAGCTCAAGAACAGCGAAACGGTGGAGATCATCACCGCCAAAGCGGCGCAGCCGTCGCGCGACTGGTTGTCGCCCCAGTCGGGGTTTCTCGCGAGTCCCAGGCACCGCAATAAAGTACGCGCCTGGTTCCGCAAGCAGAACGAGACCCAGAACAAGGCGGAAGGCCGGGCGATGTTCGACCGCGAGATACAACGATTAGGTGTGAGCAGCCCGCCCATCCCCGAGCTCCTGAGCGAGCTCAAATTGCCCACCACCGAGACGCTGCACGAAGCCTTGGGGTTGGGCGAGGTCAGCCCCGCACAAGTGGCGGGAGCCATCCAACGCATTCTCCATGCGCGCGAAGACCGGCCGGAACACTCCGCTCGTCCTAGAAGCCCGGCGGCCGTGCGGGAGCCGGACATCGAGGTGCAAGGCATCGGTGATTTGCTGTCCACCTACGCGCGCTGCTGCAAGCCCGTGCCGCCCGAGCCCATCGTCGGCTACATCACCGTGGGCAGGGGCGTCAGTATCCACGCACAGTCCTGCGCCAATCTCGCCCGCCTCAGCATCAAGTCCCCGGCGCGGGTGCTGGCGGTCGCCTGGGGCAAGATGGGCTCGAACGAATTCCCCGTGGAAATCGATGTCCAGGCATTCGACCGCCGCGGACTGGTGCGCGATGTCAGCGCGGCACTGGCGGACGACAAGATCAGCATCCGGGGCATGAACACGGTCACCGACAAACGCGACAACATCGCGCATATGCGGATTGAAATATCGATCACGGGGCTGCCGCAGCTGTCGCAGGTGCTGGGGCGTATTGCGCAGCTCCCCAACGTCATCAGCGCCAGGCGAAAGAAATGAACTTGCCGACGAGCGTTCCCGAGAATCCAACGGCCGTTTGAACTTTCAAATCACGGCGAAAGTAATTTGATTGCGGCAGGTCAGACCGCGACAAACCCAGCTATTTTCAAGGCCTTACCATCAAATGTTACGGTAGCGCGGCATCCGGCGATCACCCGCGACACAGCCGTGTCGGCGGCGGCCGCCGAGAGCGACGCAATCAGTCCGAGGATGCCGACGAACGCGGCGGCTATGATAGAAATTCTCCATGTGGGCGGTTTGCGCGCGCTAGCGGTTGATCCCGTCGATGGCCTTCTTATCCACTGCCAAGGCCGCCTCATGGATGGCCTCGGACAGGGTCGGATGGGCGTGAATCGTGCGCTGGATATCTTCGGTGCTCGCCGAATATTCCATGGCGAGCACCGCTTCGCTGATCAGCTCCCCCGCCATAGGCCCGATCACATGGACGCCGAGAACCTCGTCGTCGTCCTTGGCGGACACGATCTTCGCCAGACCCTGACCGGCTTCCATCGCCCGCGCCCGCCCGCTCGCCGAGAATGGGAACGTGCCCACCTTGTAGGGCCGGCCGCTCGCCTTGACCTGCTCCTCTGTCAGCCCCACCCAGGCGATCTCCGGAGCGGTGTAGATCACCGAGGGAATGACATTGTAGTTCATCTCGCCGAAATGCCCGGCGATGAGGTCGGCGACCATCACGCCCTCCTCCTTGCCTTTGTGCGCGAGCATGGGTCCGCGCACCACGTCGCCGATCGCCCAGACGTTCGGCACGCCGGTTCTGCAATGCTCGTCGACCTGAATGAAGCCGCGCTCATCGAGCTTTACACCGGTGCCTTCGGCAAGCAGCCCCTGCGTGAAGGGCTTGCGTCCGACCGCGACCACGAGCTTGTCGACTTGAAGCCTGTGCTCGCCCTGAGCATCGGTGTACACGACGTCGACCGCACCGCCGGCCGCGGCCGCACTTTGCACCTTGGCTCCCAGCTTGATGTCGAGCCCCTGCTTCTTAAAATGCCGCAGGGCCTCTTTTGCGACGGCCCCGTCCGCTATCGGCAAGAACTGTTCCAGCGCCTCGAGCACCGTCACCTCGCTGTCGAGCCGCCGCCAAACGCTGCCGAGCTCGAGGCCGATGACACCGGCTCCGATCACGCCGAGGCGTGCGGGCACTGCATCGAACTCCAAGGCATTCCACGAGTCGACGATGTATTTGCCGTCGTGCGGCACGTTCCTGAGCTGCACCGGCACCGAACCCGAAGCCAGCACGACGTGCTTGGCTTCCAGGGTTTTCTCCGTGCCGTCCGGCCCGGTCACTAGCACCTTGTTGCCGGGCAACAGACGCCCATGACCTTGAATGCCGACCACGCCGTTCGCCTTGAACAAGGCGGCGATCCCACCCGTCATGGTCTTGACCACGGATGCCCGGCGTTTCTGCATGGCAGCGAGGTCGAGCGTCAGGCTGCCGATCTTGACGCCATGGACCGCGAACTCGTCCTTGGCGCGCTGATACAGCTCCGAGGACTCGAGCAGCGCCTTCGAGGGGATGCATCCGGCGTTCAAGCAGGTTCCGCCGAACGCAAAGCTGCCGTCGGTGTTCTTCCATTCATCGACGCAGGCGACTTTGAGCTTGTTCTGGGCGGCACGAATCGCGGCGGGATAGCCCGCGGGCCCGCTGCCGATCACGATGACGTCATAGAGGTCGTTCATACGCCGAGCACCATGCGTGCCGGGTCCTCGAGGCACTGCTTGACCGTCACCAGGAACTGCACGGCTTCACGCCCGTCGATGATGCGATGATCGTAGGTCAGTGCGATGTACATCATCGGGCGCACCACGACTTGGCCGTCGATCACGATGGGGCGGTCCTGAATCTTGTGCATGCCGAGAATCGCACTCTGCGGAGAATTGACGATGGGGGTCGACAGCAGCGATCCGAACACTCCGCCATTGGTGATCGTGAAGGTACCGCCCGTGAGCTCCTCCATCGTGATGGTCCCGGCCCGGGCGCGTCCCGCGAAATTGCCGATCGACTTCTCGATCTCCGCGAAGCTCTGCAGGTCCGCGTCGCGCAATACCGGCACGATCAGTCCTCGATCGGTGGAAACCGCGACGCCGATATCGAAATATTCGTGATAGACGATGTCATTGCCTTCGACCGAGGCGTTCACCGCCGGAAATTTCTTCAGCGCTTCGACGCAGGCCTTGGCGAAGAACGACATGAATCCGAGTTTCACGCCGTGCTGCTTCTCGAACTGATCCTTGTAGCGCGCGCGCAGTTCGTTGACCGCCTTCAAATCCACTTCGTTGAACGAGGTCAGCAAGGCTTGAGTGGCCTGCGCCTGGACCATGCGCTCGGCAATCCGCGCGCGCAGGCGAGTCATCGGCACGCGCTGCTCCGCGCGCGCGCCGCGTGCGCTTGGAATGGGCGCCGCCGGCGCCTTGGAGAGGGGCAGCGGCGCGGCATCCTTCGCGGACATAAAACTCACTACGTCCGACTTCGAGACGCGCCCATCGCGGCCCGACCCGGTGACGGCCTTCGGGTCTATCCCGTTCTCTTCCACCACGCGCTTTGCGGCGGGGCTGAGCTTGGCCGCTGCCGCGTCGGGCTTGGCGGCGTCGGGGTTGGCGGCATTCGCCGCCGCGGCGACGGCGGCGCCGGATGCGGCCATGACGGTGGGCGAGTTCCCCGCCGTACCCTTGGCTGTGTTCGCGGCGGCTGCCCGAGCTCCGGCCGGTGCGGCGCTCGCTGCCGCTCCCTCCTCGATTACCGCCAGCACCTGGCCGCTGATCACGGTGGTGCCGTCCTTCAGCCTGATTTCCTTGAGCAGCCCGGCTGCGGGCGCAGGAACCTCGAGAACGACCTTGTCGGTCTCCAGGTCGACGAGGTTCTCATCGCGCGCCACGGCATCACCGGGCTTCTTGTTCCACGAGACGATCGTGGCGTCAGCCACCGATTCCGGCAGCTGCGGCACGCGCACTTCGATAGTCATCAGATATTCGGCACGGAAACCCGGACCTTCGGGCCGGGGAGGAAATGCCGCTCCTTACGTTGAATTACACTGGAGGACGTCAAGAGCCCGTCCTGGTTTGAGCCGCCGGCAAGCGCATCGTTTGTCGAGCGGTCTCTTCCGGCGGTACGCCCTGCAGCGCCGCGGTCACCAGATTTTTCTGTTGCTGCTCGTGCAAAGCGGAAATGCCCGTGGCGGGCGCCGCTGCGCCGGCGCGTCCGGCATAGAGAAGTTCGTCGAGCGGTCCCAACTTCGACTGCAGCCGATGGCGGATCTGGTACCAGCCGCCCTGATTTTGCGGCTCTTCCTGGCACCAGACGATTTCGTGGGCGTTTTCGTACTTACGGAGAATCGCCTCGTACTCGTCCGACGGAAAGGGATAGAGCTGTTCGAGCCGAACCACGGCAACGGAGTCGGCTTTCGCTTCGCGCCGTGCCTTCAACAGATCGAAATACACTTTCCCGCTGCACAGTACGATGCGCGTCACCGCGGAGGGCTTGAGATCATCGACGTCATCGATCACCGAGTAAAACCCGCCCGTGGCGAGCTCTTCCAGCCGCGACACCGACAAGGGGTGCCGCAACAAGCTCTTCGGCGTCATGACGATGAGCGGCTTGCGCAGCGGCCGCAGCATTTGTCGGCGCAGCATGTGAAACATCTGCGCCGGTGTCGACGGCACGCACACTTGCATGTTGTACTCGGCGCAGAGCTGCAGGAAGCGCTCCAGGCGCGCCGACGAATGCTCGGGCCCCTGACCTTCGTACCCGTGCGGCAAGAAGAGCGTGATGCCGGACAGGCGGCCCCACTTGGCTTCGCCCGAGCTGATGAACTGATCGATGATGACCTGCGCGCCGTTGCAGAAGTCGCCGAACTGCCCTTCCCAAATCGTCAGGCAATGCGGTTCGGTGGTCGAGAAACCGTACTCGAAACCCATGACCGCCTCTTCGGACAATACCGAGTCGGTCACCCTGAAGGTCGGCTGATTGGTCGCCAGATGCTGCAGCGGGACATAGCTGCGTCCCGTGGCTTGATCATGCAGCACCGCGTGCCGGTGAAAAAACGTGCCGCGGCCGCTATCCTGGCCGGTGAGACGTACCGGATAACCTTCCTGCACCAGGCTGGCGTAGGCCAAGTTCTCCGCGGCGCCCCAGTCGAGCGCCAGATCGCCGTTCACCATTCTTTCGCGCGCCTGCATGATGGCGAGGACCCGCGGATGCAGGACCCAGTCAGACGGATACGAGGTGATTGCCTTGCCGAGCGCCCGCAAGCGGCCCATGTCGACCCCGGTCTTCACCGGCTCGGACCAGTCCGCGTCCAAGTACTCGTTCCAATTCACCGTGAATTTGTTGCCGATCAGGCCGAGCGCGGCGCGGGCCTGCGGCTTGCCGGCATCAAGACCGTCGCGATACTGGTCGATCATGGCCGCGGCCTCCGCCGCCGTGAGCACCCCGTCGGCCGCCAGTTTATCCGCATAGAGTTGGCGCGCGGTCGGCTTCTTCCGAATGACCTGGTACATGAGCGGCTGAGTCGCCGCGGGTTCATCGGCTTCGTTGTGGCCATGCCGTCGATAGCACACCAGATCGATCACCACGTCCTTGTGGAACTTCATCCGATACTCGAGCGCAAAACGAGTCACGAAACACACCGCTTCGGGATCATCGGCATTGACGTGGAAAATCGGCGCTTCGACCATCTTCGCGACGTCGGAGCAGTACAAAGTGGAGCGCGCGTCGTGCGGATCGCTGGTGGTGAATCCCACCTGGTTGTTGATGATGACGTGCACCGAGCCGCCCGTGTAGAACCCGCGAGCCTGCGACAGCTGCAAGGTCTCCATGATGACGCCCTGCCCGGCGAACGCCGCGTCGCCGTGAATCTGCACGGGCAGCACCTTGTCGCCCAGCGCATCGCCGCGGCGCTCCTGACGTGCGCGCACCGAGCCTTCGACCACCGGGTTCACGACCTCCAGATGCGAGGGATTGAACGCGAGCGCGACGTGCACATTGCCCGATGCCGTTTTCAGATCGGAGGAAAATCCCTTGTGGTACTTGACGTCCCCCGAGCCGCGCAGCTTCGCCAGATCGTACTGACCCTCGAACTCGCCGAACAAATCCTTGGGCGACTTGCCGAGCAGGTTCACCAGCACATTGAGACGGCCCCGGTGCGCCATGCCGATGATGGCCTCTTCGACTCCCATCTTGCCGCCGTGCTGCACCAGATCGTCGAGCAGGGGAATGAGACTGTCGCCGCCCTCGAGCGAGAAACGCTTCTGACCCACGTACTTGGTGTGCAGGTAGCGCTCCAAGCCTTCCGCGGCCGTCAACTGCCACAGAATGTTTTTCTTCTCCTCGACGCTGAATCGCCGCTGCATGCGCGCCACTTGGAAACTATCCTGCAGCCACAGACGCTCGTCGGTGTCCGACACGTGCGCAAATTCCGCACCGATGGTATCGGTGTAAATGAACTTGAGGTCCGCGAGAATATCCTTGAGCTTGGCGCGTTCGGGCATCGCGGGGTTGCGGTTGCCGGTGAAGAATTCGGTATCCAGGTCGGCATCGGAAAGACCGAAATACTCGAGTTCGAGCACATAGGGCTTGGCGCGGACCTGCAGGCCCAGCGGATCTAAATTGGCGACCAAGTGTCCGCGGTTGGCGTAGACCTGAATGAGCCGCGACACGGCGCCCTGCTTGGCGCTGGCCCCGCCGGATTCGGGGCTCGGAGTGCCGCCTCGTGCGGGCGGCCTATTGAGACGTGCCAACAGACGTTCGCGAATGGGGGTGTGCGCGACCTCGCCTTTGGCGCCGTCCTGCAGACGGCTGAAGTAGGCGGCCCAAGTCGGATCGACGCCTTTTGGATCCCTCAGGAACTGCTCGTAGAGATCCTCAATGAAACCGGCATTTCCGCCGGAGAGTGCCGTCGTGGCCAATGCTTCAGCTAGTGATTGACTCATGGTGCTTGGAAGGAAAAAACCTCAAGTACATCAATATGATGAGAAGCAGAAGGGGATGCGGACCGGGTTGCTAGTCTAGCCGAAGGCGGCACAATATGGAATGTGACGCAGCCCAGCAGAATTACAAGATCGGCAGATCGACCGGACTCTTGATCATCCAAAACTCGTAGCAAACAAGGCTCACATAGGCGAACAGAACCCCATACAACGCCCATTCGACGCGCATTAGGCGCATGAATCGGTAGCGTGCCAGAAACACCATCAAAAGGACGCCGAGGCCCGTCATGCCCATTTTCAGCGCCGCAAACATCGCCACGCTGCGATAGATGAGTGCCGCCATGACGGGGTTCACCTCGTCGGCGCCCCCCTGCAGCAGCAGCATGGTCAGAAATGCGTCCACTACGCTCAATAACAAGATGCCGATCGCCACCGCCAGCAAATGGGACGAATGCCAATCGAGCGAATGGAAGCGGGCGTCATCGAGGCGGCGCGGCGGCGTTCGCCGGCGGGGATTGAAACTGCCGTACCAAACCGACCACAAGACCCGGTGGCGTCTGTCGGCACGAGCGCGCCGCTCGCGCGAAAAGTGGGATCCTGCACGGCTCACTCGCTTCATTGACCACACTATCCCGACAAGCCCGGGCACTCGGCAAGCTCAATGCGTCATAATGCGCCCGGCCGGCCGGGTATATTTTTTTAGGAGGCCGTCACCAGCTTGGCGGCGAACTCGCTCACCGGCATCGCGGCCAGAGCGCCTCGATCCACGAACATCGCTTTGATGGATTCGGTCTGCTTTGGATTGAAATGCGCCGCGACACTGGCCTCGAACTTCTTCACCAGCACCGGCATGCCTTCCTCACGGCGCCTGCGATGGCCGATGGGGTAGTCCACCTGCACGCGCCGGCTGGCGGTGCCGTCCTTGAAAAACACCTGCACGGCGTTGCCGATATAGCGCTTATTCGGGTCGTAGTATTCCTGCGTGAAGGTCGCGTTCTCCTTGACCTGCATTTTCGCACGCAGCGCATCGACGCGCGGATCGCCGGCGACCTGGTCTTCGTAATCGGCCGCGTTGAGCCTGCCGAACAGCAGTGGAATGGCGACCATGTATTGAATACAGTGATCGCGATCCGCGGGGTTGGCCAGCGGCCCGGTCTTGTCGATGATGCGCACGCCCGGCTCTTGAGTCTCAATGGTGACCCGCTCGATCTCGCCGATCCGGGGTAGGATTTGGCCGTGCAAGGTCATCGCCGCTTCGACGGCTGTTTGCGCGTGAAACTCCGCCGGATAAGAGATCTTGAACAGCACGTTCTCCATCACGTAACTGCCGAAGGGCTGCGGCAAGGACAGGGGTTTCCCCTTGAACAAGACATCCTGAAAGCCCCAGGTCTTGGCCGACAGCGCCGACGGGTATCCCATCTCGCCCTTGAGGGCGAACAGCGCATGACGCACCGCGCGGCTGGTCGCGTCGCCGGCGGCCCAACTCTTGCGCGACCCCGTGTTCGGAGCGTGCCGGTAGGTGCGCAGCGCGCCGCCGTCGACCCAGGCGTTCGACACCGCGTTGATGATCTGCTCGCGTGAACCGCCGAGCAGCGCGGTGAGCACGGCGGTGGACGCGACGCGAACCAGGAGCACGTGATCGAGACCGACTCGGTTGAAGCTGTTCTCCAAGGCGAGGACACCCTGGATTTCGTGCGCCTTGATCATGCCGGTGAGCACGTCCCGCACCGAGACCGGTTTGCCGGACCGCGAGAGATAGTCGGCCACGGCGAGAATGCCGCCCAGGTTGTCCGACGGGTGCCCCCACTCGGCCGCCAGCCAGGTATCGTTGAAATCGAGCCAGCGGATCATGGCGCCGATGTTGAAGGCGGCGTTGATGGGATCGAGTTCGTAGGCAGTGCCGGGAACGCGCGCACCGTTGGTGAGGGTCGCGCCCGGTACCACCGGGCCCATCAGCTTCGTGCAAGCCGGATATTTCAGCGCCTGAAAGCCGCACGCCAATGTATCCATGAGACAGTAGCCGGCGGTCTCATAGGCGAGATCACTGTCGATCTCGAAGCTCAATGCATAATCGGCGATCGCGGTCAGGATGTGATCCGGCGCGGGACGTTCGGCAGATTTGATATCGTGGGACATGAGGGAGCACGACTCTCTATGGGATTGAAAGGGATGCGCGGCGCGGCGTTACGGGCGCTGCGCCAGCGGCACGAAGGCAAGATTCTCCGGACCGATGTAATTGGCGCTCGGACGGATGATCTTGCCGTCCTCGCGCTGCTCGATGATGTGCGCCGCCCAGCCCGAGGTGCGGCTGATCACGAACAGCGGCGTGAACATCGCGGTCGGCACGCCCATCAGGTGGT
>Ga0137403_10009935_pt1 | contig 10558 bp, 10 predicted proteins | sample CZOMad2_1_16fung_FD_122057 | JGI IMG/M metagenome (GOLD analysis project Ga0137403, IMG submission 122057) | Vadose zone soil fungal communities from Angelo Coast Range Reserve, California, USA - CZOMad2_1_16fungal (Hybrid Assembly) | ecosystem: Environmental > Terrestrial > Soil > Vadose zone... | reverse complement strand
TTGCTGCTTATTCCATTTGCCCTTGCCTGCTTTGTGCTTTCGCCAAAAGCGCAAGCGGTTGTCCCGGCACCGGACGGGGGCTATCCCAACGCCAATACCGCGGAAGGCGATGATGCGCTCTTCAGCCTCACGACCGGCGCCTACAATGTCGCTGTTGGTTTCAATGCGCTCTACAACAACAGCACGGGGGTTGGAAACATCGCCGTCGGTGGCTACGCGCTCTCGGCTAACACGACCGGTTCTGATAACATCGCCATCGGCAATTTCTCACTCTATGTAAACACAACCGGTTTCCAAAATACGGCCAGCGGAAATTACACGCTTTTTGCTAACACAACGGGCGATAATAATACCGCGATCGGCTATCAGGCGCTGGAGTTCAACACATCCGGCCATGCCAACGTCGGCACCGGGAGTAATGCGCTCGGGAACAATACAACGGGCAATTTCAACACCGCGAGTGGATTTCAATCGCTGTTCTCCAACACCACGGGCGGCAACAATACGGCCTTGGGTTACAAGGGCCTGTTTAGCAACACCACTGGTGGCAACAATACGGCTAACGGTCTCAAGGCGCTCTATTTCAGCACGACCGGCGACGACAACACAGGCAACGGTGCAAATGCGCTTTTTAGCAATACGAGTGGCAGCTTTAACACTGCCAACGGCAGCGGGGCGCTTACCAGTAACACGATCGGCAACAACAACACCGCGGTAGGCGTTAACTCGCTCCTGAGTGCTACGACCGGCAGCAGCAACATTGCATTGGGCGTCAATGCCGGTGCGAACCTCACCATTGGCGATGGCAACATCGACATCGGCAACCCTGGTGTTGCTGGAGAGTCCAGAACCATCCGCGTCGGTATGAGACAAACTCACAGGGCCACCTTTATCGCCGGCATCAGTGGGGTAACAGTAGCGGGAGGCGTCGGGGTCATCATAGATTCCAGCGGTCACCTCGGCACGGTCCTCTCCTCGGAGCGTTTCAAAGCCGAGATCAAACCGATGAACAAGGCGAGCGAAGCGATTCTTGCGCTCAAACCGGTCACCTTCCGATACAAGCAGGAACTGGATCCTGATGGCATCCCGCAGTTCGGCCTCGTCGCTGAAGAAGTTGAAAAGGTAAACCCCGATCTCGTGGCCCGCGATGATGATGGCAAGCCTTACACAGTGCGCTACGAAGCGGTGAACGCGATGCTGCTCAATGAGTTCCTCAAAGAGCACCGCAAAGTGGAAGAACAAGGAGCGATGATCGCCGAATTAAAGGCTACGGTGGCGCAGCAACAGAAGGAGTCCAGGTCAACTGCGGCTCAGCAGCAGAACGAAATTAAAGCTCTCGCCGCAACGGTAAAAGAACAGGCCGCGCAAATCCAGAAAGTGAGCGCTCAGATCGAGGCAAGCGGACCTACGCCGCAAATAGTGATCAACAATCAGTAAAAGCAGCCGGGCTGCCAGGTTTAGTTCCTGAATTCTATCTTCATGACCGGTGATAGAGGAGGTCTGCGCCGTGAGTGTTGCCGAGAAAGCGAGCCAACCTGTCAACAGAGACTGGCAATAAGTGGTGGCCGAGGCTTCAGCGAACACTCCTCCAATCTTGCTCATGCGCGATGTGGGACTCAGGTCGGAGCAGTTGGCCGCGAGGGGCTCAACGTCCGGACGGCTGAACATCCCCAGGCAGGAACCCAACCTTGGGTCTCTTGACGCTACCAGTGTCGCCAACTTCGACCCAGCCGCCGGCACGATTGCTTCCAAGCCTTTGATATTTCGACCCTCTCCTTTATGCTTAGTTTGCTGGCTCCCGACATTTAGGGCACAACCGTCAGCGTTAGATCATTGCCATCGCCGCCTTCATAGTTGGCTTGGAAAGTGTTGTTGCCGATCGTGATAACCGAGCCGTCAGGAACATTAGCGAACGTTCCAGCGATCGGCGTGGCTGCAGTGTTGTCGATTGCTGTGAAAACAGTGCCAAGTGGCAGCGTGCCTGAGCCAATCGGGCCAAAGAAGAATTGCGCGCCGCTCTCAATCGTCACTCCGTGGACGACAAGCTTATCCGCTGCGGGATTACCGCTCTTGTATCCAAAATGAAAGGTTCCGTCGGCTTTGAATCTGACTTTCTTGCCGATGGTAAGAGTAGCCGGAATGTTCGGGTTTGTTCCAGGTGTCAGGAATGCTCCCGGACCACTTCCCGTTCCGATCGTGACACTACCTGTTATTCTGCGGGTGCCGCCTAGCTTTCCGGCGTTCACCTGCACCGACCCTGTGCCTGTACCAGAGCCGAGCCGGTTAGCGACAAGGAGATTACCAGCATTAACCATTGTACCACCGGTGTAGGTATTCGCGCCAGAGAAAGTCAATTTACCGGTGCCGATCTTGGTTACCGATCCGCTGTTCTGAATGATTCCGCCAAAAGTGGTGCTGAGGTTGTTACTTCCGATTGTAAGGTTATTCGCGCCAAGTAATACTGATCCGTCTCCTTCGAGCGAACCGACGGTGACGCCGGGGGCGAGGCGGAAGCCAATGTCGAGCGTGCCATTACCAAACAGCTCGCATCGCGCCGTGCCGCCGGTTGCGCTGTCGAGGAAACGCACGAGGCCGCCGCTGGCTCCGTTAGTGCCTGCGTTGGCGATGACGGTGGCATCACCCGCCGTCGCGGTGTCCCAAAAGGTCGTCTGACCGGGGCGCGCACCGCTCACCGCTCCACCTTGGTTGGTGATGGTGGCGCTGGCTGCGGTCGAGTTGCTGAAGAAGTCAAGGACGCCCCCATAACCGAGGGGGATTGTCCCGCCAGTCGTGGTGATGGTCGCATTGGCCGCCGTCGAATCATCCGTGAAAAACACATCAGGCGGGCTCCCATAGTCGGCGCCGGCCGCGCCTCCGTTCACATTGATGGTGGAATGGTCGGCTGTGCTCGAACCCGTGAAGTCGAGGATACCGCCAAATCCGTCTCCGTCCTCGCCACCGATGTCGGAGCCGCCCGGGCCGACGATGAAAGTCGTGGACGCTCCGGTGGTGGTATCGTTAAAAATAATCTCGCCAGGGCGGTATGCGCCGGTAATGCTACCTTTGACTGTCCACTGCGTGAGGGTGCCAGCCGTGGCGCTATTAATAAAGGAGACCCTGTTGTTGGTCTCGTTTGGGTCGCGGAACTCGGACGAAGCCGGGATGCTGAAGGCTTGGAGGACGCCGGAATCATTCATCACGCCCGCCCCGATCATCGCTGGGTACAAATTAGCGGCAAAGTTGATCGAGTAAGCGCTCGCGCCCTGGTTAAAGGCAAATGTTCCAAGGTTTGTGAGCAAGCCACCCGGCGCATCGTAAATCGTCGTGACATTAGAGACTCCAAACGTCGCGGTGTCGGAGATGGTGTTGGGAACCGTGGCGGGCGTCCAGTTCGACGCGCTATACCAGGTATTGTTGGTTGGGTTGAGGTTCCATGTCGCGCTGCCGGCAAAGGCGGTGCTCCGCGCTGCGAGCAAGAGCATCAATATGGCTGCGGCCAGGACGTAAGCCGGCGCACGCAGTCGCAGGTGTGAAGGAATAATCTTTTTGATTTCGCTGCGAAGCAGTGAACTCGGTAAATTTTGCGAGATTCTCATAGCCATTACCTCAAGTTGTGCGAACGAGCCTTTCGCTCGCGGTTAACCCTGCGGAAAGAGGGCCAGGTGGAGCTCTTGGGGGGAGACGCCTAAAACGACTTAGCGCGGCGTGAATGTTGAGGCCCCCGCTGACGGTGTCAAGACAGTTTTTCGAGGGCACGAAAACATCATTAAACCGCAGATTGCGCGGATTTCGCCGATACGACCCAGATCGCCGATTCCAGTTCAAGAAACCCGTCAGCTTTTCTTCCGCACGCACAACGTAACGCTTTCCGTCGCCGCAATGCGCGTCAGCAATTCAGATTGTTCGCGCCTTAGAATCCACGGCTGAAACCGAGCCCCAACTCCAACCGGCTTTGCTCAGATTGTCGGCGCTGATTTCGCAATAACTTCACGTCCGGAAAGAGGGATGCTCGGTTTGGATTTCGTCCTAGCTAGTAGCGCCCGAAACGCATCCGAAACTGGCGCATGTAGTTGGAGGGACGGTCACGCAAACCGAGCAAACCGTGAATCTTCCGTCTCATCATTCTCTACGGAAACGGCAGTTTCGGAAATCGGAGATTTTGTGTTCGGCCCGGTGGGAGTTTTACTGACGATTCAACACCGTTTGCGGCGCGGCTTTGACAGGAAAAAGCGGTCGCAAACCCCTGATGCCTGCGATATGAGCGCAATTCTAGCGGGCGGTCAGACCTGCCCGGATTAGTGCGGATATTAGGATTGAGGCAAACACGTTGTCATCGCAACTACTCCGCAGTTGCTTTCGCGTGCTATTGAATGCGTCGCGGGTTAGCGCAATTGCTTCCCGAGGGTCATCAGTCAATCGAGAAGCGAAGCTGTAAACAGCCGGATAGTAACGCGCGACCAAAACATCAAAACGTGAGCTTTTCGGCACATTGCCGGTCCGTCTGGGGGGTGCTCTCACTTGTACTCCTTACTACGGGAAATGTCGGACCAAGTTCCGCGACAACGTGCTCGGCGTCCTGAACATCGATCTCGCTAAGCGCGTCATTCAGCATTTCACTGGTGTCGCCACAGGCAGCAATGCCTAGCAAAAGCATACACCTCAGACAAAGGTCGCGAGCGACGCGGGCTGTCGATCCACATTGCGGACACACAACCGGCTCCTTTTGCAGATGGAAGGAAACAGAAATGCTGTTCATCGGAATGCTCAGGTGAAAAGGCAGAACGAGGGAGCAAGATTGACCAAAATCGAGTCTCTCTCTCCCGTTATCCACGACTGTCTCCCCTCCCTTTGACCTTTCTACGGAAAGCCAGTGGCGAAGTTCCTGACGACCTCAATTCAGAACGCGAATCTCGCCAGAGCGGAAGCACGCGCGGCCAGTCGCATAGTCGATTGCATCCTGTTGATTCAGGAACACAAGGCTCGACTCCCGGCGCTTCAAAAACCTTCTAGCCCCACGGGTGCGGTCTGACTTCAATTACTGTCATCGTGAGGGCCAGCGGTTTGGCTGGTGCGCGGTTCGATCAAGATGAACCTGGCGCATATAAAGAAAAAGCGGGAGACCGAGCGATACGCCTACCGCAAGGCTAGCAAGCACTGGCAGCCAAAGGCGCTTCATACCGAGCCGGTTGCCCTCTGAAAAAACCAAAAGCCAGAGCACCAATGAAGAAACGATAACGTCCATGCCGAAGAAGGCGCTAATCCGATTTGCAAATAGCTGACGAAAGAAGAGCGGGAAATCGAGGCCGTGCTCTAGAAACCAAGGGATGAACTGTGAGTACGGCAAAAGGATGCCCAAGATACAGAGAACCAAGTAAAGATGGCGTAATCGCATAAGGAACCAGCGAAGCCGCCTAACGAGAAAGAGATAAGCCACAGGCGGGATTGGTGGCAAGCTCGCTGGCGGTCATTCGGCTGGGGCCGTCGGCTTCATCGGCTGGTTAGATGCCGATTCACCGGCGTAAGCGGAGAATGGCGGAATGTCCACAGTTGCAGGCCGCTCTGCGGTTCCCGTGTATCCACAACTCGGTCAAATCCGAGTTTTTCGTAGAACGCGACGTTTGTCGGTTGCGCTGTCTCCAAATAACACGGTTGGCCAGCCGCATCCGCGCGATCAATCATTGGTCATAAAAGGGCCTGGCCGATCCCGGTGCCCTGCGCCTCAGGGGCGACACCCACAACCATGACATACCAATGGGCGGGCGGGACATCCCTATGGTGGTATGGATCGATCGCTGCGAGCACGGATAAAAATCTCTCTGCGGCAGCAGCGCCAAGAACAGTCGGCAATTCGTCCAACCCAGCTGCCTTGGCGCGTTCCGGGGTTACTTCCCAGGCAGCCGGACCGAGCCACACGACAGCCCCTACGGGGCCGCCTGCCGTGGTCAAAACCTCCCCGAAAAGCAGGCCGTATCGGAGGAGCGGCGTAAATAGCGCGGGCGAGCGCGTCGCACGTTCCACAAGGTCTGGGAACACATACATCTGGAGCGGATCGTCATGAAAAGCCCGCGACAGCGCCGCAGCGGCTGCCGGCAAATCGCGTTCACGAAGGGGGACAATCTCAGGAAGTGCCATTAAAACAGAGAGGCCGCCTCATCTAACGAGACAGAGCTGAGCCACCGCTGGCGAGAGCGAGCTTTACGTTCACTTCAGCCTTCATAAATCATCCTTCAGCTTTCAGTACAACGGCCAGCGGTTGGCTCCAGCGATTGGTTAGATTCTGGCTCGACGTAGCGGAAATATCGCTCTCGAATGCTCCATAAGTAAACAATGAGTATTAGTACGACCGCGAGTTCAAACAGCGGTCTGGAGTATGGATGTTTGCCGGCTTCGCTTCCGAAGTGAATCAACAATAGCGAGAGAGGCGTGATCGCAGCAGTGACCATCAAACCGACATGCCAAGCAAAGCGGGACTTCTGAGCATAAAGAGCAAGAAATAGAAGCTTGCCGATGATAACAACGATGCCAAACGCGGTGAGAAAGTGCTGTGCGATGTAGAAGTAGACATCGAACGGTAAAGTCGCGAGCGTCGGGAGCGCCACGACCCACAGAGGGTTCATCCGTTTAGGCGCCTGATCCATGCGAAGGGAATCTAACGAGAAAAAGCTCAGCCACCGCTGGCGAGAGCGAGCTCCGCTAAGGTAGAGAGCTGGTTTATAGGATAAATGAGATATCGCGCCGGCCAGCGGTTGGCTGCAGAGCTTGGTTAGACCGGATTGGGTGCAACAGTCCATGCATGTTGAATAATTTTCCAATGTCCATCGCTGCTTAGCCGGAAAATCATTAGGTACTGTCCACGAAAATGCTGCTTCTGTCCTGTCGCTCTATTCGTCAGGGTCTCTTCATACTCGCCTGAGTCATAAGCCAGACCCGCCGACACTTCGAGATTGCGGCTTCTCATCACTAGATTGGTATCAAAGGTACTCACAACTTTCTGATACAGTTCACGGATTGCCTCGATTCCCTCGATTCGGTCACCGCTTGGCTGCAGGAACGCTGCATCCGAGGCATAGAAACTTACCGCCGCGCCAACATCCTTGGATTTGAACGCCGCCAGCCAACTATCTCTGGCTTCCGTTATCCGGCCAGTTGCTTCCGAGCTATTGGAAGAGGCAGCAATCGCGTCAGTAAGCCCGGAGAAGCAGAAGATAAGGGCGAGTATCGAATTTACATTGCTTGGCATATATGGCTGAGGTCTAACGAGAATTCGACCCAATTTTTGGGCCTTTCAAGAGAAATGCCTATTGTTTGGGTCTAATCCGGCCTGCAATCGAAGGGGAGAAAATCGGCGCCACGGTTGCCGACCTTAGCGCCCCCGCCGAATCCAGACAAACCGGAAATTGTTCGATCGGATGCGCGACGTGATGCGGCGTAAGTATTACTGAGGCGTTGAGCGCCCTGCACACCGATTTAACTTTTGTAACTTTTTTTAACGTTGTAAATTTGTTCCATGTCGTGCGCAAAGATTGATCCCTCATTGCACCAGGGACAGAAGCCGCCCTGGATCAAGGTGCGATTGCCATCCAATCCGGTTTTCTTTTCAACCAAGGCGCTCATTTCCGATCTGCGGTTGCACACAGTTTGCGAGAGCGCGCAATGTCCAAACCGATGGGAATGTTGGAGCCAGGGCACAGCTACCTTTATGATCGCTGGCGATCGGTGCACCCGCGCGTGCGGATTTTGCGCCGTGACAACAGCTAAACCGTTCGCGCTGGAGGAAGACGAACCGCAGCGTGTAGCCGAGGCAGTGCGCCGGATGAAATTAAAGCATGTCGTGATCACGGCCGTTGCGCGCGACGATCGGAAGGACGGCGGGGCAGATCATTTCGCCCAAACAATCACAGCAATCCGAAAGATGGATCCTTCGGTGATTGTCGAAGTGCTCGTTCCTGATTTTCACGCCGAGGATTGGTGCATCCAGGTTGTTCTCGACGCTGCGCCTGATATCTACAACCACAACATGGAAACAGTGGAACGTCTCACGTCGCTGGTGCGTTCGCGCGCAAAGTACCGTACCTCGCTGCAAGTCTTACGACGCGCGAAGGAACTGTCGTCGAAAGTAGTGACCAAGAGCGGTGTCATGCTCGGCCTTGGGGAGAAGGAAACAGAACTTTTTCAGACCATGGACGATTTGCGCGAGGTCGGTTGTGAAGTGCTCACCATGGGCCAGTATTTGCGCCCGACTCCAAAGCACTTGCCCGTCGTTGAGTACATCACGCCGGAGCAATTCAATTACTACGGCGACATAGCGCGCAGAAAAGGATTTCTCCATGTCGCCTCCGGCCCGCTGGTTCGGAGTTCTTATCACGCGGCCGACTTTCATCCGGTGCCACGGCGATGACAAAGACCGAGCGCGATCCGCTCGCTCAGATTCGTTTACAAACTGCCGCAATCATTCCTGCGTATCAGGATGAGAAACACATCGGGGACATCGTTCGCCGAACCCGCGAGCGGCTGGATCGGGTTCTGGTAGTGGATGACGGCTCAAGAGACCAAACGGCACAACGCGCGCGCGAAGCGGGCGCCGAAGTCATTGTTCACGATCAAAATCGTGGCAAAGGCGAAGCGATCAAAACAGGGCTGGCACACTGGCTCGCCGTAGCGAGTTCGTCTCTCCATGCGGCGGACGGATCGGATCGACAAGTGATTTGGGTCAGCCTGCTCGATTCTGATGGTCAACATCTTCCAGAAGAAATCGATCGGTTCCTTACGGCGGCAGCTTCCTCGACGCAGCCGACATTTTTAATTGGCAACCGCATGAACAACCTTGCCGGAATGCCGTTCCTCCGGCGCATCGTGAATCGTTACATGAGCGGGCAGATCAGTCGCGCTTGCAAGCAGGAAATCCCCGATACCCAGTGCGGTTTTCGCATGTTGGATCATGAGCTGGTTCCACAATTGCTGGGCGGCGGAGACCGATTTGATTACGACACTGAAGTGCTCATCATCGCCAGCCGTAAAGGTTACCGGATTGAATCGGTCCCAATCACGACCGTTTACACCGATCAGGTGAGCAAGATTCGTCCACTGCGCGATGCGATTCGCTTTTTGAAACTGATGTGGCGATATCGAAAATTGTAGCTGCGGCCATGTCGCCTGCAAAGATATGGAAGACATCAACCACGCCGGAAATCGACGAATCCGGTGCGGCTTTGCAATGCGGGGCGCTTCGTGATTCAATGCCAATTATGAAACGACTAGCCCTGTTAGGATTGATGATCTTAATGCCCGCGCTACTCCGAGCGGACGAGAAAGAAACAATGCTCCAAGCGTTAGGCCAATTCGAACAGGCGCGGCGCTCAACAACGCCTTGCGAAGTGAGTAGCAACGCCTGCCAAACCCGTGAGATTTGGTTGGCGCAACAAGCGGCACAAGCAGCGAATCAGTACTTAAACACGCCGGACGCTAAAGAGAGCCAATGGCGCTTAGTCGCGCAATCAGTCATCAAATATAGTCAAGCGCGAAGCGAAGCGTACGCGGCATACGTAGGCGGCCGCAAACAGGATTCGGATGCTGCTGAGAAGACGTACCATTCAATTGTTGATCCGCTGGAGCAGGACTTCATTGGGCAACTGAAAACCACCCTGCGAAGCGACGAAAATTCCCATGAGATTGCAGAGCGTTTCGGGTTAGTCGATTTCTGACTACTGCTTCAGGAGCAAAAGAAGGAAGGAAAAGGGGTCAGTCCTCACTATTGACACAAGTTGCTGATCTCGATTAAAAACACACCGCTCTCGCGCCCGTTGCGAACTTAATCACGGTTTTCTTGCAGGCAGTGGCTTTGAGCTTTTGAGGATTTCGGACTCTGGGGTGAGTGTAGCCGGTTTGCCGCTGAAGATGAGCCGGTTTGGTTTTTGGGCGAGCGTTTCGACGAGTTCCTTGGCGTACGTAGTTACGACCTTCAGGTTCAAAAGCGTTACGTGCAGTTGTTTCAATTGTTCGTTGAGTTGTTTGTCCGTCGTGCTGATGAACTTATCGGCCGTGCCCAAGACCGTGCCCGCTCCTTTCTCGAGGCCATCAAGGTTTGTGATCACGTTTTGTATATTGTCCGCGTCCATCTTTAGCGAATCAGCCAGCGGCCCGAGCTTCGGCGTGAATTCGCCGAGGTCCTTCTTCAAACCGGTGACAGTGGTGTCCAGATTATTGAGCAACTTGTTTGCGTTATCGAACAACGGACCGGCGGCCGCAGTGATTTGCTCGAGCCCGTATGCGGGATGGCCTTCGATCGACGCGTTGTTTGCCAGCGTCTGTCCACCGGGCGTGCCTGCCGAAAGCGCCACAAATTTTGGAGACAACATCGTGTCGGAGCTGAGCGTGGCCGTAACATCTGTCGGCAACGGCGGAATTCCTTCGTCGAGACTGACCGTCACGCGCACTGCATCCTTTTTGTTTGCGGTTGCCTCGCGCTCCTGTGCGGTGAGATGACGCATCGCGATCACGCGTCCCGCCGGAGCGCCAGCGTAGCGCACTTCGGAATTCACCTTTGTGCCGGTCACATCTT
>Ga0137403_10009934_pt1 | contig 10559 bp, 8 predicted proteins | sample CZOMad2_1_16fung_FD_122057 | JGI IMG/M metagenome (GOLD analysis project Ga0137403, IMG submission 122057) | Vadose zone soil fungal communities from Angelo Coast Range Reserve, California, USA - CZOMad2_1_16fungal (Hybrid Assembly) | ecosystem: Environmental > Terrestrial > Soil > Vadose zone... | reverse complement strand
AAGGCTGGAGGAGTAGATTGGGTCGCGGTTACAACCGCACGCATGATGGGCTGGAAGACCAAGTCCTTTCGGGAGAAATCCTTCTGTCACCACAGGCATCTGGGAACCGCGGCCCGCGGTGCTCTTGCTGCCCTGTTCGACTACGGAGAGAGAGACTACTACCTTGGTGGACATCCTCTCTGGGAACTTTTTCGAGTTGCCTATCGAATGACTAAGCGGCCCTATCTTCTGGGAGGGCTCTCACTGGGTTTGGGTTATGGATGGGCGATGCTGCGAGGGATTGATAGGTCTGTTTCGAACGAGCTCATGGCCTTCCACCGCAGGGAACAGATGCGCAAGCTGCGGATCATCTTGAAATCCCTGTTGACGTTCAAGCGTGTGGATAGTTTCAAAGTTCTGCCCGATTTAGCTCAACCCTCCCCAGCCCAGTCCCGTGAATGAAACTCGAATCGTGAGGATCGAATCAGCCGTTGGCCGATTCACCGGCTGGCTCGGTGGTTATGTGGCTGTCAGAGTATCAATGACCCTAAACATTCCGCTCCGAACGGAGCTTCTGGTCTATTGACGAACGACAGCTATAGACCTGCCGCTCCTACGGAGCTGATCTCCGTTATCTCTCTTGCGTCCTCTGACCGCAGATCTTCCACCGTTGTAACGTTGTAACGATTTACGTTCTGCCTCGTCACAATGCTCATCATCAATGCGGATGACTGGGGCCGTTCTGTGGTGGAGACCGATGCCGCCTTGAAATGCTATAGAGAGAGGAGGATCACTTCTGTCAGTGCCATGGTTCTTATGCAGGATTCCAAGCGGGCCGCGAGACTGGCAAAAGACTACGAGTTAGATGATGTCGGGCTGCATCTTAATTTTTCTGAAGAATTCACGGACAAGAGCTGTTCCGAAACACTAAAGGAGCACCATGGGCGGATAATTAGATTCTTGAAGCGCGGGAAGTATGCACAGCTTTTATATAACCCGTTTCTTCGAAAAGCTTTCGCCTATTGCTACCACGCACAGGTTGAGGAGTTCATGCGGTTATTTGAGAAATCGCCATCCCACATCGACGGACATCATCACATGCATCTTTGTGCCAATCTTCTGCTGAGCAAACTGATTCCCATTGGCATGAAGCTGCGCCGGAATTTTTCTTTCTGGCCTGGTGAAAAAAGCATCTTGAACCGAACGTACCGCTGGCTGGTCGATCGCAGGCTAGCTTGTCGATATCGTCTTACGGATTATTTTTTCGACCTGACCCAGTGCATTCAGGGAAAAAAACTGGATCGAGTCGTGGCCTTGGCGAAGTCAAGCAACGTCGAACTCATGACACACCCGATTGTTAACGAGGAAGAGGAATATCTGATGAGCGATGAATTCAAGGTAATATTGCAACGCCTCAAGATTGGCGGTTATGCGCTGGTTTGATCACCAGGAGAATAAAGACATCGGCAGCCGTTGAGCGGACTATGGACGCCTTCAGGAAATTCGTCAGCGGTTACGCTCTCATAATCAGCCTTCTCATCGCACCGCCGATATTCGAGAGATTCTTCGCAATGCTGTACCTCTTTCAAGGTGAGAGAGTGATCCTGTGGATCGCCTCATTACTTCTGATGTCCATCAGCCTTTATAGTTTCTTCGGCCGTTTACGCCAGACTTGGGTTTACTTCGTATTGTTTAACCTGCTCTTTCTAATCTCAGTAGAACTCGGTGCCCGTTCTACCGTGAAGCTGTTCTTCTCAAACAAGGAAGTCAGTCTAGCACGTAGGGCCGCCTGGACCTATGACGAACTCCGGAAAGTCACTGGCCATCCCTTCCTTCAGTTCAACGGCATACCATCAACAACCAACAACCAAGAGCTCGGCTGGTACTTCTCAAATCTTAATTCGCGGCAACTTGAGGACGTCGATTCGTTTAAAACTTCCACCGGGAACCTAAGTATCTTCAATAACTTCGGCTTTCTCGGTCGTGACTTTGCCTATGCCAAGCCCCCGGGGGTTATTCGCATTGCCGCTCTCGGAGCCTCGACCACTGCCGATGGCTACCCCGCCATGTTGGAAGAATACCTCAATGCCAGAGTTGCGGGTCAATCCAATCGATTCGAAGTGATGAACTTTGCCCACGGCTTCTATACGAGCGCGCATGTTCTCGTGAATTTTGTCTTGAACGTCATTGACTTTGCCCCTGACTATGTTATCATTCATCAAGCTGCAAACGATGAGCACGCGCGTGCCTCCGAGGCAGAGTTTAGAGATGACTATTCACATCATCTGAAGGTCTTTCAGCAGCCGCGGATTTGGGATAGATACATCCTCCGAGTAAGCGTTCCCTACCGGGCGTTGAAGTTTTACCTGAACCCAAATCCGGAGTGGATGTTCGTAGAAACCGCCTCGCAGATCCACCGGAAAGTGCCTGAACGTGCGCTGAATGCGCGTGAGCTCGGGGTCTTTCGACGTAACATCGAAACCATCATCGATGTTGCTAATGCGCGGCAGATCAAAGTCGTTCTCACGACAATGCCCCGCTCGACGGATGAGCGTTACAGTCATCTCCGCTTCCAGCATATCGATCAATTGAACGAAGTGTTGAGATCCATCGCCGCGAACCATGATCGGCTCCTGTTCGTGGATCTCGACAAGCTGATGACGGGAAAGGACAATCATCTCTTTCTCGATCTGGTTCACGTGAATGATACCGGGAAGCGCATGAAGGCAGAGTACCTTGGTAAACGCATCATTGACGATGAAGAGCGCACCGTTCTGAAAGCGCCGTAATGAGTTAGCTCAATTGTTTTATGAGTAGGCCTCATCAAATTGATGCCGTTGAGATCACCGTCGGGGATTTGTTGGGCTTCGGCCAATGGTAGTCCCGAGGCAATTCAAGAATTCGTAGTCCGTGTACCTAGTCGACCACCACATCGCCAGCCTGTTTGGCCTTCATCTCCCCCAACCCCTAGCCGCTTTTCTCACAGTTGCGCTTATTGTCTTCCTTTTCCGACGCGACATTCGGGAAAAGCCCAATGTCAGCGGCGCGCTTTGGCTTCCGCTTATTTGGCTGTTTCTCTCTTGCTCAAGAAACCTTTCCTTATGGCTCAAACTATCCGGCTTGCCCGTGAGCGGCCCTGGTTCAGTGCAAGAGGGAAGTCCGCTGGATGCATGTTTTTACCTAGTACTTGCGACAGCAAGCATTTGGGTCCTCACTAACAGGCAAGTCGATCTTTCAAAAATTGTTTCGAACAATGGTTTCCTCATCGCTTTTTTTCTCTACTGCTTCATTTCCGTTGCCTGGTCTGATTTTCCTTTAACGGCTTTCAAGCAGTGGATCAAAATTTTTGCTCATCCGATGATGGCGCTGATCGTCCTTACGGAACCGGATTTCGAAGAAGCGCTGACACGGTTGATGAAGCGATGCGCCTATGTGGTCGTCCCGGTTTCCATTCTGTGGATCAAATACTATCCTCAATACGGAACGAGTTACGACGATTGGGGCGGGCAAATGAACCAAGGCATCGCCATCGGCAAAAATTCGCTAGGTGCAGATTGTCTGATCCTGGGGTTCTTTTTCTTTTGGCATTTGCTGCAAACCGAGCGCACCGAACGGAGCACTCAGCGACGAAACGAGCTTCGGTTGATCGCCGGGTTCTTGATCGGTATCGGGTGGCTTTTTGCAAAGGCGCGGAGCACTGAGCGACGAAACGAGCTTCGGTTGATCGCCGGGTTCTTGATCGGTATCGCGTGGCTTCTTTCAAAGGCGCACAGTGCCACAGCTACCATATGTCTATTTGTAGCGATACTGATAGTCGTGTTTATCGGCATCCGTCCTACAATTAAGAATTTTATTGGAACGTATATGTTAGCAGCACTAGTTCTCCTTGTCGCAGCAGAACTGGCATTTGGGTTTTCAGGACGTTTATCCGCGAGTCTGGGTAGGGGCACGGATCTGACTGGCAGAACAGAGCTTTGGGAACACTGCTTACAATTTCAGGCCGATCCGATTTTCGGGGCAGGATTTGAAAGCTTCTGGTTGGGAGAGAGGCGGGACAAGATAGCAGCGTTTTATAACAAGTGGCGTCCCGGTGGGGCTCATAATGGCTATTTGAGCATCTATTTAAACTTGGGGTTAATTGGCCTATCTCTTCTAATTGGCCTGCTTATAGCGACGTTCTGGAAAATACGCCTTGAGCTTTTTCGAAATTTTGACTGGGGGCGATACCGATTGGGCATCCTCGTGGCAGTATTACTGCGTGCCTGGACAGAAGAAACCTTCGCAACGTATGGTTCTCTCTGGTTTGTTTTCTATATCATTGCGCTGAACTATCCACGAACTTACCTCACGACTGGGCGACCATCTGTCCGGGTTGCAAGATCAGAAGAGAGCAGGGAATTCGCGTATGCCGAGGAAGAACCCTAACGCGGGCGTTCTCTTTGGCACGCATATTGCAGTAAAAAAAATGGAACGCATGGGATATCTGGGAAATTATAGGAATCTCGAAGAAACGGCGGCAGCGGTGATTCAGGCCCAACTTCCGGTTCAACTACGCGCGCGTGGTGGCGCTGCTGGCCGGGGGGCATGCCATTTGCCTTCCGGTTGCGATTCGCCGTTTCGGCTGCGGCCGAATGATGCAGTTCCCTCCCGGCTGTCTGCGCTCCTCGCCGCGCTGCTTTTCGCCGCTTCCGGCGCGGTGCAAGCGAAAACCATTGATGCTCTTAGTCTTTCCTTTTTCGATGTCAACAAAGCCATAGGCTCTGCCGCAGACGGCGACACCGTAGCTGTGCCCGCCGGAACAGCGACTTGGACCGATCAGCTCGTTGTTACCAAGGCGATCACGTTAATGGGAAAGACCACGACGGATTCGGTAGCCGGAACTGCCCAAGATAACACGACCATTACTTCCAATACTACTGCACCGAGCTTGATCCAACTTAACACATGCTCTCCTGCGTCCACTTGCGGGGCGAAAACATATCGCATTACCGGCATCACCTTCCGTGATGCGCGGGCTAATAAACACGTTATCGCCATAAGTGGTCAATCAAACCAAGCCAGGGTGGACCATTGCCATTTCGACATTAACTATAGCAATGGTATTTTGATGGCTGATGGCATCTGCGGCGTAGCTGACCACAACGTTATGGCTGTCTGTGGCGGTTGCCAACCTTTTAAGGGCGACAACGGCAACATTGGTTCGAGTGATGTTTCGGGTGACGCTGTTTGGGCGCTTCCGGCAGAGTGGAGTTCCGGGCACTTTTTTTTCATTGAGGATAACCACATTACTGGCGGCGGAACAAACCTGCGGGGCATCTATGACGTTACCATAGGAGGTAAGGCTGTCATTCGTTACAATAAACTGGTCAACATTATGCTGTCGGGCGCGCACGGCACTGAGGGCGGGCAAGGCGTAAGGGGGAGCCGCGCGTTGGCGATGTATGGCAACACTATCAGCACGACAATCCCAGGGACACCAGGCATGACGCGCAGCGGCGGGATTTTGTTTTATAACAACACTTGGACTAGCAAGTCCGCGAGTCCCGACCACTTCATCTTGAGTTACTTCAGAGAATATACCAGCTTTGCTGCTGGATCGTGGAAGGGTGCTAACGGCGCTAACCCGTGGGATATCAACGAGACAGAAGGAACCTCCACAGGCACAATAGGAACTGGTGGATATAATGCTGGTCACTCCTCGAAGGTGTATGCTTCTGGAACCGTTGCTAGCGGTAGTGGCACATCATTAAAGAGCAGCGGCGCGCCCAATTGGCCTACTGATAAGTGGAAGAATTTTCAAGTTAGAAGGGTTTCAGATGGGAAGCTCAGTTTCATTTCGGGGAACAGTAGCGATACTCTAAATCTTGAATCGAGTTGTATAAATGGTGGCTGCACCGAGGCAAACCCCAAGGATTCAACATGGTGGATGAACGGCGACCAATACGAAATCCGTCGAGTCCTCGTTGCCTTGGATCAATCGGGTAGAGGACAGGGCGATCTACTTTCCGGGACGAAGCCGACGCCGGTGGCATGGCCACATCAACAGCTTGAGCCGTGCTACTCGTGGAACAATAGGAACCCGGACAATAGTCACATTGGTATTGCAGCCAACACTTCCACTAATACAATTGTTGAGGGCACTGATTACTACAACGAGGTAGCTGGTGGCCAACAGACCAGTTCGACCTCTCCTTTCAATGGAACTAGCGGAGTAGGATGGGGCACGTTAGCCAATCGTCCTACTAGCGGTGTAGGCGGAACAGATATAACCGGAGTTACAACAAATCCCCCCGGCACCGCCTATTGGGCGACAGATGTTGCCAGCGTGAACGGAAGCACAGATAAGGGCGCGCTCTATGTTTGGAGAGGCAGCGCGTGGGTCCTCTATTATCAGCCTTACACCTACCCACACCCACTGACTCGTGATCTGCAGCCTCCCAGCAACCTTCAAGTCGTTCCTTAAAGTAAATCTGTTCGTTGCTCCTGTCAGTCATGGCCTTAGCGGAGGCCGGTCCTGCGCCTGAAGCCTGCCTGCCGCTTTGAAGCATAGTGAATCGTAAATCCATTGCCTTACCAAATGAATGCATTCTAGTCACTGGGTCCAACGGTTTTATTGGCTCAAAGGTGGTGGAGAAGCTTCTCGAATACGGCTTTGCCAATCTCCGCTGCTTTGTTCGACCCTCGAGTAAACTTGATCGTCTGAAAAAGCTGCTCGGCGAGGTGCACCGCCAAAATGTAGAGTTCGTCATCGGCGATCTTCTATCGCAAGACGATTGCCGGAAAGCTACTGCAGGGGTTTCAATCATTTATCACCTCGCCGCCGGCATGGAAAAATCATTTGCCGGCGCATTCATGAATTCGGCGTTGGCTACCCGCAATCTGATTGATGCATTTCTTGAGCGGGGTGAACCAAAACGATTTGTCAATGTCAGTTCCTTTGCTGTTTATTCGAACCTAAGTTTAAAACGTGGCGCTCTCTTGGATGAAACTTGCCCATTGGAAGATGCCCCTCAGGAACGATTTGACGCTTATGGTTTTGGCAAACTCAAGCAGGAACAAATCGTCAGGGAGTATGGTAACGAGCACAATCTGCCTTACGTCATTCTCCGCCCGGGATACGTATTTGGGCCAGGCAAGCGCGAACTAAACGGTCGTGTCGCAATCAATACGTTTGGGTTTCTTATTCAGGTAGGTGGATCACATCTTCTGCCACTGACTTTTGTCGATAACTGTGCGGAGGCTATTGTGCTCGCTGGTCTCACGGCCGGAATCGACGGAGAGCTTTTCAATGTTGTAGATGACGAGCTCCTTAGCGGCAGACAATTTCTGAAGCTGTACAAGGCTAAACTGGAACGATCTTCAGTGCGTATGCCCTATGTTGCTGCATATGGGCTCTGTTTCCTGTGGGAAAAATATGCTAAGTGGTCAAATGGGCAGCTCCCAGCGGTTTTCAATCGTCGCCGCTGCGCGGCAGAATGGAAAGGGAACCGCTACTCCAACCAGAGGCTTCACGAACGGTTAGACTGGAAGCCGAGAGTGCCGATGGAACAAGCTATGACCGCCTTCCTTAGCCAGTTCGAATCGGAATAGAGGACAAAGAGCAGATGTCAGACGGTTGCCATGAGAAGCGGCGGAAACATCGTCGTATCGCTTAAACGATTTAACTTTGTAACGAGTTAACAGCTTAACGAGATGGCACAGTCCTCGGTCATTGATCTTCGGTCATCCGACTAACGCCGTGCTTAAAATTGCGATCGCCGGTGCCGGCAAGGTTGCCGACCAGCATGTTCAGGCCATTCATCGCATTCCGGACTGCAAGATTGTGGCGGTTTGCGATCGGGAACCACTGATGGCAAAACAATTAGGGGAGCGCTTCGGAATTTCCGCGTGTTTTCCCGATTTGAGAGAACTACTACACGCTGCCTCTCCAGATGTCGTTCATATTACGACCCCGCCACAGAGCCATTATTCGCTTGCCAAACAGTGCCTCGAATCCGGAAGCCATGTTTACCTGGAAAAACCTTTCACGATCACGGCCGATCAGGCGGAATCGTTGATCCACTTGGCTGAAGATCAAGAGTTAAGAATAACCGTCGGCCACAATTACCAGTTTACTCTCGAGATGATGGAGATGCGTCGACTGATATCGGAGGGCTATCTTGGTGGCAGGCCGATTCATCTCGAAAGCTACTGGTCGTACGATTTGGGAGACTCAATGTATGCTGGGGCCTTCCTCGGGAGCCACGCTCATTGGTTACATGGATTACCGGGACAGTTGTTTCACAACATCATCAGCCACGGAATTGCTAAGGTGGCTGAATTCCTTGATGACGATGTTCCGCTGATTGTCGCCACGGCACATCGAAGTTCGCAGCTCAGCCACCGTGGCGGGTCCGATTTGATGGACGAGCTGAGAGTGCTCCTCCGGGACAAACACGACACCACAGCACTGTTTTGCTTTTCCACTCAGTTCAAGCCGGCCTTGAACCGGCTCCGAATTTACGGTCCGCGTAACTCGCTAATGGTAGACATTCTGACTGGCACGCTGGTCAGAAATTCAGGGGCGTCGTACAAGAGCTATCTCACCTATTTTATTCCACCGCTGAACAATACACGAGAATACTTTAGAAACCTGAGGCTGAACGTCGCCAACTTCATCCGTCAGCGGCTTTATCAAGACTTCGGAATGAAGGAACTAATTGAACGCTTTTACAATAGCATTCGGCTGAACACGGCGCTTCCAATTCCATACCGTGAAATTCTTTTAACAGCCCGAATCATGGACGAAATCTTCGCCCAAATTTATCCCGAGCGTGTTTCACCGACGCTCGCTGCCGTTGCTCTGAATACGAAGGTAGATCGTGGGCTAATGACGACAGATGACAGACGACGGATGACAGAGTCTGAAAACACAGAAAACAGCAAGCGTGAAAAATAGCAAAATCCGGTAGCGATGCCTGAATGGATATCAGCGTTAACGACTCGCGGGTTTACAAGCTAGCATTCGAGCTTCAGCAGGAAGTCTTTGCAACCTCCAAGCATTTTCCAAAGGAGGAACGGTACGCTCTCACCGATCAGGTACGGCGGGCGTTTAGATCGATACGGGCTATCTTTCCGAAGCCTGGGACAAGGGGCGGCTATCCAGCCCATTTCGTCAGGAAACTTACAGATGCAGACGGAGAATGCGTGAGCGCTGGGTCATTGTGGACGATGGTTCGACGGATCGCACCGTGGGAAATTGTGCAGGGTTATGTGAAACATTATCCCTGGATCGCAAGCGGTTCTCATTTGAGGGGCCGGCTCTGCTGTTTGGTTACTGCTGGGGCGCCTTACGGAGGATCAACCGACCAGTTTCCTCTCAATTGATGCAGTTTTACCGACACGAGCAGATGGAGAAGCTAAAGGCCATCATATTGTCATGGTGCAAGTTGAAACGCGTCGATAATTTCCACCTAGCACCAGAGCGGAAGTGAGTCTATGGAGGGGACTGATGAACAGATTACAGAGGTCGGGGAAAAAAAACAAGTGCCGACAGAAGGAGAACTGATGACAGCAATCAGAATGATGACCAAAGATACTGCGTCCATTACCGAAGCCGAAGCATTTTTCCGTGAATATACGTCGGGGGCTGCGATAGCAAAATACAGTCGCGCAACCGCTGGTTGCGGCATTAATTACCTTCTTGACCACGACTATAAGGAGATTTATCTAAAAGTGTTACGTCTTTTGCCTGCTGAGATCCAACAAGGAGGGATCCGCATATTGGAATTCGGCTGCGGGGCAGGGATGAATCTTCTACACTTGATTTCTCTGTTGACTGAGGAAGGCATAAACGTTACCGGCGCTGTTGGGACCGATTTCTCTCCAGTGTTGATTGAAACGGCTAAACGTGAAGCGAAAGCCTGTCTTCCAGAGGGTGAACGGCGCAAACTCGAATTCCACATCGCTAAGAACGAGACTCTAATGGACGATGTTTCGGCGTCGATCGGCAAGGCCAAGTCCGAGTTGGAAAGCTCATTTCACTTTGTTCTGGGAGTAAACACAATCCGGTATAGCCATGCGGCGAAGACGGAGATGGATACTGTTCAAACCATTTTCAATCTGCTTACCCCGGGAGGTGTTTGCGTTGTTATCGATATGAACAATCGCTTTCCGTTCTTCCGCACCGAATTAAGGAATCGGCTTCGTTGGAAGAAGAAGCTGGAGTGCTACATCCCTTCCCTCGAGGAATACACCGCGCCATTCCTCACAGCGGGCTTTGAAGTATTGCGAAGCGAGCACTTCTGCTGGGTTCCTCACTCCGCGGGAAAATTCATGACTGGGCTTTTCACCCGGCTGTCGCCAGCCTTAAACAAAATCGCTAGATCCCGCGCGATGAGGTCGCTCGTAGTGTCACGAAAGCCAACGGTGGTTGCCTAGAAATTGACCGCGCCTGCAAACAAATTTCAGATGACAGAGCCGGCGTTGCTATTGATGGATGGTAGTGGCTCAGAACAAGAGCGCCGCGTTGGCAGAGTGCTTCAGTTCTTTGGGGTTTCTTCGCGCAATGTGCCTGCGGCAGAAGTCGCGTTTGCTAATCC
>Ga0137403_10009933_pt1 | contig 10560 bp, 9 predicted proteins | sample CZOMad2_1_16fung_FD_122057 | JGI IMG/M metagenome (GOLD analysis project Ga0137403, IMG submission 122057) | Vadose zone soil fungal communities from Angelo Coast Range Reserve, California, USA - CZOMad2_1_16fungal (Hybrid Assembly) | ecosystem: Environmental > Terrestrial > Soil > Vadose zone... | reverse complement strand
TTCCCCAGTAAAAATGCCCAAGCGGGGCGTGCTCTGCTATAATGACTATGGTCACAGGGGATAGTCATGAAGACAATGCCTGCCGGGAAATTCATGGCAGTTTGCCTAAGAATTATGGATGAAGTGCAGTCAACGCGTCAGCCTTTGATAGTCACCAAGAAAGGACGCCCGGTGGTGAAACTGGTGCCAGTCCCTTCGGTGGCTGATGATGTTTTTGGATGCATGAGAGACGAGGTAGAGATCCTCGGTGATATCGTTTCCCCGGCTGTGCCGCTCAAAGACTGGAAGGTTTTGCGGTGATCCTGCTGGATACGCATGTTCTTGCCTGGCTGGTGGCGCAACCCGAAAAGCTGTCACGTCGCGCGGCTTCGGCCATTCGCAGGGCGCGGGCCAGTGATGGCCTGGCGATTTCCGACATCACCCTGTTGGAATTGGCATTTCTTTTCTCTCGGGGGATTCTCCGTTCGCACGGAACAGTAGAGAACACAATTCAGAGTTTTCTGACTCGCACTGGCGTCAATGTCCGCCCAATTACAGCGGAAGTTGCCGCTCTGGCCACCCAGTTTCCGGAAAGCTATCCGAGAGATCCCGTCGATCGGCTGATTGGAGCTACAGCTCGCGCCGAGGGCCTTGCGCTCGTAACCCGCGACGAGATGATTCGCAACAGCCCTTTGCTCAAGACGATCTGGTAAACGCCGTCATTTCTAGCTCCCGTTCATCTTTAATGAATTAGGTTATTTCAAAATAGCCCGTGCTCGCATTCCGCTTCTCAGTGGTTTTCGATACCATGTAGTGCAAAAGAATTGTGAGGCCACTATGCCTGACTTCACTCTGCGGGTAAACGGCGGTGAGCGGAAGGCGGATGTTTCGCCGGACACGCCACTGCTTTGGGTTCTGCGTGACACGCTGCAACTAACCGGAACGAAGTTTGGCTGTGGTGCTGGGCTGTGTGGGGCGTGTACGGTCCACGTTGACGGTAATCCTGTGCGCTCCTGTTCGACGCCGGTGTCGCAAGTTGCAGGGAAGAACATCACCACAATTGAGGGGCTGTCCGCGAATGGGCTGCATCCGCTGCAACAAGCCTGGATTGCGGAAGAAGTTCCGCAATGCGGGTACTGTCAGACGGGCCAGATCATGGCTGCGGCGGCGCTGCTGGCAAAGACTCCGCAGCCCTCGGACGATCAGATTACGCAGGCGATGAATGGCAACATTTGCCGTTGCGGAACGTACGATCGCATCCGGCGGGCCATACATCGCGCGGCGGGCGCGGGAGGTGCGCGATGAATGCTCCAGTATCAGCACCAGCTAAGGCAAAAGGTCCCGCGGTCTCACGCCGAGAGTTTATCGGGATTGGTCTGGCGGCGGGGACAGGACTGGTTGTGGGGTTTTATCTACCGCACGGCTCCGCAACTGGCAAGGATGCATTTGCCCCCAATGCTTATTTGAGGATTGCGCCGGATGGAAAGATCACCGTCATGGTGGCTCGCTCGGAAATCGGGCAGGGCGTGCGCACTTCGCTTCCTATGATTCTTGCAGAGGAACTGGAAGCTGACTGGAAGCAGATTGAAATTGAGCAGGCGGGCGCGAGTACGTTGTTCGGTGATCAGAGCACGGGTGGAAGCGCCAGTATAAAGACCACGTGGGATCCGATGCGCAAAGCCGGAGCGGCGGCGCGCGAGATGCTCATCAGCGCAGCGGCGCTGGAGTGGGGCGTGGGCCGAGACACCTGCAAGGCGGAGAATTCCAGCGTTGTGCACAGCGCGACAAATCGCCGGCTGCGTTACGGGCAGTTGGCGAAAAAAGCTTCGACATTACCAGTGCCGACTGATCCACCGCTGAAGCAGGCGAAGGATTACAAAATCGTTGGCAAACCATTGCCTCGGCTGGACACGCCGTCGAAAGTGACGGGCACGGCAACGTACGGGATCGATTTCCGCTTGCCGGATATGAAATATGCCGTTCTGGCGCGGTGCCCGGTTTTCGGCGGCAAGGTTGCGAGCTTCAATGATGCGGAGGCCAAGAAAGTGCCCGGCGTTAGCTACGTCGGCAAGATCGGCGATTCGGCGGTCACCGTGGTTGCAAGCAGCGTTTGGGGCGCGATGGAAGGGCGCCGCGCGCTCAACGTGAGCTGGGATGAAGGGCCGAATAAAGATCTGAATTCGACGCAGATTTACGATTCGCTCAAGAAGGCGGCGTCGGGCAAGGCTGCATCGCTCTATTCCGTGGGAGACGTGACGAAGGCTTCCGGACGGCGGATTACTGCCGCGTATCAGCTTCCGTTCATGGCGCACGCGCCGATGGAGCCGGGCAACTGCACCGCGCATTATCGCGGATCGAATTGCGAATTGTGGGCGCCGACTCAGGTTCCGCAGGATGTTCGCGACTCGGTAGCGCAGGCGGTTGGGCTTGATCCCGACCAAGTGAAAGTGAACGTTACGCTGGCGGGTGGCGGCTTCGGGCGGCGGCTGGAGCATGATTACGGAGTGGAAGCGGCTCTGGTTTCGAAGGCGATTAACGGACCCGTGCAGGTGCTGTGGACGCGTGAAGACGATATGCGGAATTCGACGTATCGTCCGGCAAGTTATCACGAGTTGAGCGCAAAGCTGGATGGGCGCGGATGGCCGGTGGCGTTCTCGCATCGCATTGTGATGCCTTCGATCAACGGGCAGAAAGGAACTCCAACCGATGGCGGGATCGACCCGGAAGTCAAAGATGAGGCTTCATTCGTCTACGGCTTCCCGAATGCCTCAATCGAATATGTGATGACCCAGACCCCAATTCCACTGGGATGGATGCGATCCGTTAACGCTTTGCAAGTTGCGTTTGCGGCCGAGTCGTTCATGGATGAAGTGGCAGCAGCGGGCGGAAAGAATCCGTTGGAGCTGCGCTTGCACTTGCTCTCGGAGGATCAGAACCTGAATGGATGGCAGACGGCGCGAATGCGCGGCGTGGTGCAAGTGGCAACAGACAAAGCGGGATGGGGCAAGCCGCTGGCAGCGGGGCATTTTCACGGAATTGCATGCTTCGGCTCATTCAACAGCTACGCGGCTGAGGTCGTCGAGATTTCGATGGAGAACGATCAGCCGCGCGTGCATCGCGTGGTCGCAGCAGTGGACTGCGGGCTGGTGGTGAACCCGAACATCTTGGAACAGCAGATTCAGGGAGCGGTCATCTTCGCGCTCACGAATGCTTTGCGCGGGCAGATCACGATTGACAAAGGGCGCGTGGTGCAGGGCAACTTCGACGACTATCCGCCGGTGCGCATGAAGGAAGCTCCAACAGTCGAGGCTTACGACGTGGAGAGCACGGAAGCGCCGACTGGAATCGGGGAGCCTCCAGTGCCGCCGCTCGCGCCTGCTTTATGCAACGCGATTTATGCGGCGACGAAGAAGCGAATTCGGGCGTTGCCGATTTTGAGCAGCTGACCACAGAGGGCACAGAGGAACACAGAGGATTTCTCTCTTATCATCATTAATTTCTACGGCAAAGCTCTCACTGCGCTCGCGACTGGTTCTTTACTTTTTCTCGCCTGGGTTCCGCACAACCATAGTTTTCAATTATTACTTCACTGCACGGTGGGGAAGTTTTCTTGTTCCCCAACGATGAGTTTAAAGATCGTGATGTTCCGGCCAAAATACCGCACGTTTAGGTTGGGATACTGCGGGAATTTCGTCTGGAGTTCGCGAGCCAAAGCGATATCCCATCCCATCTGAACTACCCAAACTGCCGCTCCGGATTTTAGGCCGTGCGTGCGCAGCATTTCATTCCACTTGGGCGGGAATGTCTCTGCTGTAAAGCGGTTTGTGCTCCCCTCGGTGGCTATGACTCTGTGCGCGTCGCATTGGAAGGTCAAAAAGCCCGGAATCGGCCTGTCGAAGGGCACAGGCCGCTGATGGCAGAGATAGTGGCCGAGCATAAGCGCAGCCTGATTGTCGGCGAAGATTGTGTCGTTAGCAGGAATTTGGGCATCGATAAAGGCGATCGCTTGGTTCATATAGGCAATGTTTTGATCTGCGCGAGGGATGTAAGGACGATGCGGCGCTCCGAAGAGGTTCGAGACTATGACGACGATCAGGGCCACAGCACTTGCATAAGCAACGCGCTCGCGGGTGATTTTGGCAATTGAGACACTGACCGCAGGTATGGCAAACATCGCAAGAAGTACCGAGTGCCGCGTGCCTCCGTAGGGATACATTCCGGCGAGGGCGGCAGCGCAATTTATGACGAATGGCATAACGAGAAGAATTCCGAGACGAGATGTTATGCGGGGCTTCGTTGGATCCGGTTGTGATCTGATGAGTAGTACGATTCCCACGATAAAGAGCGGAAACATGACATCGCCCGTTGCCAACTGCCCAAATAAGAATTGGAACACGCCTCCAGTTCGGGCAAAGATGAACAGAAGAAGGTTGTCGCGATGAGGCTGGTAATAGGAGTTGAGGAGATAAGCATCCTGCATGAAGCCGTGCAGGACGTTGGATCCGCTGAACGCTCTGGATAATCCTGAGATGTATACCTCGTACAAGAACAGGCAGATTCCGAGGGCACCCACCTGGCCTGCGGACCATGTGATAAGCACTCTGGCCGACGGACTGGATGAGCGCAGCCGCACCAGCGCATAGATGCCCAACCAAGCCGCGAACAAAACTGCGGAATAATGAGAGAGCAGGGCGAGATACAGGCATAGCAGGGAAACGGACATCCGCCATACGGAATTCCTGGACAGGGCTTCGTCAAGGAAATACATGGCGCCGGCGCAGAAGACCAGCAGCAGCGCGTAATGCCGTAACTCCGCCGAAAGCTCAACCATGGGCGGAAGAAAGCTGACGAAAATAAGGCTGACCCAGGCAGCAGTGCAGCTAAAGTTGTTTGCCACCCACGCATAGAAAATCCAGCAGAAGAGCGTCCCGGCAATGACAGAAGGCAAGCGGAGCACTAGTTCCGACATTCCAAACCCACGCCAGAAATGAAGCAGAAACACAAGGAGCGGCGGATGGGCAATGCCCACACTTCGCTGATAGGTTAGCCACCAGGATGACGTGTTCGCCGCACGAAAATGCAGAGCTTCGTCAGGATTGAGAAAAGTTCCGTGTGCGATCCAGAAACGAAACAGAAACCCAGCCGCGACGATAATTGCCACCGCGAGATCAATATGAGCCTCGAACCAGTTCTCAGCAGTGGATGCTCGGATTTGCCGGCTTGCGGAAGGAGGTGCTTTCTCTTCAGAAATTTGTGGCTGCTGGGTCATGGAATTAGAGGCGGTTACCAATGATAGCCGCCTAGCCATTTGACCGGGAAGCGTGCAGCCAGAGAGTTGGCGAGGCGTTCGTCGGCGGTGATGACATATGCGTTACTGCTGACCGCTAAAGCGACATAAAGACTGTCATAAACGGTCCGCTCGAAGGCTAGGGCAATGGCCAGCGCCTGCGGCAACAACTCGCTGCTCGAAATTGATGGGATTCGCAAAGCTGTGACGCTTGAAACCGCCGCGGTGGCATTCGCCGCCGACAGCTCTCCCCGGCGCGCTGCTTTCCAGGCTGCATTTGCGATTTCGGCCCAGAATATGTCAGGTACCAGGAAGTTGACTTGGCTGCGCACGTAAGCCTGCAGTAATTGCGCAGCTTCTTCGGCAAACGGCTCCTGCCCCGATGGAAGGAACCATTTCACACCTACGCTGGCATCGACAACGATTGTCGTCAACGCTCACGATCCTCACGAATCATTTCCTCAGCGGTGGGAAATGGTCCCGAACCCGACGGAGATGCGGAACGAATCCTCTTGAGTTCCTCGAATGCCTTGCGGCGCCTTTTGAGTTCGGCCGCGGTGGGAATGTTCTGCTCCAGCAAGCTCACCACCTCTGCCGCGATGGATTTTCGATGAGAGCGAGCGCGCTGCCGAAGGGCCTCGTAAAGATCGTCCGGAACGTTTTCGACATACAGCGTTGCCATTGGATTACCCCTAGATTTCCATTGGACTATCCTAGATACATACTAGCATGACCCTAGGAAAAGGCGGCTACGATGCCTCCCGCTTAGGTCAAGTCTTTGGAATCTGCGGGAAACGCGGTCTAACGTCCAACCTGCACCTACCGCCCCCGGGTTCGATTTGGAGGTCCTACCACCTACATGTTAGGTTAACTAGTTTCACCATTCAGGCAGCCCAGCCACTGCTGTGACGAGGTCTGTTTGTCCGCGCTTCCGACTACGCCCACCATCCGCAAAACCGCGCTGAATGCAGTCCATCGCCAGATGGGGGCGAAGATGGTCGAATTCAACGGCTGGGACATGCCGGTTGAATATCCAACCTCAGGCGGCATTATTGCCGAGCACATGGCGGTGCGCACTGGCGTAGGAATTTTTGACGTCAGCCACATGGGGGATATTCGACTCAGCGGGCCGGGGGCGCTCGCGGCGGTGCAGCACATTTCAATGAATGATGCTGCGCGGCTTGCGGTGGGGCAGGCGCAGTATTCGGCGCTGCTCTATCCGCAGGGGACGTTTGTTGATGATGTAATCGTGCATCGGCTGGCTGATGACGAATATTTGCTGGTCATCAATGCCGGCACCCGCGAAAAAGATTTCAACTGGGTGCGCGAGAACACTCGCAACTTCGACTGCCGGGTGGAAAATCTTTCCGACGATTTCACGCAGATCGCGATTCAGGGACCAAGAGCAGTGGTGGTCTTGCAGAAGCTTACGGACGCCGATCTTTCATCAGTGAAATTTTATTGGGTGATGCGTGGCACGGTTTGCGGGCTGAGAAATATCCTGATTGCAAGAACTGGCTACACCGGAGAGGATGGATTCGAAATCTATATCCCTGCCGACGAGGCGACCAGCGCGCGGGTTTGGAACGAAATTCTCAAGACTGGCAAAGACTTGGGGATTCTTCCCTGCGGTTTGGGCGCGCGCAATACGTTGCGTCTCGAGGCCAAGCTTCCTCTCTACGAACATGAAATTTCCGATACCATAAACGTTTGGGAAGCGGGGCTCGATCGATTCTGCAAAATGGAGAAGCCCGAGTTCATCGGGCGAGCTGCGTTGGAGAAAGCGCGAACTGAAGGCTTGAATCGTGTGCTCACCGGAATTGAGATGATTGATCGCGGCATTGCGCGGGATGGCTATAAGGTCCAGGACGAAACCGGACGCGAGATCGGTTACGTTACCAGCGGGTCGCCAGCACCATTTCTGAAGAAAAATATTGCGCTCGCGTATGTGCCGCCTGCCTTTTCAGAAATCGGCCGCGAGCTCAAGGTTGACATTCGAGGGCAGGGAGTTACCGCGCGAGTCGTGCTGACACCGTTTTACAAACGGCAGAAAAAGACTTAACCACAGGGAGCACAGAGGAACACAGAGGAAATTAGCAACCCGGAAGCAGAAGCCAGGAGCTAAACCTGCATGTCTTATCCCCCCGACTTCAAATACACGAAGCAGCACGAATGGATCAAAGCCGATGGCGACAGTGCGACCGTCGGCATCACAAATTATGCGCAGGAATCACTCGGCGATATTGTTTTTGTCGAGACGCCCAAGGTCGGCGCTGAGCTCACTGCGGGCAAAGCTTTTGGAACGGTCGAATCAGTAAAAGCAGTTTCTGATCTCTATGCGCCTGCGTCAGGCACGGTCACAGAAGTGAATGGGGAGTTAGCCACTGCTCCTGAAAAGATCAATAAAGACGCTCACATCGCGTGGATCATGAAAATCAAATTGAAGAATCCGGGCGAGCTGAATTCGCTGCTCTCGGCTGCCGATTATGAGAAGTTTGTGGCGGAAGAAGGAGGCCATTGAGCTTGTTTATAGAAGATTCCTGAACCACAAAGGGCACAAAGGCAGACGAATGAGGTTTGAAGCAGAGGATTTCCTTGGTGTGACTTCGTGCCCTTCGTGGTTTGAGTTAAAGGAGACCTGCACATTGAGCGAACAGGATCGCTGCCACTCGAAGTCAAGATCAAAACGACCTGCGGTCACATCTAATAGGGGTTCAAATGCGCTATCTGCCCAAATCTCCTGCTGATCGCGAGGCCATGCTGAGAGCGATTGGCAAGCGCTCGATTGCCGATCTTTTTGCGCCAATTCCAGCGGAATACCGTCTGAACCGCGATCTGAAAGTTCCGCGGCAGATGGCGGAATCGGAAATCGTGGAGTGGTTCCGGGAGCGTTCGCATGAAAACGGCGACGGCTATGCAACATTTCTTGGCGCAGGCGCTTACTACCACTATCGGCCGGTAATCATTGATTCCCTTATCTCGCGCGGAGAATTTCTGACAGCGTATACGCCCTACCAGGCGGAGGTTTCGCAGGGGACGCTGCAATCTATCTTCGAATTTCAAACCATGATCTGCGAGCTCACCGGCATGGAAGTTGCGAACGCTTCCATGTATGACGGCTCGACCGCGGCAACGGAAGCCGTGATGATGGCGGTGCGGCTCACTGGCCGACAGTCGGTAGTGGTGGCGCGCGCCGTGCATCCCGAGTACCGCGAAGTGCTGGCGACGTACGCTCATCATCAGGGATTACCGATCGCCTCGGTCCCATTTTCTGACTCTGGCCGCATCGATCTCGAAGAACTAGGAAGGTCTGTTACTGCAGAGACGGCGTGCGTTTTGATTCAGTCGCCGAACTTTTTTGGGACGATCGAAGATGTTCGCGGCATTGCTGAACTTGCGCACAAGAGCGGCGCTTTGCTGGTGGTCTCGATCGCCGAAGCGGTTTCGCTTGGCATCGTAGAACCTCCGCGCCAGGCGGACATAATTGCGATGGAAGCGCAATCCTTCGGAGTTCCGCTTGGGTTCGGAGGACCGTACTGTGGTGTAATCGCCACCCGCGAGCAGTTTGTCCGCCAGATGCCAGGTCGGCTGGTTGGCCAAACCACAGATCGCAATGGCAAGCGCGGATTCGTTCTCACGCTCGCGACGCGGGAGCAACACATCCGGCGGGAAAAAGCGACGTCCAACATTTGTACGAATCAAGCGCTGATCGCGCTGATGGCAAATATCTTTATGACGGTCTACGGCAAGGTTGGGCTAACGGAGCTGGCGCGGCAGAACTTGGCCAAAACTGACTATGCTGTTCAGCAGTTTGGGAAGCACGCGAAGATATTGTTCTCCGCTGCGCCACGATTCAATGAATTTGTCGTGCAGACGAGTGAAGATCCGTATGCGATCAACGGTCGCATCCTTGGGCATAAGATCGTCGGCGGACTTCCGCTGAAGAAGTTTTATCCCGAACTTGGGAACGTGTCGCTATGGTGCTGCACCGAGATGACCAGCCGTACGACTATTGATACGGTTGTGGGCCTTGCCGCGCAAAGTGAACGCTCAGTTAAATCAGCGAGTGAAGAGGCTGATGTGGAAGAAGTGACGCGATAGGAACGGGCTGCGACCAAATAGAACCACAGAGGGCACCCTTCGACTTCGCTCAGGGCAGGCTCCGGAACACAGAGGAACGAGAGAATTGAAACACTTCACCCGCAAAGCTACGCGTCATACCAGCCAGAATGAAGGGTTGATCTTCGAGAAATCTTCTGCGGGGAAGGCCGCGTGGAGGCTGCCGCTGCTCGACGTGCCGGAGGTGGATGCGTCTAAGCTGTTGGGCGATGCGGAGAGAAAAGACGTTGGAAACATGCCGGAAGTGAGCGAGATCGAAATCATCCGGCACTTTACGCGGCTTTCGACGTGGAACTATGCCATTGACCTGGGCATGTATCCGCTTGGCTCCTGCACGATGAAATACAACCCGCGAGTGAATGAGGTGGTTGCGCGATTGGAAGGTCTGGCTAACGCACATCCATACCAGCCGGAGCGTGCTTCGCAAGGCGCTCTGCGCATCATGAAGACGCTCAGCGATTGCCTGACGGAAATCACGGGCATGGATGCCATCACTCTGCAGCCAGCCGCCGGCGCACACGGCGAGCTTACGGGACTCTTGATGGTGCGAGCCTATCAGCAGTCGAAGGGTAATCCGCGCAAGAAAATTCTTATCCCTGACTCGGCCCACGGGACGAATCCCGCGACCGCTGCGACGGTTGGTTATGCAGTTGAAAATCTGAAGTCCAACGTGCAGGGGATGGTTGACGTCGCTGCACTTGGCGCGCAGATGAACGAAGATGTGGCGGCGCTGATGCTTACCAATCCCAATACGCTTGGCGTTTTCGAGCAGGAGATCCATAAAATTGCCGCTATTCTGCATGCTAAGGGCGGCCTGCTTTACATGGATGGCGCCAACATGAATGCGCTGGTCGGCAAAGTGCGTCCGGGGGATTTCGGGGTGGATTTAATGCACCTGAATCTGCACAAGACTTTTTCCACGCCTCACGGCGGAGGCGGTCCAGGGTCAGGCCCGGTAGCAGTGAAGCAATTTCTTGAACCGTTTCTGCCCACCCCCGTCGTCGTCGCGAAATCAGATGGGACGCTGGCTTTCGACTATAGCCGTCCCCAATCGGTTGGGCGCGTGCGGGCGTTCCACGGAAACTTCGGAATGTTTGTGCGAGCGCTGGCGTACATTCTTGCGAACGGCCCAGATGGTTTGCGGGAGACGACGGAAGACGCGGTGCTGAACGCAA
>Ga0137403_10009932_pt1 | contig 10561 bp, 12 predicted proteins | sample CZOMad2_1_16fung_FD_122057 | JGI IMG/M metagenome (GOLD analysis project Ga0137403, IMG submission 122057) | Vadose zone soil fungal communities from Angelo Coast Range Reserve, California, USA - CZOMad2_1_16fungal (Hybrid Assembly) | ecosystem: Environmental > Terrestrial > Soil > Vadose zone... | reverse complement strand
CGTGGATCGTCTGCTGGTAGGAGACCGTGACGATCGCGAGCAGCGCGGTGATGGCCAGCGCGATCGGGACCGAGTAGTGCAGGGCGACGGTCCCGGCCAGCACGAGGATGAGGAGGATCTCTTCCGTCGCGTAGGCGACGGACGAGAGCGCGTCGGAGGAGAAGACGGCGAGCGCGACCCGCTTGCGCAGCCGCTCGTGGCGGGCCTGGGCCAGCGGCATCGGCGGGCCGACGAGCACACGCTTCAGCAGCGTGAATCTCACGCCGGCCCCGCATGGAGGCGCATGAGCCCGGAGTCTAGCCCCGGCTGGGCCGACGGCCGGCCGGTTTCGCCGGCGGGCGGCGAATTTTTACGGAATTTTAACGGCGGCGGTCAGCCTCTTAACGCCGGCTTGAACCAGGGGGTGCCAGAGTCCCAATCGGAGGTCACCGCGATGTGCGACACGACGTCCCAGGGCGCGCGCGGGTCGGCCGTCGCCCGGCCAAGCTGGGGAGTGCTCTATGGGACGGCGCTCCCGCAGCTGGCGGCACTCGGAGCCGTCGAAGTGGTGCAGTTGCCGCACGCGGTCCGGATCGCGCTGCGCTGTCTGCTGGCCTTCGGCGTCTTCACCACGATGTCGGTGTGGCTGCGCGCCAACCGCCCCGCGTTCGACCTCCAGAACTGGTGCGAGTGCGCCGGGGATCGGATGACCATCCGCGTCATCGAGTCCCGCCGGCCGCAGCCCGCCGCGTCGCCGCTCGATCGACCCGCCGTCGTGCCCGCCCCGGCCGAGGAAGAGTACGAGATCGCGGCGCGCTGAGGCCGCTCAGAAGAACGAGTAGTACAGCGCGAACGTGACCGTGTTCTGAGCGTCGGACGTCGGCGCCAGCCCGCGGCCGCCCACGTTGCGGACGCTGAACGCGTTGCGGTTGGCCTGGTCGTGGCGGTACTCGGAGAAATACTCGAGGCGTAGTGCGGTTCGGAGCGCTTTGGTCCAGTCGTTCCCTCCACGCTGATTTTGCGATCTCGGCAGTGAAGCAGGGAGTCGATCACACCGGCTCGCCGCCGCCGGCGCCGCGCGTGCCTCCTCGGATGTGGCTCGAGCGTCCGCCGCCGGGGGCTCGCCGCATTTCGTAGTCCGCCCGCTCCGCCCGCCTCAAGCGGTACACTCATCGCAGCATGCCGGATCGACGGCCGAATCCCGATGCGTTCTTGGCCCGCGTCAAGGAGCAGGAGGCGCGGCGGGCGCGCGGCAAGCTGAAGGTCTTCTTCGGCGCCGCCGCCGGCGTCGGCAAGACGTACGCGATGCTGGAAGCGGCCCGCGCCCAGCGCGCCGCCGGCGTGGACATCGTGGCCGGCGTGGTCGAGACGCACCACCGCGCGGAGACCGAGGCGTTGCTCGCGGGCCTCGAGATTCTGCCGCGCCGCCGGCTCGACTACCGCGGCGCGACGCTCGAGGAGTTCGACCTCGACGCCGCGCTGGCCCGGCGTCCTTCGGTCCTGCTCGTCGACGAGCTGGCACACACCAACGCCCCGGAGAGCCGCCACCCCAAGCGCTATCAGGACGTGCTCGAGCTGCTCGACGCGGGCCTCAACGTGTACACGACGCTGAACGTCCAGCACCTCGAGTCGCTGAACGACCTCGTCGCGAAGATCACCGGCGTCGTCGTGCGCGAGACCGTGCCCGACTCCATGCTCGACGAGGCCGACGACGTCGAGCTGGTGGACCTGCCCGCGGAGGACCTGCGCCGCCGCCTCAAGGAGGGCAAGGTCTACGTGCCGGAGCAGGCCGCGGAGGCCGCCGAGCACTTCTTCCGCGAAGGCAACCTCATCGCGCTGCGCGAGCTGGCGCTGCGCCACACGGCCGAGCGCGTGGACGCCAAGATGCAGCGCTATCGCCGCGAGCACGCCATCGACACGGTGTGGCCGGTGACCGAGCGCGTGATGGTCTGCGTCGGCCCGAGCCCGGCCGGCGCGCGGCTCGTGCGCGCCGGACACCGGCTGGCCGCGCAGCTGGCCGCGCCATGGGTGGCCGCCTACGTCGAGACGGCGGCGCAGCGCAGCCTCGGCGAGGAGGATCGCGCCCGTGTCGCGCAGACGCTGCGTCTCGCCGAGAGCCTCGGCGCCGAGCCGGTCACGCTGACGGGCACGCGCATGAGCGACGAGATCCTCGCCTATGCGCGCTCGCGCAACGTCAGCAAGCTCGTGATCGGCAAGCCCACGCGCGGCTTCTGGCAGCGGGTGTTCCTGGGCTCGATCGTCGACACGCTGGTCCGCGGCAGCGGCGAGATCGACATCTACGTGATCAGTGGCGACAGCACCCCCACGCCCACGCCACGCACCCGCACGCGGCCGCGCGCCGGTCGGCCCCTGCCGTACGCGGCGGCGATCGCCACCGTGCTGTCGTCCACCTTGCTGGCATGGCTCATGTTCCCGAGCTTCGAGCTGTCCAACATCGTGATGGTCTACCTGCTCGGCGTCGTCGTCGTCGCCATGCGCTTCGGCCGCGCCGCCTCGGTGCTGGCCTCCCTGCTCAGCGTGGCCGCCTTCGACTTCTTCTTCGTGCCGCCGCATTACACCTTCGCGGTGAGCGACTCGCAATACCTGGTCACCTTCCTGGTCATGTTCGTCGTCGCGCTCGTCATCAGCGGGCTCACCGTGCGCACGCGGGATCAGGCCGAGGCCGCGCGCACCCAGGAGCGCCGGACGGCCGCGTTGTTCTCGCTCAGCCGCGAGCTGGCGGCCGCGCGGGAGATCGCTCCCCTGCTCGACGCGGCGGTGCGTCACCTGATCGAGGTCTTCGGCGGGCGCATCGTGGTCCTGTTGCCCGGCGCGACGGGCCGGCTCGAGCAGCGCGCGGGGCAGCTGGCGCCCTTCAACATGGACGCGAGCGACCGCGCGGTCGCCCAGTGGGCCTTCGAGCACCGCGCGGCCGCCGGCTCCGGCACCGACAACGTGCCCGGCGCGCAGATGCGCTTCGAGCCGCTCACCTCGTCGCGCGGCGTCGTCGGGGTGGTCGGCATGCGTCCCGCGGAGCCACACGCCTTCGATGCGCCCGAACAGGAGCACCTGCTCGAGACCTTCGTGAGCCAGGTCGCCGTGGCCGTCGACCGCGCGCTGCTGGCCGACGAGGCGCAGGCGGCGCAGGTGCGCGTGGAGGCCGAGCGCGTCCGCAATGCGCTCCTCAGCGCCGTCTCGCACGACCTCCGCACACCGCTCACCGCCATCACCGGCGCCGCCAGCGCGGCGCTGGAGGGCGAGGCGCGCATCGATGCCGTCACGCGGCGCGAGCTGCTCGAGTCGATCCGCGATGAGGCCGAGCGGCTCAACCGCCTCGTCAACAACCTGCTCGACGTCACGCGCCTGGAGTCCGGCAGCCTGCAGCTGCGCCGCGAGTGGATCCCCGTCGAGGAGCTGGTCGGCGTGGCGCTCGCGCGGCTCGCCGCGCCGTTGCGCGAGCGCAAGGTGACGACGCGGCTGCCCGAGGACCTGCCGCCCGTGCACGTGGATGGCCTGCTCGTCGAGCAGGTGTTCATCAACCTGATCGAGAATGCGACCAAGCACACGCCGGCCGGCCAGCCGATCGACGTGGAGGCGCGCCGCGAGGGCGACGAGGTCGTCGTGGAGGTCGCCGACCGCGGGCCCGGCCTGCCCGCCGGGCAGGAGCAGAAGATCTTCGACAAGTTCTACGGCGTCGGCGCGGGCGGCGGCGCCGGCCTCGGGCTCACGATCTGCCGCGCCATCGTCGAGGCCCACGGCGGCCGCATCGGGGGCCAGCCCCGGCCGGGTGGCGGCGCGCTGTTCCGCTTCTCGCTGCCGGCCGGTGAGCCGCCACGGCCGCCCGAGAGCCCCGGTGGCTGAGGCGCGGCCCGATCCCTGCGTCGTCGTCGTCGAGGACGAGCCGCAGATCCGGCGCTTCGTGCGCGCGGCGTTGGCCGGCCAGGGCTTCCGGGTGCACGAGGCGGCCACGGGCGCCGACGGGCTGATGGAGGTTGCGAGCCGCCAGCCCGACATCGTCATTCTCGACCTCGGACTGCCCGACATGGACGGGCTCGAGGTGATCCGGAAGGTGCGCGAGTGGAGCGCGGTGCCGGTCATCGTGCTCTCCGCGCGCGGCCAGGAACCGGACAAGGTCGCCGCGCTCGACGCGGGCGCCGACGACTATCTGTCCAAGCCCTTCGGCGTCGGCGAGCTGATGGCGCGCATGCGAGTGGCGCTGCGTCACCGCGCGCGCGTCTCGGACGGCGCGCTGGAGTCCGCCTTCAGCGTCGGCGAGCTGCACGTGGACCTCGCCGCGCGCCGGGTGAGCGTCGGCGGCGCACAGGTGCACCTCACGCCGATCGAGTACCGGCTGCTGGTGGCGCTCGTGCATCACCCGGGCAAGGTCATCACGCATCGGCAGCTGCTGCAGGAGGTGTGGGGGCCGCAGTCCACCGAGCAGGCGCACTACCTGCGCGTGTACATGGCGCACCTGCGGCGCAAGCTCGAGGCCGACGCCGCCCGGCCACGCTATCTGCTGACCGAGGCCGGCGTCGGCTACCGGCTCGCCGCGGAGTGAGCCGCCGCCGTCGCGGGTCGGGGCGGCGCCCGGGTACAATGGTCGCGTGAAGTTTCGCCGTCTGTTCTTCGCCGCATTGCTGGCGGTCTGCTTCGACGTCGCCGTCCCGCTCGAGCTGAGCGTCCAGGGTGGGCTCGTCTGGGAGGACGACGAAGAAGAGGCCGTGCGCGCCGAGAAGCGCCGGCAGGCCGCCGCCGAGAAGCGCGCGGTCACGCCGCGCCGCGAGACCGTCACCACCCGCGCCCATCTCACGACGCGGCGGCGGGTGGCGCGAGCGACCCGTCGCGTCCGCGTCAGGCGGCCCGTGCGTGTGGCGCCGCCGCCGCCCCCGCCCTCCCCGACCGAAGACCACTAGCCGTTCTCCGCGCTCCACGCTCCCCAGACCGCCGGCGGCGTTTGTCTGCCCTCCGGCTCGACGTGGGTTTGCCATGCAAGGAGAACGGAGATGTCTGTCAACAACGCTCAGGGTCTTGCCATCGCCATCGCGCTGCTCGTGGTCGGGCGCGCGCTGGTCGCGGTCCTCCAGTACCTGTTCGGGGCCGGCCAGTGACCGCGCTCGCCGAGCCCGAGTTCTGGGCGCGTCTGGCCGGCATCATCCTCATCGACCTCACGCTGGCGGGCGACAACGCACTGGTCATCGCGCTGGCCGTGCGCACGCTGCCGAAGCGGCAGCAGTTCTTCGGCCGGCTCTGGGGTACCGCCGGGGCGGTCGTCCTGCGCCTGGCCTTCATCGTCGTCGCCACCCGGCTGCTCACGATCCCGCTGCTCCAGCTCGTCGGCGGGGTCCTGCTCGTGTGGATCGCGCTGCGGCTGGTGCGTCAGAACGGGGAGAGCGACGGGCACGTGCGCCAGGGCACGACGCTGTCCCAGGCGATCTGGATCATCATGATCGCCGACGCCGCGATGAGCCTCGACAACGTGCTGGGCGTGGCGGCCGCCGCGCACGGCGATCTCCTCCTGGTCGTCCTCGGCATCGGACTGTCGCTGCCGCTCGTGGTGTGGGGCAGCGGGTTGCTCGCGTGGCTGATGACCCGCTTCACATGGATCATCTGGCTCGGCGGCGGCGTGCTCGGCTACGTGGCCGGCGAGATGATCCTGAACGACCAGGTCGTCGAGCGCTGGCTGGGCCCGCTGCCCGGCTGGCTGGAGGCGGGACCCGTGATCCTGGCGCTCGTCATCGCCGGCGTCGGCTGGCGGGCCGCCCACAACGGCCGAAAGCACGTCGCCGAGTCCGCCTGATCGGGCGATAATGGGCCGCCATGGGCCAGGATCTGCGGAGCTATCTCGACACCGTCAAACGGCGCAAGTCGGATGAGTTTCAGGTCGTCTCGCGCGCCATCGATCCGGCGTACGAGATCACCGCGTTCGTCGTGAAGCTCGAGAAGGAGCGCCGTCAGCGACCGGTGCTGCTCTTCGAGACCGTCAAGGGCACGAAATTCCCGGTGCTCACCAACCTCCACGCGAGCCGCTCGCGCCTGGCCATAGCGCTGAGCTGCGCGCCCGACGCGATGCTGCAGACGTACCTGCGCGCGATGGAACGGCCGGTCGCGCCGCGCGTGATCACGAGGGCGCCGGTGCACGAGGTGGTGCTGAAGGGCGCGGAGGTGGACCTCTACGCCCTGCCGCAGATCGTGCACCACCAGGGCGATGCGGGGCCGTACATCACCGCCGCCATCTCGTTCGCGAAAGACCCGGCCGCCGAGACGTGGAACTGCGCCTACAACCGGCTGATGATCCAGAGTCGCGACACGACGTCGATCCACCTCACGCTCGGCAAGCACCTGTGGGAATTCCAGCAGATCGCCGAGCAGCGCGGGGAGGCGCTGCAACTGGGGCTGGTGATCGGCGTGCATCCGGCCATCGCGCTCGGGGCGCTGGCCATCGGCTCGATCGACGAGGACGAGCGCGCGATCATGGGCGCGCTGCTGGGCGAGCCGCTCGAGCTGGTGAAGTGCCAGACCTCCGACGTGCTGGTGCCCGCGCACGCGGAGATGGTGCTCGAGTGCGAGATCCTCCCCGGCAAGCGCACGGCCGAGGGCCCGTTCGGCGAGTTCACCGGCTACAGCCTCGGCGAGCGCCAGCGCGAGGTGGTCAAGGTGAAGGCGATCACGCACCGGCGCGACGCGATGTTCCAGGACATCACCGTCGCCCACCTCGATCACATGCTGCTGTCCACGATCCCGATGGAGGCCAACCTCTACCGCGCCGTCCGCGCCATGGTGCCCTCGGTGCGCGCGGTGCGCGTGCCGGCGCCGTTCACCTGCTACGTCTCGATCGAGCAGCGTCTGGTGGGCCAGGCCAAGAACGCGATCATGGCCGTCTTCGGCGCCGACCTCTACATGAAGCGCGTCGTCGTCGTCGATCAGGACGTCGACGTCTTCGACGACCGCCAGGTCACGTGGGCGCTGGCCACGCGCTGCCAGCCCGACCGCGACATCGCCGTCGTCACCCACGCGCGCGGCTCCGACCTCGATCCCTCGGCGAAGGAAGACGGCTACACCGCCAAGTGGGGCGTGGACGCGACGGCCAAGCCCTCGCTCGCCGCCTACACGCCGCGCCACCGCGTGCCGCCGGAGGTGTGGGAGCGGCTGCGACTCGAGGACTTCCTGCCCGGCTCGTAGAATTGACGAATCGCGCCTCAGCCGCGTATCCTCATTGTATATCCACGAGGATGATGACATGGAAACACGGATCCAGAAGTGGGGAAACAGCCTGGGGTTACGAATTCCCCGGTCATTTGCCGCCGAGGCCCAAGTCGAGGAAGGCTCCCCTGTCGACCTTTCAGTCGAAAACGGCCGGCTCCTGGTTCGGCCACTCCGAACTCGCAAGTACGCGTTGAACGCCCTTCTCAAGAAGGTGAAGCCAAAGAATCTGCATGATGAGGTCGCGACGGGTAAACGGGTCGGCCGCGAGATCTGGTAGTGGCCTCATACGTTCCCTCGCGCGGCGATCTCGTGTGGCTTCAGTTCAATCCTCGAGCGGGTCACGAGCAGGCCGGGCATAGGCCGGCGCTGGTGATCTCACCGAGTTCGTACAACCGCCGGGTCGGCCTGGCACTCTGCTGCCCGGTCACCTCGCAGGTGAAGGGATATCCATTCGAGGTCCTCCTTCCGGCGGGGCTCGGCGTCGAGGGTGCGGTTCTCTCTGATCAGCTCAAGAGCCTGGACTGGCGAGTTCGAAAGGCGCGCCGCATTGCCACTGCGCCGGCCGATGTATTCGAGGAGACAGTGGGCAAGATCCTCGCCCTGGTCGATCCCGACTCTCGCTAGAGCCGATGAACCTGGGCTAGCGGGGCGCGCCTCCGTCGCCTGGAGGGAGTTCGTATGACACTGTCCGGCTGGTTGCCGTGGGCGCTGCTGTCGGCGCTCTTCGCCGCCCTGACCGCGATCTTCGCCAAGGTGGGCATCGAGGCGATCGAGTCCGATTTCGCCACGCTGTTGCGCACCGTTGTCGTCGCGCTGACCCTGGGCGCGCTGGTCTATGCGACGGGCAAGTGGCAGAGCCCGTTCGCGATCCCGCCGAAGTCCGCGCTCTTCCTCGTGCTGTCGGCGCTGGCCACGGGCGCGTCCTGGATCTGCTACTTCCGCGCGCTCAAGGCGGGCGACGCCTCGAAGGTGGCGCCGGTCGACAAGCTCAGCGTCGTGCTCGTCGCCGTCTTCGCCACCGCGTTCCTGGGCGAGCGTCCCGGCCTGCGCGAGTGGCTCGGCATCGCCCTGGTGGGCGGCGGCGTGCTGTTGCTGGGCCTCCGCAGCGGCCAGTGAGCGACCTGTGAGCACGGCGATCATCATCCTCGTCGTGCTGAGCGCGCTCGAGGTGCTGATCCTCTACGCGCTCATCGCGCTCGATTCTCCGCTGTCGCCTGCGGTTCAGCGCGCGCTCCACAGCCCGCTCGGCGTCATCGGTGTCGTCGTCTCCGTGCTCGCCGTCGTGTGCGCGGCCATGGCCGTCTTCCTCGTCTACGCGCGCAAGCGCGACGCGCATGAGCGCAGCCGCGGCGGGTCGCCGTGAATTTCGCGGCGCACGTGGAGGCCACCGCGCACGCGCAGCCCGAGCGGACGGCGCTCGTCTGGGACGGCGGGACCCTCACCTACGGCGAGCTGGACGCACGGGCGGGCGGGCTCGCGCGGTCGTTGGCCGGGCGTGGGCTCCATGCCGGCCACCGCGTCGCGCTCGTGATCCCGAACCGCTGGCAGCTCGTGGTCGCCGTGCTCGGCGGACTCAAGGCCGGCGTCACGGTCGCTCCCCTCGACCCGTTGCTGAAACCCGAGGAGCGCGCGGAGATCCTGGCGGATCTGAAGCCGGCGCTGCTGCTCGAGGACGTGCAGGCCGAACGTGCCGAGTGGACGACGCGCGACGCGCCCGTCGCGCCCGCGCTGGTGCTCTACACCTCCGGCTCGACGGGCCGGCCGAAGGGCGCGCTGCTCTCGCACGCCGCCGTCGATTTCGCGCAGCGCTCGTGGGCGGGACCGGTGATGGCGCTGACGCCCGACGACGTCGTGCTCGCCGCGCTGCCGCTCTCGCACTCGTTCGGCCTGAACGGCGCGCTGCTCGCTCCGCTGCTCGTCGGGAGCGCCGTACGCCTCGTCGAGCGTTTCACGCCCGAGGGTGTGGCCGATCTCCTGAGCCGCGAGACGATCACCGTCTTCCCCGGCGTGGCGACGATGTTCCGGCGCCTCCTCGACCTGCCCGCCTTCGCCGGCGGTCCGCGACTCCGGCTGGCCGTGTCGGGTGCCGCGCCCTGCCCGTGGGAGACCGCGCAGGCGTGGCGCGCGCGCACCGGCGTGCGCATCGTGCGCGGCTACGGGATGACCGAGCTGTTCCGCCCGCTGTCGTACCTGGCCGCTGATCCAAGCGACTTCCCTGACGCGGTGGGGCGCGCGGTGCCCGGCGTCGAGGCCCGCGTGGTGGACGACGATGGCCGCACGCTCGGCGCCGGCGACGCCGGCGAGCTGCTGATCCGCACGCCGGCCGTGATGGATGCGTATCTCGGCGCGCCCGAGGACACGCGTGCGGTCCTGGCCGACGGCTGGTTCCGGACGGGCGATCTCGCGACCATCGACCGCGAGGGCTGGGTGAGGATCACCGGACGCAAGCGCGAGCGTATTCTCAGAGCCGGCCACTCGGTCTTCCCGCCCGAGGTGGAGGCGATGCTGCTGACCCATCCGGACGTGGCCGAGGCCGCCGTCGTCGGTGTCGCCCATGCCGAGCTCGGCGAGGAGGTCGCGGCCTTCGTGGTGCTGCGCAGCGCGGCCCGTGCCACCGCCGACGAGCTGATTTGCTACTGTCGTGAGCGGCTGGCGGGTTACAAGTATCCACGGCGCGTGAGGCTCGTGGGCGCGCTGCCGCGCAGTGCGACGGGCAAGGTGCTCAAGGCGAAGCTGGCTGCGGAGGGTTGATCAATAGATGGCCCGCCCCTTCGTCCTCCTGGTGTCGATCGATGGCTTCGCCGACTTCTACTGGCGCGACGAGCGGGTGAAGGCGCCGACGCTGCGCGCGCTCGCCGAGCGCGGCGCGGTCGCCGACGGCGTGACGGCCGTCTTCCCGAGCACGACGTGGCCGACGCACGTGAGCCTCGTCACGGGCGTCCGGCCCGCCCGCCACGGCGTCGTGGCCAATCACATCCTCAATCGCGCCACCCGACGGGCCGAGGACCTCACCGGCGATCCGATCTACGACGCGAGCGCGATCCTCACCGCGCCGACCGTCTACGATCGCGCCGCGGCCGCGGGCCTGAAGGTGGCCGCCGTCGACTGGCCGGCGACGCGCCACTCGCCGTCGCTCGCGTTCAATCTGCCGTTCTTCAAGGACCAGCGCGTGTTCGAGACCCAGACGGCGCGCGCGGTCTGGGACGAGCTGAAGGCCGCCGGTTTTCCGCTGGATCGTCAGGGCGAGTGGGCGCTGCTGCCCAAACGGTTCCTCAAGGACGCGATGGTCGCCGAGGTCGCCGCCCACGCCGTCCGACGGCACGCGCCGGACATGCTGATGGTCCACTTCCTCTGCGCCGACAGCCACCAGCACCTGTTC
>Ga0137403_10009930_pt1 | contig 10562 bp, 13 predicted proteins | sample CZOMad2_1_16fung_FD_122057 | JGI IMG/M metagenome (GOLD analysis project Ga0137403, IMG submission 122057) | Vadose zone soil fungal communities from Angelo Coast Range Reserve, California, USA - CZOMad2_1_16fungal (Hybrid Assembly) | ecosystem: Environmental > Terrestrial > Soil > Vadose zone... | reverse complement strand
AGCTGCTCAAGACCCAGATGCGGCTGGCCGCCGCGGGCGGGCTCACGCTCCTCAACGTCAGCGCCCACATCATGGACGTATTCCGCTATTCGGGCTTCGATCAGATTTTCCGGATCGAGGGGCGTGCCCCATAGAGGCCCGGGCTTCCAACTTTTCGTCAGGTCGCCGGTAAGTGGTTCAAGAGGACGCCGACGAGGTGCTGGTCACGCGGTGCCAACAAGGCGACGGCGGAGCCTTCGCGACACTGGTCGGCCGTTACGAGCGGCCCTTGTTCAACGCCGCCTACCGGATGCTCGGCAGCCGGGAGGAAGCGCGCGATGTGGCGCAGACGGCGTTCCTCAAGGCGCTGGAGAACCTGGACCGCTTCGATCCGCAGTACCGGTTCTTCAGCTGGCTTTACCGCATCGCGATGAACGAGGCGCTTGACCTGCTGGCGCGCCGAGGCCGGCAGACGGAGTTGCAGGATGTTTACCAGGCGGATGACGATCCCGCCCGTGATGTGGGCACGGCCGATCTGGAAATGCATGTGCAGCGCGCGTTGGCTGAACTGAGTCATGACCACCGTGCTGTGCTGGTGCTGAGGCATTACGAGGAATTGAGTTATGAAGAGATCGGCCAGATTCTTGAACTCCCGGACAAGACCGTGAAGTCGCGCCTGTTCGAGGCGCGCGAGCGTCTGCGCTCACGCCTGATTGCGGAACATCTGCAGAACTGATCACGACATGAACCTGCGCAACCTTGAACTCATCAACCTGGACATCGACGGCCGCCTCGGCCAGTCCGAGTGCGACGAGCTCGAAGCACTGCTGGCGGCGGATCCGATCGCACGCACGAGGCACACAGAGTTGCGTGCGCTCGGGAGCATGCTGGCCTCTGTGCCGGATCCGAAACTGCCGGCGGATTTCCGCGAAAACGTGATGCAACAGGTTCAGTTAAGAGACCGTCGGGCCGCGCGACTGCTCGCCGGCAGGCCGCGCCGCCTGGCATTCGCGCTCGCCGCGAGCGTGGTCGTAGCCGTGCTGGCATTCAAGGTCCTGGATCATGACCTGAAGGGCACGCTCGAAGGCTTGGCCGGTACGCTCGCGCGCCCGGCTCCGACCGACCGCGGTGAGCCTCCCGGCGTCAGCAGCCAGGACGTTGCATCGTTCGCCGTGCAACCAGTCGCCGGGGGCGTGGTGCTGGCTTTCGATCTGCCGTCCGGCACGCTCGGCGATCTGGTGATCGATTTGAGCGCCGCGAAATCCGGCGCCAAGAGCATAGTGGTACCGCCGGACCAAGGGATCACGGCGCGTGTCGAGCCGGGGCGTATAGTGCTTCCGCACGTGGCTGGCGGAACATTCAAGTTGCGGCTGGCGGGCTCCGTAACTCCGGGCGAGCTCGCTGTGGTCCTGGTCCGCGACGGGGTCTCGCATCCTGTCGCACAGCGCCAACTTTCCGGCCGCTGACCGGTATGTCGTTTGAGGTTTGGGAACCTGCTACGGGTGCAACTTAACTTAAGGACAGAGTGATATCACCATGGGGAGCAAACACATGAACAAGCGTCTGGAGCTCCGCTACATTCAATTTTCTGTGGATTTGCGCCGGTACTGCTCCAGGGCGAACCGTACCTCGAACGAAGTTCCTGATTTTGAGGAAGAAAAAGGGCTAACGAAGTTGCACCGAATATATTGTCGCCCAACCCTTCGGTTACAGCCGTGAATTTAATTTAATCAGAAGTTGCCAGAGTCGAGCCGGGCCCCGCAACTATTCCTCTTCGCTGCTGCGTCCGCTCAGGTTTGAATGTTCCAACCTCGAATTAAGACCTGTCGAGGGCTTCGCGATTCCGCTTGGCGGCCGCGCCTCACGCTCGATGAGCCGGGTCACGATGGCGAACAGGAAACTCGCCGACAACCCGCACATCAGCACGCCGATGACGCTTTCCACCGGACCTAACGTCCGCCACGTTTGCGGGAGAACGACATCGCCATAGCCCACGGTGGCATAACTGCTTGTCGAGAAGTAAAAGGCAGCTTCCCAGAAAGGAAAACAAAGCCAGCGATAGAACCCGGCCCAAAGCAGAATTTCCAATATGTGCAACACAATAAACGCAGTTATGAGGCGCACCATGAGCACAGCGGAACGGAACGGCCCTAGCCTGTGAACGTCGGACGCCAAAGTATTTCTTGCCCAGGCAATCACCGCGCCCATCCCGGCGCAATGCAACGAAAGTGTAAGCATCACCAGAACAAGGGATGTACCGGCTTGTCGAGCAAAGATCATCGGCAGGAGATACGCATTCTTCTTGTAATTCTAGTGAACCGAGACATTCCCACCTTTGCCCAGCTCGTTTCTCTTCAGAAAGAATGAGCAGGCAAACATAAACGCCGAGGACACAGCCAGCAGCCAGTACACCTCAACGTAAGAGAGCACTGCAGCTTGAGCCTGGACCATGGCGTACAGCCGGCCCATTGCCTGTTGCTGCGCGGCATACATGCTTAAGCCGGCCCGCGTCAGGCGCATTGCAAGAGCTGTGACAGAGGCGTGAAACGGGCCAGAAGCGGTATATTCCGCCAGGATGGATTGATGATACTGACTGCGTCGTGCAATGAGGGTCGTAACAGCGGATGTCCCGATGCTCTGACCCATGTTGCGCATGAAATTCATAAGCCCGGCGGCTGCGTTCGTTTTTTCCGCTGGCAGGCCGACATAGCCGGCAAGAGTGAGGGGGACGAATAGAAAAGCAACGGGAATGTACTGCCACACACGCAATAAGGTCGCCGAGCGGAAACTCATAAGCAGATCAACCTGTTTGCTCGAAATATACATGCTTACCGCCAGACCGATCCAACCAAAGGCGATGATATGGCGCGCTTGGAATCGGGTGGTGAGTTTGCCAACCATGGGGAGCACAACCAGCACCACGAGGGCGCCGGCGGAAAGCACCATCCCCGCCTTTTGTGCCGGATATCCCATAAGAGTCTGCAGGAGTTGCGGCATGAGCACCGTGGAACTGAATAGTGCTGCTCCCAGCATCAGGAACATCAGGTTGGTTGTGGCGACATTGAAGTTTTTGAACAAACGCACATCCACGATGGGCTCTTTCTGAAACCATTCCCAAATGACCAGAGCAACAAGACCCGCGGCGGCGATCGCAATCAGCGCCGTAATGAAATTAGATCCGAACCAGTCGTCTTCCTGCCCCTTGTCGAGGGCGATCTGCAAGGCGCCAACACCTAAGGTCAAGAGAGAAAATCCGATGAAGTCGAACCCGGATAGCTGCTTCTTCAGACGAGCCAGGTAAGGTGGGTCTTCCACAAGTTGATAGACAAGAGCGAGTGCCAGAGCGCCGACAGGAACGTTTATGTAGAAAATCCACCGCCAGGAATAGTTGTCGGTGATCCAGCCTCCCAGCGTCGGACCAATCGCGGGTGCGCAGATGGCGGTGACTCCGTACAGCGCAAAGGCCAGCCCTCGCTTCTCCGGAGGAAAAGTATCGCCCAGAATGGCCTGCGCCATCGGCTGCAAGCCTCCCCCGAATGCGCCTTGCAAAACTCGAAACAGGAGAAGAAGGCCCAGGTTGGGCGCGATCCCGCACAGAAGAGAACTGGCGGTGAAAGCGACAATGCACGTCAAGAAAAAACGCTTTCGCCCAAGCCATCCGACCAGCCACCCACTTATTGGGAGAACGATTGCGTTTGAGACAAGATAACTTGTCAACACCCAGGTGCTCTCGTCATTGCTGGCGCCTAGATTGCCCGCGATGTGGGGCAAGGCCACGTTGGCGATACTGGTATCGAGCACCTCCATAAACGCGGCCAGTGAAACGGCAGCCGCAATGATCCACGGGTTGCCTTTGGGCTGCCAGATTCCCTCGCCCGAGGTGTCAGGTCCGGCGGTGCTCATTGGACCCTCACACCGGGTTCAGCGGAAAAATCCGTTTCCCACCGCCTTAGATGGCGCGTCCAAACGACTCTGGCGGTCGGTGAGATGGCGGTTGGGCGAATCGTTTTCCAAGCGTGGAATCTCATGCTTTCTGCTCTGTTTCCTTGGAGGTTCGCGTAACAATCACGTTTCTTCCAAGTTCCGCTTCGGCCTGGAGCCAATCATCCACTTCATCGCCACCGACGCCGTCCCGCTCAAGATAAAGTTCATACGCGCGGCGCCTGATTTCTTGATAACTTGGCGGGCGATTTGCGGAAGTATTTTCCGTGAGCGGCTTGATGGGGTTTGCATGAAGGTGCAAAATCTCATTTCCCTTGTTTTTCTGGCTCATAAAAAGGTCTTTTCCTTTCGCAGTTGAATTGCTCTTGATCTCAGCGTGTGTGCCCCTTATACCTCCGCGCCACGAGTCCCGATGGGGTAGCCAGGACTCGTGGCCCTGCTGACGGTATCGCCGACTCACAAGTGAAACGCGATACCGGCGGAGGTCTGGGCGGAGCCCGTTGCAAACGCGCTTGGCTTGACGAGCTGCTCTACCGGGAGAACGCTGTCGTCAGGCAACCGATTCAGTGACGATGCCGCGGCCCGTTGAAACCGCCGGGCCCGGTGAAACATAGAAATCCCAAAATTGCCAGCACCGCCGCGAGCAGAAGCGTCAACATGAGAGCCTCCCCTCATCCTCAACTCAGCCGTACGCGTTGCGCGCGGCCTGATTTTGCGACATGCATCTCACGTTACCGATCACCTGTGAAGTGTCCCGTTTAAGCGTCCAAGCCGATTCGACAAACCCCTCTAATCTTTTCCGCAATCTCTTTCGCCCGTGGAATATTCGGGCCTTTACCGCGGCAACGGAAATTCCCATGATTCGAGCGGTTTCCTCGGTCGATCGCTCATCGAGCTCGCGCAACTCTATTGCCCTCCGCGTTTTGTTCGGCAACCCATGCAAGGCAAAAGACAGCATTCGCTTCCACTCTTGTTGTGAGCAGGTAGTTTCGGGATTCGGAGCCGGATCTGGGATCTCCAGCGGAGTTGCGGTTTCCGCATTCTCGTTTAGGTCGTCGATCGACACTTCGCGCCAACCACCACTTTTCCGCTGCAGCATTTGCGCTTCGTTGATTGCAACCCGCGTTAACCATGTCGAAAAGGAGGATCGCCCTTCAAATTGGTGCAGGTGGAAGAAGGCCTTCTGAAAGCTCTGCTGCATGATGTCTTCGGCGTCCTGTCGAACGCGCGTGTAGCGCAGCGCGATGGCGAGAATCCTTCGCTGGTGGCGTGCGACTAGGACTTCAAACGCCTGGCCTTCTCCGTTCTTAGCGGAAGCAATCAGAGCGGACTCATCCTCTTCTACGGGAGTGTGGACAGGAGGGACCGCTTGTGCTCGTTTCCCAAACCTTCTTACGAGTGTGGGCACAGTGTCCCTCCGGGTCCGTCACTAAAACTGGAAGCGCCTGTGTCCGATCCATTGTTTGGGTTCAAGTGCGCTCTGAATTGGTGTCTCGCGTTCTTTTTTCTGAGCTCCGGGTTCGCGAGCATTGATGGCGAGCAAGCGATGACATTCGCCAGGAAGGCAGCAAACAAACAAAAGAACCAAATGAACGGACCATGCCTTGTGCCAGCTTTCAGTTGTTCCAGCACGTGCTTGGTATAAATACCAGTGGCGGTGAAGTGCGTACCCTCCTTTGCCATGGCGCGCAAGAACCGTAGCCCGCTTTTGTCGATGAACGTGACCCCGCTAAGATCGACAATGCACGTTCGTCCGTTCTGCGAACGGTGCCTGTTTCTCCAGCATGTCTTCAGCTCGCCGACCCATGGCTGCACCAAACGACCTTCGAGGGTCCACCGTTGTTCTGTGGCCGTCTCGGCGATCGTGATTCGCAACATTCGCGTGGCTCGCTTTCTTCTCTCGGTGGAGGTGGCCGCTTCGTCCACCGGCCGGTTTGACCACTAACTTTCAAGCACTTTCCCAACACTGAACCTTCACGAACGCGGCGTCGTTCGCGACCGCTTGCGCAAATGAACTTCAGACCCGCCTCGCTCGAAATGCACAATGTCCATATACGCTTTCATCAACAGAATCCCGCGGCCATGCTCGGAAAGGGGGCCCGGCATCAGTCCGTGACCGGCTGCCTTTTTGAAGTCGAACCCTTTTCCCTGATCCGTCACGACGATGGATATTTCCTTGCCGGGCCAGCATCGGCATCGGATGTGTACTTTTGCTCTTGGATGTTCGCGGTTGCCATGCACGACGGCGTTGGCCAGAGCTTCGCGGAGCGCCATCTCAACATTGAACTCCTCGCCCGGAATGCATTGCGCCCCTTCAATCAGCAGCATCAGGCGTTCCACCAGCGGTGAGATGGCTTGAACTTCGCTTGGCATCCAGGAGTCAATTTCCAGGACGGAAGAAGAAGGGGAGCTTTTTCGTGAGAACCGCGCTTGAGAATCCACTGCTCCGTTCACGCTTCGCATCTCTCGCATGACGAATCCCTCATGCTCAGGAGAGATGCATAACGGGGGCCAGAGCGCGGAAGGTGATGAAGGTCGCGGAACTTATTGATTTGCAGTGGAATGGCGGGCCGAGAGAGCGTTCTTTAGACTGCGCTGCCAACTTGGCACTGCCGTATTTGTGGTAGCCTGCCCATTTTGTGGCACGCGCAGGGAGCAAGAATGAATATTTCGGATCTGCGCGGAGTCAATATGAAGCGAGTCTCGGTTAGACGGAGTGGCGTGCGATTCCGAGTTTGCGAATTCTCTGCTGCAAGGTGGAGCGCTTCATTCCAAGATGGGCCGCCGCCCCATTCGCGCCCGCCACAACCCAGTTGCACTGCTCCAGCGCCCTGAGAATCTGCTGACGTTCTGATTGCTCCAGAGCCTCATGAAGTGCCCCGTTTGCCGGAGATTTTGGAGAGATTGTTCTTTCTACCTCACGGCCGGCCTTGGAGAAATTCAGATCAGCCAAATCGACGCTTAGAGCAGGACTTGTGGAAACAATTACGGCGCGTTCGATCACATTCTGGAGTTCCCGTATGTTTCCGGGCCAATGATATCGGCCCAGGGCGTCCATCGTCGCTGATGGAATTGTCTCAATAACCTTGTTCATGCGTCTGGAGAACTGCTGTGCGAAGTGCCGTGCGAGGAGCGGAATATCTCCTTCGCGCTCCCGCAAGGGCGGCACGTTGACGGGAAACACGTTGACACGAAAAAATAGATCGGATCGGAATTTCTGCTCGCTTACCATCGCCTCCAAATCGCGGTTCGTCGCGGCGATCAAACGTGCGTCTGTCCGGAGCGTTCTCGAACTTCCCAGTCGCTCGAATTCCCTCTCTTGCAGCACGCGGAGCAGTTTGGTCTGCAGTTCGAGAGGGATTTCCCCAATTTCGTCCAGAAAAATTGTGCCGCCGTTGGCCACTTCAAAGCGCCCGATCCGCTGCGCAATTGCTCCCGTAAATGCGCCTTTCTCGTGTCCAAACAGCTCGCTTTCCAGCAAGCCGGTCGGAATGGCTGCGCAGTTGAGCTTGACGAAGGGCTTGGAGCGCCGTGGGCTCAAATCATGGATGGCTCGCGCAATCAGTTCCTTGCCCGTGCCCGTCTCCCCATAAATCAGCACCGTCGAATCTGTCGGCGCCACGGTTTCCACGCGCTTGAGGACTTTGCGCAGGGAAGGGCTGCTTCCCACGATCTGGGCGAAATTCATTTCGCTGCGGATTTCATCTTCGAGATACAGCTTTTCCTGCGCCAGCTTGTCTTTCAGCTCTCGAATCTCCCCAAACGCAAGCGCATTCTCCACGGCAATCGCAACCTGATTTGCGATTTGGGCGAGAAACTCGATATCGCCAGCGAACGCATTCTCCTGATATTTGACCACACCGAACGTGCCCAACACGCGGCCCCGGCTAACAAGCGGAAGGACGCAGACCGTTCCAACTTCGGCTTGTGCCGTGTCCTTCAGTCCCAGTTGCCTCGCCTCCTGGACGCTACCGCACCAAAGTTTGCCGGTGCGAAAGACTGCTCCTGAGATATCTTCGTCAAGGGGGACAAGGCTCTCCTCCCGGACGGATTCGATACTGAACGGAAAATCCATGGCATAGATCCGCAAACGCGTGTTGTCCCTATCCGGAAGAGTAATGCCGGCGCCATCGCAGCCCATAACCCGGCGCGTGCTCGCCACTACGGCTCGGAGAAGATCCCGGAACTCGAGATTGGAAACCACGTGATTGGTCAGTTCAAGGAGAAGTCCAACACGCTCGCTCTTCCTCAGCAACTGCTGCTGTGATGCCTGCGCCGCATCAAAGTGCAGCGCATTGTCGAATGCGAGAGCGATCTGCTCAGCCACCACCGAAAGAAAGTGAACTTCTTCGGCGGTATAGATATCCGCAGTTTTACTTGCAAAGGTGAGCGTTCCGACTTTGCTGTGAGCCGTGGTTAAAGGCAGAGTGCACACACTGCGGATTCCATATTTCTTTAAAATCTCCCGGAATTTGCAAACCTCGGCATGGTGGGCTGCAAGCGAAGTGACCATAGGCTCCTGGTTCTGGTAGACCCACCAGGCATCGGATTCCTCCATGGTGAGTTCCGGGTCTGGAGGGATAGCTGTCTCCGTCTCAGCGTCGACAAAATGCCGGTGAAAGGTATTCGATTTCTCGTCATAAATAGACACACCGACATTATCAAACTGGACGACCCGGTGGAGTTCCCTTACTAACGCGCGAAACAGATCCTGTGGATCGCGATACGTTCCGATAGCATTCGATATGCGAATGAGGGTCTCGTACCGCGCCTCAGGTAACGTAGCTGCAAGGATTCCCGAATCGTTACTCATAGTTTGTTCACCACCGGAGTAAGTCTGGATTCTGCTCCATGTGATGCCCGACCCGGCGCAATTGGTGCCACAAAACGGGCACGGTACCGTAAACGCGGCAGTGCCGCCCCGGCAGTTTAACTAAGCTCGCCGCCTCTCCGCGCCTCATCTCACGACAAATCAATAACTTCGGCCTTCATTGGAGCACGTTTGCTCTTTGGCAAGCGCGCTGCACTATTCCTTTCGCGGGACACGTGCGGCTGTTTGAGAGACCCAGAAAAATAGCCCGCCGAATTTCGATTCGAAAGATAGGCCATGAATAGTCTTCTTAGACACGGTTTCGTTGTAGGCGGAGTGGTTGGTTTGATCGTCATTGCACTGATAGTTGGGGCCCTGCGCCCGAAACATGCGTCCGGCGCGGGAACGGCAGCGCCTCCGGAAGTCATGGTGGCCCAGGTCGAGCAGAAGGATGTTGACCTTTACAGCGAATGGATCGGTACCCTGGCTGGAGAGGTGAATGCCAACGTTCAGGCGCAGGTCACAGGCTATTTGCTCAGACGGAATTACCAGGAAGGATCCTTCGTAAGGAAGGGCCAGTTGCTTTTTGAGATTGATCCACGGCCCTTTCAGGCGGCGCTCGACCAAGCCGAAGGACAGTTAGCTCAGGCCACTGCGCAGCTTGCGAACGCCGAAGCTGTTCTAATGCGCAATCAACTCGATGTGGAGCGGTACACTCCCTTGGCGAAGGAGCAAGCGGCGAGCCAGCAGGACCTCGACAATGCCAACCAGAATTACTTGGCAGCGAAAGCTACCGTCGCAACGGACAAGGCGCAAATCAAGACCGCCGAAGCCGCCGTCGAAACGGCAAAGCTCAATCTTGGTTTTACGAAAATCAGTTCACCCGTCGACGGCATAGCCGATGTTGCAAGGGCTCAGGTCGGGGATTTGGTCAGCTCCAGCAGCGGAACGCTTACGACCGTTTCGGCGCTCGACCCCATCAGGGATTACTTCACCGTAAGCGAACAAGATTATCTCCAATTGAAGAAACAGTTTTCAGGCTCCGACAAGCAGCGCTGGAAACTGCAGCTTATCCTCGCTGACGGGTCAATCTATCCCCGCGAGGGCGTCTTCTACTTCGCGGGCCGCGCCGTCGATCAAAACACCGGCGCGATCCAGCTGGCGGCGCTTTTTCCCAATCCTGGCAATCTTCTTCGTCCCGGACAGTACGGCAAAGTCCGCGCCGTAGTCCGGACGCAGAAAGGTGCCCTACTGGTCCCCCAGGCCGCTGTCTCCGATCTGCAAGGGAGCTACCAAGTGAATGTTGTCGGCGGGGACGACAAGATCGCCGTCCGGTCTGTCAAAGTTGGGGACCGCGTTGGCACCATGTGGATTATCCAGGACGGATTGAAGCCCGGCGAACGTGTCGTCGCGCAAGGCCAGCAGACTCTTCGCCCGGGCACGACCGTGAAAGCCAAGACATTTGTGGCCCAATGAAGTTGAACGGTGCCATTGGAACAGAAGCAACGTAAGTGTTGGCGCGAGGATCGGCGTAGCCCGGACTTCTCCCCTTTGCCTATTCTCCCGAAGAACCGAGCGTACAGCCCGCAGAGTTTGATCGAAAGGAACCAGGATCCATGTCGAACTTCTTCATAAGACGTCCCATCGTGGCGATGGTGATCGCCATCCTCATGGTGATTGTTGGCGTGGTCACCATCGCAACGCTGCCCGTGGCGCAGTTTCCGAACATCGTCCCCCCGGAAATTCAGCTGCAAGCCTCCTATGTCGGCGCGGACGCGCAGGCCCTGGAGCAATCCGTCGCCACGCCCATCGAACAGCAAATCAACGGCGT
>Ga0137403_10009929_pt1 | contig 10562 bp, 12 predicted proteins | sample CZOMad2_1_16fung_FD_122057 | JGI IMG/M metagenome (GOLD analysis project Ga0137403, IMG submission 122057) | Vadose zone soil fungal communities from Angelo Coast Range Reserve, California, USA - CZOMad2_1_16fungal (Hybrid Assembly) | ecosystem: Environmental > Terrestrial > Soil > Vadose zone... | reverse complement strand
TCCGACCTCGACCAGGGAGAGATCGCGTTCCGCGACGTCGACCAATACCCAGACGAACTGGTGATCCGCGATCCGGAACAGAACATCGCCGGGCCCGGCGCGCATCCCGTTGACGGCGGTACGCTCGATGATCTCGCCGTCCTGCGGGGCAGGCCAGCTCACATAAGCCGGGATTTCACGTGTGCGCTCAATGTCGGCAATAAATGCTTCCGGCGCATCGAGGTTTTCGAGGCGACGCCGGGCCCCTTTTAATGCTTGATTGCTGATGCCCGCGTCCGGGCGGGCATTGAGCGCCGAGAGATATTCGGCGGCGGCGCTCGACAGGTTCGGACCGTAGATGCGCATCAGCCGCTGGCCCTTATGGACATGCGCGCCGGTGGTGACGTTTTCGACGGTGTCGATGAAGCCTTCGAAACGAAGCGATACGACCGACTTGCGGCGCTCGTCCTCCTGAACCGTCCCCGGTGCACGAACCACCGTGCTTAGCGTGCGGCGTTCCGCGACCTCGGTCTGAACACCTGCCTTTTGCAACTTGCCGGCGCTGACCTTGACCGATGAATCGTCGTCCTGTTCGCCCTCATAGACCGGCAGATAGTCCATCCCCATCGAATCCTTCTTCGGGGTCGGCGACGTGTCGGGAAGGCCCATCGGGTTGCGGTAATAGCGGATTTTGCCTCTATCCCCACCCTTCGCGGCCATCGTTTCCGGAGCCTTCTCCTCGAAGCTCACATCCTCGCTGCTGCGGACTGCGAGATAGTCCCTGCCCGCAGAAGTCTTCTTCGCAGTCAGCGAATAGTCCGGCAGACCGTCCGGATCGCGGTAGTAGATGATGGGGTCCGTAGCTTCTGATTGAGCTGGACTCAGTTTTGCGGCCACGGGCAGAACACCGTCGAGCCATCCGGGAAGCGGACCGTTCGAACGCCCGACGGCTAATCCGACGACTCCGGCAGCCAGGATCGCGGACACAATCAAGAAAGCGCCTACAGGCCGTCTCACAGCGAACCTCCCGCCAAGCGTTCCATCTCAGCGTGTTTGAATCGGCGGGCACTTGCGCACGAGAAGTGCATCATGTGCGCTTCCTCAGTGAGTTCGGAGCAAATCGGCGGCCGGTTACGTGCTCACGCTGACGTGAAGCCGCCCAATCCGTTCCTCTCATAGCGAACCTCCCGCCAGACGTTCCATCTCGGCATATTTCGTCTGCAGCTCGACCTTGAGCTTCAGCAAGTCGAGCTGAACCGCGCGAAGCCTTCGTTCCGATTCGAAAACTGAAGAAAGATCGGACGAGCCTGCCTGGAAGGCGTTTTGCGCATTGTCGACGGATGAGCGGGCCGGAGGCAGCTGACGCGTTGCATAGATTTGCACGACCTTCCGAAGCGCATCGACGCCGAACCAAGCGTCAGCGATCTGTCCGTCGATCCGCAGCCGCAGCGCCTCATTGCGGGCCTGTGCAGCGCCAAGTCGCGCGCCTGCCGCACGTTGCTCGGCATCTTTGACCTCATAGTGCAGCGGCAGCTTGACGCCCAGCGTGAACTCGCCGGTATCTTCGGTGCCGGGCCGCTGCACATATTTCGCGCCCAGCATCACGTCAGGATAGTAGTTGAGATCGGTAAGGGATTTGGTTTGAGCCGCGGAATTGCTCTGCGCCCCAGCCAGCGCCAGCATCGGGTTCGCAGAGCGGGCGAGCGCCTGCGCCTGCGCGAGGCTGATCGCCCTGACGGCCCGAAAGCCAGTCGGCGCAGCCAAGGGAGCCAAGGACGGGCGGCCGATCAGAGCATTGAGCCTGGCTGCGGCGGATTTCTGTTCGCCCTGCCGGCGAACGACATCGCCCTCGGCGGTAGCCGCTTCGATTTCCGCCCTGATGACGTCCTGCTGATCGACCGACGTTGTGCCGTATCGCGATCGCAACAGGCCGAGTATCTCGTCATAGCGCCGCTTGATTTCGACAGAGATTCCTACAGCCTCATACGCGGCGTTGTATTCGCCATGCGCGGCAACGACCTGAGCAACAAGATCGATAACGGTCGCGCGGCCCTGGAATTTTGCGGCCTCGGCATCCGATTGCGCGATATTGCGCTCGAGGCCATATTTGCCCCAGAGTTTGACCTCCTGATCGAAGCCAATTCGGCGTTGACCCACCCCCTGCCGGTTGACATCCCAAGCTTCGAGAATGAGGGTCGGATCGGCCAAGACACCGGCCGTTCCGATCTTGTGGACCGCCGCATCGAAGTCGAGCGAGGCCGCCGCCACCGCCGGATTAAGGCGCTTGGCAATTGCGACAACGCTTTCCACGGTCGCCCCGGGCATGGTCTGATCGCCTGCCGCTGCCGGAGACAACCAGAGCAGTGCTGTGATGGTTGCTCCGACTGCAGCGAGCCGAGCGGTTCCGGCCGGGCGGATCACGGCGTCGCCTTGAGGACGAGCTTGTTTTCGACGGTGCCGGTTTCGCCCTGGACTTTGGCGCCGAGCGAGAGTTGCCAGCCCCCTTCCATGCTCAAGGTCGCCTTGAACTTGTAAACACCGGGCTCCGTGCTGGGCATAGGCGCAATTTTGGTCGCCATCTCCTGCATACCGTCGGGCGCCATATCGAGACGTGTCGCGAAAATGACCGCGTTGGGCACGGGCTTGCCGTCGGGCTTGTGGACGAGGCGGACCGAGATGACCGCGTCGCCCTTCTTGACCGTCTGATCGACGAGTTGGAACTCATAGTCCTTGATGTCGGCGCGCGCGAGCGTGGCCGAACCGGTCATGGCAATGCCGATCAACGCGGCCTGGAGTACGCGCGCGTAGGTGAAGTTCTTCATATTGCAAATCCTCGATGTCTGATGTGCCGCTAACTGCGGCATGCGTTTATCCGCGCGGCCCTAGAACCGCGCGGCAGCAAACGGCGTGGTAACGCCGATCAGATCAAGGTTCGAGGAGGATGGTCCGGAGGGGCACCAATGAGGCCATCGGCCATCAAGTCGTCGAGAGCGACGAACAAACTGCGGGTCGATAAAGGAGCAAGGATGGTGCTTGCCGAGGACGGTTCAGCTTGTGCAATTGTCAGCATGCACATCGCCACAAGCGGACAATCCTGGCAGTCGTTGTTTTTCTGTTGGTTTGGACAGCAGGGCATGTCGGCTGACATCACCGACATATCGCCCATCTCGGCGACAGGCAGCCGTTTTGTCGCCGCCGGTGTCACCAGCGGCGCAGCAACCAGCCCAACGATCAAAAAGACCGCGAGGAAACGACCGATGAGTCGGCGAAGATTCATGTCCCACCATCACACGGAACCGGGAACTTGTGAAGGACGATCACTTCACATGTTCGCAGGCCGGCGATTGGCGCGCCCGAAACCGTCATAAACACATAGGGTTAGTGGGTCCGAGCGCCTCAGCCGACATTTTCCGCGCCGACAAAGTGCATAAAGGTTTGCCGACCACTGGTTCCGAAAAGAACAACGTCGTAGGGCTGAGGCACGCCGCCCTCCATTCCCGGTGACCCGGCGGGCATGCCGGGAACGGCCAATCCGATGGCTGTCGGTCGTTTTTCCAGGAGTCGTCGCACGGCAACCGCCGGTACGTGTCCCTCCAAGACGTATCCGTCGACCTCGGCAGTGTGGCAAGCGGCAAGGTCGGCCGGCACCCCTAGCCGTTTCCTGACGGGTCGAAGATCTGTGGTCGCCTCAACCGTGACAGCGAAGCCAGCATCTTTGAGATGGCGCACCCAACCCGTGCAGCAACTGCAATTTGGATCCTTGTGAACAAGGATGGCTGGAGTCTGGGCAAACGCAGAACGCGGCGTGACCAATGCCAACGCCACTATCCCGAGTGCGCTTCGCCGCGTCAGACCGCGAGAATGAACGATCGATGGACTAATCATGACTTGGCCCTCCAACTTTCGTTGCGTCAAACACTAATCCGAGCCGCCGCACCATCGAATGCAACTTCATGTGATGACAACAGCAATGCCGGCCACCACATGCGGCAAGGCGAAGATCGGGAAGCGCGAAATAAACGGTCGCTGGACTTCGCGTTCGGCTGGCATTCATATCAATCCGTTTAAGGTCTCCACCTGAGAGCTGAAAGTTAGTGAACCCAAGCTCGCCGCGTTGGGCTTACACAGCGAACGGAGATAGACCATGATCTTTAGGAAAGCTCTTCTGATGGCTGCCGTGCTATTGTTGAGTGTGCCCGTGGTGCCCGCACTTGCGCACGATGATGAAGACAACGGTTCTCACGATCGGTTCCACGACCAATTGTCTGGCTCGCACGAACGTGCCCACGAGTACGGTTTTTATAGTCGTGGCGAGCACCGTGCCTATCATCGTGCGCTTCGGGACCTGCATGACGAGGCTCACGGATATCAATCAGCCCCACAATACTACTATTATTCAAGGCCTCGTTATTATGGCTATGGCTATCGGGGTTATTGACTCAGTTTCCGACTGGGGAAGCTTGGCGCCCCAGTAGAGAGAGCCCTTGCTGAGTTACAAGGATAGGAATTGGAATGTCCCGGAATATGACGACGATAGGTACGCTTGCAGTTTTGGCGATTAGCCTGCTGGCTACTTCGGCAAATGCCCATCCCAAACTGAACTCTGTTAGCCCCGCAGCCGATGTTTCGAGCAAGGTCTCCCCCACGGAGATCAAGCTGAATTTTAGCGAAGCCGTGATAGCTAAATTTTCGGGCTTAGAACTCAAGAATGAAGCTGGGAAAACAATTGCCACTGGCGTGCCTGTGAACGATCCAAGGGATCAGAAGCAGCTCGTCGTGCCCCTGCCAGCGCCGTTGAAGGCGGGACATTATACGGTTACCTGGCATGCTGTTTCCGAAGATACCCACCGCGTAAGGGGGGAGTACTCGTTCGGGGTCGATCGCTAAGCACCGCGCGCATGAGCAACATCAGCAGGCCGCCATACCCATGCGGTTTCGCCGGCAGGTCTTCGACGGCCGCTCTGAAACGTACAGCCGTTCGTCATCATTGACCGATTGCTGGTCGCATCGTCCCTAAAACACTCACGATCAGAAGAACCGTCAATCCCAGGAACTGCTCGCCGAGCACATGGTTGCGCAGTCTGGCAGTCCAAGCTGTCGAACCGTTCGGATCATCTGTCCGAGCCTTGGTCAGCGACGGAACTAACCAGAACCTGTTCGAAACCGCGAGCGCCAGCATGCCGACAAAAAGGACCAGCTTCACGATGAGCAACTGTCCATATGGTGTTGCAAACAGGCCGGAAAAGTTGCCGATTAGAAACCAGCCGTTGAGGAGCCCTGATCCTATCAGTGTCGCAACTGCAACGTACCCCATGCCAGAAAAGCGCAGCAGGATCTCATTCAAGTTGCTTCTCTGTGCGGGTCGTCCCCTCTCTCTACCGTGCGGCCAGAGAATGTAAGCGAGCGGCACCAGTCCTCCCAGCCATGCGCCCGCGGCAAGCAGGTGTGCCGCATCCGACACTGCATGTATTATGCCCTCGACCCCCTCCTCGATTTGAGAGTGACCCACTCCCGCCAATGAGGTCAACAGCACTGCGGCCAGAACCGGTGCGATCAGATCCCGGCGGGGACCGAATTTTGAAACGACGCGATTCCAAAACAGGCCGACCATAATAATCGAGAGGACAAGCCGGACGGTCCACACCCTGCCGAAGTCGGTATCGTGCAATACAGTCCACAGTACCTCGCGATCGGCGACACCGACCAATGTGCCGTTCATATTTGCGACCGAGAAGACGAACCAAAGAACGCCGCTGAGAGGCGCAACAATGGCGGCTGCGAGAAGCACGCCTCGCCGCCAGCGAAACAACGTCGTCGGTTCGGCGTCCGCATACGCATACAGCGGAAAAAACGACACACCGGCGAGCGTGGTCACCGCCGCGTAGTGCAGAAGCCGCGAGAGAATAAGTCCGATATCGATCATCACTGTGTGACGCTGAAAGTATAGTTGCCCTTCACGCGATGAGTATCGTCGGATACCGCGTGCCATTCGACCTTGTAGGCGCCTGGCGGCAATTGCTCCTTGAGCGGCACTACCAGCAACTTCTTGTTGGCCGGATCGGTCGCGGCCTTGCCGGTCGAGATCACTTTTCCAGTTTGGTCCTTCACCTCGACGCCGCAAAACTGCGGAATGACGCTTTCGTTGAATATGATCCTTATCTGCTTGGGCGACGTCGTCATGGCCGCTCCAGCAGCGGGCACGGCCGATTGGAGCTCCGGATGGGCATACGCGGCGCTACCGAACAGGCTCGCCGCGATCATGGTAACGGCGGCCATTGAAGTCATTTTCGACACTCGGTTTCTCCTTCGATGTTTCGGATTGTGTAAGATTTTTGTCACTGCAGGTTGGGGACGAGCATCCCCCACCATTCATCAAGTCGAGCCCCTCAATGTCCGCAATTTATTCTTGATTGTGCTTGTGGTGCGCTGGAGCCTGAGGCTCTGCACTATATCCCCTCAGTTCGGCGTAGCGGCGTATTTGAGAGGGCTGAAGGATCGCGCGCGCCCGCAAATGGTAGCGCAAGTGGGCGTTGCGTAGGCGCGCCTGGGTTTCGCCGATACTCTCCGTTGCCGCCTTAAGCTGCTGCTCTGAAACAACGTTTTCGGCGAACAGCCGATCCAGCTGTTCCTCCCGCGCAACGAGATCTCCTCCAATCGGGATTGTCTCGGCTTTCATGGCGTCGAACACCTTCTTCAAAGTTGAATTCTGATCCGACGTGAGCCCGAGTTTATCGGATAATTCGAGAAGATGACTAGGACCTGGATAGCCGTTGAGTTCCGCGGCAAGCGCCAAGCCCATCCCGCGCCCGGCCTTGAGGTCCGCGACTTGCTGATCGGAGAGCGCCTTGATGGGGCGGCTCTGCATTCCCGAATAGGGTTGGCTGGATTGCGCCATGGCTGTAGACGACAGCGCCGTGAAGACGGCGACAGCGCAGGCGGCGATCGGAAGGATGTTTTTCATGATGGTATCCTCGTTTGCTCGATTTGATTGAGTGAGAGCTATTTCGATTTCTGAATAGCCGTAACGGAGATCTGTCCATTCACGCGATCGGCGTCGAATTTAATGTTGTCACCAACCTTGAGGGATTTCAGCATCGCGGGATCCTTGACGCGGAAAACCATCGTCATGCTGTCTTCCTCCATGTCGAGTTTTTTGATGGGACCATGTTTCAGCGTAATCTTTCCAGCCGCCTCGTCGATCTTCTTCACTTCGCCGTTGACCATCGCTTCTTGAGCAACGGCGGAAACAGCCGTAAAGGCCAGCGAAAGAGAGAGGGCGGCGGCTACAATTCTATTGATCTTCATGGTTCTTCCTTTCGATTTCTAATTAGTGTCGCGAGTCACTTGACGACGACGGTGCCAACCATGCCGGCCTCGCGATGTCCGGGTATCAGGCACGCATATTCGAACTCGCCGGCCTTCGTGAATTTCCAGACGATCTCGTCCGTCTTCTTCGGGGCAAGGCGCTTGCCGTTCGGATCGTCGTGTTCCATGTCCGGGTTCTTCTTCATGGCTTCGGCATGTTTGAGATTCTCCGCGGTAGTCGCCAGGATGAATTCGTGATCGAGTTCGCCGCTATTGCGCAGCATGAACTTGACCTGCTCGCCCTTTTTCACCCCGACCTTCGCCGGCATGAACATCATCTTGCCGTCCATCTCGCCCATTGTGACCTGCACGATCCTGGCGGGTTTCCCGGCATCACCCGGTTCGCCGGCCGAAAACGAGTCGTCGTGATGGTGACCTGGAGGTCCCTCGCCGGCCCAAGCTGTGGCCGAAAAAAGCAGTGTCGCGACGAGCGCGATGCCGGTGCGGATTAGGGTCTTCATAGGTTTGTCTCCTTGTTCTTCGTGCAGATTGATGGGTCTCGTTACTGCGGCTACATGCCCTTCATGCCTTTCATCCCCTTCATCCCTTTCATCTCGGGAGGTTTGGTCTCCTCCTTCGGTTTGTCCTGCCGCGGTGCTTCCTTGCTAGGAGCATCGATCTCGTATGCGACCGTGCCTTTAGGAAACTTGTAGGGACCGGGGTCCTTGTAATCGTCGCGCGCAAGCCCTTCGCGAATCTTCACTACCGTGAACATTCCGCCCATTTCGATCGGGCCGAACTGCCCGGTCCCGGTCATCATCGGCAACGTGTTGTCGGGTGCCGGCATTTCCATGTCGCCCATCGCCATTCCCGTCGAGCCCATCACCATCGCATCCGGCGCAAGCTTGCCGACGGCTTTGGCGAGGTCTTTCTTCGAGACGCCGATAAGGTTTCTGACGTCATGGCCCATCGCGTTCATCGTGTGATGCGACTTGTGGCAGTGGAGCGCCCAATCACCGGGATTGTCGGCAGTGAAATCGAAAGCCCGAACGGCTCCCACCGGGACGTCAGTCGTCGTTTCCGGATACTGGGCGCTTTCAGGGACCCACCCGCCGTCGGTGCAACTGACAGCGAAATTGTGGCCGTGCAGATGGATGGGATGGTTGGTCATGGTGAGATTGCCGATGCGCACGCGCACGCGGTCGCCAAGCCGAACCGGCAACGGATCGATGCCGGGAAACACGCGGCTGTTCCAGGTCCACATGTTGAAGTCGGTCATCTCGTTCACCTTCGGCAGATAGGTGCCGGGATCGATCAGGTAGGTGCTCATGATGAAGACGAAGTCGCGGTCGACCGGGCGGAACGACTGATCGCGGGGATGCACGACAATCATTCCCATCATGCCCATCGCCATCTGCACCATCTCGTCCGAGTGCGGATGGTACATGAACGTGCCGCTATGCTTCATCTCGAATTCGTAGACGAACGTCTTGCCGGGTTTGATATGCGGCTGGCTCAATCCGCCGACCCCGTCCATCCCGCTTGGCAGGATCACACCATGCCAATGGACGGTGGTGTGTTCGGGAAGCTTGTTGGTGACGAAGATGCGGACCTTGTCGCCTTCGACGGCCTCGATCGTCGGCCCCGGCGCTTGGCCGTTGTAGCCCCACAGATAGGCCTTCATGCCCTCTGCGAATTCACGCTCGACCGGTTCGGCGACGAGATGGAATTCCTTCCAGTCTCCGTTCATCCGCCACGGCAGCGTCCAGCCGTTCAGCGTGACCACCGGATTGTAGTGGGGTCCGCTCGCCGGGCGGAGCGGCGGCTGCATCGTCGCCTTGTCCATGGACGGCGCTTCAGGAATGTTGGCGGCCTGGGCGCGTCCGCTAATCGCAGCAGCGCTGGCGAGCGCCGTCGTCGTGCCGAGAAAGCTTCTTCGGGATAACATGGGCTTCTCCATTTCAGTGTCCGCCGCCGCCGGCCGCCTGGGCGGTCGTCGAGGTACGGGTTTCCTGTTGGGTGTCCGGGCGACCGCCGCCGTTGACCGCGGTCTGCAATTCCGATTGTGCCAGCCAGAAGTCGCGCTTGGCCTCGATCGCCGCGCGCAACGCCGCGATGCGCTGCCTCGCCTCGGTCAGCAAGGCGAACACGTCGACCTGCATGCTGCTGAAGCGTAGCTGCATCTCGTCCGAGATGATCTTGCGGAGCGGCAGGACCTCGCGCTGATAATGCCCGGCGATATCGTACGTCGAGCGATAGACCCTGAACGCATCGCGCGCCTCGGAGCGGACATTTACCGCCTTTTCGGTCAACAAGTTGAAGGCCTGATTATAGGTCTCGGCAGCCTGCTGCACGCGAACCTCGCCGCCGTCGAAGATTGGTATTTGGAACTGCACATCGAAGCCGCGCTCGCGGAAAGGTGCAGCATCCGGATCGCGCGTCTTCTTGTCGATGCCGGCGACATCCAGCATCGTGACGAAGCGGCTGGCTTCGGTGAGATTGAGGGACTTGGCGAGAGCGCCCAATTCGATGCGCGCGATCTGCAGATCGATCCGATGTTTGACCGCGTCGACCTCGATGCGCGGCAGCGAAAGTGGCCTTAGCGGCAAGGCCGGCAGCTTTTGCGGCAACCGGAAGCCGAGGTCCCCATCCCACAATCCCAGCAGTCGGATCAGGCGCTCGCGGGAGCTCGTTGCATCCTGACGCAGCGTGGCCAGGTCAGCCGTGGTTTCCGCATAGAAGACCTGCTCCCGGGCCTGGTCGAGCTTGTTCAGCGATCCCGTCTGACCAAGTTTCTCTGCGAGCTGCGCGGTGGATTCCGACGTGGACTTGGCATCGGTGAGCAAACCGACGAGTTCGTTGGCCGCGACCGCGCGATAGTAGGCGCGCCGGACATCGGCTGCGAGCCGCAGCGTCTCCTCGGCGGCGCGGAGCTGCGCCTTCTGGAACCGCTGCCGCGCTATCTCCGATCGGAACGGCAAGGTCGCCAACGCCAGGATGTCGCCGACGACCTGCCGCTCGATCTCCAGCGCGCCGTCTCCGGAGATTCGCGAAATCGAGAACGTCGGATTGGGCGGCAGGCTGGCTCCGACAAGATCGGCTTCGGCCAACGCCAGCTCGTTGTACGACGCTTGCAGACCCCGATTGTTGAGGAGCGCGATCTGAACGGCGGTATCCGACGTCAATCCCCGGCGAAGAAGCCCCCTGACGATATTTTGCGCCCGCTCCGCGTCATCCGCCGTGCGGATGGACACCACGTCCTTCTTGATGGTTTCGCC
>Ga0137403_10009928_pt1 | contig 10563 bp, 9 predicted proteins | sample CZOMad2_1_16fung_FD_122057 | JGI IMG/M metagenome (GOLD analysis project Ga0137403, IMG submission 122057) | Vadose zone soil fungal communities from Angelo Coast Range Reserve, California, USA - CZOMad2_1_16fungal (Hybrid Assembly) | ecosystem: Environmental > Terrestrial > Soil > Vadose zone... | reverse complement strand
GAAATCGGTCAGTATCCAGGGCCTCTTTGCCGAGCTGTTCACTTATACTTTCGACAACCAGAACAGGCTGAGCTCCGTGACTAGCCGAACTCCTTCAGGAGCCCTGACCGCTATTGACCATTACGCATATTAATATTTTATTTATATATAAATATTTTTTATGAGAACGAGTTTGATTATTTTTATACTGACCCTTTCCAGCTTATTCGTCAACGCACAACTTGAAGGTTATTTCTCCAAAAAAGGAGTTGTTCTTCTAGCTCAGTGCGCGCACCCTACCAATACCTTTGAACGCGGTACCTATGCCGTCGATGACGATTTCGTGATCGTTGACATTTTTTACAAGGAAGGGGTTCACACTAGGTTAAGGGTGAACAGAGGACGTTATTATTTCAGTCAGGTTTCCGTAGTGTATGACGATGATTTTGTGGCTCCTTTCAGCTTTTTACAAACGATGCTGAAAATTGTCCTGGATCAGTATAAGGATAGCCATGCGAAAGATGAGATACAGCGGAACCTGGAGAACATGCTTCAAAGAAAATTGCAGGAATGGAGTGGCGCCGATTGGGCCCTCTTCATCATCAACCTGGATTATTATTCGAGCTGACGCCGCCGCCTGTTCCGCACCAATGCTGCTGCTTGTTCCGCACTGATCCCGATGCCTGCTGACTAGCATGTATAATAATTTGATAATTTGATAATATGTAATTGCCTAGTTTTCTTTAAATTGAACATCCAAACTTTAAACTGTTTCGTATGAGAAAAAGCATCCTCCTGGCATTGGTTTTCCTGAACTGTCTTTTATTCCCGGTCATTTTGAAGGCGCAGGGTACAGATGAAAAGGCGCCGCTGGCGATCCTTCCTTTTGTATTGTCCAAGGGGGCATTGATGGGAAATTCTGCCGATGTCGTCACGATCCAGGAGATCGTGGTCAAGGAGTTCGCCGATAAATCAAGGTTTACGGTACTGGACAGATCGAAATTCGACAAGATCGTGGACGAGCTGAAGATCCAGAGCATGCAGGAATTCCTGAACAGCAAGATCGTCGACCAGGGTAAGCAGATGGGCGCCAAATACCTGGTGGCCGGCGTGGTGAATGAGTATAAGGTGGCCAGGTCGGAAAAGGACATGCCCGACAATGTATTGAATCCCTTCGGCAAGAAACATAAGGTCATGACCTATCCCTGCTCGCTGAAAATGTCCTTTGGCGTCATCGAGGTGGAGAGCGGAAAACTGCTGTTCAACAACCCGATCAATGTCGTCTCCAATGATATTTTCAGCGGCGATTCCCTCACCTCCTCCAATAAAGCGCTCTCGAATATGCAGGCCGCGGTGAAGGTGCAGATCAGGAATATCCTTTCCGGTAGCCTGAAGATCCTGAAGATCGAGAAGACGGATAAGAACGGTTTGCCGGCGACGGTGCTGACCAATGGAGGAGGGAATATCATTATCGGCAAGGAAAAGGTAAGGATGGGCGTCTATGTTACGGAAAGCATCAGCGGCTATACCCGGGAAAAGCAGATCGCGGAATTGAAATCCTCCAACGTGGATAACGAGATCGTTGTATGCGACGTTAAGAGCGGCGCAAAAGAATTGGACGATGCGATAAAGGCCAATACTCCCCTGATCGTAAAGATCATTAAAAAATAACCCTGCCATGAATAAAATAGTATCTGCTGGCTTTGCGGTCTTCCTGCTTGTCTCCTGCAGCCCGAAAATTGTCAGCTACAGTTCCCAGATCTCCGTTCTGCCGTCCACAGAAGGAGGCACGATCTTCCTCCGGTGTTCGGGCATGGGCGCCGATGAAAAAAAGTCTTACGAGAATGCTATTTATAACGCTTTTTCCACCATGCTGTTCCAGGGAGTGCCTGAATCCGCACAGTCAACGCCGATGATCCCGGCGGAGGACGCTTCAAGGGCAAGGCCGAAGGTCGACAAATGCCTGAGTGACAACAACTGCTACCGCAATTTCATAACGCAGATCAGCCAGGTGGGCGGCTACACCAAAGTAAAAGGCGGATATGCCGCTACGGCGGATATCAAGATAAATATCGGAGCGCTGCGCACTTATCTGGAACAAAATAATATCATCAGAAAATTCGGATTATAATTTATGAAAAGTCATTCTCATTTCATAGTGGTCCTGCTGCTGTCTTCCTTCCTTGGCCAGGAGCTCAATGCCCAGGTGAATAATAGTACGGACAAGGATGTCAACACGGTCCAGCTGAGCGTTATGATCGTTCCCTTCGTGACCAAGGGAGAAGACCGTCGTAAGCTCTATGACGGTTCGAAGGCAGTGCAGGTGGCGATCGACAAGCTGAAAGAGGCATTCGATAAGCGGGGCTACCAGGTAGTCGACTTTGTAACCGCCTATGATAATGCCATGAGCAATGAGGCGATCCAGCGGATCACCAACCAGGACGATGCCCTGAATGCCATTGCCCGTAACTCCAATACGGATGTCATGATAACGCTGGATGTATTGCCCACGATGCATACCGACCTGGGAACTTCCGTGACCGTACGCCTGAACGCAATGGATGGCTCTACGAACTACGCCTATGGAACTAAGGAATGCGTTTCTCCCTACTTTAATACCCGTGATTCGCTGGCGCTGCTCAGGAGGGCCATGACGGAAACGACTACGCCGGCTGTGGAGGAATTCCTGAACAAGCTCCAGAACAGCTTCACCAGCCTCCTTCAGAAAGGACGACCCCTCTATATCAGCCTGGGCGTTGGAAAGAACAGCATGTGGAGCTTCTCTTCCAAGCTGCCTTCCGGAGAGACCTTATCCGTGGCTATCAATAACTGGATGAAGACGGCCGCCTATAAGAATTATAGCCAGATGCGCAGCGTGAGCAATATCTCCATGGAATATTCAGACGTAAGGATACCGATAAAAGATAATATGGGGCTCAACTACAGCCCCTTCGATTTCGCTACTAAAATATCCGACTTTCTTGTCAGCAAGGGGCTGAAGGTCGGGCAGCCGTTCATGCAGGAAGGCAAACTTTTTGTCACCATCAATTAATTCAACATGAAAGCAATATCTTCTTTGATCCTATCGTGGCTCTTTTTTTTTGCCTGCGCCCGGGTTCACGGCCAGGCTGAGGCGTCCCATCCGGATCTTTCTACCATTTCCATAGCCGTGGCGATGCCCAAGGAAATGAAGGGGCTGACGGAGGAACAGATGTCCATCCTGGAAAACAGGATAAAGAATATCGTTTCCATGAATGGCCTCTCGGCCGAAGGCGGCCTGGAAGGTTTTGTGATCTATCCCAAGTTCGATGTCCTGGGCAAGGACGAGGCCCCGGGAGCCCTGAAGACCGTTATCCTGCAACGATGCAACCTGAGCCTTTACGTACGACAGTTCATTTCCAATTCCAGCTCCAACATCGTTTTTTCTTCCTACAATAAGGATATCACCGGCTCCGGATATTCGGAGGACGAAGCCATCGCCAATGCCATTACCCAGATAAGGCCCGGGGAAGATGACTTCCAATCCTTCCTGGACAAGACCAGGTCCCGGATCGTCAGTTACTATGTTCAGAACTGCGACAGGATCGTCAACGAGGCACAGAACGCCGCCAACCTGGAGAATTATGAAAAATCATTTGCGTTGCTGCTGAGTATTCCCAAGGAGGCGGCGCAATGTTATGGCCAGGTGCAGCAGAAGCTGGTGGAGATCTACCTGAAGAAGCAACGGCAGGAGTGCAGCCGGTCCATCCTCCAGGCCAAAACCTATTCGGCAGCCGGAGATTTTCAGAATGCCCTGGAAACGCTCCGCAAGGTCGATCCCGAAAGCGTCTGCAAGGAGGATCTTTTCTCCCTCCTGAATGAAATAGAAGCGAAGGTGGATGCAAAGGAAAAAGAAGCGCTCGAATTATATAAGGAGCAAATGCGTAATGCGGTGGAGCTTGAAAAGGCGAGATATGCCGCCATCGCCGAAATGGGAAAAGCTTACCTGGATGCCCAGGGTAGAAGAAATTATATCGTCACGGGAAATGGTCCCAATGCCACGATCGTACAGGATCCATCCATGCCTGTCAGCTATCCTTCCGGCGCGTCGTCCAATCCGGGGCCCCGGCAACCCATTTTTCCAAATATATCGCTGCCGGACAACCAGGCGGCCGATATACTGGCTACCACGACCCTGCAACCCAGTATCCTTTTTGAGAATAATATCTTTCCTTCCTTCATCGTCAGCAGAGCGAGCTACAATACCAGCGTGGACAATATGAAGAAATACGGGGATATCAACAGCTGCATCGGCCTGTCGGTCTCCAATAATACCAATAGCGGCACCCTCACGTATGAGATCGAGCCGGTGGAGAATAAATATTTCGATAAGGTGAAGGGCACCATCAGCTTTACCAGGAACGAGGCCCATGAATATTTCCCCCCGATACCCTGGAAATATGACGCCCTCCGGGGGATCCAGCAATCCACTCCGCTGAGCATTAAATTCAGGCTGATCGACAAGGGAGGCCAGGTAAAGGAACAGGTCGTAAAAGTGAATTTCAGGTCCATCAGGGAATGTATCACCGGCTTCACCCTCGATGGGAAGAGCGAAAGGACGACCCTGCTTGCCGCCTATGTGAACGAGGAGAATCCCCAGATCGACAGGCTGCTGAAGGAGGGGATCGATAAGAACTGGGTGACCAGTTGGGCAGCCTATCAGCTTGGCCCCCAGGACCTCGACCGGCAGGTAAAGGCGATCTGGAAGATCCTTTCTTCCAAAGGCATCCGTTACAGCGATATAACAGGTTCCACCACCAATACCAGCCAGATGTGCTTCAGCCAGACCGTCCGCCCTTTCTGCGAGTCCATTTATAACAAACAAGCCAACTGCGTGGACGGCACCCTGGTCTTCGCATCCATCATGAAAAAGATCGGCATCAGGCCCGCGCTTGTCCTGGTGCCGGGGCATTGCTTCCTCGCCTTTCACCGGACGGACACTGACGACAATGACTATATTTTCCTGGAAACGACCATGCTTGGCAATATAAAGGGGACACCGACCGAGCAGGCTTTCGAGGCCAATTATTTCGATGCGCTGAAGAGCGCCAGCGCGACATTTGCCAAAACGGCAAAGGAGCAGGTATTCATCATCGACGTGGAGAAGGCAAGGCTACAGAAAGTAAGCCCCATCAATCTTTCCGACGAGAGTTGTAAATGACCCGAAGCCCAGGTACACTTATGGATAGAGCGTAAAACTAGCTACGGGGAAACCATAACTGCCGTTGACCCCTCCCTTAAATTGAATAGTATAATCCGCTCCCAGGCTGCTGGGGACAGGCAACGCCCCAAGATCTATCTCTTGTGTGAACACGCTGGGATATCCCGTGATAGGAAGAATAAGCTCTTCATGAAAAGTTGTATTGGTATTATTGTCATGTCCGTTTACCAAAATATACCAATCGCTGCTCATGGCATATCCTGTCAATTTGAGTTGCGGTTTATGTCCACTGCTAAGGTAATAAGCCGTCGCATCCAGGCTGGCTCCGAAAAATTGCGAATTAGGGCCGGGGTGAAAAGAATAGGTCTTCGTCAGGGTCCGGCCATCTCCATTGGTGACGGTCACCTTCCATTGCTTGTTGGCATCACAACCCGTAATGAGGGTTTCTCCAAAATAACTTACAGGAATAAACCCCCTCGCCTGGGTTGTGTTATTGGCATCGAATTGTATGCCCATTGATTGGCCATTGACGGTGGCCGAACAGGGCTTATAAAAGCCGGTGCCCGAAAAAATCAGCGAGTCCCCGGCATAGGTCGCGATCAGACAATATTTCCCGTAGGGATCTGCGCCGGTGAAGTTGAATGCCAGGAACTTTTTAATTTCCAGTGGGTTATCGGTAGTGAATTTGTTTTGAGAAGGGACCTTCACGATGAGCCCGATCTTAACCTCCGGGAAGACCGCGAGCCCGCTGTCCGTAACAAATTTAATTTGCGTGGACGTAGCGCTTATTATTTTTGTTTTAGAAAGGTTCACGGCAAGGGAATTGGCGAAGCTGCTGCCATTGCTCTGCCCGAGCACAACCGTGTCCTTGGTCATATCGGGATCGAACCCCGTACCGGTAATGGTAACGACATCGCCGGGATAGAAGGCGAGGGGTGAGATGCTGGTAATGGTCAGGGGTTGATTGCCGCCTCCGGGAGGAGTACCGCCTCCGGGAGGAGTGCCGGAGCCACCGGATTTCTTACAGGAATAAAAGGCAGCGGCAATTAGAAATACTGATATGATAGTACGCATAATAGTGAGATTTGATTGATGCGTAAAATTGCAAAATGTTATAAGGGGAAGGTATCGCATAATGATGCTAGAGCGGAAAGTAGCGGGAGCACGCTAGAGCAACCGTTCATGGGCTGCCTTGGAAATAGCCTCTACCTGGTTGTGCACCTTCAGCTTTTCGTAGATATGCCGGATATGGCTCCTGACGGTATCGATGCTGATATCGAAATGGGCCGCCACGAGCTTGTAGCTATTACCCTTCGAAAGATGGCCGAGGATCTCTTTTTCCCGGGGGGTAAGATTATACAGATCAGGGGTCGGTTTGGACGCCTGCTGCATGCTCCCGATGACCATACGCGCTATTCCCGGCGACATGGGCGCCTCACCGTTAAGGACCTGGTAGATCGCTTCGGTCAGGTGTTCGGAAATATATTTTTTCAGCATATAGCCGGAAGCTCCGGCGCAGATGGCATCGAGCACGTGCGTATTATCATCAAGGACTGTGAGCATGAGGATCTGAACATGCCGGTCGATCGTTCTTATCTGCCTGACTGCCTCGATCCCATTGATCCCCGGCATATCGATGTCCATCAGGACCACATCGGGTTTCAGTTCCTCCACCTGGCTGGCCACCATTTCAGCCCTGGAAAAATTGCCCAGCAATAACAGATCCTCTGAGAAGGTGATCAGGTTGCAAAGGCTTTCGCGTAGATCATTATTGTCTTCGTATACAATTACTCCTATCTGCATGGTATGCGCAGGGCGTGGCTTTGAATTCCCCCGATAAAGATGATCAAAAAAAAGGTGAGCGGGTATCACATGATGGGGTGATCCGGCAGGGGCTCATGCGATGGGCAGATCCACCCGGATGCTGGTGCCTTTGCCTACGGCCGAATCGATACGCAGGCCAGCTTTCATCGAAGAGGCACGTTCCCGCATATTGCCGAGGCCATTGCCCGGCTTTACCAGTTCCTGGTTAAACCCCGTCCCATCATCCACTACTTTCAGAAGAATCGATTGCTGATCTTGCAGGAGCTGGATGTCCAGGTTCCTGCATTGACTATATTTGGCGGCATTGTTAACGGCCTCTTTGAAGACCAGGTAAAAATCCTTTCTTTTTTTAACGTCTAATTTTATCTCGGAAAGATTTTCCCCTTCCGCGAAGGAATAGTTGATCTTGAGGGGATCGAGGATCTCGGCCGTAAACTCCTTCATACGATAGATCATCTTCTCGACCGTGTCGTTGTGAGGATTGATGGCCCATACGATATCGCTTACGCTCTCCATGATGGCGGAAGAGCGATCCTTTATCTTTTGAAGGCTGGAGACAGTAGTGACTTCGCCATTGGTCCGGGCCTGCTCCAATGCCATTTTACTGAGGATATTGATGCTGGTAAGCGTGGAGCCGATGTCGTCGTGGAGATCGCGGGCGATGTTATTGCGCATTCTTTCCATTTCTATCAGCCTGCGGGCATTGTGTACCACCCTGTACCGGTTGATGATCAAAAAGCCGATCACCAGCAGAAGCGCCAGGAAAAGTATGGCGCCGTATTGGAATGTTTTTTGTTTTTGCAGGCTCAGCAGGGTCAATTGCCGGTCTTTTTTCAACAAAGCGATTTCCTGCTCTTTCTTCTCCAGGTGGTATTGGTCTTCCAGCCTTTTTAGTTGCAACTGAACTTCCATGCTTTGCAGGCTATCATTTACCCGGTGATATTTATTGGTATAGGCAAGGGCCTTATCGAATTGACCGTTGCTGGCATAGTGATCCGCCAGGTATTGGTAGTTCCTGACCTCCGAGCTCTTATCCCCCGTCTCTATCGAGGTCGTGAGACTGCTGATCAATTTATTTTCATCCTGTTTTTGGCGGGAGACATTGGTATGCAATCTGACCAGCTCCGCATCCGAAGCGGCAGCTTGCGAACTGTCGCCGATTTGCCGCGCCAGTAATTTACTGGAATTAAAATAGGGTTCTGCGCGTGCAGGGTCTTTTTTCAGGCTATATAGTTTGCCGATATTAAAATCGGATTTTGCCTCCTCTGCCGTCAATTTCATTTCCTGCACGATTTTCAGCGCGCTGTCAAAATAGGACAGGGCCCGGTCATATTGGATCAGACCCTGGTAAATGTTACCCATCTGCCCTAATGAACTGGCCACTCCCCTGTTATCTTTCATCTCTTTTTTGATGGCCAGCGCATTTTGAGTATAGGGGATTGCCTGTCGGAATTGATCCAGGTGAAGGAGATCACCGCCGATGCTCTGGAAGGCGAACGATTCCCCGCGTTTGTTATTCGTTTCCTCAAAGATCTTCAAGGCGTTTAAATGGTATTGCAAAGCTTTCTTATAATCCCCCAGTTCCATATAAGTATTACCTATATTCAGACAACTTCCAGCTATAGAAACGCGGGTGCCGGTGTTCGAACTTTTCTTATCGATGACAATGGCGGCATTCAGAGATTGGATCATATATGGAAGCGCCGCTTTATAATTCCCCTGGATCTTATAAAAAAGACCGGCTGCCATAAGGTAGTTATTCTTTATTATAGGCAGATCCGATCCCGAAGCTAGTTTTTGTAGCTGCTGGAGGTAATATTGCGCACTATCCGCCCGGCCGGTATTGATCTGGACCGTTACCATTTGTGTGTAAGCATTGCATAGCAATACCGGGTTATTCAACGAGTTGGCCAGCCCGATGGAAGCATGGAGACAGGCTTTTGCCTTTTGCATATCCTTGCGCATGTATTCACCTGCCAGGGCATTCCATGCTTTGTTTTCGGCTGAATCCCGCTTATTCCCCTGTATGATCTTCTGAAGGCTGTCAATGACCCCTGACTGGGCTCTGGCCGGACAAATGGAGGTTGCCAGGAAGAATAGCAATATGTACCGGCAAGACCTCATAGAAGCAGATTTGGTGTATAAGGTTGGCCGGGATAAATTACAAAAAAAAGGGATACCAAGAAGAAAATAGTCCACCGCACCAAAAAACACATAAAAATGCCCCCAAATTGTGTCTAACAATTTGGGGGCACATCAGAAGAGCCCCTTTTTAGTTGCATATTGATAAGATCTTTTAATTCCTGTTGCTGGAAAAGCGGCTCATTAATTTCAGTACCTCGATATATAGCCAGACCATGGTGACCAGCAAGCCGAAGGCACTGTACCATTCCATGTATTTGGCGGCTTTCATTTCCACGCCTTTTTCAATCATATCAAAATTAAGCAGCAGGTTCAATGCTGCAAGGCAGACAACTAATACGGAAAAGCCGATTCCCATTGGAGTGGCTGCGTTGGTAAATGCTCCGATTTCTGTGTGAAAAGCCAGGGATGCTACCCATTGAATAAGATAAAATATACCAACACTTACAGTTGCTATAATAATAACGGCCCTGAATTTTTCAGTTACTCTGATAACCCGGTACCTGTATATCAGGTACATTACCAGCGTAACGACCAATGTTAATGCAACCGCCTGCATTACCAGGCCCGGGTAACTTTTTTTGAAAGCATCATCAAAATATGCTGAAACAGATCCTACGAATAATCCTTCCAGTATTGCATAAGCCGGTGCAATGTAAGGTGACCATTCTTTTTTAAACATCATTACCAGTGCCAGCGCCAATCCGCCAAATACGCCTAAAAGCATAAGTGGCATCGGATCGCTGCCTTTATAATATTGACTCCATGAGAATAGGGTACTCCCCAACATCATCAGGAACAGAAAGCCGAACTTATTCATTGTTCCATTCACCGTCATTTCCTGGCCGGTACTAAGCCCCTGGAAGATGGTTCCTTGGTATGTTTTTTCCTGAAGGGTAGGGTTGCCTGATTTGAATAATGCCATAGTGTTTATTTTTTATGAAGATAAATAGTTATGCAGAAAGTAAAAAACATGCAGTTGTTAATAATTCCATTTTACAAACGCTTCCATAGCTGCATAATGAGTTAATCCAAGATCTGCATACAGGTTGGCTGTAGCCGCATTTCTTTCTTCAGCTCTTTGCCAGAATTCCCTTGAGTCGCTGCCCTGGAAAGGAACCATATCTTTTTGAGATTGATGAATAAAAATCCCAAAGCGCTTTTTTAATACCTGGTCGGGACTCATTGGTATCGCCATTTCTATTTCTTCAATATTCCATTCCTGCCAGGCTCCTTTATATAGCCAGAGCCAGCAATCGCTGATCCATTCATCGCCATCTTTTTTAATACGGCGCAATGCTTCAATGGTAATGTCCAGACAAACTTTATGTGTGCCATGCGGATCAGCCAGGTCACCCGCACAAAAAACCTGCTGCGGTTTTATTTTTTGTAACAACTCTATCGTGATCTTTACGTCT
>Ga0137403_10009927_pt1 | contig 10563 bp, 9 predicted proteins | sample CZOMad2_1_16fung_FD_122057 | JGI IMG/M metagenome (GOLD analysis project Ga0137403, IMG submission 122057) | Vadose zone soil fungal communities from Angelo Coast Range Reserve, California, USA - CZOMad2_1_16fungal (Hybrid Assembly) | ecosystem: Environmental > Terrestrial > Soil > Vadose zone... | reverse complement strand
ATAAAAGCGGAGTCATGGGAGAATTGTGCCCAATTGTTCCGCATTAGGGAAGCTCATTTATTCGTTGTGGCTCTCTCAAGTTCCAGAAACGCTGTCAGCTTTTCATCCGGCGTGCACAACGAAACGCTTTCCGTCGTCGCGGTGCGTGTCTGCAATCCACATTGTTCGCCCGTTGGAATCATCGAGGTTATGGCCGATGAACGCTGGGCGCGATTGGCCGAGCAGCAGGGCGTTGCCTACGCTAAAACCGTCGCGGAGGCGATGAACCTTAAAGTCGACATGGACAATCCAGCAGACCGCGAGAAATTGCGCCGGGCAGTTCTCGACCTTGTCGCCGGGAGAAAAATGCCAAAGCAAAAAGTGCTTGGTTGAAATTCGCGCATAGCTCTATGGCCCTCATCAGATGTCCAGAATGCAAGCACAGGATTTCAGATCGTGCCGTTGTGTGCCCGTCTTGCGGACTTCCTCTGACGCTGTCGATTTCAGTCGCTGTTCAGTCTCCACAGACCAATGATGGCAAGCCTGCTGCAACCGAACCGGACCTGAATTCAGGAATTTCAGCACCTCCCAAACCAGCCGCCGCTGGCGCGTCGCGCTGGCGCTTTTTGCTGCGTCCCTCTCCGGCGCGAGTTAGGCATTGCTGACATTAGTCGATCCTGGCCTCTTTTCTCCAATAGCAATCTCATTGCCTGTTCCCTTCCAATGGTCGGGCTGGGAGAATAAGCCCCGGCTCAAGCGTCGCAGCTCGATCCAAGCCTGTCTCAGCGTCGCAGCTCGATCCAAGCCTGTCTCTGAGCAACGTGAAAATCTGCTTGCAAGCACTGACAAACGGGCCCTCCACTTGGGCCACGTCGCCGCCCTCTCCATCCAGCCAGTTGATCATCAAGCTGTAGTACACCCAGCGCCGCGGCGGAATGAACATCCCGCCTGCTACCGAAAGCGCGTGCTCGCCAGGGACTTCGAGGTTGCCCCCCTTCATGAAAGCATTCACGCCGAGCGGCATCACGTGCGGGATGGCGTCGGCCAAAGCCAGGACGGATCGAAACGTCGTAAGCGTTTCCGGGCGTTGGAAGAACTCGCCCTGCAGCGCACGCGAGTAGAAGGAGACGAAGTCGTGGGGTGAGGCCGCCATCGTTTGCACATTGTTGAAAATGTGATCTGTCGGCGGCGGACCGCTCTGGAGCAATGCCACGATCTCCGTCCAGGTGATGGTCTGCCAGTTAGGCGCCCCGAAGACGTAGGCATCGAATTGCCGCATGCTGTTCGGGATGCGGGTGTTAGTAAGGCCGATCGTGGCGATGAATTGGCGCACGCGATCGACACCCACGCGCTTCAATGTCATGTCGGTGGCCGTATTGTCGCTGCGCGAGATCATCGCTTCGATCGCCGTCTGCGCCTGAATCTCACCCGTTACTGTCCCCGGGAGAGGAAGCAGGATGGGGGAGCTGTGCGACCACACGCGGTCGTCGACGGGTAGCAGCTCAGGGAGCGAAGTCTCGCCTGCCTCCATCTGGCGCAGGAACTCGGCCAGTACAAACCCCTTGAATGAGCTCGCGCAAAACAGCGCCGTATCGGGATTGATCGTTGCCAGGAATTCCCGCCCGCCGTCCCCTCCGGGCGCCCAGATCTTCAGGCCCTTCCTGCCCGGCAATCGATTGAACCTGTCAATGATCCTCCGCGCAAGTCCGTGCTGCTCGGATTGCTTGGCATGGGTGGTAAGCGGCATTGCCGCAAGCGCCACTATCTTGGCGGCGGTGGATAGGAAAGTGCGGCGCGATTGGATCATGGTCATACTCCTTGTCGTTAGTGATTGGAATAAACAATCCGGCCAAGAAAACTCCGTTGCGCCAATTGCGCTCACGAAAAGCTTGTGGCTCTTACTCACTTGAATATCCCCTTGTGAAAATGATGAGCCGGATGGTGATTCTCACGGCGATGCCTAACTAAGATTACGCGAAAGTTCGTAAAACATTGCGAATTATTTTTCGTCTAATTCGGTCGTTACAGCTGTTGTTCTGTCGCGCTGGTTATTGTCCGCGGCTTTGACAGGAAACGGTCGACTTCGTCGTTGTAGGTCTCGAATGGATTACCCATGACGAGAAAATCGCGGCTGTCGCAGGCGATGGAGTCCCAGTTGATCACGTAGGGGAAATTGCAGTTCTGGAAAAAGGTAACGGCACGAGCGCGGCCCGACGCGCGCGTGTTGGCCGGAGGCACGTGCATCGCGCTGGCACGGCGAACACCGTTGTTCCACTCAGTGATTCGTTTGCCGGGTGTGATGCTGAAGAATAATCCGCGACGCGGATCGATGTTGTGATATTCGAGGTCGACGCTTTGCAGCCATGGATCGTCCCAGCTCAGTCCTTCGGCTTGGACAAAAGTTTCCAGCAACCATTTCTTCGTGATCCAGTCAACGCCGCCGATCAGCGCCTGCCGGTTGTGCGGAATTGCTTCGAGGACGTATCCCCAGTTTTCTAGTAACCAGTTGGTTTCCGCGCTGCTATGTCCCAGATGTTTCTCGGCGAGATGATGAAATTCCCATTGCACGTCTAGCGCGCTCATTGTCTTGCCGTTCTCGAGCCGGACCATCCATTGCTCGCTCGTATCGCGAGAGATATCGCGCGTGCTTTGCACGGCATCAGCCAAAACAAGGTTCCGCGGCAAACGGCCTTCCTCTAGCAGCGACAAAACGCACGCAGTCGTACCGATCTTTAGTGCGTTGGCATATGGACTCATGTTCGAGTCGCCGATGAGCAAATGCAGCCGCCGATATTTTCGGTAATCGGCCAGCGGCTCGTCGCGCGCATTGATAATGGCGCGATTGAATTGCACCCATTGATAAATGTCGTTGACGATGTGATCGGCGCGTTGGCTTAGCTGGAAATTGACCTGCCCCTCCGGTTGTGGCGGCTCGAAATCAAACGCCAATGGGTTCGATTGCCCAACGCGCCCCGCGCCGGTAAAAATCTGGCGCGTCGCTAAAAAAGTCAGCAGCGTTCCGAGAATCGGCGGCGTGAACTGCGCCTCGCGTCGCATCAAATAATTCTCGTGGCAACCGAACGTCGCCCCAGTGTGATGGTCCACGTTGTTCTTGATGAACGAGACGCGGTCTTCCGCACCGAGAGCAATGAGCGCCGATTGTAACAGGTCGTCTCCAGCCAGCTCGTACGTGACAAGATCGTGCAGATGCAAGCATTCCGGCGACGCGTACTCGATGTGCCCCATGTCGAGATACAGCCGTCCGCCATTCAGTAGAAATCCGCCATTGCCCGGCGGTTCCTCGTAGTCGCGGTAATGCAAATCGATCGTCCCTGCGTCGGCTTTGCGGAACAGATAATTTTTGACCTTGGCCGGCCAAAGCTCGGAATTCACGTGCGGCTCGTCTTCGCTGAGAAGACAACCGTACTCGGTTTCGATTCCAACGACTCGATCCATTCGAACCAGATTACGCGTCGAATGGCTACTTGGCTAAGCCAAAAAGAGTCCACCTGAAAAGGCGCAGAGAGCAAAGCACACAAGCGACCCAATCTCCCCTGCGCCTGGTACTTTGCTCTCTACCGCTTTGCCGAGCGGGAGTCGGTCCTCTACTTAAACCTCATTGTAGCTCACGGGACGCGTTTGCCCCTCCACCCGAAAATCAAAGAGATCACGAACAACACAAGGAATATGAAGAATAGAAGTTTCGCGATGCCCGCTGATGCCGCAGCGATACCGCCAAATCCAAAGAGCGCTGCCACAAGTGCGATGATTAGAAATACTACAGCCCATCCCAACATATCTTCACCTCCTCACAGACTGAATCGTATCTGCAGATTGGGTCGCGTGCCTCTGCATGCCTATTCGCGTTTGTACATTCGGAGCCACTTCAACGATTTGCCCCAGCTGGAAACATCACTTTGTCCGGAGCGGCGTTAAGCGCGGCAAGAAGCTTTTTGATCAGTCGAGTTTTGACGCGTCCAGCTTCACGCGGCGCAACCAGGTAACGCACGATCGCTTCCAGCCATGTGTTCTCGCCGACGCGAAAAATCACACGTGGATGCTCGTGGACGTCCAACTCGTCCACCGGCGTGCGGGCAAGCAACTCGCGAAAGGTTTGCACGCGTTTAAGCATTTCCTTCCCTAGCTCTTCCTCGGTGATCTTCTGCATCGTGCTGGCGATGAATTCGAGGTCGGCATTGTAACCGATCTGGAACTTTACCTCGTTCCAGATGTACGGGAAAAGAGGCCAGGAATAGTTGTAAACGAGTTCGTCGAGCACCTTTTCATTCGGGAACTTGATCAGCCGTCCGCTGGGATGATCGCTAGAGAGATATTGGCCGCCGAATTCCCACAAGGTGGTGTCAAGGTAGCCGACATCGATCACGTCGCCGGTCGCGTCGGCTATTTTGATCCGGTCGCCCACGCGATACGGCTGGCGTACCAGGATGTAAATCCAGGCGATGAAGCTTTTCATCGGAGTTTGCACAGCCAACCCGATGATGATCGAACCGATACCGAACGCAGCGACCGCGGTGTACCAATTCACAAAAATAATCGACACAACAATAACCGCGACAGCCAGCGCAACAGCCAGCCGCTCAATGCGCTGGAGGGTGAAACGGGTCGAAGCATCTTCGATCCGGCCAATTCCATAGAATGAAATCGCACGAGCGACGGTCAGCACCACCGTGATCAGCGCAACGCCGCGCAGAATTCGCTGGGTAATACCGATCCCGGCGTCCGGCAATGGAATGAGTTTCGCGCCGATCAGAAAGTAAACAGCCGCGCAGACTGCAAGTACAACCACGTATATGACGAACCAGAGTCTGTCGCGACCGTGAGTTTCAACCTTTTCGCGACGTTCTTCTCCCGTCGCCCGCTCCAGTTCTTTGCGAATTTCGGGTCGCTTACGAAGTTCCTCCGTCGTTTCGGCCATCAACATTGGATTCGAAGCGGGCGCAGAAACAGGTCGCACTGGCCGAGGCACTTCCCATCGTACAAGCCACTGAATTTCCATGCGGAAACGAATCCACAGTGTGCTATCAAACACGGACATTGCGGAGTTGCTCGCTCAGCAGGCGGAACGCGAGACTGGAATTCTTTCGCGCGCTTATCGTCGAGCAGCACGCAACGCGTTTCTCTGGCCGGAGGAAGCATCTCATCTCGTCGCGCAGAACCGGCCATTGATCGAGTTGCGCGGCATCGGCCCGTTTATAGAGAAACAGATTCGAAACTGGTTCGACGAAGCGCTGCGTCGAGCGAAATCAGTTCCTGCACTTCGTCAGGATTTCATCTCGATGGCTGAAGCGCGACGCCTGCTCCTGGGACGACCTTCCTGGCCCGAAAAGCTGCGCGGCGATTTGCAGATGCACAGCCGCTGGAGCGATGGATCAGCCACAATCGCGGAAATGGCTGATGCCGCCAAAGAGCGATCGTATGAGTATATTGCCATCACCGATCACTCCAAGGGCTTGAAAATCGCAGGCGGGATCGACGAGCGCGCGTTGAAACGCCAGGGAACCGAGATAGCAAAAGTGAACGCCGCACTTTCAAAATCAGACTCACAGCTGACTGTGCTCCGGTCGATTGAGATGAATCTCAACCCGCGCGGCCAAGGCGATATGTCACCCGATTCTCTGCTAGGTTTGGATCTTGTCCTAGGCTCGTTCCATTCGGCTTTACGTACCACCGAAGATCAAACCGAGCGTTATCTCGCAGCATTGCGCAATCCGCAAATTCACATCCTCGGTCATCCGCGCGGTCGTATTTACAACTTTCGGATCGGGTTGAAGGCAGATTGGCCGCGAGTGTTCGCAGAAGCCGGCCGCCTCGGAAAGGCGCTGGAAATTGACTGCTATCCGGACCGGCAGGATTTGAACGTTGAGCTACTCAAAATCGCGCGCGATCACGGAACGCGTATTTCGCTCGGCACGGATGCTCATCATGGCTGGCAGCTAGAGTTTATTGATCTGGGGCTGGCCGCGGCACTGCGAGCGAAAATTTCGACTGACCGGATCATTAACTTCATGTCCCTTCTGGAACTAAAAACTTGGGCGCAAGCGCTACGACATGGCAACGCGTCGAAAAAATAAGCTGACAACAACGGACGTTTTTTTTGTCGCGTGCTGATCACGACGAAATGTGCCAAATCAACAACACGCCGGGTTTGACCGTGATCTTGACTGCGCTGCGCTGCCGTTTGCTGTTCGTGTAATTATTCGGCCACTGCTCGCCATCAAGATGCATTGCGCCCGGTGGCGAGGTAATAACGAGCTCGCGAAATTTGTGCGACGTCAACGGAACCCGTGCTTTTCGTCCGGCCAGGTGCGCATCGACGTGCTTAATGAAAATCTCGCGTTCGTCCTCGGGCACCGCCACAAAATCCAGCCCGCCATCGTCTGTTTTTGCTTTTGGAGCGAGGTGTAGCGCCGGGCCAGCCGAGCGAATGTTCAGTACACCCCATAAAATGTAGCGACCGGAAATATCCTCTCCGTCGATGCTGATTCGCCACTTGCGCGCCGGATAACCCAACGACAACTCCCGCAGCAGCGATAAGTGCGCAGTCAGTTCTTCCTCTGGAGAAGCACCGTTTTTTTCGTTCGCCTTTGCGGCGGGAAAGTAGTCGGCGAACAGCCCGCCGCCCGCCGCTTCCAAAAAATATTCAGACCGCGATGATCTACGCGCGACGCCGACGTCGAACGGCTGCCCTTTTCCGCAGTGAAGCGATTGAAGAATTTCGTCAACAGATTCGGTGAAACCGAGGCTGCGCGCCAGATTGTTCGCCGTGCCAAGAGGCAAAATCGCCAACGGAATTCCGCTGCCCATGAGTTGCCACGCAGTTTTGTGCACCGTGCCGTCTCCTCCGGCTGCGACGACGAGATCCACTGGCTTTTTGAACGCCTTTTTCCAGCCGCGCTCCTTTATCGATTGATAGAATGCCTGATGCCCGCACCGGGTCAGGCTCGCCATCAATTGTTTCTTGCTGTGTTTACGGTCTCCCGCTTTCGGGTTATGAATCAACAGGACTCGCATGATTTGCTCGCTACTTGAAGCATCCTTATCACCTAATCGGCCAAAACCACTCGCATACGCGTTTTGTTTGTGAAGATGCGGATTCTGGTCTCAAACGACGATGGTGTTTACAGTCCGGGGATCGCAGCGCTGGCGAAAGCGGCAAAGCGGTTCGGAGAGGTACGCATCGTCGCCCCCGATGTGGAGCAATCTTCGATGGGACATGCGATCACCGCATCGCGACCGCTGCGCCTTAAACGCATTCACCTCGACAGCTTCGACGCGTATCGCGTCAACGGCACGCCGGCCGATTGCGTTGCGCTCGGCATGCATCGCTGGGGCCATGTTGATGTCGTTCTTTCGGGAATTAATCTCGGACTAAATCTGGGCAACTCGTGTTGGCATTCTGGCACGCTTGCCGCGGCGAAGCAGGCAGCATTGCTCGGCTCGCGCGGCATCGCGTTCAGCACAAATGTGAGCGACAGTCGTGAACCGGATTTTGCAGCGCTCGAACCTTATGTTGTGCGTGTGTTCGAGTTGCTGTTGCCGATCAAAACGCTTTCGTTGGTCAACGTAAATCTGCCGGAGAAGCCGAAGGGTATCCGTTGGACCCGGCAGTCTGTGCGGCATTACGATGGCAAAGTGGTTCCCGACAAAGACCCGGCTGGCCGGCCGATTTTTTGGTTCACAGTCACGCCGCTTGAAGGCGCCGCGGAAGGCACGGATCGCTGGGCAGTCGAGCACGGTTGGGTATCGATTACGCCGTTACGTCTCGATCTCACAGACGAGGCAGATCTTGCTCGCGCTTTAGCGCTTTCGGATACCCCAGCACTGAAGGTCTCGGGCAAACGCGCTCGTTCAGGATCCTCTCGCGCAAGAAAACGGAAGACACGCTGAACGATCTTGTAGCCACCGGCCTGCGGCCGGTTAATGACAGACTGGCATTATCTCTTCGGGTTGAACGGCCCACAGGGCCGTAGCTACAACGCTGATGTGAACACAAGATTCAAGCAACGACCGCTGCGTATGACTGCAAGCGGCCACTTGCGTTGGAGCTTACTTTTTCAAGAAAATTGTTCTAGTGCTGGGGGAACCAGATCAGAGGGAAGGTTCGAATCGTATAAGTCGCAGCCGATGTTTAAGAAGTTGCCTAGCAGCACCGTACTGCACGAGACCGCCGAACAATTCCACATTCTGGTGGATAGCGTCGAGGAGTACGCCATTTACCTGCTGGATCCTAACGGCAACGTGATGACCTGGAACACAGGTGCAAAGAAAATCAAAGGTTATACGACGGAAGAAATCATCGGAAAAAACTACGCCTCCTTCTATACAGCAGACGACGTTGCCGCCGGTAAACCGCAACGCAATCTTCGCGAAGCGAGCCGTCGCGGATACATTCGTGATCAGGGTCTGCGAGTCCGAAAAGACGGATCAACTTTCGAAGCGGAGGTTATCATTACTGCGCTTCGTGATGACAACGGGAAAATTCGCGGTTTCTCCAAAGTCACACGCGACATCACCGACCAAATACGGAGCCGGGAGTTTGAAGCGGAAAAAATTGCAGCGCAAAAAGCAAGCAAGGCGAAGGACGATTTTCTGGCAGCGCTCAGCCATGAACTGCGCACGCCGCTGACGCCTGCTCTGGCAGCAGCCACATACCTCCAAAGTAACGCGGAGAAACTTCCGCCGGAGTTCGTCGAGGACGTTGAGATTATAAAGCGCAACGTGCAATTGCAGGCCCGATTGATTGACGACCTGCTCGACCTCACCCGGATTGCTCGCGGGAAGCTTCATCTCGAACTGGAAGATTGTGACGCGCACACAATCATCGAAAACGCGCTCGAGACGGCACACTCAGCGATCGCGGCGAAGCAATTGAAGGTCGCGACTGAGCTTGAGGCGAAAGAGTGTCACGTCCTGGCTGATTGCATCCGGCTTCAGCAAGTGTTTTGGAATTTGATCAACAACGCAGTGAAATTCACCTCGCAAGGCGGACAGATCACCATCCGCACGTCTAACGACAAAAGTAAACGTTTTCATTTCGAAATTACCGACACCGGGATTGGAATTGAGCCGCAGCGGTTGGCTTCGTTGTTTCAGCCATTTGAGCAGGCTGATCCTTCCGTAACCCGACAGTTCGGCGGACTAGGTCTCGGACTCGCAATTTCTAAACGGCTTGTCGATCTCCACCACGGCAGAATTGAAGCGGATAGCCGTGGCCGAAGTTTCGGCGCGACGTTCAAGGTTACACTGGACACTTTGCCACAGGGATCCGCAGCAATCGGCCTGAACCGTCGCGTCGGCGGCAAGACATCCAAACTGCTGCGTATACTGCTTGTGGAAGATCACCAGGACGCCCGGCGCACATTATCGCGTCTACTTACCCATTTTGGTCACAACGTCGTAACTGCAGGTAATGTGGAAGGCGCGATGGATATCATGGGCTCGGATAACATCGACGTGGTGTTGTGTGACATCGGTTTGCCCGATGGAAGCGGCTACGAAGTAGCAGCACAAGCGCGGGCGAAAGGGCACATCAAGGCAGTTGCGCTCACCGGTTTCGGCACCGAGGAAGACGTCCGGCGTTCCAAAGAAGCCGGATTCGATTTTCACCTGGTCAAACCCATTAACTTCCAAGAGCTGCAATCCGTTCTTGACCAGCCAGGCGCGTAGGCGCGCTTCCATCTGGCGTTAGAATTTCGGCGGCCGGGATACAGCCGCTTCTCCGCCGGCAATCGGATTTATAGGTGAACGCGGAATTCAATGCGTCGAAGTCGTTAGGTATGATGAAGTTGATGCGGCAAATTAAGCCGGAGCTGAAGAGGGCAAAACATTGCGCGATTTACGAAGAGGAACTGAGTCGCTTCTGGCCGGATGACGGGAAACGCCGTGAACCACTGATCGCGCAGTTCGCTCAGGACAACGGGTTTCGCCTCCGGTTTTATCGTGATGGTTTATGCGCCATTTTTGATAAAGAGTCTGGCAAGCGGAATCGAAAAGTAAGGTCCGGCACGATTCGTCCAGCTTTTTTCTCGCGACATGCGCAAACGTAGGGCGGCAGTCCTCTGCACGCCGCTCCGGAATCACGAATGACGGCGCGCACAGGAGTGACGCGCCCTACCAACACGGTGAAGGCTTCAGGCGATGTGCCTTATATCCCACCGCTGCATTAATTGCGCTCGGCGCTACGTAGCGGCACGAGCCCCAAGCAATGCATCCCAATCAGCGCACCAACTCAGTGAACGACTACCGGCCTGAAGAGGCCGACGCCATCTCCGGCTCCATCAGAGCCTCTGGGTTCACGATGTCTTCGGCCAACTTGTTCAGAAGCTCGTTTGCCTCAGATTCCTCATCCAGAGTTTGTTGTAAAAGCTCCGCGGATTTGTCCTGCCCAAGTAGTTGCGCAAAGGTCCGCACACTGCCATAACCTGCGATCTCGTAGTGCTCGACTTTCTGCGCAGCTACGATGATGCCTGCGTCGATAACAGAATCTTCGCCAACTGCCTTAAGGACTTCCGATCCCTCTTCGATCAAGCCTTTCATGGCCTGGCAGATTTTGCCCTTTGTCTT
>Ga0137403_10009926_pt1 | contig 10564 bp, 10 predicted proteins | sample CZOMad2_1_16fung_FD_122057 | JGI IMG/M metagenome (GOLD analysis project Ga0137403, IMG submission 122057) | Vadose zone soil fungal communities from Angelo Coast Range Reserve, California, USA - CZOMad2_1_16fungal (Hybrid Assembly) | ecosystem: Environmental > Terrestrial > Soil > Vadose zone... | reverse complement strand
CGGCGACCGTCACCGAGACGCCGTAGCCGGCGAGCTCGCTGGCTGCCTTGAGGCATTCCTGCAGCCGCGTGCCGAGGCTGAGCAGCGCCACCGAGGTGCCTTCCTGGAGGATGCGGCCGCGGCCGATATGGAGGACGTTGCCGCGCTCGGGCAGTGCAACGCCGGTGCCGTCGCCGCGCGGATAGCGCAGGGCGGAGGGACGGTCGTCGATCGCCACCTGCGTCGCCACCATGTGCATGAGCTCGGCCTCGTCGGACGCCGCCATGATGACGAAGCCGGGCAGGCAGCCGAGATAGGCGAGATCGAACGAGCCGGCATGGGTCGCGCCGTCGGCGCCGACGAGGCCGGCGCGGTCGATGGCGAAGCGTACCGGCAGGCGCTGGATCGCGACGTCGTGGACGACCTGGTCGTAGCCGCGCTGCAGGAAGGTCGAGTAGATCGCGGCGAACGGCTTCATGCCCTCGGTCGCGAGCCCGGCGGCGAAGGTCACCGCGTGCTGCTCGGCGATGCCGACATCGAAGCAGCGCTCGGGGAAGCGCTGGGCGAAGAGGTTGAGCCCGGTGCCCGACGGCATCGCCGCGGTGATGGCGACGATGCGGTCGTCGGCCTCGGCCTCCTTGATCAGCGATTTGGCGAACACGCTGGTATAGGAGGGTGCCGTCGATTTCGACTTCACCTGCGCGCCGGTAACGACGTCGAACTTGGCGACGCTGTGCCATTTGTCCTCGGCCTGCTCGGCCGACAGATATCCGTGGCCCTTCTCGGTCACGGCGTGGATCAGGACCGGTCCCGGCTCCTTGCTGTCGCGGACGTTTTTCAACACCGGCAGCAAATGGTCAACATTGTGACCGTCGATCGGGCCGACATAGTAGAAGCCGAGCTCTTCGAACAACGTCCCGCCGGTGAGAAAACTGCGGGCCAATTCCTCGGCGCGCCGCGCTGCATCCTCGAGCCGCCTCGGGAAATGGCGCGCCACTTCCTTGGCGATATGGCGCAGCGACATAAAGGATTTCGAGGATAAGAGGCGCGACAGGTAGGCGCTCATCGCGCCGACGGCCGGGGCGATCGACATGTCGTTGTCGTTGAGGACGACGATCAGCCGCGAATCCATCGCGCCGGCATTGTTCATCGCCTCGTAGGCCATTCCCCCGCTCATGGCGCTGTCGCCGATCACGGCGATGACGTTGCGGCGCTCGCCGCGAAGATCGCGCGCCACCGCCATGCCGAGCGCGGAGGAGATCGAAGTCGAGGCGTGCGCGGCGCCGAACGGGTCGTATTCGCTTTCCGAGCGCTTGGTAAAACCAGACAGCCCGCCGCCCTGGCGAATGGTGCGAATGCGGTCACGGCGGCCGGTCAGAATCTTGTGCGGGTAGGCCTGGTGGCCGACATCCCAGATCAGCCGGTCGCGCGGTGTGTCGAAGACGTAGTGCAGCGCCACGGTCAGCTCGACGACGCCGAGGCTCGCGCCGAAATGACCGCCGGTGATCGACACCGCGTCGATCAGCTCGGCGCGCAGCTCGTCGGCGAGCTGCCGCAAATCCTGCTCGGGCAGCCGGCGCAGATCGGCGGGAATATCGATCCGGTCGAGCAGCGGCGTCCGGTTGGAGATGGGACGAATCTGTGTTGGATCCAACGCTGCGCTCCTCAGGTGCGGCGGGTGATCACAAATCGCGCCGCTTCCCGTAAAAGTTCCGCCCTTTGCTCGAATAAATCAAGATGCGCTACCGCCTGACGCACCAGCAGCTCGGCCTGGGCCCGCGCCCGTGCCACCCCGAGGATCGAGACGAAAGTGGCTTTTCCGGCCGCAGCATCGGCGCCGACCGGCTTTCCGGTCTCCACTTCCGAGCCCTCGACATCGAGCAGATCGTCGGCGATTTGAAAGGCGAGCCCGAGATCATGAGCATAGCCGCGCAGCGCCGATCGCGGCTCGCTCGGCGCCTTGGCGAGAATCGCGCCCGCTTCGCACGAAAAAGCGATCAAGGCACCGGTCTTCATGCGCTGCAGCCGCGTGATCGCTCCGATGTCCAGGCCCTGATGCTCGGCGATCAGATCGATCATCTGGCCGCCGACCATGCCGGCCGCCCCGGCAGCAGCGGCGAGCGCTGCTACCAGCTCGCAGCGCACCCCAGGATCGCCATGCGTATCGGGATCGGCCAGCACCCCAAAGGCGGCCGTCAGGAGACCGTCGCCGGCGAGCACCGCCGTCGCTTCGTCGAACTCCTTGTGACAGGTCGGGCGGCCGCGGCGCAGGTCGCTGTTGTCCATCGCCGGCAGATCGTCGTGCACGAGCGAATAGGCATGGACCATCTCGACCGCCGCGGCGACCTGCAAGGCGCAGCGCTGCGCAACCCCGAACAGACGTGCGCCGGCCAGCACGAGAAAGGGGCGCATCCGTTTGCCCGGCGCCAGCGCCGCGTAGCGCATCGCCTCATAGACCCGCGCTTCGAGGTCGGGCGGCACGGCGAGCAGCTGATCGAGCGCGACATCGGTCAGCTGCGCCGCCTCCGCCAACGCCTCGGGGAAGGAAGTTGCCTCGGACCACAGCGTCTCAGTCAAGCTTCGCCGGCTCCGCGGTGACGGCGCCGTCGGCGCCGATGACGATCCGATCGACGCGCTGCTGCGCCTCGTTGAGCTTTCTCTCGCAGTGTCGCTTAAGCAACGCTCCCCTCTCATAGGAGAGGATCGCGTCATCAAGCTTGACCTGTCCGCCCTCGAGCCGGCGCACGATCTGCTCCAGCTCGGCAAGCGCCTCCTCGAAACTCATTGCCGCGATATCGGCGGGAACGTCCAAATCGACCATTTGGAGTCTTAATAGCAAATTACGCGAGAGGAATCCGGCAAGCGGACGACGAACCTGGGTGTGAAACTCGGCGAACGTTGCATCGGCGCAACACTTGTGGCGGCCCGTTCCCTACGCCGACATCAGAACGCGGACATGCGCCGCGACGCTTGCCCCGAGGGCCGGAAGATCATACCCGCCCTCGAGTGTCGAGACGAGCCGCCCACCGGCATGGCGATAGGCCATCTCGAGCAGCTGTTCGGTGATCCAAGTATAGTCTGCCTCGTCGAGCTGCAGCTGCGCCAGCGGATCTCTCTTGTGCGCGTCGAAGCCCGCCGAAATCATCACCAACTCGGGGCGGAACACGTCGAGCGCCGGGAGGATGCGCTGCGTCACGCCGAGGCGGAACTGGCTCGAGCCGGACATCGGCCGGAGCGGCACGTTGACGATATTGCCGACCCCGGTCTCGCTCGCCGACCCGGTCCCGGGGTAGAGCGGAGACTGATGGGTCGAGGCGTAGAATAGGCCGCCGTCGGTCTCGAAGGCGGCCTGGGTGCCATTGCCGTGATGGACGTCGAAATCGACGACGGCTACCCGGCCCAGGCCGTGAGCGACACGCGCCCGCAACGCGCCGACGGCGATGTTGTTGAACAGACAAAATCCCATCGCGCGCGCGGGCTCGGCATGATGCCCCGGCGGGCGTACCGCACAGAAGGCATTGTCGGCAGCACCGGCCATGACCGCATCAACCGCGGCGACAACTGCTCCGGCGGCGCGCAAGGCCGCCTCGCCCGAGGCCGGCGACAGGATCGTGTCAGCATCGATCCCGACATGCCCCGATCTCGGAACGGTGCGCAGCATGCGCTCGACATGCTGGCGCGGGTGAACACGGATGAGATCATCGAGTGCTGCTTCCGGGGCCTCGCGGCGCTCCAGCCGGGCAAATTCCGGGTCGGCGAGCGCGTTGAGCACGGCATGCAGCCGCGCCGCCGACTCGGGATGGTGCCTGCCGGGATCGTGTTCGAGACAGGCCGGATGCGTATAGAGTAGCGTCGTCATCAGCAGACCTCTCCGCCCGAGCGAATCGAGTGTCGCACACTCGCGGGCCAATCGGCTAACAGGACAATGGCGTCTGGCGTCCGCCAACTCCCATCAGGGCGTTCAAACGCTCCGGCGCCTCGCGCAGCTCCCCGCTCGCCCCGGCGAACACGATCACCCCTCGATCGAGAACGATCGCGGTTTGGGCGAGTTCGAGTGCCAGCTGCGCGTGCTGCTCGACCAGCAGCAGCGCCAGATCATCCTCGCGCTTCAGGCGTTCGAGACCAGCGAGCAAGGCATCGACGATCACCGGGGCCAAGCCTTCGAGCGGCTCGTCCATCAACAGCAGCGTCGGGTTGCCCATCAGCGCGCGGCCGATCGCGAGCATCTGCTGTTCGCCGCCCGACAGCTGATTGCCGTGATTGCGTCGGCGCTCGGCGAGCGAGGGAAAAAAATCATAGACCCTCGCAAGCGTCCACTGCCCTGGGCGCTGGGCGACGGTCAAATTTTCCTCGACCGTCAGCGAAGGAAATACCTCGCGCTCTTGCGGCACGAGACCGATGCCGAGCCGCGCCCGCCGGTAGGGCGGCAGCGCCGCGATTTCCTTGCCGGCGAAGCGGATGCCGCCGCCGTGCAATCGGGTATGACCCATGATGGTGGCGAGCAACGTCGTCTTGCCGACCCCATTTCGTCCCAGCACCGCCAGCGTCTGCCCCGGCGTCAAACGAAGGGAAATGAGATCGAGCACTACGGTGTCGCCATAGCCCGCGGAGACGTCGTCGAGGATCAGCCCGGCTGTCCCGTTCATGCCGGTGCCCGCTCGCCGAGGTAGACCCTGCGGACCACCGGATCGGCGGCAATCGCCTCGGGCGGCCCTTCGACCAGGATGCTGCCCTGCACCATGACCGTGATGCGCTGCGCCAGACGAAAGACCAGATCCATGTCGTGCTCGATGATCAATAGCGCGATGTCCGCCGGCAGGCGTTCGATAACCTCGATGATTGTGCCGCTTTCGCTCGACGGCACTCCCGCCGCCGGCTCGTCGAGCAACAGGACTCTGGGCGACAGCGCCAGCGACACGGCGATCTCGACCAGCCTCTGGCGGCCGTAAGCAAGCGTGTTTACCGGGCGCAACGCCTCATCTTCGAGCCCGAGCCGTTCGAGCAAGGCATGGGCTTCCTCGATCGCCGCGCGATGATGACCGGATGGACGGACGAGGCCGCCGGCAATCCCTTGCCGTTCGCAGATCGCCAGGGTCACGTTTTCGAGAATGCTCAGACGGCGGAACAGCGCGGTGATTTGAAAGGTGCGCACGAGGCCGCGCCTAACCCGCTCGGCTTGCGCCAACTGGGTAACATCGACGCCGCCGAGCCTAATCTGCCCGGCGTTTGGCCGCAATGCTCCGGTCACCAACTCGACAAAGGTGGTTTTGCCGGCGCCGTTCGGACCGATCAGCGCGTGCCGTGCGCCGTGTTCGAGACGAAAGTCGACGGCATTAGCGACGGTCAGCGCCCCAAAGCTCTTCTGCAGTCCAAGGGTCTCGAGCGCAGGAGGATTCATCGTCGGAACCGGTCGAAGAGCCCGACCACACCACCGCGAGCGAACACCACGACCACAACCATCAGCAGCCCGATCCAGAAATACCAGTAGACCGGGTCGATCTCGGAGAAGCGATTCTGCGCGACCATGTAGAGTGGCACGCCGATGAACGCACCGTAGAGCTGTCCAACCCCGCCGATGATCAGCATGATCAGAACGGTGCCCGAGCGTTCGAGAGAAAGAAAGCTGAGGCTGACGAATTGCGTCGTCTGCGCGATCAGTGCCCCGGAAATGCCGGCCAGCCCCGCCGAAATCGTGTAGATGACGAGCCGGCGGCGGGCAACCGGCGCACCAATCGCGTGCATGCGACGGACATTTTCGCGGATCCCCGTCAGCGACCGCCCGAACGGCGAGTGGACGATGTGCCGCGCCGTCAGCCAGCACAAAAAGAGCACGGTCAGGCAATAGAAATAGGCTGTATGGCCGAACAGGTCGAAGCGAAACCATCCGAAAACCGGCCAGACTTCCATGCCCTGCAGCCCGTCATCGCCACCCGTAATGAACGAGGCCTTGTTGGCCGCTTCGGCCACCATCGTCGCCACGACCAAGGTCTGCATCAGCAAGGCGAGACCGGTCGTGCGCAACACGACAAGGCCGGAGAGGAAACCCAATAGAGCCGCTGCTGCTGCGCCGGCAAAAAGGCCGGTGATCGGCTCCCCCCAGCCATGCGCGGCAAGGATCCCCGCGATATAAGCGCCGGTGCCGAAAAACGCGGCATGCCCGAGGGTAACGATCCCGGCATAGCCCAATACCAAATCGGCCGATAGCGCAAAGAGAATCGTCGCCAGGATCTGCGCACCCAGTGCCAAATAATCGGGAAAGACGAAATATGTCGCGACCGCCGCCAGCCACGGCAGTGCTTCGAGCAGATGGTAGCGGTGTCTCCCGGCAAACGCGTCGACCGCGCCTATCGGCGTCATGCGCGACCGAACAGTCCGCGCGGCCGCCACAGCAAAATCGCCATTGTCAGGGCATAGATAAAAAATGCGCCGAATTCCGGCAGCAGATATTTAAAACCGCTATCGGCGACCCCGAGCAGCAGGGCCGCGGCGAACGGTCCGCGGATGCTGCCAAGCCCGCCGACCGCTACGACGATCAGGAAATAGGCGAGGTTCTGCAAGGCGTAGCTCGGATTGATCGCCAGCAGGTCGGCGCCGAGCCCGCCGCCCAGACCGGCGAGCCCGCTGCCCAACGCAAAGGTCGTCATGAACAGGCGCGAAGTGTCGATCCCGACCGACTGCGCCATGCGCAGGTTATCAACCGAGGCGCGTACCCGGGCACCAAACCGGGTACGCTCGATGCCCAGCCACAATGCCGTCACCAGGGTCGCACCGCAGAGGATCAGAAAGCTCCGGTAAGCGGGGAAGCTGCGAAAGCCGACATCGACAGCACCACTCAGCCATGCCGGCGGCTGCAACGGCTGTTGCAGCGGGCCCCAGACATAGGTGGCGCCCGCCACCGACATGAAGACGAGGCCCATCGTCAACAGCACCTGGTCGAGCTCGTCGCCGCCGTAGAGCCGGCGGTAGAGGAGACGCTCGATCGGCAGGCTGGCCACCGCTACCGCCACCGCCGCGCCGAGCACAGCCGGCAGAAAGGGTACGCCCAAGCGGCTCATCAGGCTCGTCAGCACATACCCCCCGAGCATGGCGAAGACGCCGTGCGCCAAGTTGACAAAACCCATCAGCCCCATCGTCACCGAGAGCCCGACCGAGATCAGGTAAAGCACCATCGCAAAGGCGAGGCCGTGAAATCCAATGCTTACGGCGGCCGACAGGGCATCGCTCATGACATCGAGCCCTTAGCGGTCACTATTTCGGCGGGTTCAGCTGCTTCCACGGATCTTTGACCATCGGGATCGTCGCGATTTCGACATTGGCAAGCTTGCCGTCCAGCTTCTCGAGGCGGCGGATATAGACGTTCTGAATGATGTCCCGGGTCTCGGGGTCGATCATGACCGGGCCGCGCGGGCTGTCCGGGTTCTTCCACCCCTTGAAGAAGCCCATCGCTTCATCGGCGGTGAGCTTTCCCTGCGTCGCCTTGAGCAGGTCGAAAATCGCGACCATTCCGTCCCAGGCATTGACGGACAGGAAGTTGGGGATGACCGTGTCGGCATATTCACGCCTCCAAGCCGCTAGAAAGGCTGCGTTCGCCGGCCGCACTCCGGCGGTCGAATAATTTCCGGAAGTGATCAGACCCAATGGAGTATCGCCCATCGCCGGCAGTTGCTCGTCGGGCAGCAGGTCCTGTGTCGACGTGATTTGAATCCCGGCTTCGCGCAGACCGACATCCCTGACCGCATTCACCAATGCCGTCGCCTGCGTGCTCGGTATCCAGAAGAACACGACGTCGGGCTTGGCGTCCCTGATGCGCTGCACGAACGGCGCGAAATCGGGATTGTTCGGGGGAATGCGGACCGCGCCGACGATTTGGCCGCCGCCGTCGGTGAAGCCCTTGGTGAAAGAGGCTTCCGAATCATGCCCGGGGATGAAGTCGCTGACCGCGGTATAGCCCTTCTTCCAGCCCTGCTCCGCCGCCCATTTCCCGATCGGATAGCCTTGCTGCCAGAGAGTGAACGACACTCGGGCGACATAAGGTGAGATGCGCGGAATTGCGGAGCCGCCGGCGGCGATGCTGATCAGGAGCGGCACCTTCGCCTCGGCCGTGAGCGGCGCGATCGCCGCGGCGACCGGCGACAGGATGACACCGGTCAGAAGCTGCACGTGCTCGCGGGTGATCAGCTCCTGCGCCAGCCGCTTGCCGACTTCCGGATTGGAGGTATCGTCGCGCCGTATGATTTCCAGCTTTACCCCCGGTGGCAGCTCCTTCTCGTGCTCCTTCACGTACAGGTCGACCGCTTTTTGCGCCTGGTCGGCGGCTTGCGCGACAAAGCCCGAATAGCTGCTGATATTCCCGACCTTTACCACCGTTTGCGCCGACGCCAGGGGCGGCGTTACCGCGAGAATCGCTGCCGCCGCGCAGGCGAGCGTAATTACGGACCTTCCGTACGGAATTCGATCTCCCGCTATTTCAATGGGTTCAGCTCCTTCCACGGGTCCTTGACCATCGGGATTGTTGCGATTTCGACATTGGCAAGGACCTCACCCTGTTTCTCGACGCGGCGGATATAGACGTTCTGCACGATGTCGCGGGTTTCCGGATCGATCATGATCGGGCCGCGCGGGCTGTTCGGGTCCTTCCAGTGGGATAGGAACGCCACCGCCTGGTCAGCGGTAAAATTCCCTTTGGTTTCCTTGGCCAGGCCATAGATCGCCGCCATGCCGTCCCAGGCATCGACCGAGAAGAAGTCGGGTATCGACTTATCGCCGTACTCACGCTTCCAGGCTGCGAGAAAGGTCTCGTTCGCTGGTCGTTTCGCGTCGGCCGAATAAGTGCCCGACGTGATCAAGCCCACTGGCGTGTCGCCCATTCGGGGCAACTCCTCATCCGGCAACAGGTCCTGCGTGGCTACGACATTAATGCCGGCTTCGCGAAGGCCGAGATCCTTGATCGCCCTCATCATCGCGGTCGCTTGCGTGCCGGCGGGCACAAAGATGAAAACCACGTCGGGCTTGGCGTCCTTGATGCGCTGCACGAACGGTGCAAAGTCGGGATTGGTCGGCGGAAACCGCACGGCACCAACGATCTTCCCGCCGGCATCGGTGAAGGCCTTGGTAAAGGCGGCTTCGGAATCATGCCCCGGAATGAAGTCGCTGACCGCGGTGTAGCCCGTCTTCCAGCCCTGCTCGGAGGCCCATTTGCCGATCGGATAGGCTTGCTGCCACAATGTGAAGGAGATGCGCACGACATAGGGAGATAGCCGCGGGATCGCAGCGCCCGCTGCAGCGATGTCGAGAAGCAGCGGCACCTTCGCCTCGGCGGTCATAGGCGCCACGGCTGCGGCCACCGGCGACAGAACGATGCCGGTCAGAAGCTGCACACGGTCGCGCGTGATCAATTCCTGCGCCAGCCGCTTGCCAACCTCTGGATTGGATGTGTCGTCACGGCGCAACAGCTCGATCTTGACGCCTGGCGGCAAATCTTTCGCGTGTTCCTTGACGTAGAGATCGAAGCCTTTCTGGCCCTGGTCGGCAGGTTGCGCGACAAACCCGGTATAGCTGTTGATCAGCCCGATCTTGACCGTCTGCGCCCCTAGCGGGCTCGGCAAGCTCGCAGCGGCGGCCACCAGTGCTACGATAAATTTGCCGTACATTCCGACCCTCCCCATTCATTTTGCCACCTTACCACGCAAGAAGCCCGTTGTCGGTGACTCGCTCAGTCGGTAGCCGGGTTTAGCGCCCAGCGCAGCGTCAGAACGAGAACGTACATGACCGCCGTCGTGAAGATCACGATCGAGCCCCATTTTGCCCACTTCACCCAAGCAGGCCGGGCGCGACCCAGAGCCAGCGCGCCGACGCTGACGAACAGCAGGACCGCCAGGGTCTGAAGTATTTGCATCAGGCGGTCGTCAGACACCTCGAGCACCCGTGAACGCCACGACCCGGGGCGGTCCGTCGCCCTGGTGTCGCCGGGGCAATATCGTATAAATTCTCTGAGCACAGTTGGCACTCATGGACAGAGCGATGTTCGCCGATAGGAGAACAGCCGGTCGCCAGCTCGCCGCGCGGCTGGCGATCAGCAAGGGACGAGTCTCGCAGCTCCATGCACAAGCCCTATTGCGCCTACGCCGCGCGCTCGAGCCCAAGGCAAAATTAGACGGGAAATTCTGAATACGGCGCGACGCCGCCTAACCGGCAGGGCGTGCGTGCGCGAGCTGTTTAAGGAGCGTATCGAGACGCGTTGTGAGTTGCGGATTGGCGGCCAGCTGGCGGCTTAAATTTGTGACCAGATGCGCGAAGGCAGGATCCTTGGATAGATCGGCCCCGAGTTCGCCCAGCAAAACCGATTCGACGAATAGTTCGCGCGCAAAATTTTCATCCCAGATGCCGCTGGTGTTGGCGAGACGCTGGCGAAGTCGTGCGTGCAGCGGCGTGGGCGGGGGCGCCGGAGCGGCGGCCGGCGTCGGTGTGGCGTGGTCGGAATTCCCCGTGGCAAGCGTCGTTTCGCGCGAGTCCGTGCGGCGAATAGTTCGATGCCAAGCCGAACGCAGTATCGAGCTGAAAGGTTTGAGAGGGTCCACGAGATCAA
>Ga0137403_10009925_pt1 | contig 10564 bp, 7 predicted proteins | sample CZOMad2_1_16fung_FD_122057 | JGI IMG/M metagenome (GOLD analysis project Ga0137403, IMG submission 122057) | Vadose zone soil fungal communities from Angelo Coast Range Reserve, California, USA - CZOMad2_1_16fungal (Hybrid Assembly) | ecosystem: Environmental > Terrestrial > Soil > Vadose zone... | reverse complement strand
AACTGCGCCGCCTTCTCGAGCACCGCGCGGCCTTCCTCGAGCTCGTTGCGTTGATAGCGGGCGCGCCCGCACTCGATCAGCTCCGAGGCCACGCCGAGCAGGTTGCCCACCGGGTTGCAGGCCATGAAGCGCGGCGGGGGCAACGGAGCCACCGGGCGCTCGCCCAGATGGCCCACCATCGGCGCCGGCGGCAGCTCGGGCATGCCCTGCGGCGCGGGCGGCAGCGGCACCATCGGCAGCGGGACCGGCGGCTTGTCGAGCGCGGGGACGGCCAGCGGCACCAGCGCGCCCACGTCGGGAGCGGGCAGCATGAGGGTGATCTCGGCGCGCGCGGTGGCGCCGCCCAGCAGGGCGAGCAACGTGACCACCAGGAGAACGCGCGACCGGATCACTTCGTGCCTCCCGACGGAGCCTTCTTGGGCGCGGTCTTCTCGGGTGCCGCCTTCTTGGGCGTGGCCGTGTCCGCGGGCGGGGCTTCGGACCGGGCCGCCGTGTTGACGGCGGCCAGCCGCTCCTTCGCCCAGGCCGCGAGCGTCTTGTCCGGGCTCTTGGTCGCGACCTCCTCGTAGAGCTTCGCGGCGGGCCCGTACTGCCGCTGCTCCTCGTGCGCCAGGCCGGTTCCGGCCAGCGCGCGGAAGCGCATGGCGGAGTCGAGGGCCGGCGCCTCCACCGCGGACTTGAAGGCGGTGATCGCGGCGGCGTGGCGGCGCTGCTTGAGCTCGCTCTCGCCCAGCAGCACGAAGGCCTCGCCCCGCACCGCGTCCTCCGGGCTGCGGGCCGCGGCGCGCGCCAGCGTCGAGGCGTCCTTGAAGCTGTTCTTGGCGAAGGCGGACTGGGCCATCTCCAGCGAGACGCGGCCGCTCAGTGGGTGATCCGGGAAGTCCTTGCGCAGCCGCGCCCACGCGGTGTCGGCATCCTTGGGCCGCCCGAGCTTGCCGGCCACGAGGCCGGCATCGTAGAGGCTCTCGGCGGTGGCGGGCTGCGATGCCAGGACCTTGTACTCCTCGGCCAGCTCGTTCTTCTTCCCCTGCCGCACGAGCGTATCCACGACGGTCCGGCGCGCGCCCGCCGCCAGATCGTGATTGGGATAGGCCTTGGCGAAGGCGCGCAGCTCGGCCACGCCTTCGTCGCCCTGCCCGCCCGCGATCAGGGCCTGGCCGAGGGTATAGCGCACGTCGGGCAGCAGGCGGTGATCGGGATACTTGGTCACGAAGCCGCGCAGGAGCCCTACCGTCTCATCGGCCCGCTTGAGCTCGAGCAGCGTGCGGGCCAGGTAGAAGGTCGCGGACGGCGCATTCGCGTGCTCCGGGTAGCTCGAGAGGATGCGCCGGAACTCGGTGACCGCCTGGTCGCGCCGCTTCAGCTCGAGGTTCACCCACGCCAGCCCGTAGACCGCGTCGGGGGCGCTGGGCGAATTCGGGTTCTCGGCGAGGATCCGGTCGTAGATGGCCCGCGCCTCCGGGAAGCGCTTCATGCGGAACAGCGTCTCGCCCTCCCAGAAGCGGGCCTCGTCGGGCCGGCCGGGCGGGGGCGAGAAGGTCTGGGCCTGCCGGAACGCCTGCAGCGCCGCCTCGTGCTGCCCCTGGGAGAGGCGCACCTTGCCGAGCAGCAGGGTAGCGTCGGGGATGCGCCCGTCGGTCGGGTGGCGCTCGACCAGGCGCTCGAGCATGCGGCGCGACACCCCGTAGAGGCCGTCCTGGAAGGCCCGGTCGCCGACGGTCCACAGCCGCTCGGGCTCTCCGACCGCGAGCGCGAGCGACGGCCAGGCCACCAGCACGCCGAGCGCCGATACAAAGACGCGTAGCGACGTAGGCTTCATGGCAATAAAACCACGCTACCACGAAACCCCGGCGCTTACCGCATCCGGAGACCGAGGGCCGGGGCGGCGAGCGGAACGGCCGGCTCGCGTCCCGACCGTACCCGGGTGGTTACGGCTTCCTGGTATGCTCTAGCATGGCGTGTTTCTCGGAGGCCATCCTGCAAGACGGTGATCCGGCAGATCCGGACCGCGCCTTCCCCGCCACAGAAACTCATGAGTCTCGAGCGCAACCTTCGTGAGATGGAGCGCGGACGTGAAGCTTACTGGCTTCGCTATCCTGCCACCTCGCCCGTCAAGCTTCGCTGGCGGGCGCTGGCAGTGCGCCACTCCTTCCACGTGCTCCGCGGCGAGTCGCTACTCGACCTGGGCGCAGGCAGCGGTCTCTGGACCGAGCACCTGGCGACCGTGCTTCGCGGGGAAGCCCTCATCACCGCAGCCGTGTTCAACGAGGACCTCTGGGAGACGGCCTCGCGCCGGACGCTTCCCAACACGACCTTCGTGCACGTCACCGACCTCGCGCGCGACTTGCCCGCCGAGAGCTTCGACTACGTGGTCGGCACAGCCATTCTCTGTCACGACGCCTACGGGCTGAATCTCAAGCAGATCCACCGCCTGCTCAAGCCGGGTGGAGAGCTCCTGTTCTTCGAGGCCAACTTCTGGAACCCTCAGGTTCTCCTCAAGGGCGCGGTCCGCGCGCTCAGGCGGCGCCTGGGATACCCCTCGTGTCAGGTGGGGATGCGAAAGTACAAGCTGATGCACATGACGTCTCACCACGGCTTCACGCAAGTCGAGACGATTCCCTACGACATCGTCCACCCCATGCTGCCTCGCTCCCTCATTCGATTCGTGCAGTCGATCGCCTTTGTCTTCGAGCACGCCCCTCTGGTCCGCGAGCTGTGCGGGACCCTCTACATCTGGGCGAGAAAACCGCCCGCCATCGAGCCTAGGCGACACCCGGTCAGCCTCGCACGCCATCGCGAGCTTTTCGGGTCGACATCGGTGGTAGTACCCTCGCATAACGAGGAGATGAATATCCTCCCGCTGGTCGAGACACTCCTACAGCTCTACGGCGACTACATCCACGAGATCATCATCGTCAACGATAACAGCACCGACCGGACGGCCGAGGTGACGCGAGAGGTCGCGCGCACGTATCCATCCGTCCGGCTGGTCGACCGGCAGCCTCCCAACGGCGTCGGGCTCGCCCTGCGGGACGGCTGCGCCACGGCTACCGGCCGCTATATCCTGACCATGGACTGTGATTTCGTGCAGATCCTGCCCGAGATCGGTGATCTCTTCGATGCGATCGCGGCGGGTCGCGACGGCGCCATCGGCAGCCGGTTCTCCCATGAGTCCGTGATGATCAACTATCCCTTCTTCAAGACGCTCTGCAATCGAGCCTTTCACCTCCTCGTCAAGCTCCTGCTCGTCAGGCGGGTCCATGACATCTCGAACAACCTGAAGCTCTACCGCGCGGAGATCTTCAAGAATATCGTCATCGAGGAGCGCCACTTCGCCGCGAACGCCGAGCTGGGACTGAAGGCACTCCTGGCCGGCTATGACATCGAGGAAGTCCCGATCTCTTGGATCAATCGGACGGTCGACATGGGCAACTCCTCGTTCCGGATCGTGACGGTGGCGCCGAACTATCTGGGCACGCTCGTGCGGGCGCTCTCCATCGCCTGGCGCGGCAAGTCCCGCCCTCCCAAGCCGAATGGTCGTGTCGATCCCCCGATCTGAGACGGCCCGGCCGATGACGGTGTCGAGGGGCACGCGCCAAACGCGCTGGGATGCCCTCCCGCATGTCCGGGGTCCGCACTCTCTCATGGGCCGAGCCGGCCTACTGCACCGTGGAGCGGACGGAAGGCAACGAGCGTGAAGCGAGCCCTCGTGACCGGCAGCAGCGGCCTCATCGGCTCCGAGGCGGTGGTGTTCTTCGACCAGCTCGGGTGGGACGTTCACGGCGTCGACAACAACATGCGCCGGTCCTTCTTCGGTCCCGACGGGGACACGAGATGGAATCTGGAGCGCCTCCGTCGCGAGACGCGTCGCTTCACGCACCACGAGCTAGATATCCGAGATAGTGAAGGCATCGTCGACCTGTTCAAATGCCATCGGCCCGACCTTATCATCCACTGCGCGGCCCAGCCGTCCCACGATCTGGCCGCGCGCCGCCCCCTGGACGACTTCAGCATCAACGCCACCGGGACCCTGCATCTGCTCGAGGCCGCCCGTCAGCACTGTCGCGAGACCCCCTTCGTCTTCATGAGCACCAACAAGGTCTACGGCGATGCCCCCAACGAGAAGCCGCTCGTCGAGCTCGCCACGCGCTGGGAATATCGTGATCCCGTCGACTACGAAGGCATCGATGAGACCTGTCGCGTGGACGCCTCGCTCCACAGTGTGTTTGGTGCGTCCAAGCTGGCGGCCGACGTCATGGTCCAGGAGTATGGACGGTATTTCGGCATGCCGACGGTGTGCTTCCGCGGTGGATGCCTGACCGGGCCAAACCACTCCGCGGCGGAACTTCACGGCTTCCTCGCCTACGTGGCCCGGGCGGTCAGGGAAGGCCGCATCTACCGCATCTATGGTTACAAGGGCAAGCAGGTCCGTGACAACCTACACTCGTTCGACGTCTGCGCAGCGTTCCTCGACTTCTACAAGGCGCCTCGCTCGGCCGCCGTGTACAACCTGGGTGGCGGGCGAGCCAACAGCGTCTCGGTCCTTGAAGCGATCGAGCGGTGTCAGGACCTCGTCGGCAAGTCACTGACCGTGGAATACGTGGAGGCCAATCGCCTCGGCGATCACATCACCTATATCAGCGACTTGCGAAGGTTGCGGGCCGACTACCCAGGATGGCAGATCACGCGCTCCCTCGACGACATCTTCCGCGAGCTGGCGGGGCGCTAGCGATTGCTTGAGGAACTGGATCGCCTCGAGAGCGGTCTAGCCGCGGCCTTCGACGCCTGGCGATGGTGGATCGTCGGCGCGGTTTCCCTCCTCTATCTCTCCGTCACGTGCGTGCTGGCTCAGTACAAGCTCTTCTGGAACGACGAGCTCTTTACCCTGTACATCTCACGGCTTCCGACGGTCTCCGACATCTGGGCCATCCTCGCCACCGGCGTGGAGCAATTGCCTCCCACTTTCCACGTCCTGACGCGGGTGGTGGTGCAGCTGTTCGGCGAACAGCACCTGACGGTACGCCTGCCCGCGATTCTCGGGGTCGGCGTGATGGGCGTGTGCCTGTTCGTCGTCGTGTCCCGTCGCACGTCGACGGTGTACGGGTTGACCGCGATGCTCCTCCCGCTCGTCACCCAGGCCTACTCCTATGCGTACGAGGCCAGGCCCTATGGTCTGGTCCTGGCTTTTTCGGCCGCCTCCTTGCTGTGCTGGCAGTCGGCGGCGGAGGGACATCGGCGGATCCTCTCGCTCGTGGGGCTGACCGCCACGCTGGCGGCAGCTCTCGCCAGCCACTACTACGCGGTCCTCGTGTTCGTTCCCCTCGCGGCGGGAGAGCTCGCCCGATCTCTCGGGCGCCGGCGCCTCGATCTCGCGATCTGGCTCGCCTTCTGCGTGGCGACGATCCCGCTCTGGGCCTTCCTGCCGCTGATTCAGGCCGGTCGCAAGCTCGCCGGCACGTTCTGGGCGAAGCCGCGATGGCGCGACATGGTCGGCTTCTACCAGAACGTCCTCTCCTCGGCGGCCGTTCCATTCCTTGCCATCATCCTCATTTTCGCGATCTATGCGATCGTTCGCTCCTCCGCTGCTGCGGAGCGGAAGGTCACCACCGTTGCTCCGCCACCGCTGCACGAGGTGGTCGCCGCGATCGGTTACCTGGCTATCCCCGGCATCGCCGTCGTTCTCGCCAAGCTCGTGACCGGAGCGTTCACCGATCGCTATGCGCTCCCGGCCGTGCTCGGCCTGGCCCTGATTCTTCCATGGGGGGCGTATCATCTCCTCGATCGCCGCACGACGATGGGGGTGGTCCTGGCCGCTCTACTGGGCAGCTGGTTCGTGGTGATCGTCGGAATCGAGCCCGCGATGCAGCTGCGCCTAGAGCGAGCGAATCGCCAAGCGGTCTACCACTTCCTTCGGATGGCGGCGCCGGGCGACGAGGCGGTCGTGATCGCCAGCCCGCACGCATTCTTCCAGCTGACCTACTACGCGCCTCCCGAGCTCACCTCGCGTCTCGTATATTTGGCGGACCCGGCCGCCGCGCTACGTCATCTGGACACGGACACCCCCGAACTGGGGATACGCGAGTTCCGCAGATGGACACCGCTGCGGATCGAGGACTACCGTGCCTTCAGGCGGGCCCATCCGCGTTTCCTGCTCTATGCAGATCGTGGCCCCTGGTCCTGGCTGTTGCCGGCGTTGGCGGCCGAGCGCGTCCGCTTCCAGGTTGTCGCCCTTGATGGTGCCGCCCCGCTCTATCTGGTGGACGCGATGCCCGAAACCACCCCGCGCGAAACCCCGAATCCCCGAAGGTGACGACCTCGTGCCGCGCCGGCACTGAGGGGCACGCCGTTCAGGGAGCGGCGCCATGTTCCATACCCGGTTCATTTGCGATGCGCCTCGACACATCGTCGGTATTCCGCGGACACGACCAGGAAGCCATTCTCTAGCAAGCTGTTGACACCTTCGAACCGTCTGGCCGTTACCTGTTTCAGGCTGAGATCCGGGTTCTCCTTCAATCGCGCCCAGTACTTCCGGTATTCCTCGGCAGCCGAGACGCGATAGCGGTCCGTCTGCACCGCCTCTTGAACTTTCGTGGCGAAGGTGCTCACGAACGGGTAGTGCTGCAGCACGCAGGTAAAATCGCCGATGGCGGCATTCGCCGTCTGATGCCACCCCACGAAGGGGATGAGGTCCGGGGAAAGACAGATCAGCGCGGCCTTCGTGAGACCGTTCTCGGTTCCGAAGATCGATTTGCGAATGCCCCCGGCATGCATCTTGATTTCGGCATTGGCGGGGGTGCCGAAGGAGTACGGCGCGCGCTCGACATTCGAGATGTCGTAGTAGGTATGGCTCTCCTTCAGAGAATCCCCCGGCGCACTCTTCAAATCCTTCAGAGGAGTATCGGAGAACAGGTCGAGCACCTGCGCAAGCACCGCGGTGTAGGAGTTGCCGTTCAGGTATGTCAGGAGCGTGCCTACATCGAGCACCTCGGAGAATGGATAGTCGAACAGCTCGTCGATATCCGCCATGAGATTCCATCGATCCTTGGAGAACCGGCGGACGAGATATCGCTTCATCACCGTCTCGTACCTTCGATACGGCCGTCTGGTCTGGAGGATGGTCACCCGCTCGAACTTACGCGCTAGCTCGACGGTCTCGTCGGTCGAGCCATTGTCCAGGAGGACGATGTGCTTCACGCCCAGTGCCAGGTGATGCTCGAGAAAGGACTTGACGTGCAGTGCGCCATTTCTGACCACGCAGAGCACGATCAGCTCGTCCATTGCGTACGCGATCTTCTTTGGACCGTGGAGGTGGCGCACGCTGGCGCGGAGGATGAATGGACGAATGCGCCATTCCACGGTCTGCGAAAGGAACTCGCGGGTCTGCGAAAGGAACTCGCGCAGACGCTGGACCTTGTAGGAGTTCCGTATCCGGCTCTTCAGCCGGGATCCCCAGGATGGAGCCATCTCGTCATCCCTCGCCTGTGCCCGGGCGCGCCGCTGCATTCCCGGAACGTCTCGTTTCGCCAATGACCAAATGGAGCGCGACGGCTCGATGCGCCCGAGGATCGGGCCAAAGCCTGAGCGTGTCAAACCGCTCCAGAGGTGTTGGGCTTGACCGGGACACCGTCGACGTCTAAGGTCGAGCGCGCACCCAGGAGCCGAGGAGCCTTGTATCGTCGAGAGTGGAAGCTTCTCGCCGTCGTGATCGGCCTAGCCGTGGCCTGGTGGATCCCCCAACGCCACGGCCCCATCGACGCCCGGTCCGACGGCGCGACCTACTATATCCTCGGAACGTCTCTGGCTCAGGGGCAAGGGTATCGTCTTCTCAACGAGCCAGGGGAGATCCTGGCGGTGCAGTATCCACCCCTGCTCCCGCTGGTGGTAGCGGCATACCAGAAAGCTCTCGCCAGCAGCGATTTCGTCGTCGTCGGAACGTGGCTGCGGGCGTTCTACTTCGCTCTCTCGGTGGCGCTGGCGGCCAGCGCCTATCGACTCGCCCGGGACTATCTATCGCCCCGGCGGGCGCTCATGGCCGGCGCGGTCTCGGCCATGGCGCTGCACATCTGGTATCTCGCCGGCGTCCTCTACACCGAGATCCCCCTCACATTGCTGGCCGTGTGGTTCGCGATTTGCGCGCGGCAGGCCCACCGCCCCCGGTACTGGCTCGTCACGGCGGCGCTCGGCGTGGCCGCGTATTTTCTGCGCACGGCCGGCATCGCGTTGCTCGCCGCGTGGTCCATCGCCGCGCTCATCGGCCGACGGCGGCCATCGAACGAGGCCGACCGGGCGCCGCTCAAGTCCCCATTCAAGCAGGCCGGCGCCCGCGCGGCCGTCGCTCTTCTCCCGATCATCGCCTGGCAGGCCTACATCGGGTCAGTCACGTCGAGCGACGAGTACCGCCATCCGGTTTACCCTTACCAGCGACACGCCTACCAGTATTCCAATGTCACATACCTGGAGAACATCAGCCTCGTCAGCCCCTTCGCCCCAGAGCGGGGACAGATCACGGTTTCGGGCCGAATCGCGCGCTTCGCGACCAACGCAGCGTATATCCCTCCCTCGCTTGGCGGGGCGGTCACCGCGCAACGGGGATTCTGGGAGTTGACGATCCGAGACATCAACCGACATGCGAAGCGCGAGCTCCTGCCCGTCTGGACGGCCCTCCTTCCCATGACCGGGCTGGGGCTCGTCATCCTCGCCGGCGCGGCGATCATGCTCCGCCGGCGACAGTGGCTCCTCCCTCTCTGCTGCGCCACGGGCGCAGGCCTGATGTGCCTGACTCCGTGGCCCGAGCAGTTCGTCCGCTACTTCACGCCCATGATTCCGTTCCTCGCGATCATGCTCATGACCGCACTGGGGACCGCCGTCGACGTGACCGCCACCGGCAGAACGAGCGGCGGGCGACGCTTTCCGTGGGTCGGCCGCGGCCTCGTGCTCGCCGTGCTCACGGTCGTTCTGGCCGAGGACGCCTATGTCACGTGGTGGACGTTCCGCTCGTCTCCGAGCACGCCCGTCACCTACTACGACGCGGCTGGTCGTACGACGAGCGCGCGGCTACTCTTCTACGACAACCGGGCGGCGGCGCTGGACGAGGCGCTGGAGCAGGTCCGCCAGCGGGCGAGACCCGGCGACGTGATGGCCACCACGATGCCACACTGGGCGTATGTTCGGACGGGAATCAAGGCCATCCTGCCCCCCATGGAGGCCGACCACGAGGGCGCGCGGCGGTTGCTGGATGCAGTGCCGGTGAGGTTCGTCGTCCTGGACGAGCTGCCATACCCGCGCATCAGCCAGCGATACGCCGCCCCGGCCGTCGAGAGGTATCCCGCACTGTGGCGAAGAGTTTATGAAACCGCCGATGGCCAGGCTCGTCTGTACGAGCGCGTGCGGTGAACGATGAACATCATCGGCTCGACTTTTCGATGTCGATCTTCTTTCCGGCCGTCGTCTCCGTGACGCGCTCGTACACGGCGACCAGCCCGGACGGGCCCGTGTAGATCTGCGTCCAGCGGGCGGACCCTGCGCGCAGGACCTCCGCGGTGGACCGCCGCATGAGGTGCGCGATATCGACATCGGTGCTATCCATGACGATGTACCTGACGGGCACCGCATCGAGAAGGATCTCTGCCTTTTGCGGATCGGCCTCGAAGGGAGGCATTACGGTCTTCAAGCCCGTGACCAGGTACGCCCAGTGCGGCATGGCGGCCGCCACAATATCGGTGGGGCGGGCGCGAGCTCTCAACCACTCGAGTGCCTCGTCGAGCTCTCGATCCGGCCCAGTGTAGTAAAACAGCGAGAACTGTACCGGCGACCCCTGCCGATCGTGAAGCACGACGTCCCCGCGAACCGTGCGGTACGCGTGCAGGACGGTGAACACCTCCACCACAAGAACGACGCAGACGACGGCCGGGAGGAGCATGCGAGCAACCAGGCGGGCCGGGTTGGGCCCGGCGAGCCACACGTAGCTTCGAAGGGCGAGGAGGCACTGGAGCAGGGCGAGTACCAGAAAGGGCGCCAGAGGCGACCAGTAGCGCTTCCACTGAAGGGGCCACGGCGTGAGGCAGACCGCGCCGATGCAGGCGAGCACGTACAATGCGCCGACCCGGCCCGGCCCGGCCCGCTGAATGGCGATGCCGCCGAGGACCAAGATCCCCAGGAAGGCCACGGCGACGGTCGTCACCGTATCGCCGCTGCGCTCCCAGGCGAGCCCGCGAGCGCCCGGCAAACGAGCAAGAAGCCGCTGCCACTGCGCCCTCTCTGCGCTCACCGCTTCGCCGAGCGACCGCGGGAGGCGCGCCAGATTGCCCACGACGCGCGTCCCGAGATCTGCAAGGGACGCCTTGCCCAGCTCGGGCCGTCGTCTGGCTTTTGCCCGGCACCTGACGAGCGGCCACCATCCGCTCTTGGGTCGCGTGCTGGCCAACCGTGTCTGGCTACATCACTTCGGACGCGGAATCGTGGAGACGCCTAGCGATTTTGGCGCCCTAGGCACACCGCCGACGCACCCCGAGCTGCTCGATTGGCTGGCCGATGAGGTGGTGCGCCAAGGCTGGAGCCTGAAGAG
>Ga0137403_10009924_pt1 | contig 10564 bp, 10 predicted proteins | sample CZOMad2_1_16fung_FD_122057 | JGI IMG/M metagenome (GOLD analysis project Ga0137403, IMG submission 122057) | Vadose zone soil fungal communities from Angelo Coast Range Reserve, California, USA - CZOMad2_1_16fungal (Hybrid Assembly) | ecosystem: Environmental > Terrestrial > Soil > Vadose zone... | reverse complement strand
AATTTTTGATCCCGCCATTCGGAGGTTCGAATCCTTCCACCCCAGCCAACTTCATCTAGTGGATTGCCTGTCAAATTCCCATTGTGGAACAATCGGTTAGCGCATGTCTGCGAAGTGCTGTGGGTCTGATAGTGGACGCGCGCCGCGCCTGAAGGGCTTCGGCTACTGACAGATCTACTGCCAGATTAATTACCGGCGGGGCCTCGCTCACGTTCATTGATCGCTTAATCGCGCCGATATCGACTTCCGCCGTCCTTCCGCCCATGCCGCGTAGGCGCGCAGCATGGTCGCAATGCTGTGGCTATGTTGCTTGGCGACCCACAGCGCGTTCTTGCCAACCATCAAGTTCCAACTCACCGAGGTTTGGCGTGCCGTGTACGGTCGTCTGTAACGGACCTTGAGCGACCGGAGTGTCTTGCGCCATCGAACTTGAGGATGTTGCAGACTCCGGAACAGCGCGCCTGTCTCCAGGAAGAAGACGTGATCGTGATCGATCTTCCCGGCGGCCTTGAGAGATGCTCGAAGGCGAAGATGTCGTCTCAACACGGACAGCGCACGCGGACACAACTGAACACGGCGATCTTCGCTCGTCTTGGTCTTATCCCGGTCGACGCCAGAGACTCTCGCTTTGTTAATACTGATTATTCCGTGCACGAGATCGATGTCAGATAGAGCGAGCTCGGGGTACTGGAGGACAAGGCTTTGCGCAATCGTGCCCCCAATGGAGAAACCTAGGACGTCCAGGGACTTCACATCCAGAGCCGTCAGAAAGTGGCGGAGATCCTCCGCCATTGCCTCAATCGTGTCGGGGGTGGCCCCGCTTGAGCCGCCGACGCTGCACCGTCTACGAGGATTACTGATCGACGTTCGGCTAGGCCGTCTGTAACCAGAGGGTCCCAGTGATCCATACCTCCACGAAAATGCTGCAGAAAAAGGAGCGGCACGCCTTTATCCGAACCGAAGCGTCGGTAAGCGTAGCGAATACCGTTTGCCTCAAGGTAGCGGTTAGGCGCTGTCGCGTGAGCATCCACAGGAGCGGTTCTCCGTGAGCAGGGACGAATGATGAGCTTTTCAGAACATCGAATTGCCGCTCGCGGTGGCGGCAGCGGGGACTTCTTCCTGCAGAACGTCCCAATGCTCAACGAGCTGGCCGTCAACGACGCGGAATATATCTACCGCTACCATCGGCTCCGGGCCCCAACCAGTGTAGCGACCGTGAATCATTACCAGGTCGCCTTCGGCGACGATCATTCCTGGCTCATAGCGGAACCCCGGAGCCAGATGCGAAATTAAGGTCGGAATGGCATCTCGACCGTTGGGGACCGCTGGATTGTGTTGGATGTATGCCCGGGCGAAGTACCGCTCCACAACGCTGCTATCGCGCCGAACAAAAACGGCGTCCATCACTTTGTTGACCAGCGCTTTGTTCGCCGCGACGGCGCTTGAGGATGTCATCAGATTTGCCTCACGCTGAAATATCTACGATGAAGAGTCGTCTACGGGACAGGGCGGCTCGGAGAATGAATCGCTTTATCGATGTCTACAACGGGAGGGGCCGCGTATTCGGATGGAATTGCACAATAGCGATCGATTTTGAGAAAAAGGACCATGGTACCGTTGAGGTCTCGAGTTACTCTTTGAACGGACTTGCTTGCAGCTGGCTGGTGAAGCTCGGGCAGTGGCAGCCCGGTACGTGCTCGTTGGCGGTCTCGCACATCCAGGTCATGGCCGCGCTCTGCGGCGCGTGGGCGATCGTGTCGACCAGCACGGAGAAAAACGCTTTGTTGAAATCGTGACGCGGAAGTGCTTCGATCGTTTGCGCGACGAGGGTCGGCGGAAGCTTGTTGAGCTCGAGCCCCAAGACGTCGATGCCCGCGCCGATATGGACCAGCGCGATCTCGGGGCGCTTGCGTGAGGCAATGCCGACGGAGGTGTGGAGCGCGATGGCGTCCCAGATGATCGCGCGCCGCTCGTCGTTGACGCCTTGATCCTTCAGGAAGGCCGCGGCGGCATCAGCTCCGACCACTTCAAAGCGCTCAGTGCCCCGAAACTCGGTCGTAAGCCCAAGGTCGTGCAGTACAGAGGCCAGAAAGAAGAGTTCCTCGTCGTAGCGTAGATTCTGCGCCCGCCCGACTAGGGCACCAAAGACAAAGGTCCGAAGCACGTGCGTCCATACAACGGCCGGCGAGACGCGATAGGCCAGATCGACCGCCTTCTGCGCTAGTGGGCTGTCCGGAATCCTGACGCTGGCGATCTCGCGCGGCAAGGTGGGATGTTGAGACAGGGTTCTTTCCAGTAGAGATGGCATATGGGTTCGCTCATGAATCCGGACGAATGTGGCTTACAGGTTGAGGACAAACGCCCGGATCGCTCGAGCGACAACATCAGGGGCCTCGAGCATGGGTAGGTGTCCGACTTGAGACAGAATCTGCAGCTGCGAGTCTGGAATGCAGGGCAGCAGCTCTTCCCGGAGTCTCGCTGTGGGATCGACTTGGTCGCGCTCTCCCGAGAGCACGAGCGTGGGGATGTTGATGCGTCGGGCGTCCGAACGAATGTCTTCCAACATCGCTTGAGTGGGCCAGGCTCGCCTTGCCGCACGAGCGCCGCGAAGACTGTCCTCGACCACCCGTTCCTTCTGCGCGTTAGTCAACGGCAGCGTCGTGAGGATGTGGTCGCGCGTGTAAGCGATCGATTCACGAGAGTCATAGGCGTGGAGGAGTATCTGCAGCTGTTCGTTATCGAGCACGGTGGGACTCGGCGGAGACGGCGCGACCAAGACAAGCCCCACTAAGCCTACCGGCCGTCGTGATGCGACCAATTGGGCGACCTTGCCGCCCATCGAGTGCCCAACGACCAGGTACCGCTTGATTTCCATGGCGCTGATGACGCTCTGCGCATCATCGGCGAGATCGGAAATGCCGTAGCCTTGAGGCGGTGCGTCAGATTCGCCCCAGCCGCGGTGGTCGAGGGCAATCGATCGGTACCGATCTGCGAGTTGGTCGATGAGTTCCGCCCAGGTGCGAGAAGAGCCGCCCCAATAGTGGAGCAGCACCAACGTGGGTTCGCCCCGACCCCGATCGCGAACATTGATGTGAATGCCGTTGGCTTGGATTTTCACGCGCGTCGTGCTCGCCGACTGTCCTGGTGAGCGTATGACCGGAAGGGGTTGTTGATAATCCAGCGATTCGTTTATACATTCGATACTAACGGTATCGAATGGAGGACTTGCAGTGGATCGCATGACTAGCTTGGCGATCTTCACCTCGGCGGTGGAGGAGGGCAGCATTGCCGCCGCGGCACGTCGTCACAAGATCACCCCGGCCATGGCGGGGCGGCACATTGATTCACTCGAGCAGGCTTTGAAGGCTCGACTTCTACAGCGCACAACGCGTCGGCTGCACGTGACCGATGTCGGTCGCGCGTATTACCAGCGCAGTCGGCGCATTCTCGAAGAGTTCGAGGAAGCCCAACGCGAAGCCGGAGAGTTACAGACTTCCCCGCAGGGTTCGCTAAAGATTGCAGTACCAGAAAGCTTTGCGGCGCTACAGATGGGGGGTCCCCTTGCCCGCTATATGCACGATCACCCAGGAATGCGGGTGCAAGTCATGGCGAGCGACCGTTTCATCGATGTCGTACAGGAGGGCATTGATATAGCGGTCCGCATCGGCCGCCTACCGGACTCAAATTTAGTGGCACGTCGGATTGGAACCTGTCGAATGGTGATGTGTGCGGCTCGCTCCTATCTAAGTCGCGTAGGTGAGCCGAAGACTCCAAATGAGCTCCGGAAGCATCCGCGCCTCGCGTATAGCGAAGCGGTATCCCCGGGCGATTGGACACTGCAGGATTCCCGCGGGCGGTCGCATGTTATAGATGGTCCCTGGCAGCTTTTGACCAACAATGTGCAACTGCTTCTGGCCGTCGCGCTCGAAGAAGGCGGTATTGTCTTCGGTCCTAGTTTCGTATTCGGCGAATCGCTATATCAGGGGGGGCTTGTGCGAGTCTTGCCCCAGTACTCGGCCGCCGACCTAGGCATACACAGCGTCGTGCCTTCGTCGCGATTTGTGTCCACGAAGGTACGCCATCTGATTGATCGACTCGCTGCGGAATTTGGTGAAAGGCCGCCGTGGGATCGGTGGCTCAAGGTCAGTCGTTAGACAACGCACCCAGCTTCGGCTGACGCCAAAATCAAGCGGCCCTATCTTGCGAGGCTGTTCACCACCGAGTCAAGATCGTCAAAGGTGGTCGAATTCGCAAAGACGGTTGTCTTGGCAGCAATTAGGGTGTGCGGGTCCCTGGACTCATCAAGGGCATGCGGGCCGCCAGTGACAATTCTCCCAGGGAGCGATAAAGCGCAGCATCTATTCGAAAGACCCCCGCCAGCAGCAGCGCACGGGCTCGAGCCGTGCGCGGTGGCGAATACTACAGCGACCCACAACGACGTCGCGGATGTATACCCACTTGTTGCCCTGACCTCGCAGTGCGCCGCGCCGTAGCGCGGAGTCCGAAATCATGACACTTAGGATTGATAGGCACGCACTCGGAAAGCAGGTAGTTCTGCAGTTGGTCGGTAACCTGCGAAGCGAACATCTCGATGAACTCAAGCAGCAGATCAAGGCCGCGGGTCCGGACATGGTTTTGGACGTCGGCGCCGTTGCGCTGATCAGCGTGGAAGGTGTCCGGTTGCTCAATTCTTGCGAGGACGACGGGATTGCGATTAAAAACGCTTCCCCATATATCTCAGAGTGGATGGCGCTCGAACGCAAGACCGGCCCAAAAGGTCCCTAGGATCATCTACGGCACGTGATGTGCCTGTTGATCACCTGCTGCCGACGCCATTGACCAGGGGTTGTTCCAACGATGGCCTTGAACGTGCGACTGAATGAGGCTTGGTCAGAGAACCCGGCCTGTTGCGCCACTTCAGCGAGGGCGCGGGTCGAGCCCGAGAGAATCGCCTTCGCCCGTGCCACGCGCTGCAGTACAAGGTAATGGTGCGGGGGTGTGCCGAAGGATTGACGGAAGGCACGCGCGAAGTGGCTGACGGACAATCCACACTCTCCGGCCAAGGTAGGTAGCCCCAGTGATCCGTCCAAATGCTGCCTGAAAAGATCTATCACACGCCTTTTTTGCCAAGGCGCCAGACCGCCGCGGGGACGACTGTTAGTTTCGACCGAAGGTGCGTATTTCTGAGCCACGTGGGCGCAGAACAACAGACGAAAATAGTCGAGGAAAAGCTGAGAGAACGCTCGCGGCGCGCTCAGGGACGGCAGGATCACCTGAGTCAGCTGGTGCAGAATCGGGTCTACCGTGCCATGTACGCTTTCAAGAGTTTCAATTCGGGACATGCCCACATCGTCTGCAAAAGCCGCAAGCGTCGCGCGGGGAACGTGATAATGCACCCAGTCGACAGGACCGCGATTACGGACCCGAGGATTGGACTCAAGATCGTAAATACCCACGCCGCCCGCGGGCCAGCTCGCAACGTTGGAATAGCGATCATCGACCCAGATCTCGCACCCTTGCAGACACGCGGGCGTGAGGTGCATCGAAACGACGAAGGCTTTTTCAGCGGGAATGCCGTGTGTGCGCTCCGGCAGGCCGATATCCGACACCAATCGAGTGATCGCAACTGGGGGCTTGGCGGCGGGCCTAATGATGAGGCTCGGCGCCTGAGGCAGCCGGAAGTACGTGGCCATCTGTGCTCCGTAGGCAGGAGCCCGTTCAGCTTCATTGTTCACGATCCCTCCACGTGTTGTATCGCGGGCCCCCAAGAGAAGGCAAGATCTACACCAAGCCGCAAGATACTGAACAAAATGGATTTTTCGTTCGAAGCTATGCCGAATGTTCGGCAATTGCCGAAAATTCGGCGCGGGCCGGCAATTGGGTAGATGATGCGGAGGAGTTGATCGCGACTAACCCGGCGAGCGCTCCCATCGATCGAGGACTGTATGGCGGCAGCCAGAAGAGTGGACCAACCCAAGCGCAAGACACGAACGGCGGCTGAACGCACGGGCCGGAAGTCCAACAGGGCCGACGCGCTCAGTGCTGCGCCACTAGGCGAGTTTAAAGACAACTTTCGCGAATTCCTTGATAGGGCTCTTGGACTGGCATGGGCAGCCAATGCCGACGGAGGGCACCAGCTCGTGAATCGCCGCTGGGTCGAGTACACCGGCGACTTAGCCGAAGGCGGGGAGGGAAGCTGGCGAGCACTTCACCCGGAAGACTCGCAATGTATGCCGGACACTTGGACAGCATTGCGGCGTGCGGAGGGACCCGGAGACTTTGAGGCCCGGCTCAAACGACTCGATGGCGTATTTCGTTGGTTTTTGTTCCATGCGGAGCCCCACCGCGGCCCAGATGGGGCGTTGGTGGGCTGGTACGGAACAGCCACGGATATAGAGGATCGAAAGCGAACGCAATCGCTACATGCCGCGGAGATGCGCACGCTGCAAATGATCACCGACGGCGCAAGTCTCACCGAAATTCTGAATCAACTGTGCGCGGCTATCGACTGCCAAGTCTCCCCCTCGAGAACGGTAATATTGCTGTTAGATCCGGATGGAAAATGGCTGTGGCCAGGCGCGGGTCCGAAGATATCGCCCGAGTGGATGCGTGCGATCGCGCCGCTACCCGTCGCCCCAGAAGTCGGCCTATGCGGTACCGCTGCTTGCTTGAAGACGCCTGTCATCGTGCCGGACATTGCGACCGAGCCTCTGTGGCTTTACGAGGAGCATCGCAAATTGGCGCTCAGGAGCGGAATACGCGCGGCGTGGTCCCGACCGATCCTGACGAAGGATAATCAGGTACTCGGAACGTTTGCGGTCTACTCTCCGGAGCCCGGGGCTCCGAGCGATACGGATCTTGCGTTGACCGAATCCGCCAGCCATATCGCGCTACTCGCGATTCAATGCCAACGGTCCCATGAAGCATTAACCCGAGCGCTAGACGACATCCGCAAGTCCGAGGAGGACCTGCGACGCACGACCGATGCGATTGCTCAGGCAATCATAGTGCTGGACCCCGATGGAAAGGCAATCTATGCCAATCGAGTCGCGTTGGAGTACACCGGTTTGTCCCTCGAAGAGGTTCGCGACGAGGGCTTCCGCAAACGTGTATTCCATCCCGACGATGTCGAGAGACTTCGTGCAGGACGGGAAAGCGCTTTGGCCGGCACGGTTCCCTTTGAAAACGAGCAACGGGCTCGTGGTAGAGACGGCCAGTACCGCTGGTTCCTCATTCAATACAGGCCTTTACTCGACGACAGCGGTCGTCCGATACGCTGGTATGCCACTGGTACGGACATCGAGGACCGCAAACGGTCCGAGAACAAGCTTCGGCAGGATGAGCGGGAGTTACGCCAACTCATCGACTTTCTGCCGCAGCATGTGCTCGTTCTCGATGGTGACGGGTCTGTGCTGCAAGCCAATCAGACGTTGCTCGACTACCGAGGCTCCACGCTGGAAGAGATACAAGGTGGCCCTGCGGGAGCGTGGTTGCGTGCCGGCATGCATCCGGACGACGTGGAACGAGTGCAAACCGAACGAAGGGCCGCAGTCGCGGCGGGGGTACCCTTTGAGCTCGAGCAACGACTGCTTGCTAAGGACGGTCAGTATCGTTGGTTCCTGTTTCGCTGTAAGCCTGTCGTCAATGATGCGGGGCGGATTGTACGTTGGTTCGCCACCGCCACAGACATCGAAGATCGTAAGCGCGCAGAAGACCGCATGCGAAACGAGACAGTGGTGCTGCGTGAAGATCTCGTGCGCTCTTCCATGTTCGAAGAAATCGTCGGCTCCGCGCCCCCGCTGCGTCGCGTATTGGCGCAAGTCGAGCGGGTCGCTTCCACGGATTCCACGGTATTGATCCTTGGGGAGACCGGAACCGGCAAGGAGTTGATCGCACGAGCGATTCATACCAGATCCAAGCGTTCGAACCGCGCTTTCGTCTGCGTGAACTGCGCCGCGCTGCCACAGTCGCTCATCACCTCGGAGCTCTTTGGGCACGAGAAGGGCGCGTTCACCGGCGCAATTCACCGGCGCGTGGGTCGCTTCGAATCGGCGGAAGGCGGAACGCTATTCCTCGACGAGATTTCTGAGCTCTCGCTCGAGACACAGGTGGCTCTACTGCGCGTGCTGCAGGAGCGCGAATTCAATCGGGTCGGTGCACAACGCCCCATTGCCATAGATGTTCGTGTATTAGCCGCGACCAATAGGGACCTGCATGCGGCGATCGCCGAAGGCACCTTCCGCGAGGATCTGTTCTACCGTCTGAACGTATTCCCCATTCATCTGCCCGCGCTGCGTGACCGGTCTGGCGATATCCCATTGTTAGTTGAATATCTCGTGGAGCGCTATGCACAGAAGGCGGGAAAAAAGTTTCGCCGTATCCGCAAGGAAACAGTGGAGCTCTTCAGAGGATATTCGTGGCCAGGCAACGTCCGCGAATTGCAGAATGTGATTGAGCGTGCCGTAATCCTCTGTGATGGCGACACGTTCTCGGTCGAAGCGAGCTGGTTGGGTACTGCTAGTCCAAAGTCTTCGGTGCGGGGTGTTACTCTCGCAGCTGATATTGCCGATCGCGAAAGGGCGATGATCGAGAATGCCCTACGCGAGGCCTCAGGGCGCGTCGCTGGTCCGAAGGGCGCTGCTGCAGTCTTGGGCATCCCGAGGCAAACGCTCGAATCTAAAATGAAGAAGCTCGGCATCGTGCCATATCTCTTTAAACAAGCTGGCGGGGACTAAGAGCACCAATCGCTGAGGGCAGGGTACGCAAGTTCCAACAAGCTCGCTCCTTCGGGCAAAAGGTATCGCATTTGGCTGAGCTGAAGGCGGGTGACATTCGTCTCTACATCCCGCTGTAGTCAATCGCACGAGCGGCCTCAGCATGGGCGAGCACACGGAGATGGCCCTGAAGGGCTGAAGACACTCCGAGCAGTCTAGCGAAAGCGGCCTGCGGTCGCTGACACGTTAATGACCATCTCAGTACGACTCTGCGGTGGTCTTCAAGAAGAAACAACAAAACCGCGGGTTTCCCACAATCGCTTGGGAAAACGCATTGATACCCTTCCAGGCCTCCAACCTAATTTGGCGCTGAGGGAACCGAATCCGATCATGGCAACGTCAACAAAGAAAACCATAGTTCTGTTTCGGAAGACATTCGCTCGAATCCTGTTCCTTCGGTGCGCCGCCAAACACTGTTGCACGAGTGAATTGCGAAATTCCGCCATTTGTTTGCGACAGTAACGGAGGCGATATGGTTCAACGCGCATCAACATACCGTGCAGTCCAAGCCGTCAGCAAGGGCAAACTGGAGCTGGTACATAAGCCCCTAACCGATCCGCCGCCGGGTTACGTGCGTATACAAGTCGAAGCATGCGGCGTATGCCACTCGGATTCCGCGACTGTAGAGGGGCTATTGCCGATCCAGTGGCCTAGAGTTCCGGGCCATGAGGCGGTGGGACGGATCGACGCGACGGGCGAGGGCGTCGAAGGCTGGAAAGCTGGTCAACGCGTCGGGGTCGGGTTCCTTGGCGGCAACTGCGGGTATTGCGCGTATTGCCGCGATGGCGACCTCGTGAACTGTATCAACCAAGGCTATACCGGAGTGCAGCGCGACGGTGGCTATGCCGAGGTGATGATCGCCAAAGCGAGCGGTTTGATCGCCGTACCGGACGATCTTTCGTCGGTCAATGCGGCACCGCTGTTGTGCGCTGGCCTTACCACCTTCAGCGCGTTGCGGAACTCGCCGGCGCGGGCGGGAGATTTGGTGGCGGTGTTTGGGGTGGGTGGGCTTGGGCATCTCGGCGTGCAATACGCGCGTCACATGGGATTCGAGGTTGTCGCGATCGACCGCGGCAACGACCGGGCCGAGCTCTCAAAAAAACTCGGCGCGCATCACTATATCGACAGCTCGGCGACCGACGTCGCCAAAGCGCTTCAGGAGCGCGGGGGCGCACAAGTGGTGCTGGCGACAGCCTCCGGGGGCAAAGCGGTCGCGGCCGCCCTCGGCGGCTTGCGACGGGGTGGCACCGTGATTTCGCTCGGTGCCACTGACGAGCCGATTGAGTTGTCGGCATTCGAGTTGTTATTCAAAGAGCTTGGTGTCGAAGGCGCTCTAACCGGGACTCCGGCTGTCGGCGACGCGACACTCAAATTCAGCGCGATGAGCGAAGTGGCCGCAATGGTTGAGACGCTACCGCTCGAACGGGCTGCGGAGGCGTACGCCCGTATGATGTCCGGCAAGGCGCGCTTCCGGATGGTTCTCACCATGGTGTAGCCGGCAGTGTAGCCAACTGCAGCCTCACTGGAGGTCCCTTGAGCAGCAATCCCGATGTGAAATCGATCACCCAAAGAGTTTTTGCCGCCTACGACGCTCATGACGTTGACGGCATGCTGGCTCTTTGCGCTGACGGCGCACAAGGGCGTTACCTTCCTTACGGCAAGAACAGCGTCATGCCGGTCCGTGGTGGTCTTGAAAAAATCTGGCGCGGCTTTCCGAAGGCCATATCGGATTTTGGGGTTGAAATAATCGAGATGATCCCAGTTCAAGAGAACACTATCGTCGTGCAGGC
>Ga0137403_10009923_pt1 | contig 10564 bp, 9 predicted proteins | sample CZOMad2_1_16fung_FD_122057 | JGI IMG/M metagenome (GOLD analysis project Ga0137403, IMG submission 122057) | Vadose zone soil fungal communities from Angelo Coast Range Reserve, California, USA - CZOMad2_1_16fungal (Hybrid Assembly) | ecosystem: Environmental > Terrestrial > Soil > Vadose zone... | reverse complement strand
TCTCTCTTCCCAAACTAGAATCCGGATGCCGCGTTCTTTGCGAAGCAAAGAGCCTGCCCTGAGCGCAGTCGAAGGGGCGGGAACCACACTGCCTGCACTATCAAACGCATTCAAGCCTTAGACTTCTGCATTCTGACTTCTGAAACCCTACAGTTCCAACCTCGTCAACTGCACCTCATCCATCCAAAGATGCCCCCGCATGGCATTCCCCGCCGGAATCCGAACCATCCTGACGCTCACCAGCTTCGCCTCGGGGCCGGTTTCGAAGTGCCCCGCCACTTCCCGCCAGCTTCCCGGATTCTTTAACGTCTCGGTCGTCAAATACACCACCCCGGTCATCTCATCCCGCACCACAAACGCCGGTCCCCCAGCGCCCTCCAGCTCATCAGTCTTAAAGTGAACGCTAAACTGGTACTGCGTATTCGGCTGCACCGCGACCTGCTGAAACAAGCCCGTCTCCCCAAACCCCGGCCCCAGAAAGCTCAGCAGTAAGCCGTGGGTTCCGCCCGGAGCGTTGCTGTCGAGCGTGATCTTCACGCTGCTCTGCTCGTAGTAATGCCAGTCAAATCCTGCATTCAGAACATCCAGCTCAAAGCGCGGATTCACCATCAGATTCTGCCCCGGCATGTTCGGCCCCGGAAGATACGCCGTCAGCCCGCACAACGGCGCCATCTCCTGCCACGCGTCCCGCGCCGGATCCGCCATGCGCTGACCCAGCAAGTAGTCGACGTAGCCCAGCCCAGCCCGCTGCGAAAACGGCTGTTGCAATCCGATCAGCGCCGACCAGACCTTAGCCGCCGCCTCGTTGTCTTTTTTGTAAGCCAGAAGGGCAAGAAATGTGGTATAGGTCTCCGGCCGCGGCGGAATCACTTGGTCCAGCAGCGCCTGGGCATCCGGTTCCACCCGCCAGATCAGGTCCAGTACCGCCGAGGCGGCAATGTCGTCATTCTCCAGCACTACCCGGAATTCGCGCATGGCCGCGTCGCGCTCGCCGCGCAACAGCAAGAAGTTCCCTGCTTCCCAAGCCACATCCGGCTTCTTCGGAGCCGCCCGCACCGCCTGCTGCAGCGCTCGCCCCTGCTCCGCCCCTTCTCCCAGTACCTGTTCCAACCGCGCAATATCAAACCACGCCGATGCGTCCTGCGGATTCAGCTCGGTTGCTTTCTGATACTCCCGCAAGGCCCGTCCCAGATCCCCATTCGTGACCTGAAGGTACCGCCCCAACTGACTGTGATACGCCGCATTCCCAGGCGCCAGTCTTATAGCCCAATTCAAGCTCGTTTCGCTGGAATGCCCAGCCAAAAAATCCGCCACACAATCAGCCAACCCAAATCCAATCAACCCGACCGCCAACCCAAACCCCAACCACAGCTTCGTTCCCATCTACGAAATCGCTCCCGTAGTAGGCGCAGTCTCCTCCTCCTCTCCCCGATAATACGACCCCCCATACTTAGCCTGATACTCGTAATAGTAGTAGTAGTCGGGGGAGGCTAGGTCGACTGCGTTGAGCAGGACGCCGCAGACGCGGGCGTTGACCTGGGTTAGTAGGTCGCGGGAGCGGCGGAGCGCGGTCTTGGTGGTTTGGCCGCTGCGAATTACCAGGACTACGGCATCGGCCCGGGTGGAGAGGACTACGGCATCGGTCACGGAGAGGGTTGGAGGGGTGTCAATGACGATGTGGTCGTACTGTTCACGGAGTTGGGAGACAATGGTGCGCATGTTGGCGGAGGCGAGGAGTTCGGCAGGGTTGGGGGGTGGGCTACCAGCGGGAAGAATCCAGAGGTTGGGGAGTTGCGGCGCGCTGGTGATGGCATCTGATATTGAGGCTGTGCCGGTGAGAACATTGCTGAGCCCCTTGAGGGGGCCGGGGAGATCGAGAGTTTTGTGAACGCTGGGGCGGCGCATATCGGCGTCAATTAGGAGGACGCGAACGCCCTTCTGAGCCAAAACGATGGCGGTATTGATGCTGGTGGTGGTTTTGCCTTCCTGGGGCAGAGCGCTAGTAATAAGGATGATCTTGGGAGGAGCGCCGAGGGAAGATAGCAGGAGCGAGGTGCGGAGGGCGCGGTAGGCTTCGGCCATTTGGGACTGGGGCTTGACCTGGGTAATGAGTTCAACGGCCTCGCGAGAAGGGGCGATGGCCAGGCGGCGGGCGCCCTTGGCAGTTTCGGAGCGGGAGCCCATAGGGATAAGACCGAGCGACGGCAGTTGGGAAATGTTCTGGGCTTGTTCTGTTGTGCGAACAGTGTTGTCGAGACTCTCGAGCAGGAACGCGAGGCCGACGCCTGAGGTCAGGGCAAGAGCGAAGGCAAAGGAAAGATTCCGGGGGATGTTGGGTTCGGAAGGCGCTGTGGGCACGCGGGCAGAATCGACGATGCGGAAGCTATTGGAGCGGAGACCGGCATTGATGCCCGCCTCCTTCATTTTCTCGAGGAGGCCTTCGTAGAGCGTGCGGCTGGTATCGAGGTCGCGCTTCAGCATGCTGTACTCGATGGCGCTTTCGTTGAGGGCGTTGGCTTGCTGTTTCTGCTCCTCGAAGTCGGCGGCGAGAAGTTTTTCGTGCTGCAGCGCGACCTCGTACTGATCGCGGATGCCGCTGATCACCTTGCTGGTTTCGTTCTGTATTTCGGTGTCGAGTTGCTTGAGCTGGTTGTTGAGTTCCGCGACTTTGGGATAGGAGGGACCAAACTGAGTGGAGGCCTCAGCCACCCTGATGCGGAGATCTGCCTGCTGGCCGCGAAGGTGGTCGAGTTGGGAACCGGAGGAGTTGCCGCCCGCACCCGAGCCGACGACCGACGCAGCCATAGCGGGATCGCCGGATTGGACCTGGCGGTAGGCCGCTTCCTTCTGCATGCGGTCGCCCTCGGCGACGGTTAATTCGCGATTGAGTTCTTCGAGCTTGCTGGTAATGATGTTTTGCTTTTCGTCGGTGCCGAGAATCTCATGCTCTTTCTGGTAGCGCACGAGCTTTTCCTGGGAGGTTTCGACCTTGATCTGCAAGTCGACGAGCTGCTTGGAGAGCCAGTCGGAGGCCTGCATGGTGGATTCAAACTTGGTTCTGTAGTTCGCTTCCTTATAGGTCATGGCCAAGGTGTTGACGATGGCGGCGGCGAGATTCTTGTCGGGGGAGGTGTAGTGAATTTCGATAATTCGAGTGTTGGGGATGACGACGATGTGAAGGCCGCTGCGGAAGGCTCCGAGCATGGACGTGACGCGGCTGGAGTCGGCGGTGAGCGGATCGGTGGTGATGACGCCATGCCCTTGCGGAGACGCGGCGGTGGCGGCCACGGACGAGCGTTTGTCGAGGTTCAATTGGCGAATGACTTCGAGCGCGAGGATGTCGCTCTGCAAGATCCGCACTTCAGTATCCATGTCGGTAGGATCGAAATAGTCGGATGGAGCGGCGGTGTCGCGGACGCTGAAGGCGGCGGAATCGATTTTGTTGATGGCGATGCGGCCGACGGCGTCGTATTGCTTGGTCATGCGCAGGCTGGCAATGCCGACCAGGGCAGGAATGATGAGCACGCAGGAGATGACCACCCACTTGCGCTTGTCGAGCACGCGCAAGTAGTCGCGCAAGGCGGACTCGTGCGCGGTGACAGAGACTGCATTAAAGCCCACGCCGGAGCGGCCCGGATCGGCCGAGAAACTGGAGGAGTGGCAGGTTGAATTTGCGCGCCGGCACTACCTGCGATTACCGGCGTTGCTCGACGCGGAGTTGGTCGATTTTATCCAGACAGGGATCGACAGGGGCGAGTTTCGGGAACGAGTCCACGAGGGCATCGCATCGAACAAGGAACTTTGTATGACTGGAAACGCCGCTTTTGGCGCGTTACTGTTTCTAATGAACGACGAAAAACTATTCCAGATCATTCAAGACATAACTCAATGCGGTCGAATTCGTTGTTTCGAGGGTAGAGTCTATCGCGTCAATCCGGGCCAGGGACATTACGATTCGTGGCACAACGATATTGGCGACTACCGTCTGGTCGGCATGAGCATCAATCTGAGTAGGGAAGCGTACAGCGGCGGAGTGCTGCAGTTACGCGACCACGAAACGAGAGAGATTGTCGGCCAGGTCGACAACGTGGGCGCGGGCGATGCGGTGATATTTCGTATATCGTCTCGCCTCCAGCATCGAATTACCGAGGTCGACGGCCAGACTTCCAAGACGGCTTTCGCGGGATGGTTCAGGGCCCAGCCGAACTTTCTTTCGATGCTCAGGGACCAGGCAGAACGAGGAAGGAATGCATCCGGCTCGATCCGAACTCGCCGATATCGCCTGAGCGGAAGGCGCATCGAAGGGTAGAAGCGGACAGCGTATATTGACAGGCTCGATTAACCTACTGTAGTTTTGGCGAATTACCGGTATTAATGCTTTTGTTTCATAGACAACACTGGACGACGTCGGCAACGAAATGAAACCCAATCCTAATGTGCTTTTCAAGCGTCTCGGCGACGAGATGGTGCTATTCAACCTGGACAGCGATCACTTCTACGAGCTGAATGGGACAGCAGCGAGGTTTTGGGAATTACTAAGTGCGGGCCACGATGACGCAGGTGTTCGCGAGCAGATGCTCGCGGAGTTTGCGGTCGATCCTGAGAGGTTCGTCAGCGAGGCCGAAACCCTCGTCGCCTCCTTAAGAAAAGAGAACCTGGTCTGCGTCGATGAATAAGAATTCGATCTCGGCAAATGAGCAAAAGGAAGTGTTCCGCCAACCGAGCTCGCGCTGGTTTGCGGCGCTGGGTAATACGGCCCCCGAACTGCGTGGATACGTTTGTCAGCCCGTGGCGGTGAACGGGAGACCAAAGTCGTTGCACCTGGTCGCCGAGGTTGAAAGCGTTCTGCCGGCTTTCGACGAGCGCGCTGGCTGTGGTGTGATCTTTGACGGGGCTTTATACAATCGACGCGATTTGCAGAATGAGCTTGGTGACCAAACGCTTGCGAGCGACAACGATGCAGCATTCATCGTGGCCGCCTACCAAAAATGGGGCGAGAGCCTCCTCAAGCGCCTCAGAGGCAGCTTTGCCCTGGTCATCTGGGATAGCCAGCGCGAGGTTCTGTTATGCGCGCGGGATCCGCTCGGAAGTTGTCCGATGTTCTACGCGGAAGCACATCATGAGTTGCTGGTTTCTACGTCCATCAATTCGTTGATCCGACATCCCAATGTCTCGGCTGCATTGAACCGCGCCGCACTGGCCGAGTACCTTTACGACCGCCTCCCCGGTTTGGACGAGACTTTTTTTGCAGCGGTCAAGCGGGTGCCGCCTGGACGGGTGCTCAAGGTAACAAAGGAAGGTCGCAGGTGCTATCGCTATTGGGATCCTGCATCCGGCGGTACAGTAAAATGGTTGACTCCCGACGAGGTGGAGCAATTCGACGAGTTACTCGATCGGGCCGTCGGCCGCTGTTTGAGTTTCGGGCCCGCTGGCATCTTCCTCAGCGGTGGTCTTGATTCAGTCTCGGTGGCTGCTGTTGCCGCCGAACATTGCCGACTTAATGAGTTAACAAAGCCCTGCGCCTTATCGCTGGCTTTCCCGACTCCGGACACGACTGAAGAAGTCATTCAGAGGAGTGTGGCCGCACAGCTTGGCCTACCTCAAGTCTTAAAGGGATTTAATGAAGCGGCCGGAGTGGTCGGACTAATAGCTTCGGGACTTGAACTCGCCAGCACGCTGTCATCGCCGCTTATGAACCCCTGGTTGCCGGCCTTCTACGACCTGGCGCGGGAAGGCAAACGACGCGGGTGCGAAGTCGTCCTCACTGGCGGTGGCGGGGACGAGTGGCTGACAATTGGCCCCTTCCTGGCCGCAGACATGTTGCGCGGGTTTGATTTCACCGGGATTTATCGATTGTGGCACAGTGAGCGGCGTTCTTATCGACGGTCCAGCGTTGCACTGCTGCTGGGTCTGCTCTGGAGATTTGGGGCAAAACCCCTCCTGCATCCACCAGCGCATAGGTTAGTCAAACAGGTAGCCCCCTGGGCATTGAAACTCCGCCATCGAGTTTCCCCATGGCCTGCATCGTGGGTTCCTCCGAAGTGGTTGGCTGCCGAAGCTTCTCTGCGAACTGAGCTCGATCAACGCATGGAAGAGCAACACAATAACACCGAGTATGACTCAGAGAGCCTGTATATTCGAGAGATGCGAAAAGCGCTCGATCATCCTATGATCTCGTTTGATCAGGAAGAAAACTTCGAGATCTATCGGCGGGCAGGTGTGCGCCTCCTGCAGCCGTACTGGGACGCGGATCTGGTAGAACTATTATTCCGAACTCCACCTTTCCTTTTGAACCATGGTGGGCGCACGAAGGGTTTGGTCCGAGCTTCGCTCGCTCGTCGATTTCCCAATCTGGGTTTTGAACAGCAGAAGAAGGTGGTCGCAACTAATTTTTATGCGTCTACCGTATACAACGAAGCAAGGAAGGTGCGGCAGAGAATCGGGAGACTCCGCGCCCTTGGTGAAATGGGGATTGTTGATGAGCAGGGCGCGGAGACCGCGCTGGATCAGTTTCTGGCACAGGGCGAGGATCCGAAGGCTACTTACCACTTTTGGAATGTCTTAAATTTGGAATCGTGGGCTCGAGCCCATGTTTCGTGAAAGGAGGATCGGTCATTGACAAACGAAGATCGGTCTTTAACGTCCAACGACGATAAAAGCTTGAAAGAAACCGACGGTGACAAGTCGAAAAAGAACTGGGAGCCCATGAGGCTGAGTTACACCGGGGATGCAAAAGACGTGGTGCAGGGCGGAGGGGGAAAGTTAAGTGGCTCCCCGACTGATCCCGGCGAGGCGCGCAAGACTCCGCCTTCGGGATGATCGTCGGAACGACCACGACATTCGCTTTTGTTCAGCTTTGTTTTGACGAGGCGCGATGCTGAGACTGAACATCGAGCGGACTGACGCAGTTGTGCCACCGCCAGCCTGGGCACTAAATTCCCGGGCTGAGGTGTGGCATGACATCCAGGGAGGAATCTCAGCGTATGCCGAGGTACTCGGCGAAGAACACTGGATCCACCTCCCTGGACTTGCGAGCTTTCGCTTTTCCAGGGGCGGAGGTGAGATTGCGGCGACCGTCACGAGCGGGGCCAGAGAGGAATTAGTCCTCGATGCCTATCGCAGAAAAGTCCTGCCGATGGCCCTCCAGGTTTGCGGCAGAGAGGTGCTGCATGCCAGCGGGGTCCGCTCGCCGGCTGGGGTCGCGGCACTGTGTGGGCCGTCCGAAACAGGTAAATCCACCATCGCCTTTGGACTGAGCCGTCGGGGCTATCCGCTCTGGGCCGACGACGCAGTTGTCTTTGAGGTCTCGGGTCATGGTGCCCAGGCTGTCTCGCTTCCTTTTAATATGCGGCTGCGGCAATCCGCAGCCACTTTGTTTGATGTTCCAGAAACCCGGGGGCCGACCGGAAGCAGTAACGACGCCCTCCCGTTCGCATTGGAAACCGCCCCGTTAGTGGCGGTTTGCGTGCTGCAGAGAGCGGACAGTTCTGCCGCTCCACGAGTGACAGTGTGTCGTCTTTCATTGGTTGAGGCTTTTGCTGCTCTCCTTGACCACTCATGCTGTTTCACCCCGCAGGACGAGGAACGCAAACGGCGGATGATTCACAACTATTTGGATCTCGCGGCTGGAATCCCCATCTTTAGTGTCTGCTTCCAGACAGGTCTGGCGAACTTGCCGGCAGTGCTGGAGGAGATCGAGCGCGTGATAGGTGAGAGTGGCCAGACGAACTAACCCGATTTCGGTCCCGCCGGAAGGACAGTTCCCGAAAAGCACTTCAGCTCACAAGAGCGGATTTGCTTCTTCAACTTGCCCTGTTAATCGAGCTATCTCAGAAACACGTGCTCCTGCATGAACCTCACCCAGACTGACAAATCGGAAACATCGCTTTGTGATTTTATCGGCAGCAAAAATCAAAACGTCGTGAGGGCAAAAACGTCAGATGCAATCGTTCATTGAGCTTGGCGCACTGGTAGAGAGTCGCTGGCGGAACCAGAACTACAACGAAGATCTGTTTCCGGCAATTGCAGCCCGAGCACTTGCCGAATCGGACGTCGGTAAACGCGTGGATCCGTGGGACATCATTCGTTGGACTCACGCGACTCCGAATCTGCCGGAGCAAATGGATCCCATAGGGAAGTTTGGGGACCCACCGATCACTCTCTATGTTGGGCCGAGATTCTATATAGACGTCTACTATTGGCTTGACGGGACCACGACCATCCACCAACACGCATTCTCCGGCGCATTTCAAGTGTTACAGGGCGGCAGTGTTCACACCAGTTATCGCTTCGAAAAAGAGCGGGAGATCAATCCTCACTTTTTGACCGGCAAAATTCTGCCGGGCGAAGTCTCTCTTCTGAAGCAGGGCGATATTAGAGAAATAAATCCCGGCCCTCGGCTCATTCATTCGCTCTTTCATCTCGAAAGACCTTCAGTCACGATAACGGTGAGAACGTACAAAGCACCGGGCGCGGCCGTGCAGTATTCTTATCTCAAACCATTCCTGGCAATCAATCCCTTTTTCAATGATGCGTCAATGACAAAAAAGATTCAGACGGTCTCGCTCCTGCTGCAGATGAAACACCCGGAAGCGGACAACTTCATCGGAGAGTTAGTTGAATCTTCCGATTTCCACACTGCATATGCGGTGCTGGAAAAAGCCTTTGAGTTCCTCTGTCATCGTGAACTGGAAGAGATCATCGGGGTGTCCCGCAGTCGCGACAGATTTGAAGGCCTGCTGAAGCGCGCCAGGCATAAGCATGGCGAGCTTGCTGATTTGCTGCCGCCAGTCTTCGAGGAAGAATGGAGACAGAACGAAATCACTCGACGCCGTGCTCAAATCAAAGGTGAAGACCATCGCTTCTTTTTGGCGCTACTCTTGAATGTACCGGAACGAACAACGGTGCTCAGGTTGGTGAAGGAAAGATTTCCGGAAAACAACGCGGCGGACCTTGTTGTCACGTGGGTCAGAGAATTAACAACAACCAAGATCTTTGGTTCGCGCGAACCCAACGTCCTGGGTCTTGAGAATTTCGATGAGGGTCATCTCTTCGTCCTGAAAGGGCTTTTGCAAGGTCTTGCGGTGGAAGAGATTCAGGCTAAAGCGGCTGCTGAAGCCACCCAAGCCGCAAGTCCCGGGTCGTCAATCAGCGAGGTAGCAAACCACATCAAGACTCTCTCGTTGTTCCGGTCAACCTTTGCCAATGAGAGTGATAGACAGTCACAGTTAACTGCCTGAACTCACGCTTTGCAGAGTTTTCCCCGCGTTAGTTCGACTCCGCGGACAAATCATTCCAAAAATCTACGTTTAATAGCTAATAGGTATTTGAATCCTGCCGGCGTCAAGAAGGTAACGCACCACAAGAACAGCGCACGAGTTGAGTAACTCTGTCCGAGGCTTCGACTAAATAAAGCGCGCGCTTCGCGCATTCGCCCTTCGTCCAAAAAGCTTCGACCGACTGAAATCAGCCCGCGCGAGAAGGCTTTGTTATATGCGCGCCCCGCTCCGGATGGATATTTCTGGGGATAGGCAAGCAGCCAGTCGAGTATCTGATAATAAGACATTGTGACCAATTCAGGATTATTAAGAGAGCTGTTTTTGCCGTGTACCCGGCGCTGAACCAGCGATTTTTTGACGTTCGCCAGCGGGCACTGCTTGATTACCCTCAGAAAACATTCAAGGTCCTCGTTTTGGGTGAGGGTTTCGTTGAACAATCCGACAGACAAGAGCAGATCGCGGCGGATCAAAACACTCGAGACATAATCGGTCATTCGACTAAAGGGAAGTTCGTCTTTAACTCGATGAAAATAGCTGACGCTGCCATCATCATGTTCTCTCGGGTTAAGAGCATCGCGGAGGTCGAGTTCAGATGAACAGCCGGTTGCGCTGTCATACTGAAACCAACTCATATGACAAGAAACGACACCGACGTCTGGGTAGAGTTGTATCGCGGCCCATTGAGATTCGATTTTCTCCGGAGCCCAAAGGTCATCCTGATCGATAAAGGCTACCCATTCGTTCAGCGCGGTCCGGATACCAACGTTGCGAGCGGCCGAAACTCCTCTGTTTGGTTGCCGAATAACTATCGCGCCGAGACTCTTGGCAATCTCAGAGGTTCGATCCGAAGAGCCATCGTCGACAACAATAATCGTAGAGGCACCGAGGCCATGCAGATCCCTCACAAGCGTCATAAGAGTCTCATCCGGCTGCCACGCAGGAATCAGTATTCCTACATCTCGAATGCGATCACATGCCGAATTGGATCCGCTCTGTTCAGTTTTCATCGTCTATGGAGACCATAACCACGCTCGAAGCTATTAACTGAGGATGCGCCAGAAATGGCGAGACAGTTACGCATCCAAAATGAGAAACTTTCTCTGCACTCTAATCGCTATTCTGTCAGACGTACACGAAGTAATCCAGGAACATCGCTTCATTACAAGCTTGAACCGCACTCGCTATAATCGAACATCCATATCCGTACATGCTTTCATAGCTAAAAACAGCTTGTCACGATTAAAGGAGTCCATGAGTTCTTCAAAAAATAAAGCCCTTCTTCTACT
>Ga0137403_10009921_pt1 | contig 10565 bp, 11 predicted proteins | sample CZOMad2_1_16fung_FD_122057 | JGI IMG/M metagenome (GOLD analysis project Ga0137403, IMG submission 122057) | Vadose zone soil fungal communities from Angelo Coast Range Reserve, California, USA - CZOMad2_1_16fungal (Hybrid Assembly) | ecosystem: Environmental > Terrestrial > Soil > Vadose zone... | reverse complement strand
GGACGCCACGGCGGCGGCGCGTTTTCCGGAAAGGATCCTAGCAAAGTCGATCGCAGCGCGGCCTACATGGCGCGCTGGGTAGCGAAAAATGTGGTCGCGGCTGGGCTGGCAAGAAAGTGTGAAGTGCAATTTGCCTACGCCATCGGGCACCCGAAACCGCTTAGCGTCCACATCGACACTTTTGGCACGCACACCATCGACGAAGAAGCGATCGAGCGCGCGGTGCTGGCGACGTTCAGTTTCAAACCGGCCGACATCATTCGACAACTCGATTTACTCCGCCCGATCTATTCCAAGACGACAAACTACGGTCACTTTGGCAAAATTGATGATCTCGAGGCGATCACGTGGGAACGCACCGATAAAGCGAACGAGCTGCGGTCCACAGCGCGATAGCGCCGTAGAAAAATGGAAACTTAACACGAAAACTTAATACCTATGCCGACAGCAATACAGACGGAACGAAAAGAGGATTACAAAGTCGCCGACGTTTCATTGGCTGATTTTGGAAGAAAAGAAATTTCCATCGCGGAGAAGGAAATGCCGGGGCTGATGGCGATCCGCGAAAAATACGCGCCTCAGAAACCGCTCTCAGGCGTGCGCATCACGGGCTCGCTGCACATGACAATCCAGACAGCCGTGTTGATCGAAACGCTGACCGATCTTGGCGCAAGCGTGCGCTGGGCGAGCTGCAATATTTTCTCAACGCAAGATCATGCCGCAGCAGCGATCGCTAAACGCGGCATTTCGGTTTTCGCCTGGAAAGGTGAATCGCTGGAAGACTACTGGCGATGCACCTATCGCGCTATTTCGCATCCTGAAGGTAAAGGTCCACAACTGGTGGTCGACGATGGCGGCGACGCCACCTTGCTCATTCACAAAGGTTACGAGCTCGAAGAAGGCAGCGATTGGGCCAAGACAAACTCGGCAAATAAAGAAGAGCAGGTCATCAAAGATCTGTTGCTCGAGATCCAGCGCGAGAATCCAGCAAGTTAATACTTACTTCACGCCGTGAAAAACCTTGATATAACACTGGTAAATAACCGATAACCATGGCCAGAAAAGCAAAACCGACACCACTTTCTATAATTCCCAGAAATTTCCCAAGTTCTTTAACAGGATAGGTATCTGGAAGTCCAACCGGAAAGAATGTTGCGCCACTTAGGTTAAAATATGTGATGAAGTCTCTTGTATTATGCGGGTTTAGACCAATTTGTGCGCCAAAATTAACAAGCGCGAATCCGAAGATCAATGCTATCGCCCAAATAACGATCAAAATAATAAGAGAAAGGCCGATAATCCAACCTGCAGCCCGAGTCATACCAACGCCTCCGATTCGCTTACACCCGCTTCCCTGACAATCGAGCGTGCGTCCCAAAGCCGCACTAAGTAGACAGGTGTCGCGAGTGCGTTGTAATTCTCCTGATCGCGGACCTGAACTGTCAATGGATTTGTGGCAGGGCTGCGCGGCGTACCGGCAGCCCTGGCCTTTGAGTTTATGAACCCGCACTTCTGATTAGCCCGACATACAAATCTAGCGAGCGTCGGGGCGCTGGGCGGCCATGGAACGCTCGCCTTTCCCCTTCTTCAAGCGCTCTTCGACCGAGCTCCAATCGATGTTAGAGAAGAAGGCTTCGATGTACTTGGGCCGCTCGGCTGGCTTATAGTCCAGCAAGTACGCATGCTCCCAGACGTCCATCACGAGCACTGGATTGAAGCCGGCAATGTTGCCGATCTGATGCTCGCTGATCCAGTGGTTCGACAGTCTATCGTTCGCCGGATTCTGATTACAGATGGCCCAGCCAACACCGCGCATCTTGCCAACTCCTACGAAATCCGTCTTCCAAACTTCGTAGCTGCCAAAGCTCTGCTCCGTCGCTTTGAGGAATGAAGAGTTGCGTTCGGGATCACCTGCTCCGCCGCGCTTCATGTTGCCGAAATAGTACTCGTGCAAGACCATGCCGTTGTACTCGAAGCCGAGACGGCGCGTTAGTTCCGAGTAAGCCGGCATTTCTTCCTGGTCGATGTTGCCGTCCTGGATGAATTCGGAAATCTTTTCCGTCAACAGATTGCTCTGCGTCACATAGCCCTCGTAGAGCTTGAAGTGCATTTCGAGGGTTTTGTCGGAGATGCCGTTCAAGCCACTTAGTTTGAACTGCTTGGCCTGATAGATCACGTTGTCGCTCATTTGTTTCTCCTTTTCTGGATGCTTCCAGTCGATCGTTGTTCTCTCAACCGAACGATGTGATGAGACGTCTCATCCATCTGCCTTTCTTATGCTACACCCTCGGAAGGATGTGTTTCCGTCCAATACTGGACTGTTTCCCAATCGGACACGTCTTGAAAGAAATACTTGAGGAATGCAGCCCGCATACCACCGGCCCGATCTTTTCGAGATGGTTCAATATTGGACAGCAATTAATTCCAGGCTGGCGGATTATTATAGGGACCTCAATTTATACTGGACGGCTCTTACCCGCCTATTGTCATCTCGTCTGAGACGACTCCCGAAACGATGAAATGTAGCGTAGACTGTCCAGTGTGCGCGGGTGGGTCTGGTTCGAGAGCTGTCGCGTAGACTGGACAGTCTACGGCTACATTTTACGAGGAGAACGTCAATGAATGAGTTTTTATCGGATGTCAAAGAGATTCGGCAGCGGGCGCGCAAGCACCTCGAGCAAGGCCCGGTCACCGACGGCTACAAGGCGGACCGCTCGAAGGTGATCGCCGTCTTGAATGAAGTGCTTGCGACCGAGCTCGTGTGCGTTCTGCGCTACAAACGTCATTACTTTATGGCCAGCGGCATTCACGCCGAGCCCGTAGCCCAGGAGTTCCTCCAGCACGCCAACGAGGAGCAGGTGCATGCGGACATGGTCGCTCAACGCATCACGCAGCTTCAAGGCGAGCCGAACTTCAATCCGGAGGGCCTCGCTACCCGGAGCCATTCGGAATATGTCGAGGGAGGCTCGCTCGCCGAGATGATCCGCGAAGACCTGGTTGCCGAGCGCATAGCCGTCGAATCGTACTCGGAGATCATCCGGTGGCTCGGCGACGACGATCCGACCACGCGCAGCATGATTGAAGAGATCCTCAAGAAAGAAGAGGAGCACGCAGATGACCTGTCAAAGATGCTCGTGACTTTCGACCCGGAGAAAGCCCCCGCACCCAAGTCAAGAATGAAAAGTCGCGGGGCCTCGTGAAGGATGAGTATCCTGGATAGGATGTGAGGGGCTACTCGACCTCGAACTTTTGCACGAGGTGTTTTGGTGCTCTATTTCGCCAGGCGAAGACGAGCGCGGTTCTGAGAGTGTTCTTCTTCGCCGCGCGAAGATGCACCTTCGTGGCCCCGCCACGTCCCCACGCGCCTTTAAAAGCCGCGAAGACTTTGGGTTCGGATTGAACGAAGGACTCCTGTTGCTCGGGAGTCAGCTTGACCATCGCCCATCCTTGTCCCGGAGGACTGAGTGTAGCGAAGATCTTTCCGCCCACGCGGAAGTCCGGGTGACCCAGATGCGCGGCTTCTGCAGTTTCCGGGAGACTGAGAGCCATTTTCCGAAACTCTTCCGAAGTCATAATTTTCCTCTCGAGACGTTCGTTGCGAGTCGGCGGTACGATTCAGATGCGCGTCGCCGATATCACTCGATGCAAGCTACTATGTAGGGATCTTTGAGGACTCGGCGCAAGCAGACGTGCGAGGGTCTTATGAATGGGGCTGTCGTGCTTGGGGCAAGCGCAGGGCACAACAATGGGTCCGCCAACTCCGAACCGCAGTTTTCAAACAGCTCGCTGTCGTGCCGAAAGGTTTCCCCCGCGCGCCCGAAGACGACGAGTTCTCCGAAGAGATTCGTCAAATGGTTGTCGGTCGCTATCGCGTGCTCTTTACGATAAAAGGGCGGGAGGTTCATGTGCTCCACGTAAGAGGAGCGCATGTGGGGTGGGCCGATCAGCTCGAAGACGATCGCTAAGATTAGCATGGTCCAACCCTTGAGGTTCTCAAACGGATCAGTCGTCAAGGCCTTATCACTATATCGCCTACTCACGATCTTTCAGCCAGCCGCCGGAAAAACCTGCCCGCCGAAGCCCGCTAACGATGTACGGGCACCCGCGCATCAGCCGCCAAAGAAATCCTGTGTGATAGTTCTCAATCATCAAGACTATCGGACCTTGATCCAGACCGTAGTAGCCCTTTGAGATCCATTCCTTTGTTGAAGCTGTCGAAAACGTCGGATTGAAACTGCACTTGAATCCGTACTTGCTGGTCATCTCCGGAAACGTCTCGTCGAAGTATTGGAGCGACGGCAACACGATCTCGGGAGCGAAGGGAAGGGAAGCGATCACCGCCCACGGAGCCAGCGTGCCATCATCCGGGCCGTTTGGAACACCGCGGGCTTCGTAGTCATAGAACCGGAGCAGTTTGCCTCCGATCTTTTTGCTTGCCGGCCCTGGACCATCGCTCCCGGTCAAACCCCAAATGTATTCTCCATAGCCTGCAAAGCCTCTTGGATTGCGGATCGCGTACTGCTGCTGAATGTATGTGGCGCGGCGGCTGTTCTCGAAATAGTCGATCGCTTTGTTGCGCATGTATTCGTCCTGAATGCCGCGAAAGTCGATCCACATGTGCGAGAGCTGATGGATGAAGAGCGGACCCGCGTAGAGGAACTCGTGGCCGTAAAGGCTCCTCCATTCATACGTTCTGGTCCAGGCCCTGTAACTCTTTTCGGGCAACGGGTGGGTTGGGGATGCGAGACCGAGGATGTAGAGAATCAGAGCCTCGTTATAGCCCTCCCAACGGTACTTGATGAACCCGCTTTCCGGTCTCCAGCCATGGGTGACCGTCGCTCCCCGATTCTGGGCCCATTGCCAGTCGGCGCGGCGATAGATGGCGTCGCCAAGTGTGCGAATCTCGCGCTCGGCCTCAGTGTCGCGATTGAAATACTCCGCGGCGGTCAGGGCTCCGGCGATCAGGAAGGTCGAATCGATTGTCGATAGTTCGCAGTTCCATGTGCGGCGGCCGGTCTTCATGTCGAGGAAGTGATAGTAGAAACCCTTGTAACCAGTGGCGTCTGGTTCCGGACCCTGCGGGCTGTTCCAGAAGAAACGCAGCGTCGTGAGGGTTCGTTTGATTGCGTCGTCCCGCGTGATGAATCCGCGCTCGACGCCAATGGGATAGCCCGCAAGTGCAAAACCAGTTGGAGCGATGCTGCACGGGGTTCCCTGGCGTGTGCTGTCCGGCACCAGGCCGTTCTCCGGATTCGTTTCCTTCAGAAAATAGTCAAAGGTAAGGCGCTGGAGCGCCTCGAGCTTCTTGTCGGGATAAGAGTGTTGTCTCGGCTTCACCGTAACCTCGCAACCAGTGATTTGTACCGGGAATTTCGCTAGCGATCAAATAGGAAAACAAATCCGCGCAAATCCGTCGAATCCGTTTCATCCGTGGTCTATGCCGCATTAGTAAAGAGATTCGTTCGGATGAAACGGATTCGACGGATTTGCGCGGATACCACATCTACCGGCGAAATGTCTGTCAGTGTCTCGTTCTCAAGCGCTTATCCGGCTTTTGCCCGGGAATGGGCCGTCACTTCGCGGGCGAGTGATGAACGAGATTACCGCCAGGGATGTTCGCCTCCGATCATCCTGCGCGGCGGCGCTTCCCCAGCTTGGTCTGGTGCCGTAGTTCGGCTTCTTCGATTGAATGAGTCTCAGTGAGTTTGGCGTCGGTCTTGGCCATGTCAACCAGCTTTTGGTAATGCTTGTGAAGCACCGCAATCTCGTCTTCGGTGAGGTCCTCGACATCGACCAGCCGATTACTGGCTCCCTCGATGGCGGCCACAATCTCGTTGAGCTTCAGATGAATGGCCAGCGCGTCTTTGTTCTGCGTTCGTTGAATCAGAAACACCATCAGAAAGGTGACAATGGTCGTGCCCGTGTTTATCACCAGTTGCCAGGTGTCCGAAAAGTGGAACAGCGGCCCCGAGATTGCCCAGACGATTAGGACAGCCAGAGCGATGATGAACGCCCCGGATGTTCCAGTGGCTTTCGTAGCTTTAAGTGAAAAGCGCTCGAGCAACAAACCTATTCCCGCCTTTTTCTTGCGCCCCATAGCTAAACCTCCTTTAAGATAATAAAGGCTCTGATCCAGTGCCCCCTGATGATGGCTGGCAGCTTTCTCGAGCAGTTCTGCTTATATCGCCGCAAAGGGAGTATCCAAGAACGTAGACAAAGCGAGGGAATGGTTGGTAGAACCATCCGTAGATGACGGGTACTCTGGTCCTAAAGCTACTGGGACGGCGGATCCTTTTGTCGAGTCGCAGTCACGCCGTGGATGATCGCGATGCCGATCAGGCAGATAACGCCTACTCCGATCCACTTCTGAGGCACGTGCATCAAGTTGGCACCGATCGCCAGGCCGATAATCAATATGATGTAGCCTACGATGTAAATCCCGAATGACATTGTTCGCCCTCCCTAACTGTGTTTTAGTAATCGGTTGCGGAGACCGGAATGGCTCAAATCATCAAGAGCCCCAAACAAATGATACTCCTCCTGTTAATGAGATTGGCCAGATACGGAGGCTGAAGGCGCATTGGGGCCTTTCGTCTTAAAATGCTGCCAGTAATCCTCGACGTACTTCTTCAATGCTCCGTGACCGAAGCGCGTATAGAAGTCGTAGTTCTTCATCTCTTCATAAGCATGATCGTAATTCCATTCGTCGTGATTGAATCTATACATCGCTCCCATCACGCCAGTTCGATGACGGCCACCTGCACAGTGAACATAAAATGGCCAGTTGCCTTCTTGTTTGGCTATGTTTAAGAACTGCTCTGTGCTTTCATCCTTAGGGTAGTCTTTATCACTCATCGGAATGTTGAAATAGTGCATATGCTCGGCCTCGGTGGCTTTCTTGGCAAAAGGCAAAGGGTCGTCTCGCAAGTCTATGATTGCCTTTACGCCTAGCTGGGAAAGTTCCTTGTACTCTTCTTCATTGGGCTGAGCACCCCGATAGAAATTGTTATCCATTTGCCCAAAATTCTTGATCGTGACGTTTGCAAAATTCTTCGAGGGACTGGTTGAGGTAGAGGAATTATTGGGGGCAAATGTGTAGATCGCGAATGCAAGAATTAGAAGAGGCGTAACGATAACCGCCACCTTAAACTTAGGAATTCTGTTGTAGAGTCTTTTGAGCGATGGGCTGAACAGTAGTCTGTGCATCTTTTCCCCCTCTCAGACGCCTTTGTTGCGCTGACAACCAGCGACAGGCGTCTAGAACAGTGCTCTAAGGCCAAGTGCGACGCCGATGACGCCCAGCAATAGGGCCGCATAGCCGCTGTGAACACTGTTTGTAACAAGCGCGAAAACGCCGGCGGCTGCGCCTAACAGAAGAAGCAAGGCTGCATATACAGAAATCGTAACAGCATGCCCGGCGCCGCTGCTCTTTTCTTTTAGATCCTGAGCGTGCCGGCGAAGCACATCCTGTTCTTCAGTGTACTGCGCCTTTAAATTAGGGTCCTCTTCGATTGTAGCTTGAACAATCTTCAACTGGTACGCAGACCAAACTTCTGAGGCATCAATCCTGTATTGAGCAGCGCGATGCTCTTGATAGATCAACAACAGAATACTTGCCGCAGTGAGTAATCCAACAATGATTGGTATGAGAGCAAGCCGGTCGAGTCCCGGAACAGCGTAGGCCCGTTTGGCAGGAGTGCTATCTAAGCTGATTTCGCTACTTAGCATTAAGAGTTGTTCCCCTTTTTTATCCGGCAACTCGCGCGCCACTGGATCGAGACACTTATGTATAGGGCGCCAGCCGGCGCGGCTTTAGTGACCACGCAACTCTATGACTCCATTACCGTACTCTGATTCCGCGTCCAGCGATGTTCAATATTAGACATCTCCAAAACAAATGACCTGCGTCTAGCGGCCCGAGGCCGTGTTCTGCGCCAAGCTGCATCACCACAACACAGAACGCTGCACTCTTTCGATGCAACTTCGCAGAGTTACTGGCTGAGAGCGCGAGCGCGCCGTCTCAAGCAAAACAACAACTTTTGTAAAGGAGAATTGAGCCACCTGCGTGCTTCACTTGATTGAAGCGCCGCCAGTCTCGGCGTATCATTGTGTCTCTCGACACTCGTTTGTCCGCTGATCAAGGGGAGTACTTTATGAGCTACCGTCTTGGCGCCTGCCTGTTCTTTCTTGTTTGCGTGATTGGTCTCGGCGTCAGACCCGCGACTGGGCAAGAAGATCCGCATGCGAATCACCAATCCGTTGGCTACGTCCCGCGCACGATACTTGAACGCCCGCTGCCGATTCGCAAGGGAACGGGAACGGTGCACGAAACTGTGACCACCTCATCCAAGGAGGCCCAGGCGTTCTACGATCAGGGGCTTGCCTACCTTCACTCTTATGTGTGGGTGGAAGCGGCGCGTTCGTTCAATCAAGCTCTGAGGCACGACGGGAAACTCGCGATGGCTCATGTCGGACTCAGTCGCGCTTATTCCGGTCTCGACGATCTGAATGCCGCGCGTGAGTCGCTTGAAAAGGCGCAATCGCTTGCTGCAGCAGCGAGCCCCCGAGAACGGCGGCGGATCGCGATTCGCGCAAACCAACTCGAGGCGCTGAGCGACCTCACTAACTCCGCAAAACACCTCGCGTACAAGAAGGCGATAGACGACGCGCTGTCGATCGACGCCAATGATGCCGAGTTATGGCTGTTGCGTGGCAACGCGGAGGCGTCGCCGCACGATCTTCTATGAGAAGGTGTTCGCAATATCGCCTGACAACTTCGCTGCGCATCACTATTTGATTCACTCCTATGAAAACATCGGACAGATGGAACCCGCGCTGAAGCATGGCGAAGTTTATGCGCGACTCGCGTACGCAATTCCGCACGCGCGTCACATGTACGGCCACGACCTTCGCCGCGTCGGCCGCATCACTGAAGCGATAGCGGAATTCCGGAAGGCCGACGATCTGGAGAACTCCTACTACAGCGCTGAAAACATTCCGTCCGATTACGACTGGCATCATCAACACAACCTGGATTTGCTCTCGACCTCATACCAATACATCGGGCAGATGAAGACCGCCGAGCAATTGATGAAGCAGGCGTTCGAGATTCGATCGGTTAACGTAGGCCTCGAGTTCGCCAAGAAAGAATGGCCGAGGTTCTTGCTTGGAAGAGGCCGCAAACAGGAAGCACTCGCGGCTGCGAACGCGTTGATCACGAGTAAGTACCCAAGGACGCGCGCGACAGGTCATCTGATTGCCGGGCAGGTCTTGCTCTCGATGAACAGAATGGCGGAAGCAAAGGGAGAGCTTACGGAAGCGGAAAAGCAAATGAGGGATGCCCCGCGCATTGTCGGAAGTGGTTCCGCCGGTGGAGCTCAACCGCCAGTCGAGCCTGAGCTTGAAGCGCTCCGCGCAGAAATCCTGCTGCGTGAAGGCAAGACCGAAGAAGGCCGCGCTTTGTTCAAAGAGGTAGAGCGCAAGCTTCGAGAATTGCTCGGACCGGACGCCTGGAGCCAGGCGCTTTTCCGACTGGAGTCGATCGCGCAAGCAGCCCGCGAGGCAGGCGATTGGGAACTGGCCGAATACACTGCGAAACAGATGCTCGAACACGATGCGGCGTACGCCGGCTCTCATTATGCGATGGCGCTTGTCGCCGAGCAGAAGGGAGAGAAGTCAGCAGCAGAACGAGAGTTCGCGAGGGCTGAAGAGCTATGGCGTGGCGCGGATCTCGAGCTCCCAGAGCTATCACACGCGCGGGCGAGGATGACCGCCCTGCGCAAGTGAGCTCGTGCGTCTCAGCTTTTCTCCACTTTTGGTTTCTCGGATCGAGAACGCAAGCAACTGCTCAGTTAGCAATCAAACGCTGGTTCATTAGAGGTCGCGCGCTGAAACCGTCCATCAATAGCAAGAGTCCGCTTGACGGAGACGTCCAGACGTCTTAACTCTGCATCCACGTCACCAACCGAGGACCCGAGCCTGCCGATTTGCACCTGTTGCCGACGCTGCAGGTCGACGGCAAAGAGCACCGCGTGAGCTACGAACCGGCGGAATCGTTTGGCGGTAACTCGAATTGGAGATCTTTGCTGGCATACAACTGACCCCTTTCCGAGAATCCGCGAGAGAACATCCCGAGAGTCCCGCCCTATGGAATAAACGCACCCGCCGCCGGGATATTATGCTCAGAAACCTTAGCAATAATTTTCGGTGGGCTAATTATGGATCAGAACGTTCTACCGGGATCGGTTGCGGCATCGGCAATATGGACGGCCGTTCGTTCCAGCAGGGCGCGGCCAGTCACGCTTTCCCGTCCCGCCTTGAACGGCGTGCGCTCGAACTCCTCCTTCATGCGCGTCAACAGGTCGGCGAAGTTGAACGTCCCATCCAGCAGGCGGACAATGTTCACCGACGGCTTCTTGATGGTGATCTCCGCAAAGACAAAGCCGCGCTTCAGGAGCGAGATGGATTCAAAATTCACATACAACTCACCCAGCGAAACGAATTCTTCCCCATTTGTTTCCGTCAATGAAAAGCCACGCAGCGTAAGGGAAAGCGCATAGGGGTTC
>Ga0137403_10009920_pt1 | contig 10565 bp, 7 predicted proteins | sample CZOMad2_1_16fung_FD_122057 | JGI IMG/M metagenome (GOLD analysis project Ga0137403, IMG submission 122057) | Vadose zone soil fungal communities from Angelo Coast Range Reserve, California, USA - CZOMad2_1_16fungal (Hybrid Assembly) | ecosystem: Environmental > Terrestrial > Soil > Vadose zone... | reverse complement strand
TCATCAGGGCGCTCCGGCAACCAAGGCGCTGTCGGTCATCACCGGTATCAAATGAAGGAGAGCAATGCGCGGAAGACGGGATTGCGCCCGTTACGAGTCGGCACAGATCGGGCCTGAATACGGGCAAATACCGGCGACTATGTCGGGGGTGCGGCCGTTTCCGGGCGAGTGTTGTTTTCAAGTCATTTACTTTGGTGCGAACATTTTCTCTTCTCCTCTCGCCGAACGGGTCTGGCGGCCGCGCGTGGAAACCATCCGGTTAACGCGCGCGGTTAAATATGGGTGGCAAACCGGCGTTTTTACCGGGTTTGGACCACCGTGACGGCTCCGGCAGGCATGCCTTGAGGCAAAAGCGGAGAGAACAACGATGTCGATGAGGATAGTCGTGGCGGTCGCCACGATCGGCGTGGGGATCCTGGTTTCCAATACGGCCGTGGCGCGGCCGGAAGTGGTCGGCGTTCACGGCGGCGAATATTCGCCCGGGACGATCGTGGTGAAAACCAACGAGCGCCACCTCTATCTCATTCTCGATGACGGCCACGCGATGCGTTACCCGGTCGGCGTCGGCAAGACCGGCAAGCAATGGGCCGGCACGACCCGGATCGACGGCAAATACATGAACCCGGCCTGGTCGCCGCCGGCCGACGTCAAGCACGACAAGCCGAACATGCCGGATGTGATCCCGGGCGGCTCGCCGCACAATCCGATGGGTGTCGCGGCGATGACCCTGTCGGGGGGCGAATACGCCATTCACGGCACCAACATGCCGCATTCGGTTGGCGGCTTCGTATCCTATGGCTGCATCCGCATGCTGAACGACGACATCAGCGATTTGTATCAGCGGGTGTCGGTCGGCACGACGGTGGTGGTGACGCGCTGATCGGTGGTTTCTCGATAGAGGCTGCAAAAATATGTGAACTCACCTCCTCGAACCGATGCCTGAATCCGGTGACGTGTATCGGCTGTTCGACAGGTGCGGTATCGATGGCGGCGTGGCCATCATTGTCCGGTCCACGCCTGTAGTTGCTGGGAAGAAAACGGGCCAGCAACCCCCAAGCCATTTCGCGTCGCTTCAAGGTCAAGCACGGTATCGAAGCTCACATTCGCAATGTTCACATCCGGTCCGAATTCGGTGACGAGGAGCTTCTTCAACACCTCGACATCGCAGCTTCTGACCCCCGGAATCCAGGGCCCGGGCAGTTCGATCATCACCTGCTCGGGACCCAGGCCGCGATAAATCGCATTAAGCATTTCCCGATCAGGCTTGCCGTCGACCACCAATTCGGCTGCCTCGACGAGAACCAGTCGCGCGCCGGCAGCGAGACAGATTTGCGCCTGCGACAGCAATTCTTCGGGCCCGCTCCTTCGATCCTTTCCGCCGACCTCGCCGAAGACCTCAAGCCCGGAATCGCAGGCCGCCCGAATGTGTTCACTCCGTTCCTGATCGGTCAGCGGCACCACATTGTCGGAAATCTCGATCGCCGCGAAGCCCAGCCGCTTGGCTTCGTCGTAGAATTGAGCGGTCGCCTTGGCGCCTTCAGTCGCAAGAACGTATTCGTGAAATTGCCCGCCGATGAACGGCATGATGTTGCTGGCCTTATAGATCTCGATCTTGCGTTGCAGAACAGACCTTGGATAAAGCCGCGCGGTGCCGGACTTGATCTTCGCGAAGTCGAGATAGTCGCCCGCCGTGGCCACGAGATCCTCGATGTAGGCACAAGGCAGCCCTTGATCAATCATCATCGTCAATCCTCGTCGGCGCGGCTTCCGCGCGCTCCGCAACGTGGGAAGCGGCAGGAAATCGAACGGCTGGGAGCCTGCATGCTGTTGGGGCGACGGCGTTTTCATGATTTTCCAACCGTGTGAAAGGGGCTGCACCACGCACCGTGGTCATCTCGAGGTAACCGCAACAAGCTGGGGATTGCCTCGCTGACGAAGATCGACTCGCAGCTAGAGCCACGCCGCGCGGTCTGCGGATTCCGGACGGATGGTCTGCGTCGTCGCAATACTCCGTCGGCTTGAAGCGGACACTCGGAGCGATCGTTCGGCAGACGCTCGGCTCCGCCGAGTCGGTAGCATGTAGCCTGTTTACAACCGTAAATCAAACCTGTAGTTGTACGGAGGTAAACATTCATCCTATATTTAGGCTTACGCCTCCAATTGCGCACATAACGGTGGAGCGGGACGCGATGGCACGATTTGATTTTCGCATCGGCACGAAGCTCGGTCTAACTGCGGGAATCGGGGTGATCCTGGTCGGTGGCATGCTTGCCAACCAGCTTTACGGCAATCAGTCGATCATGGCGATCAGCACGTTGCTCATCTCCAACTATAGCAACAGAGGCAATGCGCAGACGGCCGATACCGCGATGGCCCGCGCCGAGCTCGCCGCCATGGAGATCAGCCAAGCGCGCTCCCTGGAGCAAATCGACCAGAGTTTTCCGATTTTTCGCGAGAACCTCACCGTTGCGGCAGCGCAGCTCGAGACTGCCAGAAAACGAGCGGCCAGGCCTCCCGTCATAGAAGGCTATCGTGCCGCCGGCGCATTTGTCGGTGACTACCTGACCGCTGGAACCGAGCTGGCCGCGGCGCAAAAGCTCGTTCTTACCGCCTCTGGAAAGGATGCCGCCGCCAAGGCTGAGGATACGAAAAAGAGCCTCATGGAAGGGCGTGTGGTTCCGACGGTGAAAGAAGTCAAGACCCGCATCGACAAGCTGGTGGCCATCGCCAACGAAAACGCGGCCCTGCGTCAGGACCAGTTGCTCGAGCAATTGAACCAAGTCGCGTCCGTCGGACTCGTCGTCGGTATGCTCGTGGTGCTGGTGCTGATCGGCTCGGCGCTGTTCTCGGTCTTGACCATCGCGCGCCCGGTCCGGCGCATCGGCGAGGTGCTGCTGGAACTCGCCAACGGCAACAAGGCGGTTGAGATCCCGTTCACTGCACGCGGCGACGAGGTCGGCGACAATGCCCGCGCGGCTCGCACCTTCAAGGACAATCTGATCCGCATCGAACGGATGGAAGCCGAGCAGAAGAATCAAGAGGCGATCGCGGCCGCTCAACGCAAGGCCGAGATGATCAAGCTCGCCGACGCCTTCCAGGCCGCCGTCGGTGGTATCGTCACCTCGGTGTCGTCGGCGTCCCGTCAACTGGAGGCGGCCGCCGGCACGCTCTCAGGCACCGCCGAAGAAACCCAGCAGCTATCGGGGATGGTGGCAGCCGCGTCCGAAGAAGCCTCGACCAATGTCGGGGCCGTGGCCTCCGCCGCCGAGGAAATGAGCGCCTCTGTCGTCGAAATCAGCCGGCAGGTCCATGATTCCAGCCGCATCGCCGGCGAGGCGGTCAAGCAGGCCGAGCGCACCGATGGCCGCATCAATGAATTGCTCAAGGCGGCGGGCCGGATCGGCGACGTCGTCAAGCTGATCACCGCCATCGCCGAACAGACCAATCTGCTGGCGCTCAACGCCACCATCGAAGCGGCGCGCGCCGGCGAATCCGGCCGCGGCTTTGCGGTTGTGGCGAGCGAAGTGAAGGCCCTGGCGGCACAGACCGCCAAGGCCACCGAGGAAATCGGCGCGCAGATCGCCGGCATGCAGACGGCGACGCAGGACTCGGTCGGAGCGATCAAGGAGATCGGCGCCACCATCACCCACATCGCCGATATCGCAACGACGATTGCCGCCACGGTCGAGGAGCAGGGCGCGGCGACCGCCGAGATCGCGCGCAATGTCAGCGAGGCCGCCAAGGGCACCGCCGAGGTCGCCGAAAAGATCACCCAGGTCAATCGCGGCGCCAGCGCCACCGGTTCGGCCTCCGCGCAAGTGCTGGCGTCTGCGCGGTCGCTCTCGAAAGAGAGCAGCAGCCTCAAGACCGAGGTCGAGAATTTCCTCAACACGGTACGCGCGGCCTGATCCAGGCCCGCTCACGTCGAATCAAGACCGCGTCGTCTTTAATTCAATCTCGCAGTTCTCAACCGACTGAGGGCAGAAGCCATGCACATTGCGCATCCGGCCGAATGCGGCGAACGAGGAATTAAAACATGATCATCAGTATTGTTGGTGGCGGCGCGACCGGAATTACCATGTTGCGCCACCTTGCGGAGCTCGCTTGCTCGGGCCGCTACCGGAATCTGGTCACCGCCATCGGCCTGTTCGACAAGTCCGGCTTCGATGGCGGCGTGGCGTATCGGACCGCGAGCGATCAGCATCTGCTCAACATGAAGGCGTCGAGAATGTCGATCCTGGTCAACGACACCCAGGATTTTCTCCGTTGGACCGAGCGGCACGGGCTTCAATGCGACGGCAACGATCATCTGCCGAGGAAACTCTATCGGGGCTATCTGCACGACGTGCGCATGACGGCGATCGACCGCTGCCGCACCGCCGGAATTTCAGTCCATATGGAGCACGCCGAAGTGGTCCGCGTGCGGTTCTCGCCGGACAATGACCTTCTGCTGACGACCGACCGCGGCGTGACGCATTTGTCCTCGGAGATGATCCTCTGCACCGGACACAATGCGCCGCGGGATCACTACGGCCTGAGCGCGAGCGAGAACTACGTTCGCGATCCCTATAGCCGGTTCGCGTTTCCGGACCGCGAGGAAATCGAGGTTGGCATTATCGGAAGCGGCCTGTCCGCGGTCGATAGCGTGACGGCGCTGGTCTCCAAGCATCGCGCCGTCAAGATCACCTGCTTCTCCCGAAGCGGGTTATTTCCGACCGTTCAGCCGATCACGATCCCCGAAACCAACGACGCTTTCCGCGAGACCTTGCACCGTTACGTGCAAGGCCGCGAGCAGATCGAGGCGGACGCCTTTGCCGACAAGATCAGAGAATTGCTGCAGGCGATAGCAGGCCTCTCCTGCGATCTGTCCTGCCAAGACATCGATAGCGATGCCTTGGCCGACCTGGAACGCAATATCGTGGACGCGCAGACCTGCGAGCCGAACGTTCACTCGTACCTGGCAAGCATCGCCAATGTCGTGTGCGACGCATGGAGCCGGATGAACACGATCGAAAAGACACGGTTCATGGATGTCTACAACTCCGGATGGCTCAGAAACCGCTCGGCCATGCCGCTGGAGAACGCTTTCAAGATTCGCGACCTCATGCGTTCGGGCCGGCTGTCGACGGCCGCGCGGCTTCGCGACGTCGCCGTTATTGGAACCCGGTTCCGGGTGACGTTGGGTGACGGCGAACACCGTGACGTCGACTACGTGATCGACGCCACCGGGCCCTCCTATCTGCTCGACGCCTGTCCTTTGTATCTGGACATGCAGCGGCAGGGCATCGTCGCGCTCGATACGCTGGGCGGCATCGCCTGCGACTACAGCGACAGCCGGGTGCACAATCGGCATGGCAAGCCGCATCGAAACATCTATGCCGTCGGCAGCCCCACGAAGGGCACGCACTTCTTTGCGGGTGCGGTGGACATCAACATGCATCGCGCCGAATCCGTGATCGAATCGATCCTCGCCGAGGCCGAAAGAAGCAATTCGCGAGCCTCACGCCCCGCCGAACCGGTGGAAAAGCTCAGGCTTGAACACCGCATCAGGCTCACTCACTTGCAAGCTCATTTGGGAGACGCGCACATGAAGACGCTCACCACATCGGATGAGACCGAACGGATGGCCGATCTGATCCGCCGGCAACACCCTTCGCTCGACACAATGCTGCTTGAGCCCGACGGCAAGTATCAGACCAGAACCATCGCGCTCGACGCGCTGATGCGCGAAGCGAGCGATTGCCTTGCTGGAGGCTTCCGGCATCGGCCCGCGGAAGATTTCCCGACGCTCTACTGCGCGTGGGGCAGATGCCGGGTCGGATCGACCGCTCTGACCAACCTGTTTGGGGTGGCCGGAATGCCCTCCTACTTCCAACCGGTCAAAGTGGTCCTGCGCCATTTGCTGGTCGGCAGCGCCGGTAATCCCTGGATCATTCCATCGGCCAAGGATCAACCGCACATCTTCAGCAAGGAAATGGCAGGACCCTATGTGCTGGCCGAAAGCCTGTTTCAGCCGCTGCAGCCATTGATCGAGGCAGGCTATCCCGCGGAGAAGCTGCACTTCGTCATGCTCGATCGCGACCCGGCGAGTTCGCTGGCATCGTGGCTGGAGAAGTGGTCGGACCGCATCCCGGAAGACAGGCTGATCCACAATTACGTGACTGCCACGCTGAATGCACTGCGTGTCGAGAGCTACGCCGCGCGGCACGGCGTCCCGATAACGCACTACGTCTATGAGGCAAGCAAGGAAGCCGCCCAGTCGGTCCGGATCCTGTTCGACCGGCTTGGTCTTTCGGCCCGCTTCACCGAAGGCGCGGTGACGGACTGGAAAGAGAGGGGACAGATCGAGTCGAAGAGCTCGGGTATCACCTTTCTCAGCGAGCCGGCGGTCTACACGGTCTCCGGCATCCACGGATCGGATACCGCCTATCGGTATCGCACCCGAAAGGCCGGTTCGCTGACCGATACCCAGCAGGAGATCCTGCAGCGCTATGGCATTCACGACATCTATCGTGCCTCGGTGAAAGCCTGCGTGCGCGATCTCGGCCTGGACGCGGCGACGTCGGATCGCTTGTTCGGCGATTGCCTCGGCGCGGCCGCATGACCAGCCAGCCGGATCTTGCGGCTATCGCAGCGCCACCCCTCACCGAGTTCGACTGTGGCGAGCGGCGCCCCGCAACCAGCCATCTGCAGCGTCTCGAGGCCGAAAGCATCCATATCATGCGCGAGGTCGCGGCCGAGTTCCGAAAGCCGGTGATGCTCTATTCGATCGGCAAGGACTCCTCGGTGCTGCTGCATCTGGCGATGAAGGCTTTCCATCCCGGTAAACCGCCATTCCCTTTGCTGCACGTCGACACGACCTGGAAATTTCGCGAGATGATCGACTTTCGCGACCAGCGCGTCCGCGAACTCGGCCTCGATCTGCTGGTCCATGTCAATCCCGACGGTATCTCGCAAGGCGTCGGCCCGTTCAGCCACGGTTCGTCGGTGCATACCGACGTGATGAAGACCCAGGCACTGCGGCAGGCGTTGGACCTCCACGGCTTCGACGCAGCGATCGGCGGAGCGCGGCGCGATGAGGAAAAATCGCGCGCCAAGGAACGCATCTTCTCGCATCGAAGCGCCGCGCATCGCTGGGATCCGAAGAACCAGCGGCCGGAGCTTTGGAGTCTATACAACACCCTGCTCGGGCCCGGCGAGAGCATGCGGGTGTTTCCGCTGTCGAACTGGACCGAGCTCGATATCTGGGAATACATCCTGCTCGAACGCATCCCGATCGTGCCGCTTTACTTTGCCGCAAACCGGCCGGTGGTCGAACGGGACGGCGCCCTCATCATGGTCGACGATGACCGGATGGTGCTTCAGCCCGGCGAGCGACCCGAATGGCGCTCCGTCAGGTTTCGCACCCTGGGCTGCTATCCGCTGACCGGCGCAACACCATCGACGGCGTCGACCCTGCCGGAGATCGTCAAGGAAATGGTCGCGTCACGAACCTCGGAACGGCAGGGACGCGTCATCGACCGCGACAGCACCGCCTCGATGGAGCGCAAGAAGGCGGAGGGCTATTTCTGATGTCCGACGTTGCAGAACCCATTCTCGAAGAGCCTGCGGTTACCATTTTCGACACGGCGCGACTCGAGCACGGCGGCAGGCCGACGCTGCGCTTCGTCACCTGCGGCAGCGTCGATGACGGCAAGAGCACGCTGGTCGGCCGGCTGCTCTACGATTCGAAAATGCTGCTCGACGATCAGCTTGCCGCGCTCGCGTCGGAGAGCAAAGTCGCCGGCACCACCGACAGCGATCTCGATTTCGCTTTGCTGGTCGACGGCTTGCAGGCCGAGCGGGAGCAAGGGATCACGATCGACGTCGCGTACCGGTTCTTCGCCACGCAACGGCGCCGTTTCATCGTCGCCGACACTCCCGGCCACGTGCAGTACACGAGGAACATGGCGACCGGCGCGTCCAGCGCCGATCTCGCCGTGGTGCTGATCGACGCACGCAAGGGCGTCATCACGCAGACCCGGCACCATAGCCATATCCTCGGCCTGCTCGGCGTCCGCCACGTCGTGCTGGCGGTGAACAAGATGGACCTCGTGGGATTCGACGCCTATCGTTTCGCCGCGATCGCGGCGGAGTATCGGACGATCGCCGCGCAGCTCGGGATTTCCAACGTCCAGTGCATTCCGGTCGCGGCGCGTGACGGCGATAACATCTTCGCGGCCAGTTCGCGGATGCCCTGGTATGATGGCCCGACCATCATGGAGCACCTCGAGACGGTGGACGTGACCGGTGATATCGAGGGCCGGCCATTCCGGCTCGCGGTGCAATGGGTCAACCGGCCGAACGCCGAGTTTCGCGGCTTTTGCGGACGGATCGCCAGCGGAATGGTGCGGCGGGGCGACGCGATAAGCGTGCGGCCGTCAGACCGCCTCACCCATGTCGCCGGCATCGTCACCCCCGCGGGCGAGCAGGAATCCGCGATAGCAGGTCAATCGGTCACGCTGCTCCTCGCCGACGAAATCGACGTCAGCCGCGGCGACGTGCTGACATCCGGCCCGGCGCCTCTCGTCTCGGATCACCTCGCGGCGCATCTCGTCTGGTTCGACGATGATGCCATGGTTCCAGGCCGCCGCTATGTGATCAAATGCGGCAGCTCCGCCACCGGCGCGGTGATCTCGGCCCTGACGCACCGCGTCGCGATCGACACCATGGAACATCAGGCCGCGACCACCTTGAGCGCGAATGAGATCGGCCACGTGCATCTCAGCCTCGACCGGCCCCTGGTCTGCGAAGCCTATCGCGACAGTCGCGATCTCGGCAGTTTCATTCTGATCGACGCGCTGACCCGCCGCACGGCGGCGGCCGGAATGATCGATCACCCGCTGCGCCGCGCGACCGATATCCGCTGGCAGACGCTCGACGTCGACAAATCCGTGCGGGCCGGCCTGAAGCAGCAGCGCCCCTGCGTGCTCTGGTTGACCGGATTCAGCGGCGCGGGGAAATCGTCCATCGCCAACCTGGTGGACAAGCGCCTCAGCGATCTCGGACGCCACACCGTGTTGCTGGACGGCGACAATCTTCGCCACGGCCTCAACCGCGATCTGGGCTTCACCAGGGAGGAACGCGCCGCCGGTGAGCTTGCGAATTTTACCGGCCTCGACCAGCCTTACGAAGCACCGGAGAAACCCGAGATATCGGTCGATACCTCGGTGCTGTCGGCCGAGACGGCCTGCGAGCAGATCGTCAACTATCTGAGGGAACGCCACTACCTGTAGCCGTTCGTCGCGGGCACTTTACGCCCGCGCTCAGAAATCCGAGGCGATGCCCTTGCGCTCCCAGTCGCCATAGCGCGTCGGTTCCGGGCCCTGCGGCCCCTGGAATTCTTTCGGCGCCGGCTCGGCCTTGGCGGCTGCGGTTTTGGCGGCTGCGGCTTTCCGCCGCGCTTCCGCCTCGGCGAGCGCACGCTGCGCCGCCGGCGGCAGCGCTTTGCCCGCCGGGCCGGGGGTGACCGTCTCGGGTCGTGAAGGATCGTCGCTCATCGTCAAATTCCCGTTGCCGAATCCATCTTTCCAAATCAACAGATCGTGGGGGCCGGTCGAAAACACCAGGGACGATTCTTACATTCGGCTTATTCGGGTGGCAAAATTGCCGTTCAGACTGTTAGTCTTGCTTCCCTCCTCTTGTCTTGCCAGTTTCTTGCCAGTTCCCCTTTCCTTTCAGCTAGTTCTCATGGCGTGCACCGAACCCTCGCGGAACTGCCCCTCTTCCGAGTAACGTTCCAGCATGCCGCCTCAACGATTCGCTGCCCCCTCGGAAGTGCCCGGTCTCGCGGCGCGCAGGATCGCGGCGGATATTCTGGACGGCGTGCTGCACAAGCATCGCACGCTTGACGACCAGCTTGACGGCGCCGCCGCGCATCCCGGACTGAAGACGCTACCCGACCGTGACCGCGCCTTGATGCGGCGGCTGGTCGCGACCATCCTGCGGCGGCTCGGCACCCTCGGCCATGTGCTGTCGAAGCTGCTCGATCGTGGCGTTCCGACCGACGCCCCGCGCGCGCAAAGCGCGCTGTTGATCGGCGCCGCACAGATTCTCTGGATGGACGTGCCGGATCATGCCGCCGTCGATCTCTCGGTGCGGCTGGTACAGTCGGACCGGCGCGCCGCGAAATATGCCGGCCTCGTCAACGCCGTGCTGCGCCGCTGCGCGCGCGAAGGCCTCGGCCTGGTCGAAGACGTCAAATCGCAGGTGCTCGATATTCCGCCCTGGCTGCTGGCACGCTGGACCGCGCATTACGGCGAGGCCACCGCCAAAGAGATGGCGCTGGCGCTCGGCCATGAACCCTCGCTCGACATCACCGTGAAATCCGATGCCGCTCAGTGGGCAAGCCGCCTGCATGGCGAGATGCTGCCGACCGGGACCGTCCGCACGCTGTTGCAGGGGTCGGTCGCGATGCTGCCGGGGTTTGCCGAGGGCCATGGTGGGTCCAGGACGGCGCCGGCGCCCTGCCCGCCCACCTGTTCGGGGGCATTGCCGGCCAGACCATTGTTGATCTCTGCGCCGCG
>Ga0137403_10009919_pt1 | contig 10567 bp, 4 predicted proteins | sample CZOMad2_1_16fung_FD_122057 | JGI IMG/M metagenome (GOLD analysis project Ga0137403, IMG submission 122057) | Vadose zone soil fungal communities from Angelo Coast Range Reserve, California, USA - CZOMad2_1_16fungal (Hybrid Assembly) | ecosystem: Environmental > Terrestrial > Soil > Vadose zone... | reverse complement strand
CGGTCTACAGTTGGTCAACAACTCGCGCAGTTGATTGCGGAAGTAAGCGAGATATTCCGCCCGGCCATAGTCCGGATGATTGCGGTCCCACGGCGATAGATAGATACCGAACTTGAGTCCGTATTTTCGACACGCCGCAGAAATTTCTCTAACTACATCGCCGCGCCCATTTTGCCATGGACTTTGCTTTACCGAATGCTCGGTATATTTCGATGGCCAGAGACAGAAGCCGTCATGATGTTTGGCGGTCAGTATCAGTCCCTTCATGCCCGCTGCTTTGGCGGTTCGCACAATCTGTTCGGCGTCGAAGTCTGTCGGATTGAATAAGGCGGGATCTTCGTCGCCGTTCCCCCACTCTCTGTCCGTGAAAGTATTAATCGTGAAATGCAGAAAGCCATAAAACTCTAAATCGTGCCACTGAAGCTGTCGTTGGGAAGGCACTGGGCCAAAGGGTTCTGAAGGACCCACTTTCCGGGACGAAGAAAGTGCGAGCTGAGGATGAATCAAACCGGCGAACAACAGCCCCACTGTTAACAGCACAAATAATCGCGACTGTTGTCTCATCGTATTGCTTTTCATTAATCGTTCAGCGCGTCGACCGGGGAACAAACCGGAGTCAAACCGCCGCGCTCTAAGGTAGTGTGTTAATTTGAGGATGAGGTCAGTACCGGGAGCGGTAGCGACCGGGTAACATTCTGGCAAACTCGATTCTTGCCATCAGTTGCGACCCGGTCGCTACCGCTCCCGGTACTGACTCCATCACGTCTGCAAATTAAGACCCCCAAACGGCTCCAAACCGGGCGCTTTCAGATTGCTCTTAGAATAGTGCTGTTCAAATTCTCAACCCGCACCTTCCATGAACCATCATCCGGAAAGCCGGGCGCGTGCTTGTTCGGTCCGTCGCGCCACCCGCCTGCCATCATCGCGATCGCGTAAAGCAATCCACCGTTGCCCGGCAGATAACACGGTAAGTTGGCTCGCTGCCAGTTATGGCCATTCGGAAGGTAACGATTCTTCTCAGTGTTCATCAGCAGCGCATCGATCGCAATGTTTGTCTCTCCCAGACGCGCCGCCGTCATGGCAGTCAGAGGATAATCCCATCCCCACGTTTTGTCCCACTGCCAATCTGTTATTGCGCGCTTCAACGTGCGCCGCATGGTTTCGCGATCGACGCCGTGGCCCGGAAGCATGCCCAGCGCGCCTAGCATTGAAGGATGATCGTAGTTCCGTTCAGTGAAAGTTTGCGGACAGTTCTCATGCGCGAGATAGACGCCATCGCGAGTTGGCAGCGCCGAGAGTTGGTTGATTACGCGCTCCCATTCCGCATTTCTTTTCATTCCGAGACGTTCACGCCAGCGCTGCGCCAGGCGCAAACCAAACGACCAGTACCCCAATTCAAATGTCGGATTCCACGTTTCGCGGGCCGGATGATTCTCCTGCGCAGGGATCACCGGTGGCCCAAGCATGTATCGTTTCCTGGTTGCCTCGAAGTAAGCATAAGACGCCATGAACTCCGCTGACTCGAAAACAATATCGCGATATCGTATCAGCGTCGCGCGGTTCGGATGCGACAGATAACAAAGCTCCGCATAGAAGAGAGGATGCGGCTGTTGCCAAATCAACAGCGGCCCGACGGGTGATGGACTGTCGCGCCCATCCGGTCCAACCATCTTGGGCCAGCGGGCGCCGCGATAACCCTGGGACCTGGCGAGGTCGCGAGCGCTGGGAAGGATTGCGGCGTACCAGCCGAGGCTTTTCTCAAGTAGCGGCAAACGATTCCACAGAGCGAAATGCGCGGCATGCCACCAGTGCATCTCTAAATGGAATTTGCCATACCAGCTGTTGACTGTCAGTCCGGTTTCCTGTGGCGGCATCGAGCCCGAGCATTGAATTGCGGTGAGGTACTGCGAAAGAACCACTCGCCGTTCGAGCTCTGGGGCGCGCGAGTCGCGGCTTTCTGACAACTCAATTGCTGCGGCCTCACTCCAAAATCGCCGCCAATGTTCGGCGCTAGCTGTGAAGGTCGCGGAGGCACTCGGCAATGAATTCTTGATCGGTTGACGAGAGAATGCGGCTACGAACGTCAACCTTTGCTGCGTGCCTGAAGGATACAAAATGAACTGATGATGATCGTCTTCGTCGAACGACGCTTCACCTTCCCATTCAATCGCGACGTAGTACTCGTCGTTATCCAATTGACGATGAATTCGAACAGCATGCCTTGCCTTGGTGACCGTTGACTTGTGCTTCCTGTAACTCGGCCAATCGGACGCGCTCATGTCGGGAGACCCGTACGGAAAACCAAAACGCACGGCGAGATCGTGGGAGAGATCCTTGTTTTGGACCAGCGGCGAACTAATCTCGACCGCCAGCAGATCGTAGGTGGGATGAACAGCAGTGCGTACGAGGATTGGCTCGCCATCGAATCGGAAGCTGCTCTCTAATATTCCCGCCCAAAGATCGAGTTTCTGATTGATCTCGGAGATGTTGGAGAGTGCGCCTCCCTCGTCGCCCTTCGTCAGGTTCAGTCCGATTCGCCCAAGATTCAGTCGATGTGGATTCTCGCGCAGCCAGTTGAAGAGTCCCGTTTGACCTTCGGAACTAGTGTGGTATCCCACCGCACGCCCATGCGTATCGTATTGATTTAGACGGAGCGCTTTAGGATCAAGACCAGCCGGCAAAGGAGTCGTGTGCCAGCCCCATTGCGACATTGTGCAGAGCGGCATTGAGGTTTCGTATTCGCCTGGAAACGTCTGCAGTCCGGTGACGTCGGCAGTGAACGCAAATTCTCCGTTGCCGATCGAAAGCGGCGATGAGGGATCAAGTTTATGAAAGACAGGACTATGACGATCGACCAGGGCTTTGCGATCGATGATGGAAGCTTGTCCGGGATCGCCAACTAAGTTGATTAAAGCAGGACTTGCTTCACGTGAATAATTCAGAGGTATGCGTGATGCGTTGGTTCGGCTTGCGGCGAGTGCGCCAGTGGCGGTCAGCAGAAACTTTCGACGAGAGAGAATCACTGATTGTAGCGCTCGCTAAGAGAACGGCCACCACAAGTTATCGAGGCCCGGCAAGTTCTGGATACCGAAACGGGGAGTTTGCCGAGATCGCAAACTCCCCGTCGGGAAAAACGAAACTACGTGTTTTCGCTTAGAAGATGAACTTAACCATCACCTGCCCGCGACGCGCGTAGTTCTGTTGGTTCGAAGCAATGGTTTGCCCGAAAGTGGCAGAACCAGGATTAACTACGACCTGGGAGGCGGCCAGGCCGCCGCTGTTGAGCAGCGGATGATTGAATGCGTTGATGAACTCCATTCGCAATTGGATTTTCATGTTTTCGCGAATGTGGATGTCTTTGCGCACCCCCATATCGGCATTATTGATTGGGTCCGAACGCACATCGGCGAAGTAAAACGGCAAACTTCGCAGATGGTCTACTGGAGAGGCGCAGCTGGCATTGGCCGTTGCAAATGCGCCGCAGGTCGGATTTCCTCCGACAACTGAGATAAACGCCGACGTATTGAACCATTGGGCAACGGTTTGGTTGCTCTTGGGAATGGAGATCTTTCCACCGAGGTAGAAAGCATCACTGCCAAATCTGATGGGGAACCCTGATTGATAGACATATGTTCCCTCGATCTGCCAGCCACCGAGAATCGCGTCTACAAATCTGTTTGCATGCGACAGAAATTGCTGACCTTTCCCAAACGGCAGCTCATAAAATGCACTCATCGAGAATCGGTTCGGCACGTCCTGTGCGGCAATTGCCCGGTTCGGACTCGGGTCGGCGGCATTCAAGTACTCGGTTGCCTCGATCCATTTTGATCGGGTGTAAGCGAACTGTAGGCCATAACCCTTTGAGAACCGTCTCTGCAAAGACATTTGAAGTGAATGGTACCAGCTGCTGCCGTCATTGTTACTCGTCGTGATGGTGCCGAATTCCGGGAATGGAAGAAGCAGTTGCCGACGCGATGTAGTACCGCCCGCGCCGGTAAACAAAGCACCGCTACTGCAAGTGCTGCCGCTGACTGTGTTGCAAAACGGATTACGTACCGAGGCTCCTAAGTTGGTATTGTTCGTAGCCTGGGCCGCCGTCCGCGAACTGTCCGTATTCAGGAAACTGTTGGGCATTGCATTAAGGTTCCTGGCGATTTCGATGTTGTATCCGTGATCGCCGAGGTATTCTGCGTCAAGCACCCAGCCTCCCCAAAACTCGCGTTGAATGCCAAAAGAGAACCGCATTTGTTTTGCGACCTTCGGATTCTGATTAAAGAAACTGATGCTCTGTCCCAGGGCCGTTTGCTGGCCTAAAGAATTCCCACTCGGCTCTGTAATTCCATTCGGGAACGGATTCGTAAGCAAGAATGGCAGTGGGCCTCCAGTAGGGCCGGTCGACAATTGCTGGATCGTAGTTTGGGTGTAGCCCGGTTGAATTACGTCGCCGCGCCTTTCACCCAGGAAACCCTGATACAAACCAAAGCCGCCTCGGAACACGGTCTTGGCGTTCCACTGATAAGCAAATCCAGCTCGCGGCAGGAAGCCGTTCTTAGGCGTGTCATAAAGTCCGCGCCCGGTATCTTTGCCGGCGAACAAGAGACCACCCCGGGTGCTGATTGAGGTTACCCCATAGGTGGTCCTCAGGAGATCCGTAGCCGGTATCAGCGCATAGTTTGCCTGGGCCTGAGCTTGAAACGGCTGCGTATAGTTAAGGTCGAATCCGGTAATACTCTTGTTTTGTCGCTCGGTCAGGGATTGTTCAAATTCCCAACGCAGGCCGAGGTTCAGTGTCAGCTTCTTGTTGATCCGCAAATCATCCTGACCAAAGAACCCCCAGGTCTTCGAATATTCCGAATAGTCAGAGGCTCGGACGATCTGCATGGTGGAAGGATATCCAAGCAGGAACGCGGCAAAGGCCTGCAAGCCCTCGACGTCATTGCTGCTCGTGCTGGCAGGCCGGGTGTAGGTGTTATCGAAAATGAACTGGCCCGACTGTTGATTACTCTTGAAGCTATCGTCCTCGCGGTAGATGCGCATCTCTCCACCGAATCGGAACGAATGTATTCCCTGCGTCCGGTTTAAGACCGCGGTCGCAAAGTGGCTACCGACGGGACGAAACTCATTGGTGTGGGCGTTGCTAACCGGCGTACCGGTGCAGCCCGTGCAGGTAAAATCAAAGCGCGGAAAGCGCCGGACGCCCACCGGAATCGAGCTGTTATAAGAAGCGGGAAAACCAAGTGTAGTCAGGTCGATCCCGTATTGACCTTCAGGTGCATCAGAACCGCGGATGAAGCGATTGAAACCGTACCTGAGATTTAGAACGGTGTTGGCGTTGAAGGTATGAACCTCATCCAGAACAGCCTGTTTGGAGATGAAGAGAAATCTGTCTCCAACATAGAGCGTTCCGGTGTAGTTATTGTAGGTGCTCTTCCGGTTGTACCAGCTATAGCGTCCGAATAACTTGTCCTTTTCACCGATGTTCTGGTCAATCCGAGTGGTGAAATTTCGGTAGGGCGGGTTGAGCGTTTCAGCGAGCGTCGAATCTCTGATGTTGTTAGTGAGAAATCCGGACGGCGCCGCCTGCTTTGGCGAGCCCATGAACGCGAGTACCGCCTTGGCTACCGGGCTTATGCGGTTAGCCGGAATAATGTTGTTCGTAAACTGAGTACGACCGGTAGTGGTTCCGCCTGCGAAAGTGCCCGTCAGCGGATCAAAAATCTTAATGCTGGCTGCATAGGCTGAAAAATCGCCATTCTTCAAAGCGTCGGTTGGCGACCAAATGTTGGTGGCATCAAAACGCGGACGCGAATCGGCGATTTGTTCAAACGAGAAGAAAAAGAAAGTCTTGTTCTTTCCGTTGTAGACCCCTGGAATGGTCACGGGGCCGCCGACGGTAAAGCCCGGACGATTTGAATAGGTGAATGGCCGTCCTTGACGACTCGCATTCCCAAAAAAGTCGTTGGCTGTCATCCAGCCCGGTTCGAGCCAAAAATACCCGGTGCCGTGAAAGTCGTTCGCACCGCTCTTGGTAGCAATGCTGGTAACGCCGCCTTCGGTATTGCCGAATTGGGCATCGTAGGTTGCAGTCTGCACCTTGAATTCCTGAGTCGCATCGCTGGTCGGCACATACGAAGCGATAACCTCGTTGGCGTTTGCGGTCGCGGTACTGGGAGCTCCATCGATCAAGAGATCGCTGCGAATGCCGCGCGCGCCGCCCATGGCAAAGTTGGCAATGTGGGTTGGTTCGAAGGGCCGATCAAGTCTGTTGCTCCCGGAGTAGGCAATGCCCGGCGTTAGATTGATCAAAGTGTAGGGATCGCCATGGACTGAAGGCAATTCATCGACGCGCTTCCGATCGATAGTCTGACCGAGATTCGGGTCCGCGACGTTTAGCTGTGGCGCTTCAGAAGTAACCGTGACGGTTTCCTGCGGCGTACCCAAATCTAACTTGATTTCAAGGTCGCGGGTCGCGTTGATCGCTACCACTACCTTGTCCTCAATCGCTTTCTTGAACCCGGCAACTTCAACCAGCACTTGATACGCTCCGGGTAAAAGATAGGGTGCCGTAAAAAGACCATCGGCGTTGGTGGTTAGAGTGTCTGTGGTGTTTCTCGCCACATTGGTTACCTTAACGCTGGCTCCGGGCACTGCCGCTCCATTTGGATCAACGACTCGTCCGCTGATCTTGCCGCGGAGTTCCTGAGCCTGTAACGAGGGAATCATAAAAAGCAAACAAACAACAATAAGGACCCAGCTGGCCAACGTAAATTTTGTTTTCATAACTCAAGACTCCTAAGCGAGACAAGCAGGCCGCCGGGGCTTGCTGGTTTGTGATTTTCGCGACAGTCCAGACGGACTCCGCGCGGGAAAACGCTCTATCAGCTGCGTACAGTATTTCAAAACCATCTCATCGTCAAGAAAAATTTCACGTTCTGAGCAGATTTTTTCACAGAAAATGTGATATACGTCACACGGAGCTGAGAGTTATTTCAGAAAGTGGTTGAACTTTTTCGAAGTCGGGAGTATGGTGAGCGGACAATTAACTGAGGTTTAGCGTCCATTTGAAGCAGTGTTTGGAGTTTTATGGCTAACCAGACGAACGGTAGAGTAGCGAAAACAACAATTCAGGATGTGGCCAAGCTCGCGGGGGTCAGCGTCGCGACCGTTTCTCGCGTCGCGACTGGCAACGAACGGGTCTCAGCCGAACTCCGCGCCCGGGTAATGAAAGCCGCGTCGGAATTGAAGATTGAGCTAAACGGAAAAGGAAAAGCGAAGATCATCGCTTTCATTCTGGCGAATAGAGATCTTTTCAACACGTTCCATGCGGGGATTATGGTTGGCGCCGAGGCGTATTGCGCGAGCCACGATTGTGGCTTGTTGTTTCTGCCGTTGCGTTACGGCGGCAATGTGCCGTGGCAAAACCTGCATCTGCCTTCCATCCTCGAACGACCCGGCCCGATCGCGGCCGCAATTGTCGCGGGCAAAAATTCTCAGAATCTTTTGGATCTATTGGCGCACCGAGGGATCTCTGTGGTCGTGATGGGGAACAACGTCGTTGGTGAATGGGACCAGGATAAATATGGGACGCTCTATTTTGACGACATTGAAGGAGCGTACGATGCGACGCGTTATCTACAGTCGCTGGGCCATCGAGACATTTGGTACGTTGGGAATCGCCAGTTGACATGGTTCGAGCGCCGGTACGAAGGTTATCGCCGAGCTATGCAGGTTATGGGTTTGGCTCCGCGCATCAACGAGTTCGATTCTGGTGAGGGCGAAGATTTGGGATACCTGGCCACGAAATCGATTCTCAAAAGCGGGGAATCGATGACTGCTTTGTTCGCGGGCGACGATGCCGTCGCGCGCGGGGCCTACAAAGCAATTCATGAGAGTGGTCTGCGAATTCCCGAAGACATCAGCGTGATGGGTTTCAACGACACGGAAGCGGGCTCTCTGCATCCGCCGCTGACATCGGTGCGCGTGTTCACCGAACAGATGGGGCGCGAAATGGCCGCGCTCGCTTTTGCGCGACTTGGCCGGCCGGACGTTCCTCCTGAAGTGATCACAATTCCGACGCAACTGGTTAAGCGTGAGTCTTGCCGCGCGATTCAATCCCTTCCGAGTACCACAGTTCGTCCGAATGTGAATCGCCTGGAACCCCAGTTTACCTGAGAAGCCCACCTGAGAAGCCCCTATCGCTTTCCGTCTGTAGGGCCTGGCCAATCATCCGTGCGAAACGGAGCCGCCGTCAGACCCGTCTCATTCGTCAAGTTCGGATGCTTAGGGTTGTTGTTGAATGCATAACGCACCGCCAGCGGTTGGACAACCGACGGCGCCCATACCTCAATCGTGTTCCTGCCGGTGATTTTCGCGTTAGCCCAAAACCATTTGTGTTCGGTTCCCGCGATTGCGAACTCATCGAGCTTGTCACCATCGCGAATTCTTAAACCGGTCCCGGCTTCATCGAAGTTCAAGACGATTTTCGATCCGGAGATCATCGCCTCGCGAAACATTGGGCCTGACTTCGTCATCTTTCGCCCGTAGACATCGACCAGGGCCCAACGCGCCATGCGCTTACCAACGTCGAGTTTATTCTTAGGATGAATGTCGTGGGCCTCGCCAATATCGATCGTCACGATCAGCCCGGTGTTTGGAACATTGACTGCAGTGCGGCGTTGAGCTTCGCGAATGAAACTCCAGGGCTCGTCGGCCGGTTCGGGTTTTGCATCACGATAGTTTGGGAGCTGCACGATGCCGAAGGGCAAATTGCCTTCTCCCCAACGCTCGCGCCACGCGCGAATCATCGTTGGTAAAAGAATTCCGTATTGCTGGGCTCGGGCTTCATTCGATTCGCCCTGATACCAAATCGCTCCGCGAATAAAAAAAGGAATCAAAGGAGCGATCATTCCATCGTAGATCGATGAAGCTATGCGATATTCGCGGAGCGCATCGGGAACTGCTGGTGATGGACTGGGTCGTGCGCCCGCGGCGATCGCTTTGTCGGCTTCCACGCGCCACTTCTTTATCGCTTCGTCGTATTCGGCGCGGACATGGGGCCGTTCTTCGTCCCAAATCTTCGTGCGCTCAACCGTTGGCCTGAGGTCGTCCGACGCAAGCAAATATTCAACCGGCGTCCAGGCTTCGGCTTGCGATCCTCCATAAGAAGAATTGATCAGCCCGATGGGAACATGCAGTTCGTTCGCTAACTCTACGCCGAAGTAGTAACCCGCCGCCGAAAACTCCTTGACGCTTTGCGGTGAACAGGCTTGCCACGGCGCGAGCGGCGGCTTCGCATGCTTGAAGGCGACCTGGCGACTGACATTGAAGAGTCGAATCAGCGGATGATCCGCAGCTGCGATGGCCGCTTCGCCGTTCGCGGTTTCGCTTAGCAGGCGCTGCATATTCGACTGGCCGGCGACCAGCCAGACCTCGCCCACGAGAATATCCTTTAACTCGATCGAGTTCTTTCCGGAAATTGTCATCGTCGCGGCAGTTGAGTTGGCTTGCATCGGACTTAGTTTGACGAGCCACTTGCCATCCGCGGATGCCGTTGTTGTTTTCGACTGGCCCGCGAACTTGACCGTTACACTTTCGCCCGGATCCGCTTTGCCCCAGATTGGCACTTTCTGATTTTGCTGGAGCACCATTCCAGCACTGATTACGTCAGGGAGCGAGACGTTGGCGCGGGTCGTAAACGACGTTCCGCCGATCGCCAGGAGGAGGACGAAAAAAACGCGAATGGTTTTCATTTGCATACCGGTTTTCATGATCGGCTACGACGTCACTGCTCTTACTTTCGCCGACAGGTAACGATTTAGCGGTTTGCCTTTCAGCATCTTCAGTCCAACGACGACGAGCGACGCGTTAAGTTCCGCGCCAGCCGGGCTGGTGTGTGTATGGTCTGGTCCGAATAGCGCCTTCACGTTCTCTTCGCCCATCGATTCATACTTGTCCGCGATCAATTTAGTGACGTCGATAAACGAAACCTTCTCCGAGTTCGCAACTTCCGCTGACCACTCTCCATAGTTTCCCGGACCACGCTCGACGCGTCCATCTTTCCATATGTTTCGCACGGTCAACGACAGCACGATCGGCGTTGCGCCTTTCGCCTTCGTGTCGGCAATCATCTTGCGCATGTACCAACCGAAAGTATGAACCACCTCATGTTTTTTGGTGAGCAGATTGTCGATCTCCTGCGTCTCTTCCCCAAGGCCGGGAAGTGAGCCACGGGCGCGCGAATCGTCGTTGATTGGGCCACCGTCGTTGTGGCCAAACTGAATCAGAACGATATCGCCTTTCTTCATCTCGCTCAGGACTTTGTCCCAGAGGCCTTCGGTGATGAACGTGCGACTGCTGCGTCCACCGCGCGCACGATTTAGCACGTTTACTGTCGTCAGATCAAAATAAGCAATAAACGGATCGCCCCAACCAAGACCTCCAGTCGCATGATTGTTTGCGGTCGAGTCGCCGACCACAAAAATTGTCGCCAGCTTTCGATTGATTGGCGCTGGCGTCTCAGGAGCTTGTACATTTTGACTCTGCCGCTGAACCTGGGCAACAGAGAAAG
>Ga0137403_10009918_pt1 | contig 10568 bp, 9 predicted proteins | sample CZOMad2_1_16fung_FD_122057 | JGI IMG/M metagenome (GOLD analysis project Ga0137403, IMG submission 122057) | Vadose zone soil fungal communities from Angelo Coast Range Reserve, California, USA - CZOMad2_1_16fungal (Hybrid Assembly) | ecosystem: Environmental > Terrestrial > Soil > Vadose zone... | reverse complement strand
CTGGAATCGTTGGCGAAAACTCAACCCATTCACGGCGCAACCGTGATCGCGTTGGAGCAGCACGTCGATTACTGGAATCAACTCGGCTGGGAAGATCCTTACTCATCAGAACAGTTCAGTTCGCGACAACAGGATTATTCCGCTCGATTTGGAGCTAATGGTGTTTACACTCCACAAATGGTCGTCGATGGAAACGTGGAATTCGTCGGTAGCAATGTCGATAAAGCGCGTGAAGCAATAACAAAGGCGTCTTCCGCCGCAAAGGCTGTGGTGCAGCTTTCGCTCAAGCCAGAGACAGCCGTGGCTTCGACCGATGTTCCTGTGCAGTTATCGGCGCATTTTAAAGAGGTCCCGGCGCCCTCGGAAGGGGATCGGGTTCAGGTGATGCTCGCGATTACCGAAAATGACGTTCGTTCCAATATCACGCGTGGCGAAAACTCGGGCCTTAATTTAAGTCACATCGCCGTTGTGCGGCACCTCGAAGTTGTAACTGATCTCAACGCTTCCCCGAGCGGAGATTTTGATGTATCACCGTCGGTTGCCATTGGGAAAGGCTGGAAACGAGAGAATCTGCAGGCGGTTGTTTTTCTGCAGGAACGAGCCAGTCGAAGGATTTTGGGCGCCGCGGCAATAAGTCTGGCTCGCTAAATTCACTGGCTTATAACCGCCAAAAACTCTCGTTAGAATCACCTTCAACTGATTTCTTTGCATAGCCGATCAATAATTCCTACGCTTGGCCGGCTGAGCCGCTTTGAATTGAAAGTGAGTTCAGTCGACGGCACGTCACTACACGGAATTGGAGAAATCGACAAAGCCACTCCGAACGAAAAATCTATCATTTTCAAGGAACGAGGATTCTGGAATGTCGACCGAGGTCCCCAGGTAAGCTTTCGTAACGCTTACAAATGGATTGTGTCGGAAAATACTCTAAGTCTGGCTCGCTACGGATACGAAATGTCTAATCCAATTCACCTGGTTGATTTTGAAATCATCGACGGACAAGAGTGGCTAAACATATCGCCCTACCTTTGTGGTAGTGATACGTATCATGCCGCCTTAAGATGGTCTGATGAGACCTTGCAGCTTTTGTGGATTGTCAGTGGCCCAAAGAAAGATCAGACGGTCGAATATCTCTATTCCTGAAGACTGCCCAATAAGCATGACGAGAGGTGTGGGAAGAGGGTTCTGGCCTGCTATCCATCAGGAACGCACGAAGGCAAAAGAGGTCGAATTGTTCGCGAAGACCCCGTCAGGCTCGGCCGGCAAGGCCGCAGCCTGATTTTTGCGCGGCCAAGTGTTAATGTTGTCTAAGGAATATCTTTGAAGGAATCGCTGGATTGACCTCTTCCAAAGTGCTGGTATGTTATAAGGGCAAGTTCGCAATCCCCAAAAGTGGCCACGGAGACGTGGACGATCGGGGAATGACTTCTCCGAGAAAGCGTCGGCCTCGTGTATTGGGAATACAATGGCAGCGGGTTGGACGAAGGTATCGAACCCTGGGAGGGCTGATGGGAAAGGCGGAGGTTCAATGAAGCGCCGAGGCGCACAGGATTTAAAGATGATTGGCGTGCGCGATGTCAGGGACATCAACCAGACGGTATTCCTGCACCTTATTCGCGAACGGCAACCAATCTCCAGAGCAGAAATCGTCAAGGCAACCGGACTCAGACCCGGAACTGTTTCCGCCATCGTCAACAGGCTAATCAAGGAAAAGCTTGTGTACGAGGGCGTGGAGGGACCCTCCAGCGGTGGCCGGCCACCCAGGTTTCTCTATGTCAATGCCGAAAGCGCGTATGTCATCGCCGTCGATATTGGCGTTCGAAATTCGCTGTACGCGGTAAGTGATTTCAACGGAAGGATCCTCACGCAACGTGCCTTTGTAACCGAAGGCGAACCGGTGAAACTCCTAAAAGCTATCGCTAGGGAAATCAGGGATCAGGTTCGTACCCAGTATACGAGAGCCAAAATTGAAGCAGTGGGCGTCAGCGTTCCGGGCCTTGTCGACCGCGCCGAGGGATCGCTGATCGTTTCGCCAAATCAGGGATGGAAGAACATTCCTGTACGCGCTATCTTTGAAAAGGAACTGGAACTGCCTGTCTACGTTGAGAATGATGCAAACGCTGCGGCTTTTGCGGAATTGTGGTACGGGCCTTTAGAAGAAGTAAGCGTTCGGACTCTATTATGTGTGCTGGTAGTGGAAGGCCTGGGCACCGGGCTTTTCATAAACGGAGAGCTGCATGTCGGCACTCGCATCGGACTCGGTGGGTTCGGTCACATGGTTATCGACCCTGCGGGACATCTTTGTTCCTGTGGCCGCCGTGGGTGCTGGGAAACCTTTGCGTCCGATCGTGCGACGCTCGAAAGGTTCAACGCGTCCGTAAAACCAAGAGACAGGGTCAAAACTGTTAGTGACATCATCTCTCTTGCCAATGACAAAAACGCTGCTGCTGTCGAAGCGCTGAAGGTTACAGCGCGGTACCTCGGGGAGGGAATTGCAAACCTCGCACACGGACTTAGTCCGGAAGTTGTCGTAATTGGTGGGGTCATTACCGGAGCCTGGCCGTTGATCGGCCCAATCATCAACGAACATGTAAAGAGCAACTACATCGTGCCTCCGATGAGTTTTGTGGTTCGACCCTCCAGTGTTCAGCACCCAAGTTTATTCGGCGCGATTCCGATTGCGCTGCAGCACTGTTTTCGTGACACCAGGATAAGCAACAATGGTAGAGTCACTGCCGATCGAGCGCGTCCGTCTCCAAAACATCAGGATCGTGCCGTGGTTTGATTACGTTAGTTGGATTTTGTGCGGGGCTTTCCTTCCTGCAGAGGCAAAGCAGTTCTCGAATTACGCAATTATAACAACGAGTAGTAAGAGTCCTATTGACATTCACGTCCTGCAAATGGTATCAAGACTTTGTCAAGGCTTCGGACTAAGTCGGGGCTGACAAACCGAATGGTCAAAATTCAACAAAAAACTGACCAGACTTCCAGGCGTATAGTTACGTTAAGCTCCCAGTTTTGAATACCTTTCTATTAATTGAACCGGTATAGTCCGATTTGTTTTTCCGTCTGGGATCACTTTGTTTCGAGTTATCGAGGGTAAAAATGACATGCGAAATGTTTTCAGCGTGTGGACCTTTCGTGGTCGTCGTGTGTTGACAGCTGTGCTGCTTTGCACGCTGCTGTGCTGTTTCGCGAATTCAAAGGTGCATGCTTCGGACAAGGTTTCGGTTGAATCAGTGGATTTCAAGAGTGCAATAACCGGGCAACGCCTTCCATACACCGCCTTTCTTCCGCAAGGTTATGCGGAAGCAAACACGCGTTACCCTGTACTATTTCTGCTTCATGGTTTGTTTGGCAGCCACACCAATTGGCTTAACCTTACCAACCTGGCTGACTACGTCGCTAGCCACAAAATTATTGTAATTACGCCGGAAGGCCATGATGGTTGGTATACCGATAGTGCGACGGTTCCAGCTGATAAGTACGAATCTTACATCATGAAAGAGCTTTTGCCGGATGTGGATTCACGATTTCGAACAATCGGTGACCGGCGGGCAAGGGGCATCGCCGGACTGTCGATGGGTGGTTATGGGGCATTGAAATTTGGGTTGAAGTACCCGGATAAGTTTGTATTTGCCGCGTCGATTAGCGGGGCCTTTGACGCGGCGGCGCGATCGGACGAACACCCGGGCTTTTCCTGGAATGTTCTAAAACCTTCAGTGATGACGGTCTTTGGACCTGCGGGAAGTCGAACCAGACAGGAAAACGATCTTCATCAATTGGCTCGCAATCTTTCCCCGGCCAACGTTGCGACTCTACCGTACATCTACCTTAGCTGTGGCACTGAAGATGGATTTCTTGATACAAACCGCGATCTCGACGGAGTCTTTTTGTCGAAAAAGATCCCGCACGAGTTTCGCGAATTGCCTGGTGGCCATGACTGGGGATTTTGGGACAGACAAGTTCGCGAAGTACTGGGATTGTATTCACAGTTAACAAAAGATGAGGTCAACGCCGGGCGAAAATAATTGACCAATCGATCTTTTGCATCTCCGCCTATTAAACGAACAGCATTAAAGTCCATCGCAAAGAGATTAGCAAAAAAATAAAGCGTTCTGTTCGTTGATTGTCAGTGACAATTGTCGGTGTCTTTATGAACAATGACAGGTTGGTTCATTTTCAGCTTAGATTGTTTTCCCTGATAACAAAGTTTAGTTGACTTTCAAATAACGGCATGATATTAACCACTTAATCAACGCCGAAGTAAAAGATTTCAGCGTGTTCCTTTCCCAGAGTGGTTGTTTCAGAATAAGGCGCTAGTTACGGTCTTCAAATCATTGTCTTTCGGCAATGCCAAGACTTCCTTTGCAGCCAGGAGTAAGTTTGCGAACGACTAAGATGTCGTCCTGTGGTATTACCCAAAGATGAAACTTTCTTTAACCGATCAACTTATAGTCGTCGCATACCTGGCCTGCATCATGGGGATCGGCTTTGCCATGAAAAGGCGTGCGGCCAAGGGAATGAGCTCGTACTTCCTGGGTGGCAGGCGTCTTCCATGGTGGGCGCTGGCAATGTCCGGCTCCTCTTCCTACTTCGACATAACCGGGACAATGTGGATCGTCTCTACATTTATCGTGCTTGGACTGAAGGGCATGTGGGTCCATTGGCTGTGGGGATTTCCCATCACAGCATTCTACCTGGCCTTTATGGGGAAATGGATTCGCCGTAGTGGTGTTATGACGGGCGCGGAGTGGATGTACACGCGTTTTGGGCGGACTAAGGCGGGTGATACAGCACGGCTTTCATACACGCTCTTTGCCATTCTGACGATTACGGCACTGCTGGGATACGGTGCAATCGGCATGGGCAAGTTCGGTGCGATCTTCCTGCCATTCTCGCCATTTGTCTGTGCAGTGCTGATACTTGGGATCACGGGGCTGTATGTGGTTGCCGGCGGTTTCCACGGCATCGTCCGAGTTGAGATAGTTCAAACCATAGTACTGAGTGCGGGAGCAATTGCATTTGCAGTAATTGGCTACAGGCACTTTAACGGTGCTTTGTTTGCCTCAAGGGTTTCCGGTAGTTGGTTCAATATTTTGCCGCAAGTACGTCCTCCTGAATTGCAGGGGGTGGTGACCGGTGGTACCGACTATTCATTCTTCGGAGCCCTGGTTGCCGTCTGGGTTGCGAAGGGGCTGTTGCTCTGCTTTTCAGGACCGGAACAGCTTTACGATTTTCAAAGATTTCTGGCTGCGAAGGACAGTCGTGATGCTTCAAAACTTGGCGCTCTTTGGGGAGCGATTCATACCGTTCGCTGGCCTTTTGCGATGTCCATCGCAGTGATGGCGATAATCGGTCTTGGCAATCCGCAATTGGACGCGGCGCTGAATAAGGATCCGGAAACCGCACTGCCGGTAATCATCGGTGCGATGCTACCTGTTGGGCTGGTGGGCTTTATGCTGGCGGCATTGCTTTCGGGGTTTCTTGCAACGTTCAGCTCAACCGTCAATGGCGGGGCCGCCTATCTTGTAAAAGACGTATATCAGCGCTACATCAATCCTGATGCGAGTCCGAAAACATTAATCCGCGCAAGCTATGTCGCATCGTCGCTGTTGATTATTACCGGAATAATCATCTCCTACTTTGGCACGTCGATAAACGCTGCCTTCCTTTGGATATTTGGAACGCTCGCTGCCGGCATTCTGCCGCCCAATGTCCTTCGCTGGTATTGGTGGCGATTGAATGGTTGGGGATATGCGGCGGGCGTGTTCGGTGGCATGGCGCTGTCTCTCGGCCAGGTGGTCGGAGATGCCTCGTTCTTTAGTGCGCCATTGCCACTGTATATCGGGTTTCCGGTGATCGCTCTGTGTTCTACGATCATAACGATGGTGGTCACACTGGTGACCACGCCAACCGAAATTGCAACACTCGAACACTTTTATCAAAACGTTCAGCCGGCTGGCGCCTGGGGACCCGTACGTTCAAGCATCCTTGCAAAGAATCCGAGCTTCAGGCTGGAAACACCATTTTCACGTGAAGCTTTGAATACGCTGCTGGCATTGATTGCGATCTGCGCACTATACGTCGGCACCCTTTATTTGATCCTGCATCGCCATTCAGTGGCCGCGGGCTGTTTTGTGACCACTGTGGTGATGTGCGTCGCTCTGTACTTTACCTGGTACAAGAATCTACCGCCGCCGCAGCGATTGGAAGAGTCGGAAGAATAGAGAAAGGTGATTTGTTCGTCCAGGTAGATTGTCTGGCATCCGAGTTGACGGCATCACGAAAGGTGATTGCGCGCAACTCCTGTCACTCGTCACCTGTCACTTGTCACCAATTAAAACGCTATGAGATTTGATGGAAAAAATGCGGTAGTAACAGGCGGGGCATCCGGTATCGGTCGGGCGTCAGCCGAAATTCTTGCGGCACGCGGCGCACACGTTTCTGTGCTCGATGTCGCTAAGAGCGACGGCGAACAGGTCTGCGCCGGGATTAGGTCTGCTGGCGGCAATGCTGATTTCTATCCGACCGATGTATCGATCGCCGTCGAGGTCGAGGCTTCTGTAAACAGGGCGCGATCCGCTGGCGGGTCCATCGATATTCTGGTTGTTAGTGCAGGTATACAACGATATGGAACTGCTCTGACTACGCCTGACGAACAGTGGGAAGAAGTGATGAAGGTGAACCTGAACGGCGCATGGTACGCGGCGCGGGCTTGCCTTTCAGATATGATTGGTCGTGGAGGAGCTATCGTCAACGTAGCTTCGGTGCAGTCGCTGGCAAGTCAATATAACGTCCTTGCCTACACTGCCAGCAAACACGCGCTGATCGGAATCACCAGGTCAATGGCAGTGGACTTTGCTTCGGATAAGGTCCGAGTAAATGCGGTATGCCCGGGAACCGTTGACACTCCGATGTTGCGGTGGGCGGCGTCACTGGACCCAGATCCGAAATCGGTGCTGGATGCGTGCGCGCAAATGCACCCGCTCGGTCGTATCGCGCGCCCGGAGGAGATTGGAGAGGTAGTTGCGTTTCTCGCTCACGAGAATGCTTCTTTTGTTACCGGGGCGGTGTGGACTGTTGACGGCGGGCTTCTGACCTTAATCGGCGGTACACCGCGAACCGAAACGCAATAAGAAGAAGGAAAATAGCTGTGGTAGAGAATAAGGCAAAATTAGAATCAGAACATCTGGACGGTCTCAGCGATCATCCGCATGCGGTCTACGATCCGCCTCCTGGCCTGGATAAAGCCCTTTCTGCATTAGCCCTGGTTGCGGTTGATGATGGTGCGCCAAAGCGAATCGGTTACCTCGTCAACTACAGTTTCCATATCTGGTATCAGATGTTGATTGACATCATTGCTCGCCGTGCGGCTCAGTATGGAGCGACGGTCGTTGTGCGTGATGCGGAACTGAGCGTCGAGCGTCAGATCGAACAGGCGCGGGAGCTTCTTGAGAGCGTCGATGCACTCATTCTGACTCCGGCAGCAACCGAAGGTCTCGAACCGATCGTAAAGATGGGAGCCGACAAAGGCATCCCGGTTGTCGTCGAGGCGAACCCGGTCGACGGAATGGAGACGCTGGTCGCGATCTGTGATTACGACGCAGGATACGCACTTGGGCAATGGGTTGGGCAGAACGTCCGAAGCCCTGCTGGAAAGCCCTTAAAGGTGCTGGATATGGGCTTGCCGACGCTTCGCCCGTGTCTCTTAAGAAGCGATGGTTTTATTAAGGGACTCCAGTCGATCCAACCGGAGGCAGCCTTTATCGAGAGATTGAACGGCGAAGGTAGCCGCATTATCGCAAAGCGGCGGGCGGCAAAGGTTTTTGAAATCCATACCGATATCGATGTGATCTTTGCGATGGATGACGAGACAGGGCAGGGTGCGCTTGAGGCTTTTCGCGAAGCGGGGTTGAATTCCGATAATGTAAGTCTCGCAACCTTTGGGCTAGCCGGTAATGGCGAGAAGGATCTGCTGATGTCGCACGGGCCACTAAAGGCCGGCGCTGCGATGTTTCCTGAGTATGTAGCAGTTCGATGCGTTGATTCGGTAATGCGAATCTATGGAGGCGAGCCTGTTTCACGCAGAGACGTAATTCCGGCCCTCCCGGTTACCGCCGATACCCTGTCCAAATATTATCCGAAGGTTGACGGCGTCTGGACTCCGGATCTGGAATCGATTGCGGCACTGACGGTAATAAGTACCTGCACACAAGAATAACTGGCGGCCATTCACTTGCCGCAACTCTAATCGAGGCCGCGGGAGTTGAATGGTCGAATTCACAACGGCGCTAGCTTCAAAGCGCCAGAGATAGTTAAAGGCTACGGAGGCTTATCATGCAGCATGCGATAATGCGATTTATAAAAGGGGCGTCATTTATCGTTCTGGCATTGGCGTTCATGGCGGTCACCGTGCTGGTCGTCGAGGTCACCAGATTCACCCGGGCGTTCCCGGCGTTGTCCGTCCGAATCGCCACATTGCCGACCGGGGTCGGGCTGCTGAGCGATCCCGTGAAGAGCAAACCGGCGGTCGAGCTGAAGCGGACATCCTGATCGGGCAGGGGCCCACCCAGCTCGCTGCTGACGGTCGCGGTGATGACAGAGGTCCCGCAGCTCGCGACCTGAAGCACGCTGGTGCATTCCGGGCTGTTGCCCAGCGGGATCGTCCCCGGAGTGCCGGTGACGATGATCGTCGCTCCTTTCGGAGGAATCCGATCCCCTGACTGGCACCGCGTGACGGCCAGGGTGACGAGACAGACCATCAGGCCCAGAATCGTAGCGGTCCATCGCCTGCGCATTGCTTGGCTCCTATGCTTGAAATATACCCCCGGCCGAGGGGCGCAACCACCATTCATTGCCGGACGGCCGTGTCATTCCGCTGACTGCCGCGTTTCGCTCACCAATCTCCGTAACGGCTCCCGTCGAGGGCGGTCCCGGTCGCGCCGCTGTGGACGTCGATGATCCCGCCTCCGGAATCCTTGTCCTCGTCCGAGGCCTCGGCCTGCACCGTTTCCCAGCTCGAATCCGACCCGGTGAACGGGTCGGTCGGGATCTTCCGCATGTAGCCGTCGTCGACCAGCGCCTGCAGGCTCTCCGGGTACTTCCCCTTGTCGGCGAAGTACTGGTCGATCACATCCCGCAGCACGAAGAGATCCTCCTTGAGGACCGACTCCTTCGCGTGAATCGGCGTCTTCTGGTACTGCCCGACGGCGATGGTCGAGATGATGCCGATGATCGTGATGACGATCAGAAGCTCGATCAGCGTGAAGCCGCCGTCGCCCCGGGCCGAAGGTTCTTGACCGCGTCGTCGTCCGCTCATCACCAGTCCTTGTAGGTCGTGCCGTCGAGGGCCTTCCCGCCGGCGGTGGTGTAGATGTCATAGACGTTCTGCCGGCCCCACGATTCGGAGTCGGGCTCGTCCTGGTACGACCGGATCCCCCACTCGAAGCTGTTGGTCATCGGGTCGACCGGGATCTTCCTGAGGAACTTCACCTTCTGCCCCAGGGCGCCGGTCTTCTCGACCCCTTTGACCAGAACGTCGAGATCCTCCGGGTAGCATTCGGAATCGACCCCGGTCTTCTGGATCACCCCGGCGTCGCACAGCTTCTTGTACTCGTCGACCCCTCTTCGAATCACCCGCAACGCCCGCCGCAGCTCGAGCTCCTTCTGCCGCTTGACCGCGAACTTCACGGTCGGCACCGCCACCGCGGCGATCACCATCAGGATCGTCACAACGACCAGAAGCTCGATCAGCGTCATGCCGCACCCGCCGCGGTCCCGCCGCATCGCCCTCACCTATTGGATCGCGATCTGCGCTCCCTCGCTCCTCGACGGCAGGATCCTCGCCTGCGAATCGAGGACGGAGAGATTGTTGAAGCTCAGCGCGGTCGTCGTCCCGGGCCGTTTCGGGCGGAAGGTCAGCTGGACCAGCGTCCCCTGCCCGTCGACCCCGGACTTGTTCCCCTGGCGCGACAGACCGACGACCACCTCCCGCCCGTCGCCGCCGAGCGTCGCCAGGATGAAGACTCCCGAGCCGTCGCGCCCCAGGAACGGCGACGTGTTGGCGAAATTGACGAACTCGAGGACGTTCGGATCGAATCCGAGATGGAACGGCACGCTGCCGACGCCTTTGGCGCCGCTGATCTCGACGCTGACGGTGACATCCTGCCCGAGCGTAACGCTCTGGAAGGAGGGATTGATCGTCACCACTGGCGGCGGCGCGGCCGAATCGCCGCTGGAGGACTTCTCGTTGGACGAGGTCGCTCCGCCCCCCGATCCGACGTTCGGCGCCGGCGTGGGGGTCGGCTTCGGCGCGGGAGCGGGGGTCGGCGCCGGCTCGGAGGTATCGAGCCCGGGCAGCACGCCGCCCGGCGCAGCCTCCTCGACGGTCGGCGCGGTCGCTTCGGGGACCGCCTCCTCCTCGCCGTCGAACGGCGACGGCCCGAAGGCGCTCGTCTTGCTCGCGCCCTTGAGACCGATGTCCTGCTCGGTCCCGACCCAGAGCGGCAGCAGATCGTCCTCGGTGATATCGGGCACCCTCAGGATATGCGGTGTGAGGGTCAGGA
>Ga0137403_10009917_pt1 | contig 10568 bp, 3 predicted proteins | sample CZOMad2_1_16fung_FD_122057 | JGI IMG/M metagenome (GOLD analysis project Ga0137403, IMG submission 122057) | Vadose zone soil fungal communities from Angelo Coast Range Reserve, California, USA - CZOMad2_1_16fungal (Hybrid Assembly) | ecosystem: Environmental > Terrestrial > Soil > Vadose zone... | reverse complement strand
TGTTTTCCATGTAGAGCAGGGCGACCAGCGCGCCCTGCTTCACCAGTGGCAAGCAAAGTACCGACCTAGGACGTCGCTCACGGACGTACTCGTCGTTGGAAAACGGATTCCGCGCCGAGGCGTCGTCGAGAATCACGTTCTCTTGGGTCCGCGCCGCATAACGAACAATCGACTCGGGAAGTTCACGCGCCGAGACAGGCGTCTCGCGCAGCCGAACCGTGACGGAACTGCCGTGGGTCTTCGCTTCCGCCTGAATCAATAGTTCGCTCCCGTGGGGCAGAATCAGTAGCCCGTGTTCCGCGCCGGCCTGCTCGATCGCTGTGCGCAAGAGTGTTTCGACGAGCTTTTCCAACACGATCTCGCCCGACACTGCTTGCGAGACCTTCAACACCGGCGCGAGTTCCAGCCGCTCGAGCGGCTCGCCGATCGTGGCGCGCGCGTCGGGGGCCGGTGCTTCTTCTCTCAGGCGCGGGTATTGCTCGTTTAGCTGTTGCACCTTGCCGTCGGCGCCCCATCGCACGTAACACTGACGGGCACGCCGCAGATAAAGATGCGCGAAGTCGTCGAAGTGGCGCGCGGCGTAGAATCGCGCGGCCAACTCATACGCCAATCCTTCGTTCTGGACGAAGCCGTGTTCACGTGCCGACCGGATCGCCTGCTCGTACAGCCGTTCGGCATCGAGGACGCGACTGTCGAGGCGTGCGATCTCGGCGCCGACCAGAGCCGCGCGGCTTTCGAAATTCTCCGGGCAATGCGTCGCCCAGATGTCGAGCTGTCGATGATGGGCAGATAACGCGGCTCGATGCTGCGGCTGGTCTTCGGAGGGCAAGGAATTACAGAGTCCGGCGTGGGCGAGCCCGCCGTAGAATTCATACTCCGCCGTCTCGAAAAAGGATGGCGACGTCCAGAGGAGCGGTTGGGCCATCGACGCTGCGTCGATGGCCGAGCGATAATCCCCAGCCAGCACGCGGGCCTGCAGCTTCCGAATCCAGTACCAGCACTCGACCAAAGCGAGATTCCGCTGATTGGCCACTTGGCCCTCGAAGCGGTGTTCATCGAACTGTTCGCTGTCGAACGATCCGAATTTCGGGGTCAGACCACGAAGCGTCCGAATCAATTGGAGCTGCACCGTGATGATCTGGATGACGAGGCCGAACCGCGCTTTTTGCGCAAACTCAAGGCCCCGTTCGGCCTCACATTGCGTGCCCGCCAGCGTATCTCCCGCGGCGAGAAGGTTCGTGTTCAGATTGTTGCAGCTGTACGCGGCAAACGTGAGGTCGCCGGCCTTGTTCGCGATATCGAACGCGCGGCGCACCAGCTCACGGCCGGTGCGAACGTGCCTCGTCCATGGCATGACGAAATTGCCGAACGCCATGTAGGTTCGGGCCTGATAGCGATGCAGCCCGCGCTTTTCCGTAAGCTCATACCCGAGCTGGCCGAACTGGAACCCACCCGCGTAGTTGTCGAAGTGCGGTCCGGCGATCATGCCGAGGAACACATACGCGAAGCACGATGCGTCGCTGTTGCCGTGCTCGAGACTGAGATTGACCATCCGGCAGATCACCAGCGAAAGCAGATTGCGGTCGGTGAACAGGGCCGGCGGCACGACGTCGTTCAGGACATCCAACGTTCCAAGCATTGCCGGGTCGCTCATCAACGGCACGTCGATCAGGTCCTCGATCCGACTTGCGCCGAGACGAGACCAGATGCGCTGGTATTCGTCCAATGCCTGTTCGTGTGTCGGATGCGGCGGCCATTCGACTCCCAGATGCGCCAGATATTCGAGGCACACTTCGACGGCCCGCTCGCTCTGATCGAGCGTCGTATAGACATTCACGCGCAGGCCCGCCACGCGAGCTCGTTCGACCGTGTTTGCCGCGCGTGCTGAAAGCAGCTTCAACCGCTCCTCGGAGACCGCAAGCGCGCCGGTAAGGAATTCGCATTCTGCGCGGTGCAGCTCCAGTTCGAAGGACATCGCGTGCTGGCGCTCCCAGGAGGCTGCCGGCAGCAGCGCCGCACCGGCCACCAGATACTTCAGCGCCGACGCGTAGGCCGCAGATGCCTTCGCGCGCTTTCCGGCCAACAGATTGAGCTCGGCCACCTGCTCGCGCTCGTCTCGCGAGGTGATCAACGACGCGCCGCGGTTGAACTGATTGACGATGTCGAAGATCGCCTCCTCCCGCTGCTCGGGAGGGATGTGGGCCGCGAGCCGTCTGCCGATTCGAAGGTGCGCCTCGTCGCGTTGCTCCTCCGGGATCAACGAGTAGGCGGCTTCCTGAACGCGATCGTGGACGAACTGGTAGGAGCCTTCCAGGTGCTCGACCAGCTCCAGACGAACGGCCTCCCAGAGATCCGCACCGACCTCCTCGGCCGATTTCGCGAGGATCAGGGAAAGCGTGCGGACAGGGGCGATGTTCCCGAGGCAGGCGAGTTGCTGCAGCGCCTTCTGCGTGTCGAGCGGAAGGCGGTTCAACCTGCCCACCATCAGATCCACGATGTTGTCCCTGTACCTCTTCGCATGGATGCGATTGAGGTCCCAGGACCATCGTCCCTTCTCATGATCGAACGCGAGCCAACCTTCTTCGGCGAGGGTGTGAAGAAACTGAACCAGGAAGAACGGATTGCCGGCCGTCTTCTCATGCACCAGTTGCGCGAGCGGGGCGGCGCGCTCCGGCTCGCAGCGAAGCGCATCCGCAATGAGCTGTCGTACGTCTTCACCGGCGAGAGGCGCAAGCGTGATCTCCTGCACGTTCGCTCCCGCGTTCCGGATCGCTTCGAGCTTGCGCATCAGCGGATGGGCCGCAGTGACTTCGTTGTCTCGGTAAGCGCCGATCAACATCAAGTGCTGCACGCCCGGTGGATTCAGCAGATCCTCAAGCAGATCGAGCGTCGCCTCGTCGAGCCATTGCAAGTCGTCGAGGAAGAGTGCCAGGGGATGGTCCGGTCGCGCGAACACGCCGATGAACCGCCGGAACACCACCTGAAAACGCCTTCGCGCATCTTGTGGAGGGAGATCAGGAACCGGCGGCTGGTCTCCGATGATCAGCTTCAGTTCCGGGACGAGGTCGATCATGAGCCGTCCGTTCGGGCCGAGCGCCTCGAGAAGCGCGGCGCGCCAGGTCGCCAGGTCGGCCTCGCTCTTCGCCAGAAGGCGCCGGGTGAGGCTCTGGAAAGCCTGAGCGAGCGTCGAATAGGGAATGTCGCGCTTGTACTGATCGAACTTGCCCGATGCAAACAGGCCTCGCGGTGGAACGAGCACCTTGTGCAGCTCGTTTACGACGGAGGATTTTCCAATGCCCGAATATCCTGCAACGAGCACCAACTCCGGAGTGCCGCCCTTGATGACGCGGTCGAAGGAGGCGAGCAACTTCTCGATCTCGCGGTCTCGCCCGTAGAGTTTCTCGGGAATCAAAAGCCGGTCTGGCCTGTCCTGCTGGCCCAGCGGGAACGCGTCGATCCGGCGATCGGCCTCCCATTGAGCCAGGCAGCGGCGAAGATCTCTCTCCAGGCCGGCGGCGGTCTGGTAGCGCTCCTCAGCAGTTTTGGCGAGCAACTTCATGACGATTGCAGACACCGGGCCCGGAATGCCCTTCAACCGCTCGCCAGGCGGCACCGGCTGTCTTGCAATGTGGCAGTGCACCCATTCCATCGGATCAGTAGCCGTGAAGGGGAGACTTCCGGTCAGCATTTCGTACAGCGTCACACCCAGGGCATAGAGGTCGCTTCGCGAATCGATCGAGCGATTCATTCTCCCGGTTTGTTCCGGGGCCATGTAAGCGAGTGACCCGGCTACGAATTCGGGAGGCTGGGGCGATTGGCGCTCGCGCGGGACACGCGAGGCGATCCCGAGGCCCATCAGCCGGGCCTGGTCGCGGGCCGTGTTCACCAGGATGTTGGCCGGCTTGACGTCCTTGTGGACCACACGGCGGCTGTGAACGTGGCCAAGTGCAGCGACGATATGGATAGCCAAGCGGAGAAACCTGGCAGTGTCCATCGGACCGTCCAGCAGGAGATCGAGCGGCGTGCCGCCCGGATCCTCCAGCACGAGCATGGGGTGGCCGCGGGCCTGGATTAGCGCGAGCGCCCGGACCACATACGCCGGATCCAGCTCGGACCGCAAGGAGTACTCTTCCTGCATTCTCCGCAGGCTAGCTGGCGAGGGATGGTCGGCGATCGGAGTCCGCACCAGAATGGTCGGTGCAGTCGCATCCCCAGGGCCGCTGAGACAGCCGCGAAAGAGTACGAACTGAGTATCTCTTTGCAGTTGCTGCAGCCTGTAATGCGCTAAATCGGGCACGCCCTCCCGCGGCGGAGGTCGAGCGCTTTCAGCAGAGCCCAGGTTTATTGAGGTGGTGCTCATGCTTGGTCTGTTGCTCTGCCCAAGATCGAGCAACCTCTGCGGGGTCCGAATCCTCCGTCAGCAGCTTAAAATTCAACGCGTCAACGCGCGCCATCAGATCTTATTAAGAGAATGAATAGCACGGAAACCAACGTTCCAGCTAGTGAACCAGGAGTCGGGAGTTCGATTTCTCCGGTCGCACCCAAAATTCATCTTCCCAATATTTCCTTAGGGATCAACGATCTGCGTCGTGTTAAGCGGGAAAACGCCGCAGGCCACGGGAGGAATACCGCGGGACTCTTGCAGGACGACAACGAACGGCCTGCACCCGCAGCTCTCCAGCTCTCCCACGGGCGGTAATTCAGAACTTGACGCCGAGCACCACTCCCCACATCCGCGGCTCACCCAATATGACGCCATCCGTGCCGACCACTGCGCCGAGCCCGATGCCACCGATTTCGTAGTGCTTGTCAAACATGTTTCTTACGTATGCACTGACATCCACTTTGGATCGAGCAATGTCGTTCCAGTCGATCCGGGCATTTGCCAACGAATAACCCCCGATGTGAGTGTTGGGGTCCAGCGCAACGGGTTGGCTTTGGGCGAGGTTCGTGTAGTAGAAGGCGGTTTGAAAGAAAGCGTCCCCCCGGAAGACAAGCTCGCCCATCTCGTTGGCCAAGTTGTGGTGCACCCGAAGGAAGAAAGAACCTGACTGCCTCGGGGTGTCGCCGTAAGGCCCCAGGATGATCGGCTGGTAGACGATATTTCCGGTCAGAATGTCGACGCGTGTGAAGTTCGCAGTGCCATCCGTGTATCTCGCATCGGTGTAGGCATAGTTGGCGCCGAGCTGCAGCCAGTTGGTTGGATCGATGAGCCCTTCGAACTCGAAACCATCGATCTGTGCCTTCTTGGCATTCGTGGTTTGGGAAGAGATACCGGCATACACCACGCGCTGCGCATCCGATATCCTCGACTCATACACAGCGGCGTTGATGCGCGTCGGCAGCCCCCCAATCCGGCCAGCGAATTTAACTCCGAACTCCAGATCCCTGACGATCTCGGGCTTGAACGAGTCGATCGCAATGCCGGCGGGGGTGGTATAACTGGAACCAGGGACCTTCGGGATAGTGCTGGTTCCGTTGAACCCGCCCACCCGGAAACTACCCCGCTGCGTGATGTAGAGCAGTGTCTGCGGGTTTACCTGCCAGTCGAGTCCGAGGTTCCAGCTCGGCTTGTGGTCGCTGAGTGATGGCTCCGGTACGCCTGCCAGGAAGTGCGCATCCTGTGGTTCACTGCCATGGACATAATGGAAGCGCACATCCTCCCAGGTCTCGCGATATCCGGCCGTGGCGCGCCATCCGGGGACGAACTCGTAGCCCGCCTGTGCGAACAGCGCTCGCGACAATTCATCGTTTTCGAAGTGGTAGCGAAAGCCGCCCGGAATCTGACAGCCACCGGGGACCGCGGCAAACGCAATCGAACCACAACCGACGTTCAGTGGGATGTTCTCGCCCTCGAAGTCACGCAGGAAATAGGCTCCCAAAAGGTAATTGAGTCGCGTACCAAGAGCCTTCCCGGCTAAATGCAGTTCGTCCGAATACTGCTTAGTGGAGAACGTATGGCCTTCTGAGTTCGGACCGGGGTAGGGCGAAATGGGCAGCAATGCGAATGGGCTTCCAACGCCGTCGTTCTTGTCTCGCGACAACACGTTGTTGTAGCCAGCAATATTGACGAGCGACAGGCCGTCGTTGATGGTCCAGCTCGTCCGGTTGACCAGTAATCGCAAGGTCGCGTCGTGCTTGGTGGTCTGATCGTCGAAGATGTCGTAGAACGGCTGAGTCGCCTGGTAGTTGATGAAATTGAGCATCCCGTTGTATTGCGCAAGCAACGTCGGGTTGTATCCGCCTGTCGGAAGGTTGGGGGGATAGAGTAGTGCTCCGGCGCATTGCGGGGCCGTCCCCGCGCATGTCCCCGGGGGGGCCGGGGGTGCCGCCGCGGGGTTAGCGTGCGTAATCTTATATGCCCCCGAGTAGCCTCCCTGGCCACCGTATTGGCCTGTGGTCGTGTTCTCAAACTGGTCACTGCCCAGCCGCAACGTTGCGCGGATATTCTTGTTGTCGAGCGAGCCGTTCTGAATGCCTAAACCGGTCAGATAGACGTTGTTCTCATAGCCGTCACGCTTTTCAATCTCACCTGCGAGACGGAGAGACGCCCAGCTCGCCAACGGCAGGGTAATCGCACCCTCAGCCTTCTTGTCACTGTAGTTGCCCGCGCGAAGGTTGAGATAGCCCGCGAGCGTGTTGCCCGGTTGTGTGGTTGTGAACAGAATCGCCCCACCGGTCGCATTTCGCCCGAACAGCGTGCCCTGGGGCCCCTTAACCACTTGGATCGACTGCATATCGTAGAAAGTGGTGGCAGTCGTGCCGCCGACCTGGAACTCATCGACGTAGGTGAGTACGGTCGGCGATGTGTACGAGAACGCATCGAGCGCCTGCCCGCGAATTGCGTAATTCAGCTCCGTCGCCGAGGCCCCGGCCCTGACCAATAAGCCGGGAACGGCAGCCTGAAGGTCGGTTTCAGTCGTGATGTTCTGTTCCTTCAAGGCCTCGACGGACAGAACCTTGACGGCCAGGGGGACCGTTTCGATGTTCTCCAGCGTGCGGCGCGCGGTGACCGTGACTTCCTGCAGGGCGCCAGCCGTGGGCTGCGCCGCCGGGCTCGCCGTAGCGTCATCCCCGGATACGGCGCGCGCGAGTCCTGCAGACGCCGCCCCGAAAGCCACTATCGCGACACGCAGCAGGGGCCGCAGGCGCGCTTCACGCGCGTTTCTGTACTCCCCATCCCGATAGGCCTTTATTGCGACATCGTTCCCCAAGATGGTCGCACAAATCATTTGCGGTACCGTCCGGAATTGTTATGCCGAAGATTGGTGAGGCTTTACTCGAGTTAGCAGTCGTACCCGCGCTAGGCTGGCCCTCCAAGCTGGTTCACGGCAGAGACGGCGTATCCAGTATAGAAGACAATAGCGCCGGCGCAACTTGCCCAAGACGCGCCAGTGTCGAAGAGCCGGTCCTGCGTAGCCGGCCTGACGATCGAGGCCATGCAGGCATCCCGCACCGCACCACAGGCGGCACCGGACAGCAACGCACCCTTAGCTATGCTCGTTGTCGGAGAAAGGGACACGAAGAGACCCTTCGGTCCTGGTTGACGCGTCCACTTGCTCTGTCTCCGCGCGAACATGGGACATGGAATTTGAACTGGGCCGGTGTCGGCCGGTCAATGCGACAGTGAATTACCGACTGACGTGGGACAAGATAAAACTGGATAGCGGAGTCGGATCCGCGAGACTGTGCGGATGGTGCCCGACACCGGGCTTCGCAATGACCGTAATGTGACCGCCGAGTGCTTTGAACCGTTCCTGCAGCAACAGGATATTTTCCTCCGGCGGCAGATCTATATCGGCATCACCGTACACCGCAATGATCGGAATGCCGGCCGCAGCGATCGGTGCCAAGGAATCGACCGGATTCGATGGGTGCGCGAGCGCCTGTTCTTCGGTAAAGCCATATGCTTGTTTCAATCTCTGCCAGTCGTCGGCCGAGCCTTGGGCTCTGCCTCTGCCGGCCGGCCAGCTCTTGAAATCGCATACCGGTGCATCGAGATATAGACATGCCACGGATCGCGGGTTGAGCGCCGCCCAATTCAGCGCATACAGCGCGCCCCTGCTGAATCCCTCCAACACACACTGGGGCAACAGTCCAAACGTTTCGACCATTCGGGCATAAAACCTATCCATGTACCGCATCGCAATCGGAGCTCCGTACATGTTTTGGACATCGATGTACGCCACGCGAAACCCCGCTTTGAGCAGCGCCAGATCGAGTGCAGGGAAAGCGCCGAAAAACTCCGTGCGCCAAATCCACGGATTGGAAGGCATCGGAATATCCGGTTGCACGAGTATGCAGTCGCGGCCCTCCAGTACGAATCTCTCGCTGCGGTAGCCTTCCCAAGTGGCCACCGCCCGATTCGGCACGGGCTGCAGCAAATGATGAGTGCACATTCAGTATGCTCGAGGTCCGCTAACGACGTTCCGCGGCGATCATTGCTCCGCACACATGGTGGGCAATGACTTGTACCAACAACGATAGAGGATGATGCCACACAGCAGGACGACGCCGATCGCGGTGCCGAAGTAGGAGAAATAGTGGCCGATCAGGAAAAATACCGAGAGGAAAGAGGCGATCAGCGCAAAGACCCCCGCAACGACATTGATGGCCGCCATGGGCAGCGAAGCGATCTGCGGAGCGGCAGCGCAGTGGGCCCGAACGGGTTGCCAGAAGCCGAAAGGCCGGACGCGCGTATAGAACGTCTCCAATACCGCAATCGGGGTCGCGGGCGTCAGCAGCGACCCCGACAAACACCCCGCCAGGCTCGCCAGCCAAATGATGGGCGCGTACACGTATTCGGCTAGGCCGAGGGCGCGGAACCAATGGAACGTCTGGCCGATGCCAAATAGGGTCGCCGCGCCGAGACCGCCGAAGATTCCGGCTGCATAGCCCCAACCATTGAAGCGCCACCAATGCCATCGCAGGACATTGGGGATCAGCGTAGCGCCAATGACGCCGGCAAGCATCCACACCCAAATGCTCTTGATGCTTTCGGCTTGGGTTCCGATGGCAATGCCCACGACAACGGTCGAAACCGTCGCAACGTAGCTGATGCGGATCAGTGCCTTGACGGACAGATCCGGCTTGGCGGGCTGTACCATGTCGCGCACCACCATGGACGCCGCCGCATTGACGGTCGAACCGAACGACGACATGAATGCCGCCAACAGCGCTGCGATCAACGCCCCGCGCAACCCCGCAGGGATCATCTGCACGATCACAACCGGCAGGATCTTCTCCGGGTCGGCACTTGCCACCAGACCGGAGGCGGCCAGAAACACGAACCCCGAAATCATTGCCCATCGAGGAATGCTGAAGAATCCCCATGCGCATCCGGCCTTGGCGGCGTCCGCGATCGAGCGGGTTGCCAGAAAGCGCTGTTCGCCGTAGTGCCCGCCGGCGCCGCTCATATTCAGCAACAATCCCGACGCCGCGAGGTAAATGCACAAGTAGCTAAAATTATTCCAGCTCTCGTAGCCCGCCGGAAAGTGCACCACGGATCGCGGCGCTGCGTCGAGCGAGAAATTGGCGTGCAGCGTCTTGAGAGCACCGGGGTCCAGCTTGAAGAACACGAGCACGCCGATGGCGATGCCCGCAGTACTCGACAAGGCGAGCTGTATCACGTCGGCCAGCACCACACCGGCAAACCCGCCCATGGTCACATACAGCGTAGTCAGCGCCATCACCAGCACGGCAAACATCTTGGCGGTATCGGGCTCGACACCGGGAATCAAGACGGGCATGAATTTGCTCAAGCCCGCATAGGCATAGCCGATGCTGAATATGAGAAACGTGACCATCAGAATGGCGCCGGCGGTGCGCGCCATGCGGCCCCCCCGATCTTCGCCGAAGCGGATTTTCATCAATTCCACCGCCGTGACCACGCCGGTGCGCCGTATCCACGTCGCCATGTAGGTCATCAAGAACGCCGCGTTGAAAAATGACCAGCTCCACAGCATCCAAAAGCCGCGAAGTCCTGCGACGTAGAAAAGCGACACCAGAAACATGGTGCCGGCGACATCGAAATTGGAGGCGGCGCCCGAGGCCGCCAGCATCCACCACTTTTGGCGATTTGCGCCGAGAAAATACGAGCGGACGCTGCTCGACGCGCGGCGCGTGTGGTAGACGCCGATGGCGATCATGCCCAGGAAGTACACAGCGATTATCGCAAAATCTATGACGTTCAATTACTGGTCACCCGGCGCGAATGGGGAGCGCTCCGCGGCGAGCGTTCCCCACTTAGAACTTCACGTCCAACATGAACTTGCCCGTTCGCGGCAGGTTCGCACGAGCAAAACCGTAGGGGTTGCTGCCCGCGACCACGGAGTTGCCTCGGGGATTGCCTTCGGTAATCGAAAATCGATCGGTCAAGTTGGTTCCCTGCGCAGAGAGGGTCATCTTCGGCGTGATCTTATAGCTTACGCCGGCTGCGATATCGGTGTAGGCATCCAGTTGCAAGGTATTGGCGAGATCGCCCCAGCGCTTTCCAATATACGACACGGTCACGTACGCCGACGCACGGGCGTCGGGCGTCGACACGGTGGGGGTCAAGTGAATGGCAG
>Ga0137403_10009916_pt1 | contig 10568 bp, 12 predicted proteins | sample CZOMad2_1_16fung_FD_122057 | JGI IMG/M metagenome (GOLD analysis project Ga0137403, IMG submission 122057) | Vadose zone soil fungal communities from Angelo Coast Range Reserve, California, USA - CZOMad2_1_16fungal (Hybrid Assembly) | ecosystem: Environmental > Terrestrial > Soil > Vadose zone... | reverse complement strand
ACACACCAGACGGAGAATTTGATGGAGCTAGCTTCAATACTTTCTGGAACAGAAGAGAAACAGAACTCAGAGCAGTCCTTGAAGAAGGACGACTGCAACCTCATCATTTGCGCTGGCTAGAATTCCTCTCTCACAGTGTTGATGTCACACGCATGCTACGAGATATGCAAGGGCCTACCCCACCTCCAGTTTACTCACCAGAGAATGAGCCCCCTCCACCTGGCCCGAGACCTGATGTAGCACCAATAGAAGAGACTGGCGAAACTCCTACTCCTGAAATCATAGACACCGCTGAGGCAGGAGACACAACAGAAAGCGTTTCGCCCGCTTTGGAAGAACGAAAGAAATTAATTCAAGACTATCTAGAGAAATATTCTCGTCAAGAGAGCTTGTATGCACCAGTACCTGCAAGCGCATATAGAGGCTTCTTCCCACAATTCAGCATTGTAGAAGGACATGTCTATGAAGTCTTTAGAAATGCTGACGACGAAAATTCTTTTGTAGGTGTACCAAATATTCCATATGAAGGTGATATCCTCTTACCGTCTCGTGAGCCACTCACACAAAGTAAACTTATCGATTTCTTAACCGGCGATAGCTCACCTCTACCTGCAAAAAACAGAGAACAGGTAGAAGCAACAGTAGAAGGATATTTTACAAAGGCTGAAAATTCAGGTATGACAAAAGATCAAGCAGCTAATTATCTCTTAAGTATGCTTGCGTGGAGAGAAGCATATCCCAATCCAGATATTCCTGACTTATCAGATCGTGATCGTTATAAAAACGCTGTTGCCGGTTACTTAAGCAACCCTGTCGATGGAGAAGCTCCTGATATCACCAATAATAATATCTATGCTTATCTACGAGATACTGGCTTTTTGCCTCTTCTTAACAGAATTCACAATCCTAATGCAGCATGGTACGACAGAGAGAGACTACTACCTCCTATCCTAAACCATCATCGATTGGCTTACAATACGCTTGAGGATCTTATGGAAGAAAGGAGCAACTCAGGAACGGTGGAATCTGCCTCGCCTCCACTTACCCTAGAATTCTTTAATGCTTTACCTCAGCTTCGTAGCGCCAATGAGCAAACAGCAGGAATGGAACCCGGTACCCCTGGCGCACGAATAAGATATTCACCCAATTTTGCTATTGATCCTTTAAACCCAAAAGAAGCAGAAACGACTTATCTAGGCATACATCCTGACTATGGGCTTATTTTTTCAAACAGTGAAGTAGGCTCTTCTCAAGTTGGTACATATGGTCAAGCTGGAGCCGGAAAGGATGTCTCTCAACCTACTCCCGAATTTGCAACCATACGAGCTATAGAACAAAACGGTATTTTGTTTGATATTGTCTCGCTTACGCTAGATACAACACAGACACTCCGAGAAATTAAGGTCACCTTACAAGCTCGTAATGGAAAAACAAGATCATTATCAGTAAATGACTTACTGCGAGGCATCAATGAGAAAAGATATCAGATTATCCATGAACCGGAACAACCTGCTTCAAATGATGAAGCTCCGAGTAGAACAACAGGAGAAGTTTTTTTGCCTGATCGGGGCGTAGGTGGTGTTAGCTCAGAAGGCATAAGCCCAGATAATCTGCATTATACATTAGTTGCCAAAACAGAAAAAGATATTGGGGACAACTCTCAATTCACCATTGCTGGTATCTTTACCGGTGAAAGAGGAGAAGGATTTGATCGTCAACTCAATAACGCAATCCGTCTTACTCTTGAAACAGATTCTATCCCTTTTTCTCAAACACTCAATAATATCATGATAGGCGGCGCTCTTACACCTATCGCAACTCCAGTTAACGGTGCATTAGTGCTGCTAACCGACTCTAATCAATTGTTGATTGAAAGTAGTGATAATTTTGGGGTAGTTCTTGATAGCAATGGCCAAGCTGTTATCTTATCCACAGATGACGCAACACCACAAGAAGGTCCTGCAATAAAACAGAAGACAATAACGCCAGAAGATAGAAAAGTTATTGTGGCAGGAGATGGATTGTGGTCTGTTCTTTCTCCTCAAGACGCACTCACTCTTATCCACACAGAAACAAATCCTGTACAAGCAGCACGACAATTAGAAGCAGAAGCCAGAAGATTAGGAGCAACAGGTGAACTAGCAATTGTTATCTTACATTTAAACCAATCAGAAAATAAACCAAAAGAAGAAAAAACAGAAGCAGAAGCCCAAACTGGAGTAGATATGGTTACTGGTATAGCTGGTGAGCCAGACCGTACCTCAGAATACTTTGTCGAAGAAGTTCCCAAGTCATTTAACATAGATCCTGAAGCTTCTTATACTTATCTTCCTGATGGTGGGCTTCCCGATAAACCCGATCCAAATAGAGAACTATACGCACAAGAAAAAGACAATCCGCGGTTTCAAAAAGTAAAAAATAATACCAATTCTGAACTCTTAGCACTATGTAGCACCCTTGCAGAGACTTCTGATGATCAAGGACGTTTATATAAAACAGTTGCTAATGCTGTTGTCCAACTTGCCTACCAAAGACCCGAAATGATCTCCGCTTGGTTTGACGCACAACAAGTAACGTCAGGCAATAAAGGAGATTTCGATGAAATGTGGTTTGAAGAGAGACTCCCTGCATTACGTGAGGCTTTAGACAGTGGACAAATTACTGCTACTCATCAGCAGTGGATTCAATTCCTCTCTGACCAAGTCGCTCTTGCTCCGCTCTTGAAAGATATCAAAGGGAGCACACAAAGCCTTACAGTCGCGGATATTCTTAAAGCTGACAATACTGAACATGCTGATGCTGATATCTCAGAAGAATTAAGAAAAAAACGCAACAATGCACGTGCTTACCTTGCCGACAAACTCAATAACAACGAATGGACCCAAGAAGAAAATGCCCTTATGGATGCACTTGCTACGCTTGAAACCAAGATATTTGCACGGGCTCTTATAACCCTTGGACAAAACATTGATGAAGCAACAAAAAATCATCAACAAAAAAACCTTTTACTCATTGATGGCAAACCAACGATACTTGCAGGGGTTGACTATGATCCTGACTCAAAAACATATCATGTCAGATTTGATAACGATCCAACGCCTTTACCATTGGACGTCTTTCTTGACAAGCTAAAAAACCCTAGAGACACCCTCTTATCACCTTTTGTAGTCAAAGAATTGGACGATAATGCAGACCGTGAAACACAAATGAAACAAGTTGAACAAGAGATGAGTACTATGAAAGACGAGCAAAGAGAATTATTACTCGAGCAATCACGACAAGCTCTTGATGCTGACATGCCGCTTGAAGATGTCCTTCGTGCTGTCAATCCAGATCGAAAACAAACTAAAGAATTAAATAATATGCTCCATTTTGTTGATGAAAATTATCCTAAACTTCCTCACCTCAATCTTATTAAAGAGAGAATCGCAACTCTTACTCGAAGAGCACCACTCAGATATCACATTCCTCAAGCAGAAGCTGCGGTTATGTTTACTGATCTTCTTGAATTTATAGGAACACATCCAGATATAGTAGGTGAAAATCCAAAACAATCTTCTGATGAAAATTTACAAAAAGCATTATTTGAACTTGTTCAACAAAGAGCTCAGCATTTTAATATTTCCCTTCCAAACAGAGATGCTCAAGAAGCGACCAATATTGCGTCACACTTTATACTAAATAATCGAGAACAGAAGCTTCAAATGAATGATACAAATCATAGAAGAGCAATTACACAATTTTTGTTTGCATTTTATGCCGCAGGAGAACTTAAAAGATTATAGCTACTATAGTAGCAACGTCTATCGCTTTGGAGATTGTTTCTTTCTTCGTGACTTTCCACCCATGCCGACTTTGCGTCGTTGGCGAACACGAGCATCTCGTGTGAGAAGACCTTTTTTCTTTAAAATTGGACGGAATTTTTCACGGTCTAATTCATTGAGGGCTTTGGAGATACCTGCAATTACTGCTTGGAGTTGACCTGCAGGTCCACCGCCTTCAACACGAATAGTAAAGGTAAAATTTTGTTGATGAGCGTTAGTAACACGAAGTGGCTCTGTGTAGAGAGCTTTGGAAACGTCACCACCAAAATATTGTGCGATTGGTTTTTCATTAACGAAGATCTCACCTTTGACAATTGGTGTTTGCCCCCACATCATCCCATCTTTAACTGTTTTGTACAATCTGACGCGAGCAACTGCTTCTTTACGTCGACCAGCAGCAAAGATGTATTCTTTCTTTTGTTTTTTTGTATTTTTTGGTTGTACTTCTTCTACCATAGTAATTAACTTATAATTTTATCTGCGTATTTGTGTTCTTCTCCTGCAAAGACAAAAAGTCTTCTCAACATCCTATCACGAAGTTTGTTCTGCGGCAACATGCCTTTTACTGCGTAAGTCACAATCAGTTCTGGTTTTCGTGCACGGAGTTCTTTTAAGGTTTCTTGTTTGAATCCGCCTGGATAACCTGAATGTCTGTAATAATTCTTTTGTTCTTCTTTATTACCGGTTACTTTAAGATCCTTAGCATTGATAACAACAACATAATCGCCACAATCTTGATTTCGGACAAAGTATGGTTTACTTTTTCCCATAAGAAATTTTGCAATTTGTGTTGACGCACGACCCAATGTCTGACCTTTCATATCGATCAAATGCCATGCTCGCTTGATTTCAGATCCTTTGGTTGATTGGGTAAGTGCTGCTTGATTCATTATTTAGTTTCCTTTTTAGTTGTTTTTTTAACTGCTTTTTTTGGTTTTTCAATGACGACTTCAGCTTCTTTTATTTCGATTTTCTTTACTTGTGTCTCTTTTTTGTCTTGTGTTTTTACAGATTTCTTTGCTGCTTTTGCTTCTGGATTGATAACTGCTACTTTGGTACTTTTTTCAGTCCACTCAAGAATAACTTGTGGAGCATTATCAGCGACTCGTCGTCCGACTTTAATGATTCTGGTATAGCCACCTTGTCTACTTACAAACCGAGGACCAAGATCATTAAGGAGCTTCACAACTGCATTATGATTTACATATGCTTCAAGACTGCGATAAGCATTATTGTCTGACGAAGATACTTTCTTTGCCTTAGTAATCAACTTATCAGCTGCTCCTTTGATTGCTTTCGCTTTTGCGTCAGTCGTTGTGATACGCTCGTGTACGACTAATGAAGTCAGCAAATTTTTAAAAAGTGCTTTCCGTTCATTTGCATCTCGTTTTAATTGTCTTCCAAATACATGTTTTTTCATAAAAAATCATAAAAAAAAGTCAAAAGTAAAAAGTCAAAACTCAAAAAATATCCCATACCCTTGTAATTTTGACCTTTGAATTCTAACTTTTGACTTTGCGTCTTATACGTTTAAGCTAATTCCCTTTTCGTTTAATTTCTCTTCAATAACTGAAATTGATTTCCCGCCCATGTTACGCATTGAAATTAAATCTTTACGTGGAGCATTGAGAAGTTGTTCAATTGTTTCAATTCCGCCGTTTCGCAAACTGTTGTAGATTCTTGTTGGTAAATCCAATTCATCAATTGTCATCTTTAAAAGATTTTGTGGAATTGATGAAGTCACTGTTGGACCATCAACAATTGCTGCACCTGCTTTTGGTTCATAAATTTGCATAAATGATGTTGTTAAGATCTTTGCTGCATGTTGCAGAACATCTTTTGGATTAACAGTACCATTTGTCCAAATCTTTAAGATTAATTTATCAAGATCTGTTCGACGACCAACACGAGTTGCGGTTACTTCGTAGGTAACACGTCTGACTGGTGTAAAGACTGCGTCGGTTGTAATAACACCAAGTGTTTCATTTTTGCGTTCTTCAGCGAGAGCGTAACCAAGGCCTTTCTCAACGGTCAATTCCATATCAAGTTTTGCTTTATCTCCTGAGAGGGAAGCAATGTATTGATCTTTATTAACAATTTCAACACCATCTGTTAACTCTAAGTCATTTGCAGTAACTTCTTTTGCGCCTTTGACTGAAAGTTTGATTGTTGCATTGTCTTTGTTTTCAGGAAGTCTTAAGTTAAGTTCTTTAATATTAAGAAGAAGATCAACAATATTTTCTTTAAGACCTGGAAGTGTTGAAAACTTATGTTTGACACCATTGATACGAACTGCTGTCACTGCTGCACCAGGAATAGAGGTGTAAAGAACACGTCTCAAAGCATTTCCCATTGTGTGACCGTAACCCGGTTCTAATGGTTCAATTGCAAATTCTCCGAAGTCCGGAGACAAGGTAATTTCTTTTACTTTAAAGTTTAAGTCATCCATAAGATCTTTATTATAACACTATCTTGAATAATATTCAATAATCTGTCTTGTATTGAATGGAACCTGGATATCTGAAGGTGTTGGCATACGTTTTAAGGTACCAACAGGACCTTTCTTATCCAAAAATCCAATAACTTCTTTTGTTTCTTCAAGTAATTTCATAATGTCAGGATTTTTCTGCATTGTTGCATCAATTGTTACTACGTCTCCTTTTTGTACTTTATAGGATGGGATTGACATCCGTTTACTATTTACTAAGACATGACCATGTGAAACAAGTTGTCTGGCCATCATACGGGACTTTGCAAGACTGAGTCTATAGATAACATTATCAAGTCGTGTTTCAAGAAGAGAAAGCAAAAGTTCTTCGGTATCTCCTTTTTGGCTAGAAACGGTTTCAACCAATTTTTTAAATTGTCTTTCCAACAAGCCATACATTGCTTTTGCCTTTTGTTTTTCTCTTAGCTGTTGTCCAAATTCTGAGAGTCGTCTCTTTCCTTTTTTACCATGTACTCCTGGTGGTACATTAAGTCTTCGCATCAGTGATGCTGACGTTTTTTCAAGGATATTGATCCCTTCTCGTCTTGCTAATTTATGTTTTGGTCCTGTATATCGTGCCATATATTAAACTCGCCTCTTCTTCTTCGATCTTGGGCCATTGTGTGGCATTGGTGTGATATCAGAAATTGAGGTAATAAATAACCCCGCATTTCTGATCCCTCGAAGAGAAGAATCACGACCTGCTCCTGGTCCTTTGATAAAAATATCTGCCGACTTCAAACCTTTTTCAACAATCTTTTTAACAATTTCTTCAGCTGCAAGACTTGCCGCATAAGGAGTTGATTTTCTTGTTCCCTTAAATCCTTTTGCGCCGGCACTACTCCAACCAAGGGTATCTCCTTTGTCATTCGTAACCGTTACTAAAGTATTGTTAAATGTTGATGTCACATATACCTTGCCATGCTCGGTCACGTTATTGACTGATTTTTTCTTAACTGTCTTTTTTGTTGATTTTGTATTTGCTTTTGCCATATGTTTTATTTTTTATTTACCGGATGCTTTCGCTTTTGCTGCTACTTCCATCTTTGCTGCTACTTCTTTTTTGATCGCTCCAATTGTTACTCTCTTACCTCGTTTGGTACGAGCATTTGAACGAGTTCGTTGTCCATTGACTGGTAATCCTCGCGTGTGTCGTATACCTCGGTAAGTACCTGCTTCTTTCAGTCTTCTGATATTTGCTGCAATATCAGTTCGTAAGTCTCCTTCAATTTTGTATTTATCCAAAACCTGTGTCAGTCTCTTTACTTCATCCTCTGTTAAATTTTTTGCCCGTTTTGTCGCGTCAACTTCTGCTTTCTCCAAAACAGGAATAACATTACTTCTTCCAATACCATAAATGTATGTTAAAGCAATATCAACTCTTTTTTCGTCTGGTATACTTACACCTGCAATACGCATAATTTTTAACCTTGTCGTTGTTTGTGTCGTGGATTTTCACACGTCACACGAAGCACCCCTCTGCGCTTAATAATTTTACATTTCATGCATCTTTTTTTGACACTTGCTTGCACTTTCATATTCTTCCTATCTATATCGGAACATTATCCTGCCTCTTGTAAGATCATAAGGTGTCATCTCGATTTTTACCTTATCTCCAGGAAGAATTTTGATAAAATGCATTCTCATTTTTCCTGACAAATGACACAAAACGATCGTTCCATCATCGAGTTTTACTCGAAATAGTGTATTGGGCAATGCCTCAAAGACTTGTCCATCTTTCTCAAAAGAGCCTTGATGAGCCATTGGAGCATTATAGCAAACCACGCTCAAAAGAGCAACACATTTCTCATTTTTATTTAGTTAGCATCAAAGGTCCATCCTGAGTGATAGCAATTGTCCGCTCATACAAACCAGCAAGCTTGCCATCTTCTGTCTTGATTGTCCAGCCATCATCAGCCAATATAACTCCCTTACTACCCATATTATAAATGACTTCAACAGCAATTGTCATGCCTTCTTTCAGAAGAGGTGTTTTTTTGAGATCACGAGCAACATAACCTGGCACTTCAGGCTCTTCATGAAGTTCACGCCCAACACCATGTCCAATAAGGCTTCGCACTATTGCATACCCATTTCCTTCGACAATATCCTGGATTGTCTTTGAAATATGCCCAATTCGATTGCCCACAATAGCAACTTTGATTGCCTCATCAAGCGCTTTCTTGCCTATTTTTAAAAATTTTTCAATCTCATCCTCATTTTTGACTTTTGACTTTTGACTTTTGACTTGTATCGTCTCTGACATATCCGTATGAAATCCTTTATAAAAAACACCACAATCAATACCGACAACATCGCCTTCTTTGAAAAGATAGTTACCAGGAATGCCATGCACAACAACGTCATTTGTTGAAACACAAATAGTGTGGTGATAGCCTTTCACTTTTTTAAAGCCAGGCTCTCCGCCCCGTTCGCGAATCATTTTTTCCGAAAGACGATCAATCTCAATTTCAGAGACACCTGGCTTGATCTCTTTCAGCACGCCAAAAAGCACATCTGCCAAGATATGTCCTCCATGTTGCATTATTACGACTTGTTCTGGTGTTTTATAATCAATCATAGAAATAATAACTAAAGTAACTCTCGTCTTTTCAATTCTTTATGAATTGTTTGTAATGTTGCTTCCTCAGTCATGGTTGAATCATCAATAATAAAATAGCCCAATGCTTCAGGATTACTTGGCAAAGGATCTGTTTCTCGGCCTTTATCTCGAGTATCTCTCTCTCGAATTTCTGCAAGCACTTCGTCAAATGAAACAGTTCTTTCTTGTGCCTGGTATTGCTTCAGTCTTCTTTGCGCACGAGTCGAATCTGCTGCTGTGAGATAAATCTTCAAAGGAGAATCAGGAAAAACTTTCGTCCCGGTGTCGCGTCCTTCAGAGATAACGATCTTCCCTTGAAGCATGGCTTCTTTGCCAATCTGTTGTTGTTTATGAACAAGGTCTTCCCGTACCTTTGGATAGACACCAACTACCGAAGACCCCGCAGCAGGCCCTAACGCTTTAAGTTTTTCAGTCACGTCCTGACCATTGAGTAAAACAGTCTCTCCCACGAACTGAATTGTTATCTCAGGAAGAGTTGCGACAACACCACGTTCATCCTGCAAATCAATACCTTTTTCTAAACAATACAATGCAACAGCACGATACATTGCGCCGGTATAAAGATAAAGTCCGTTGAGATCTTTGGCAAGCTGAAGAGCTATTGTCCCTTTTCCTGCGGCAACTGGCCCATCAATAGCTATAGCAAATGTTTTCTTATCCATGGGCTATGCAAAGTGTATTTTCTTAAGAATCTCTGTTTGAATTTCTTCAATCGATTGTTCCCCATCTATTTCAACTAATTGATTTTTCTTTCGGTAGTAGTCAATAACAGGTTCAGTAACCATATGAAATAATTCAATCCTTTTATGAATTGCTTTTAACGTCTCATCCTCTCGAGCCTCATCATTACGAAGTGAGAGTCGCCACAATGCCTCTTTGTCAGAGACTTTCAAATAAATAACATAATTAATACCATTAACAAATTCTTCAGCCTGTTTTACTGTTCGAGGAAATCCATCAAGAACATATCCTTTTTCGTATTCTGGACGACTTAAATAACTTGAAACTATCTCTAATGTTTTCTCATCAGGAATCAGATAGCCTGCATTCATGACCTCTTTGATATAGCGACCAAGAGGTGTATGTTCTTTTGCAATCTCTCGAAAAATATGTCCAGTCGATAAATAAGGAACGTTTAATTCCTTTTGTAATAAGTTCCCTTGTGTCGATTTTCCAGAACCTTGTATACCAATCAGTACAATTTTCATATTATTGTTTTGTTACAAATGAATCATAATTTCTCATCACCAGATTTGCTTCAATCGTTTTAAATGTATCCAGCACAACACTGACCACAATCAAAATACTCGTTCCTCCCAAAAGCAAGGTTTGAATACCTGTCACAGATCTTGCAATCGTTGGAAAAATTGCAATAATACCAAGAAAAATTGCACCAACCAAGGTTATTCTGGTCAAAATGTAATTAAGATATTTTGAGGTTGGCGTACCAGGTCTGATGCCAGGAATAAAACCACCATATTTCTGGATATCTTCCGCAATCTTTTTGGGATTGAAGATAACGGCTGTATAAAAATAGGTAAACCCAACAACAAGCAAAAAATATAAAATATTTATTCAAAAAAAACATGGAGAGAGAGAGAGAGAGGACAGGGAGAGAGAGAGAGAGAGAGGA
>Ga0137403_10009915_pt1 | contig 10569 bp, 8 predicted proteins | sample CZOMad2_1_16fung_FD_122057 | JGI IMG/M metagenome (GOLD analysis project Ga0137403, IMG submission 122057) | Vadose zone soil fungal communities from Angelo Coast Range Reserve, California, USA - CZOMad2_1_16fungal (Hybrid Assembly) | ecosystem: Environmental > Terrestrial > Soil > Vadose zone... | reverse complement strand
GAGGGCGCCGGGATCAATTGCGCCCTTGTCGGCATACAATCCGCCGCCCATCAGGACGAATTCTTTGGCGAGCGTCGTAAGCGCTGGTCCCAGCCCTTCCGCCGGAATGGCTGTGGTCTTCCGAATGGCTGCCGTTGCAGTATCGGCAGCGCTAAATCCGACGATAGAAAGACAAATCGCTGTCGCGACGATTGCTATACGCATCAATGCACCCCTACCTTCCACCAGGTTGTTTATGGTCATCGTCCATAGCGGCGATGGCTTCATGGGAGATGTAGAGCGTTCTCGAGAGAGAAAGGGATACGCTTTTGCAAAAATGATTGCGTTGACGCGAGAATTACGGTCGGTCACCGTTGCGTGATACGGACTTCCTTGTCCGTCTCAATGACGTTGATACTCGGCTGCGAGCGCAAGTTCAAGACGGAGGGCAGTGGCTCATTATGACCGGGCCGCCCGCGCGAAGGTCTCGACGTCCACGACCGTCGTCATCCAGCCGTCAGAGAGGTGCGCTACACGCCGCAACGCTCGCTCGTAGGCGACCGGCGCCAGATCCGGATCGGCCGCTCGATCCGCGCCACCGCCTCGTGATCCTTGAAGTCCTCCTGTAGATGCGGCCGTTCCCGCAGCGTGGTGCGGAACGGGTTGACCTCGACTTTGACTTCCGCGTCACTTGCTTCCGCATGTACAGTGTTTACGGGCCGCGCCAAGCGCTGGACAATCCCTATCAAGGCGTACTTGGTATCTTCCTTGGCAACCTGCTCCGTGGTGAGCCAATCACCATCTTCGGCGATGGCGAACAATCGCGCGACTTCGTGTACATCGATGACATTGTAAGCGCGTGGGTTAGCGCACTCGGGAAACCCGCCACCTATGGAAGAATATTCAACCTGGGGAGCGGACATCGTCTCTCCATTAACCAGCTAGCCGATTTCGCATTGGCTGCTTTCAATCATACCCGCTCCGACTATCCGGTTGTGTATGCTGCTGAACGATCGGGCGATCAACGGCGGGTCGAAGCCGAGATTACCCAGGCACGCGTGACTTTGGGCTGGGAGCCACAAGTGTCGTTCGAAAATGGATTTGCTGCGACAGTCCGCTGGGCGCTCGAGCGTCAAGGATCCACCGTGCATACACAGACCACAAACCAACTTGTCTAGACTCCGGGATACAGATTTAACGTGAAGTTACTTTTTGTCACAAACTTATTTGGCGGATCAAACTTTGTCTATGCCATGAAGTGGAGGTCCAGGATGAAGCTGCTTTTTGTCTCAAAGCTCGATCGCTTCGCGCGTGCCGTCAGTGCGATCACGAAGTACGTCCAGACGGGCAAAGCGCTCGGCCACGAGGTCGCCGTCTTCGGCGAACAAAGTTCAGAAATTACGTCGGTGCCCTACTCGCTGGATGTAGACAAATTTGACTTCGCCATCTTCGTCATCTATGGGCCGTGGGACTTTCCCGACCTGCCGTACTTGGCACGGTTGTTGGACGGCATGCCTAAGGAGCGCCGGATCATCATAGATTGCACTGGGCGATACAACGACACGATCCGGGTCGAGCATGACTTTAACCATCTTGAGAAGGTAGACGGCCACCAAGGTTGGGAGTGGATCGAGGGGTTCCAGGCAGTGTCCGACAAGATCCTACAACCGACGCTGAAGCCGTTGCGGCCTGACGTGCACCCGTTTCTGTTTCATGGCTACGATTCCTCGGCGCTAGTGTGTTCCTATAACTCGCCGGAGGAGGCAGCGGGAGCCTGGAACGGCGATGGTGCAGCCTCTAAGCCGTACGGCATGGTTTATGTTGGCCACAACTGGCAACGATGGAGCCAGATGAGCCACTTCCTGGAGGCCGTTGAGCCGCTTAAAGATCGCCTCGGCCCGATCTGCCTCAGAGGGTGGGACTGGGACAAGCGACCGGATTGGGCTATCGAGCACGGGCTGCAGGGAGTAGATGTTGATCTCGCTCTGCTGCAACGGTTGGCTGTGGAGACAGGTTGGGGGATCCCATTCGACCAAGTCGTCGAACTCGTCAGCAAGGGCCGCTTCAGTCCCGTTCTCCACCGGCCGCTTTTCAACCACCTGGGCCTCGTCACCACCCGCACATTCGAGACCTTCTGTTCGGACACAATCCCGATACTCATGCTACCCGAGCACTTGGTCGACGCGATCTATAACACAGATGCAAGGCCGCTGGCGCCGCGTGACGACATAGCCGGAAAGCTCAATGACATGATGCGCCGACCCGAGGTATATTGGGACGCGGTGTTGAAGACCCGGGCCTACCTGGCGCAGCACCACTCATACCACCAGCGCTTTAAGGAGCTGCTGGCGATCCTTAACAGGTAACCGGCGATTCTGACCGCGGCGCCCTATGATGTTTCGACATGAAGATCCTTTTCATGATTGATAGGCGGACCAACCGCGGCAGCATTCAGGCTGTGGCCAGCTATGTTCGAGCGGGTGATCCGTTGGGCCATACCATTGCCCTCTATGGGCGCCCCGACCCGAACTACCCGGGCGTCCGATGTTCGACAGACCTCGGCGCGTTCGATTACGTGGTGTTCCTCTGCGAGTTTGGTCTGCAGTGGATGAGCGGGCTGCGAATGCCCCGGGTCCTGTTGGATGTGCCGCGTGACCGACGAGCCATACTCGACGCTGACGGCATGTACAACGAGGTCATCGCTGTCGACAGATACGATCGCAACCACGCGAACGAACGCGAACGACTGCGATGGATGGCTCAATGTGATTGTTTGGCCGCCAAGATCCTGCAGCCCACCTTCGAGCCGCCGCAGCCCGGGGTAATCTCCATGCCCTTCTACGGCTACGATCCATCGTTGCAGATGGATGGGAAGAGTTCCCCGCCCAAGCGGTTCGACATTATGCACATAGGACACAATTGGTGGCGCTGGCGAGAGATGAGCACCTGCTTGTTGCCCGCGATCGAGCGAATCCGAGCTCACCTAGACGGCATTTGTTTCGTGGGCCTGTGGTGGGACATGGTGCCCGCAGGAGCCCGCGAGCAGAACCTTGAGATCGCTTTTGGCTTCGACAGCGACTGGTTCCGCCGGCTGGCCGTCGAGGTGAGGCAGGCCGTGCCTTACACAGAGGTTATCTCCGCGATGAGCGAGGGCCGGGTCAACATCATGACACAGCGTCCCCTGTTCCGCCGTCTCAAGCTACTGACCTCGAAGTACTTCGAGACCTTCTGCGCCGACACGATCCCCCTGGTCATGCTCGATCCGGACCACGCGGAGTTGGTCTACGGCCCGGCCGGACGCCAGCTGGCGCTGAATGAAAGCATCGCCGAGAAGCTCCTTGATGCGCTGACCCGACCCGAGAAGTACCGCAAAATCGTCCAGGAGGTGCGCCGCCATCTCGTCGAGCACCACTCTTACTACAAGCGGGTGCAGCAGCTGGTTGCAGCGCTTGAAGGGCGATCGTAACAGATTGATGTGAAGGTGGTCTATTTTCATGAGGTTGGTGTTCATCTGCTGGCCCTTTGAGGACCAGGGGAGCAGTCTCGTGATCCAGGGTTACAGCGAGGCAGCCGAAGCCCTCGGCCACGAAGTCGTGGTTTACGGATGTGCCTACGACAAAATCCCTTTGAACTACTCGTTGGCCATCGACTCGGCGGACGCCGTCGTTTTCCTTTTCGAGTGGACGACACAGCAGTATTATGGTGACCAGCTCGATCTGGTTCGGCTCGTTGGCAAGGTTCCACGGGGGCGGCGAGTAGTCATCGATGGCGATGGCAACTACAACAACGTGATCAGCGTAGAGGATGACGTTAACCATGCGGACGCGGCAGCCAGCCGCGCGTGGATCGAGTTATGCGACAGCCTCTCGGACAAGATCTGCCAACCAACGCTCCACCCCCTGCGGCCAAACGTGCGCCCATTCTTGTTCTACGCCTACAACCCGACTTGGGAGCGGCCTCTGGACTTCAGCGCGAAGGAGTTCGGGATGCTGTACGTCGGGCACAGCAAATTCCGCTGGCGACCCATGGAGCGGGTACTACGCGCCATCCAGCCGGTCCGGGAAGAGGTGGGGCGCATTGGGCTGGTAGGTTACGGCTGGGACTCACCGCCGCGGTGGGCCACCAAGATGAACATTGAGTCCGTCTATTATACGGATAAGGCCTATTTGCGCGAGCTCGGACTTGAGGTCCTACGGGCAGTCCCCTTCGAGCAGGTCATCGACTGCATGAGCAAGGCTATCTTTAACCCAGTGCTTCTCCGCCCAACGTTCAGTCACTTGCGGCTGGTGACCCCGCGGCTGTTTGAGACCCCGGCCGCGAGCACGATCTCATTGTTTGTGTTGGACGAGGCGCACGTGCAGGAGATCTACGGAGCCGAGGCGCTGAGGCTACGGCTGGCGGATGAGAATCCGCAGGAAAAGATCTTGGATCTGGTACGGCGTCCCCACTACTACGCAGACACTATGATGGGCATTCGCCGGCACCTAGCTAGGAAGCATTCCCACGCGGCACGCCTCAAGGAGTTGATCGAGATCGTTGAGAGTTGAGGTGATTGGTTCATGCGGTTGATGTTCGCCTCCCACATTATGGCTCTACAGGCTGGTACCGTTGGCAGCGCCCAGCAGATCCATCACTACACCCAGGTGGCGAAGAGGCTCGGCCACGAGGTGTTAGTCTATGGGCCGCCGGATCCGCGTTCGCCGTTCAGCTTCTCCCTGGACATCAAGTCGGTCGACGCCCTTATCTTCGTCTTCGAGTGGACGACGGAACTGCGGCAGCGTGACCAGCTCGACTTTGCACGGTTCGTGACCAAAGTACCCAGGGAGCGACGCATCGTCATCGACTGCGATGGCGCCTATAACGACGCCATCTCGGTGGACGGCGACTATAACCATCGGGATCCGGTCGCGAGCCAGGCCTGGATTGAAGTGTGTGACAGCCTCTCCGACAAGATTTTCCAGCCCACTCTCCACCCTCTGCGGCCGAACGTGCATCCATTCCTATTCCACGCTTATAACCCGGCCTGGGAGGTGCGGTTGGACTTTAGCGCTAAGGAGTTCGGGATGCTCTACGTCGGCCACAGCAAGTTCCGGTGGTCGCCGATGTACCGGGTGCTCCGGGCGATAGAGCCAATCAGGGACCATGTCGGGCGCATCGGGTTGATTGGCCATGGCTGGGACGCACTCCCCGCGTGGGCGACGCCGATGGGAATAGAGGACTACTACTACACGGACAAGGCCTACCTGCGAAAGCTGGGTGTCGAATTTGTCCAACCCATCCCTTTTGACCAGGTTATTCCCTGGATGAGCAGAGCCCTTTTCAACCCCGTGATCTACCGGCCGGTGTTCAGCCGCCTGCAGCTTGTAACCTGCCGAACCTTCGAGACCCCGGCGGCGAGCACTATGCCCCTGTTCAGTCTGGATGAGGAGTATGTCCTGGAAATCTTTGGGGAGCAGGCGGTCGAGCTGGTACTGCCAGAGGACCATCCAGAGGAGAAAATCGCCGATATCGTGCGCCGACCCGACGACTACGCCGACATCGTCATGAGCATCCGCCGGCACTTGGCTGAAAGGCACTCCTACATGGCCCGACTTCAACAGCTCATGGAGATCTTGCAGAGTTGAGTGGAGACCTAGAAAAGTTTGTGACGACATATTGCTACGAACCACGGATCGCTTTTCAAGCAGAGGCTCGATGGGCCGATGCAGGAGGATAGGGTTAGATGCGATTGATGTTTGTGTACTGGAAAATAGAAGATGCCGGCAGCGCGCAGGACATCCAGCACTACTGCCGGGCGGCCAAGCGACTGGGGCATGAAATGGCGCTCTATGCGCCGGACGGCTCGGTCTCGCGGTTCCCTTGCTCGCTCGATGTCGAGTCGGCCGACGCCGTCATTTTTCCTCTGGAGTGGAATATCTACCTACACAACAACGAGCCCCTCGATATCGAAGGGCCGATGCGCAAAGTTCCCAGGGAGCGGCGCGTAGTTATCGATTGCGACGGCATGTATAACGACGTGATCCGGGTCGGTGGCGACTACAACCATCCGGACGAAGCAGGAAGCCGCGCACGGACCGAGTTATACGACAGTATCTCGGACAAGATCTTCCAGCCCACCATCCACCCTCTGCGGCCCAACGTGCGCCCCTTTCTCTTTCACGGTTACAACCCCGCCTGGGAGGTACCGCTGGACTTCAGCTCCAAGGAGTATGGGATGTTCTATGTTGGCAGCAACTGGTTTCGTTGGTGGGCTATGCTTCGAGTGCTGCAGGCGATCGAGCCAATACGCGACCAGGTCGGCCGAATCGGTCTTGTCGGTCACAACTGGGCCGAGCCGCCGGGTGGGGCAGATTCGGCGCTGCGGGAGGCAGCCTACTATACCGAGCCCGCTTACCTGAAGAGAATCGGTATCGAACTCATGCGGCCGGTGCCCATCGAAGAGGTGATCCCAAGTATGAGCAACGCCATCTTCAATCCGGTGCTCATCCGCCCGCTGTTCAACTATCTCGGGTTGGTGACCGTCCGGACGTTCGAAACGCCGGCGGCAAACACTATCCCGTTGTTTGCCCAAGACCCTAGCTATGTTCATGAGATCTATGGGGAAGCGGCCCTCGAGCTGGTGCTTCCAAAGGAGCAGCCCGAGGCTAAGATCCTGGATATTGTCGAGCAGCCGGGACGCTACTCTCATATTGTCAAGGCCATCCGCCGGCACCTAACTGAAAAGCATTCCTACGAGGTACGGCTCAAGCAGCTCATCGAGATCGTGAAGAGCTAAGGTGCCCATGATGCGGCTGATGTTCGTACATTGGGTAGTCGAGGACAGGGGCAGCCCCCAAGACATCTATAACTACACGCAGGTCGCCAGCGAGCTAGGACACGAAGTCGCTCTCTACGGGCCGCCAAATAGCACGGCGACGTTCAATTATTCCCTTGATATGGAGTCGGCAGACGCGGTCATCTTCCTCTTTGAGTGGACGACGCTTCTGCGGCACGGTGACAACCTTGACTTCCTCCGGCTCGTAGGCAAGGTGCCCAGGGAGCGGCGGGTCGTCATCGATTTAGACGGCAAGTACAACGACGCGATCAGCGTGGTGGGCGATTATAACCATTCGGACTCGGAAGCGAGCCGGGCATGGATTGAGGTTTGCGATAGCCTCTCCGATAAGATCTTCCAGGCCACGCTGCATCCTCTCCGGCCGAACGTCCACCCCTTCCTCTTCCACGCTTATAACCCGGCCTGGGAGCGGCCCCTGGACTTCCGTGCCAAAGAGTACGGGATGTACTGCGTCGGGAACAACTGGTTCCGCTGGCGCCCAATGCACCGAGTGCTACGGGCGATAGAGCCAATCAGAGAGCAGGTCGGTCGCATTGGTCTAGTCGGGCATGGCTGGAACTCGCCTGCACCCTGGACCCACCCGTCACTCAGGGAGGATGCCTACTACACGGACCCGGAGTACCTGGCGAAGCTGGGTGTGGAGGTTATGTCCCCAATCCACTTCCATCAAGTAATCGAGAGCATGGGCAACGGCATCTTCACGCCGGTGATCTACCGGCCGGTGTTCGATCATCTGCGGATGGTGACGTGCCGTACATTCGAGACACCTGCGGCCAGCACGATTCCGCTGTTTTGCCAGGATACAGGGTATATTGAGGAGATCTACGGGGAGGAGGCGGTAGAGCTGGTGCTGCCGGAAGAGCAACCACAGGACAAGATCTTGGACCTTTTGCGTACACCGGAGCGCTATGCTGCAATCGTCGCTGCCATGCGGCAGCGACTGGCGGAGAAGCACTCTTACGCGTCGCGGCTCAGGGAGTTGATCAGGATTGTAGAGAGTTGACCGGAAATGTCAGAGCGAGGTCGGTAATGACGGAAGCTAAGGCGGTAGTGCGCGGGTCAAACCTGACTGAGACGCGTATGCGGCTGCTGTATGGGGTGAACCAGGCTGACCAATGTTGGGATTTCGCTCTGGGACCAAATCGGGAGCGCATCGCAGCCCGACTTCGCGAGATCGACACTCGTATGATTCGCCTCTTCCTTTTCGACAAGGGCGCGCCCGACCCCGTGACAGAGTGGCCTGTTTTTGCCTCCTATGTGCAGGCTGTGCTCGATGTGGGCGCGACCCCGATGATCACGTTCGCCAAGTTCCGCCGGCCCTTCAACGACGCGCGCGCCGTGCGGTGGTTTGCTAACCGATGTGCTGATGTCGTCTGGAATTGCATCGAGCAGTGGGGCGGTGAGGTAGTACGCGACTGGTATTGGTGCGTGTGGAATGAGCCCAACAACGGCTGGATAAGTGATGGTGGCCTCAGCTTCGACGAATACCGCCGCATCTACGAGGAAGTCGCACAAAGAATTCTACGTTGGTTGGGCCCCTATTTGGACGAGCGGAAACCATTAATTGGAGGGCCCGCCGTCGAGGGCTTCCAACCGTTCTGGTGGGATTGGGTCTGGCGATTCGTTAATGAGATCGACAATTCGCTGATTGGATTTATCGATTGGCATCGTTATGCGGACTGGCGAGACAACGGTGAGAACGGTGCCCCAAGCGACGACCGAAACTATCGAGCATTAATCATGTCTGTCGCTCCGGACTATGAGGCGCGCGCGAGGGCTATCGCTCAGGTATTAAATGGTAGGGGAATCCTGAACATCTGGTGAACTGAACACCCACTCGCACTATACTGAACATGTACGGGCACGCTTCAATTACTCCATTTTTGGCGCAGCGTTCTACATTTCGGCCCTCCTGCATCTGATGCGGGGAGGAGCCTTCGCCGAAATGTTTTGGACTGGAACTGAAGACACCGGTGGCTACGGCATGATGGATAAGCACGGGGAACCGAGGCCCGTTTTTTATGCCAAAAAGCTATGCGCCCAGCATGTCCGCTACGGCGATTCGATCTCATTTCCGACTGGTGAGAGCGGCAACGGAAGCATCGACGTGGTCGTCGCCTGCGGCGAAGGCGGCAGACGCAGCGTGCTCGTCGTACATCAGAAGGAGGAACCTGCAAGCTACGATCTTGCGAAGCTGGTTCCCGACATCAGGGGTCTGCGAACCATTCTTAAGATCGACGACGGCTCTAACGACCAGATCGTCGAAACGCTGTATGATGAATTCATTCACTTTGATGGTTTTGGTGTGGCAGCAGTGACAACCGAGCCGTCTGGACGATAACGAAGAAGCGAAAGGCGTAGACCATCCGAGGACGCGAAGGAATGCCCGAGACGCGCAGCAACATTTCCCTGCCCTTCTGGCGCCGACTGGTGGGCGAGGTCCGGCCTTACTGGGGTTTGATTGGTTCGTCGTTTCTGGCAAGCATGCTTGCTGCTCCGTTCGCGCTTTTGTTGCCGTTGCCGCTTAAGATTGCGGTGGACAGTGTCGTTGGCACCCATCCACTGCCAGCGTTTCTCACGGTCATACTGCCCGACAGGTTTGTAACTTCCAGTGCCTCTATCCTGCTGGTGGCAGTTGCTTTGGTGATTGGGGTCGCGCTCCTCGATCAGCTTCGAGCCTTCTGCAACACGATGCTCGCGAGCTATGCCGGAGAGCAACTGCTCCTAGGGTTCCGCGCGAGGTTGTTCAGTCACGCGCAACGCCTCAGCTTCGCATACCATGACTGCAAGGGGACGGCCGATTCCATCTATCGTATCCAGAACGACACATACTCTTTTCAGTGGATTCTACTCCATGCATTGTCGCCGCTGATTGGCGCCACGTTTACGCTCATCGGGATGATTGCGGTGCTCGCCCGGATAGAATGGCGCCTTGCCCTTGTCGCGCTGGCCGTATGTCCCGTCCTTATGCTCATTACCTCGGTTTCCCGCAACAGAATGCGCAAAGGATGGGAAACCGCCAAGGAACTCGAGAGCGGTGCGCTATCGGTTGTGCAGGAAGCGCTAGCGGGTTTGCGCGTCGTCAAGGCATTCGGACAGGAAGACCGAGAACACGACCGATTCCTCCAACAATCGCAGCATGGTAAGGCGGCCCGGCTGCGATTGGCGTTTGTTCAGAGCTCCTCCAAGGCGATGTTTGCAATGACCACGGCGATCGGCACGGCGCTGGTGCTGTTCATCGGGGTGCATCGTGTACAAAGCGGGGATCTAACCGTAGGCAATCTTGTCCTGGCCATGGGATACCTCGCGCAACTATACCTGCCTGCGCAGACGATGAGCGAAACCATAACCGATATGCAGGGCGGGCTTGCGAGCGCCGCGCGTGTTTTCGCAGTGCTCGACGAGTTGCCTGACGTGCTCGAACGCCCGCATGCGCGCCCGCTGGATCGCGCCAGAGGCGAGCTGGCATTCCGCAATGTCTCGTTCGCCTATTCTGCCGGCCAGCCGCCTGTCTTGCGTCACGTCACAATCGATGTTCCTGCGGGCATGCGATTGGGCATCAAAGGCGTTACGGGCGCCGGCAAAACGACCTTGGTGAATCTCCTGTCACGATTCTACGACCCGACCGAGGGGCAGGTTCTGCTCGATGGGATCAATCTTCGCGACTACAGGCTAGCGGACCTTCGCCGCCAGTTCGCGATCGTGCTTCAGGATCCCGTGCTCTTCTCGACCACGATTGCCGAAAACATCACTTA
>Ga0137403_10009914_pt1 | contig 10569 bp, 5 predicted proteins | sample CZOMad2_1_16fung_FD_122057 | JGI IMG/M metagenome (GOLD analysis project Ga0137403, IMG submission 122057) | Vadose zone soil fungal communities from Angelo Coast Range Reserve, California, USA - CZOMad2_1_16fungal (Hybrid Assembly) | ecosystem: Environmental > Terrestrial > Soil > Vadose zone... | reverse complement strand
TTGTCCTGAGCGAGCTGGCCTGTCAGCCACCCGGTGGCGGGCTGTGCGCCGATAAACACGAACAGGCCGCGGACTGCCAGTGCCGACGTCTGCTGGCGGCTGGTGTCGAGCAGCCGCACGCCTTCGAGCTGATCTTTGCCGAGCAGTACGGTGACCTGCGTCCGGGGCGTGACGGTAATGCGCGGGTTCCGCTCGATCTGGTCGATGAGGTAGCGCGACATGGACGTGTCCAGCGTCTCGCCCCGGATGATGACGTGAACTTGGGCGCTGCTGCGGCTCAGGAACAGCGCAGCCTGGCCGGCGGAGTTGCCGCCGCCCACGATGGCGACCGGGCCAGCCCGGCAGGCCTGGGCCTCCATCTGGGTCGCCGCGTAGTAGACGCCGACGCCCTCGAACTCGGCCAGCCGATCAAGGGGCAGCCGGTTGTAGCGCGCCCCGGTGGCGATGATGACCGACTTCGCGGTGATCACATCGCCATCGTCGAACCTGACATGATGCACGCCGGGGTCCGACGACAGCGACACCGCTTTGGACGCCAGCTTGATGCGTACGCCGAACTTCTGGGCCTGCAAGGCCGCGCGCGCCGCCAGCTCCTCCCCGGATAGGCCCGCGGGGAAGCCCAGCAGGTTCTCGATCCGGGATGATGTTCCCGCCTGCCCGCCCAGCGCGGTGTCCTCGGCCAGGATCGTGGCCATCCCTTCGGACGCGCCGTACACCGCGGCCGCAAGGCCGCCAGGACCCGCTCCCACCACCAGCAGATCGCACACGCCAGACAGATCGGTGTCGCCCGGGTCGGACATGCCCAGCGCGTCGAGCAGCTCCCGGCCGCCGGGGTTGCGCAGCAGCGGCCCGCCAGGCACGACGACGATCGAATTTTCGCCGCTTTCGCAAACGTAAATCAAAGCGACGCCGCTTGCGCCGGGAATTGCAGATCCCCGATGCGATTGTCAACGCGGGCGGCCCTGCGTTCCCTGGGTTCCTGTTATCCGCTGAAACACTCAGAAAGCTCGAAGCTCAGCGCATTGAAGCCCGGACTGACCTGATTCCGCAGGAAACCACGCTGAACTCTCTGAAGCAAATGAAGCTGGAGCAGTTGGTCCAGGTCCTGCCCACCACGGTAAATGATTCTCTGCTCACTACGCTGCTGGAGCAGCTAACGATGGCCGAACAGAACCTGGTGGTCAAAAGCAAGGAATTTGGCCCGCAAAATAGTGAAATTATCAAGCTCAACGATTCCATCAGCGACCTGAAGAAAAAGATCAATGCTCGCGTCGAGGGAATCATGTCTTCGCTGGATTCCAAGGTGACTTCGGTAAAGACGAGCCTGGAGAAGCTAAAGGCGGAGGTTGAGTCAGCGACGACCAACGATATTGCCAAAGCTCACCAAAGCCAGCCATACTACGAGGCCAAACGCCACCTCGAACAACTGCAGAAGTTTGGCCAGCTCCTGACCTTCAAGATTGCTTCCGAGAAAATAGATGTGGATCTGCCCAAGACGGCCATGGTGGAAATTGTGGACCAGGCTCGGCCGGGTTCGCACCCAGTGCGCCCCAACAAACCGCTGAATATTGCTCTGGGGATCATCATCGGCCTGGTGGTAGGCGTTGGCCTGGCCTTCTTCATTGAATATCTGGACACCAGTGTCAAGACGATCGACGACGTGGAACGATCGCTTCAGGCGCCCGTGCTGGGAGTCATTCCCCAAAATGTGGGCCTGCTATTGGACGAGGGGGCCGAAAGTCCCCACGCGGAGGCCTACCGCGTGCTTCGCACCAACTTGTTGTTCTCGCGCAAGGATGACAAGCTGAACAGTGTGGCAGTTGTCAGTGCCGGCGCCGGCGAGGGCAAATCGACCACCGTGTTCAATTTGGCTTCGGTGTTTGCGCAGAGTGGACAACGCATCCTGATCGTGGACTCCGACTTGCGCCGCCCCACGCTTCATAAGATGTTTCACGTGACCAATAGCCTGGGATTGACCAACTATCTATTGAAGCAAAATACGCTCGATGAGGTGATTCAAACCACCAAGACACCCACCTTGGATTTCCTGGCCAGCGGCAAATTGCCCAGCAGTTCTCTGGGCATCCTCAGCTCCGCCCAGATGAAAGCCCTCATCAATGATTTGAAACAACGCTACGATTTTGTCTTCTTTGACTCGCCGCCAATCATGGGCGTCAGCGACGCCTCGATTTTGGCCAGCGAAGTAGATATGACACTGCAGGTCATTCAATATCGCCGGTATCCGCAGCCGATGAACATTCGCGCCAAGCAGTTGATCGAGAAGGTCGGCGGCAATCTCGTGGGCATCGTCCTTAACAACATCAACATGTCGCAGGATGAAAGCTATTATTACTACAGCGGATATTATCATGATTACTACTCCCGCAACGAGGATCAGGAACCTGCCCCGCGCGCCGATGCAGGTGCCGGCCAAAAAGCCAAGCTCGACATCAAGCAGAAATATTGAAGTTCTGGCTCAAGTTCGCTTAAATAACTATCATGGATTATCGCAAGTTAATTAGCAGATGGGGCGCAGTCTCCGGGGTGCTGCTCGGGTTTGTTCTTTTCGCCGGTTGCAAAATGCTCTCCTCGTCAGATCCCGACTTTCCCGAGGTGCCAGTGCCAGTCCAAACTGCCCCGGCAGGCGAAACGAACGCGACGCCCGCCATAAAAGACAATGGGGCGGAACTAATTCACGTGGGTGATTCGTTGACGGTTGTCTTCTCGGATTTGCCGACCACGCCGCCTCAATTGCAGGTCCAGGTCGATGAAAATGGCAAAATCACTTTGATTGAAAATCAGACCTTCACCGCCCTTGGCAAGACCCGCGCCCAATTGGAAAAGGAAATTCGGGATCGCTATGTGCCCTCAATCTATACCAAGATGACCGTCACGATCACCAGACCGGCAGGACTGTTTTATGTCGGTGGTGAAGTCAAGTCCCCCGGGCGGCAAAGTTACATCGGACCCATTACAGTGCTAAAAGCCATCCAGTCGGCAGGCGACTTCACGGATTTTGCCCAGAGGAAACGCGTTAAGCTCACTCGTTTGAACGGTAAGAGCGAAACGATAAATGCCATCAAAGCGCGAGAAGACCCAACGCTGGATCTACCGGTTTTTCCGGGCGACACCATCCATGTCCCTCGACGCATCTTCTGATGCTGCAGTTTAGCATTCTTTCAGGCAAAACGGCGGGGACCGTGTGGGTTGCCCGCCGTTTTCCTGTACGAGTTGGCCGCGGCATGGGATGCGATTTGCGTCTTGAGGGAAACGGGGTTTGGGATGAGCACCTGCGGGTCCAGTTTGAGCCTGCCAGGGGATTCGTTTTGGAGACCCAGCCGAACGCTTTGGCCACGATTAACGGCCAGTCGACGCAACGCATTGTCTTGCGTAATGGTGACCTGATCGAAATCGGCTCGGTCAAAATGCAATTCTGCCTCAGTGAAACGCGCCAGACCGGCCTGCGCCTGCGCGAAGCGCTGACATGGGCCGCGATTGCAGCTATATCGCTGGGTCAGATAGGGCTGATCTATTGGTTGCTAAAGTGAATCAGTGCCTGAAATGCCGGACTCCCGTGAAGACCATTGCCAGACCACGATCATTTGCCGCAGCAATCACTTCTGCATCCTTCACCGAACCGCCTGGCTGAACTGCCGCGGTCGCGCCGCCCTCCGCCGCTGCAAGCAATCCGTCGGGAAATGGAAAGAACGCATCGCTGCAAACCACGCTGCCTTTGAGGGACAAACCGCTTTCGCCAGCCTTCCACACGGCGAGGCGGCTGGCATCGATGCGGCTCATCTGCCCGGCGCCGATGGCCAGAGTCCGATCGGCCGCAGCATAAAGGATCGCATTGGATTTGACATGTTTCACGACCCGCAAGCCAAAGAGCATCGCCTTGAGTTCGTCTTCTGTCGGGCGGCGCCGCGTGACTACTTTGAGATCCGCGGCGGACGCGATCTGCAAATCGCGCTGCTGCATCAAAAATGAATCGGCTCCCACACTGCGCATATCCCATGGCTGGGCGGCCAGCGGCGATTTCAGTATTTTTAGCAATCTCAAGTTTTTCTTTCTTTTCAAAATTTCCAAGGCGCTATCTTCAAAATCGGGCGCCACGATGACTTCGCTGAAGATTTCCGAGATCGCCTCGGCGCCTGCTGCGTCGAGGGACTGATTTACCGCGATAATTCCTCCGAACGGAGCTTGCCGATCCGTTGCGAACGCTTTGTCCCATGCTTCTCGCAAACTCGAGGCCTGTCCCACACCACATGGATTTGTGTGTTTGAGAATCGCGACGGTTGGCGGTTCAGATGAAAACTCCGCGATCAAAGCCGCAGCGGCCGTAAGGTCCAGGATGTTATTATAAGAGAGCTCCTTGCCATGGAGTTGTTTAAAAAAGTCAAAGAACTTGCCATAAAGCGCGGCCGATTGGTGCGGATTCTCGCCGTAACGCAAATGCTGGGCCAGCGGTTGTTGAATGAGCAGTGATTCGGGGAGCGCCGCGGATGGTGCCGCGGCGAAGGTTTTGTGAAGATGCGTGGCAATGGCAGCATCATACGCCGCGGTGCGCGCAAATACTTTGGCGGCGAGCAGGCGCCTCAGTTCGAGGGTGGTATTTCCCGTTTCTTTGATCTGCCTGGAGACAACGGCGTAATCCGCGGGATCTACAACGACCGTGACACTTTCATGGTTTTTCGCCGCGCTCCGCAACATGGAAGGACCGCCGATGTCAATGTTCTCGATGGCTTCGGCGAGCGAGACATTGAGCCTGGCAACGGTTTGCTCGAAGGGATAAAGATTGACGATTACCAAATCGATGGGCTGAATGCCGTGAGACCGAGCGGCGACCTCATGGCTTTGGTTACCTCGTACAAACAGCAACCCGCCATGGACCTTTGGGTGCAGTGTTTTGACGCGCCCATCGAGCATCTCCGGAAATCCGGTGTAGGCGCTGAGGTCAGTGACTGTGAGACCGGCCTCGCGGAGTGTCTTCGCTGTGCCCCCTGTGGAAATCAATTCAATGCCTGCGGCCGACAATGTTGTAGCCAAAGGCATCAAATCATTCTTGTCAGAAACAGAAATGAGTGCCCGTTGAATTTTCTCCATAACCGGGCGATACCTTCCTCAAACCCTCGCGCCCAGTCAATCGGCAAACCCTGCTCAAAGCATTTCTAGCGGTGCCTGTGCCTTTGGCGGCGGGAATAGCTCTTCCAGCCTCGCCAGTTGCGCCGCAGTAAGGTCATGTTCCAGAGCGCTGAGGTTTTCCCTTAAGCGCTCACGCCGGCCCGTCTTCGGTATGACAATGATGTCCTCCTTTTCGAGGAGCCAAGCGAGGGCGGCCTGGGCCGCGGTCATGCCCCAGCTCCTGGCTAAATGACAAAGATTCCTGTTGCTTAATAGCCTGCCCTGCTCAATGGGCGAATACGCCATAATCGGTATTTGCCGTTCGCGCAGCCATGGCAGCAAATCCCATTCGACTTTGCGGCGCGAGAGATTGTAGAGAAGCTGATTCGTCGCCGCTTTTGTGCCTCCGGGCACGCCCCACAACTCCTGCATTTCGGCCAAATCCAGATTACTGACGCCGAACGCCCGGATCTTGCCGGCTTGCTGCAACTCTACAAATGCCTCAACTGTTTCGGCCAACGGCACATTTCCGCGCCAATGCAGCAAATAGAGGTCGATTCGGTCCGTCTTTAGCCGCCGCAGGCTCCTGTAACAGGCAGCTATCGCGCCTTGCCGTGAGGCATTCTCAGGCAATACCTTGCTCACCAGGAAGGCCTCGTCGCGCCTCCCCTGGATGGCCTCTCCTACGAGTTCCTCAGCGCGGCCATCACCATACATTTCGGCTGTATCGATCAAGCCAGCCCCAAGGTCCAGGCTAAGCCGCAGCGTCGCAATTTCCTCCTGGCGTGCCGATGGATCGTCGCCCATGTGCCAGGTCCCCAGCCCGAATGCTGGCACACGTTCGCCCGTTGGCAATCTGACGGTCTTCATTAGCAATTTGGTACGTAGCGATCTACCCGATTTATCCCGTAATTTGCCCTGTTGCGTACGTCGGGTCTAATGCGGATTGTATTATTCGGAAGTTTTTCTATACTCGCCTGAAAATCAAGAAGTTCAGAGGGTATCGGGATTGTGAAATAAGGAGGTTCGGCGATCAAAAAGGAAGTTAAATCAGTTCGTTCGGTACAGGTCGGCAGTGTGGCTTTTCCCTGGCTTGCCCGGGGGTATCCGCGGATTTGCCTGTTGTTCCGGATGATGGTGGTCTGCGCCTCTTTAATTGGAACCTGCGCCTATGCAACGGTGACGCTGACGCCGGCAACCGGCGGAACCAATATCCCGGCTGATAAAGCAGCCAATGCCACCTCACCCGCCTGGACCGTCCTGGGGCCGATCGTCATCCGAGAGGGCAACAAGTTCGATTTCAGTTCAGGTGCGAACCTGACTCTCGTATTGAACGTGCCTGCGGGTTTCGAATTCGATACTTCCGCCCTACCAAACATCACTTTCACCTCGGGGGTGGACATTTCCACGGCATCAGTGGCGTTCAGCAATACGACGACGATCACAGTGACACTGACCGTCGGCGGGACCAGCGGCACCGATCAGTTGACGATTGGCAATACCAATGCAATTCGAGCACGACCAACCGCAGGCACGCCGCTGGCCAGCGGTCAGATCTTCCGACCGCAGTCAGGCGGGGGTTCCGCTGTAATTAACGGAATTACTACTTCGGCCAATGCCGACGGCTCAGGTGGCAGCAATTTTGGGTCGCTGGCCGAAACGGTCGGCGCTGCCACGAAGCTCGCCTTTACACGAGACCCCGGTGCTGCAACTGCGGGAGCGCCCTTCGGCACGCAGCCGATTGTGAAAACGCAGGACCAATTCGGAAACAACTCGGCGACCGGACTGGCCGCCAGCAACCTTGTCTCAGTGGTGCTTACCTCGGGGACCGGTCCATTGCTGGGCACTGCCAACCTCAACATCGGAACCGGAGCCGGCAACGGAACGGTCACTTACACGAACCTGGAAATTGACGTGGGAGGGACAAACAAACAATTGACCGCCAGCGCGTCCGGATTAGCGAGTGGGCTAAGTGCCGTTTTCACGGTCAACAGTCCACCAACCATCTCGAACATTCCCAACCTGACCACTAACGAAGACAAAGTTGCCACCAATTCCTTTACCATTAGCGATCTGGAAACACCCGCCGACGCATTGATTCTTTCGGCCATTTCTTCCAACACCAACCTTGTGCCCAACACGAATATTGTCTTTGGCGGCACCGGCAATACTCGCACCATGGCCATTACCCCTTCGACCAATGCCTTCGGGACCAACACCATCACAGTCACGGTCAGTGATGGCACACTATCGTCCAACACCTCGTTTTTGCTGACTATTAACCAGGTCAATGATCCGCCGACGATGAATGGTTTGGCCGATTTGACGATTCTGGAAGACACGAATACCCAAACAGTCAATCTCACAGGTATCAGCCCCGGGCCGAGCATAGAAAGCACGCAGACGGTGACGGTCACAGCCAGTTCCGGCAATCCGACTCTGATCCCCAATCCGACGGTCAACTACACCAGTCCCAATGCGACGGGTACGTTGACCTTCGCGCCACTGACAGATCAGTTCGGGATCGCAACTATTACGGTGGTGCTAAAAGACAACGGGGGCACGACTAATGGAGGCATCGACTCGTTCACCAACTCTTTCATTGTGACGGTGCTGGCGGTTAACGACCCCCCAACACTGGCTCCGATCAACGATGTCGTCACCAACGTCAACCCGGGCTTGCAGACGATCGCCCTCACGGGTATCAGCCCAGGGCCAAGCAACGAAAGCACTCAGACCCTGACTATCACAGCCAGTTCCGGCAATACGAATGTTATCCCTAATCCCACGATCAACTACACGAATCCCAACGCCTCCGGCACATTGACATTCACCCCGATCACCAATGCCAGCGGCAGTGCAACGATTACTGTCACGGTCAAAGACAACGGTGGAACCACCAATGGGGGGCAGGATACAGTTACTCGACAGTTTACGGTAACCATCAATCCACTGTCCGATTTGGGAATCAGCCAGGTTGCAATCCCAAGCCCCGGCTTCCTGGGCGGCACCGTCAATTTCAAATTGACGGTGACAAACGCCGGGCCCACGTCAGCCACGGGCATCCTGGTAACGAATATGCGGCCTGCAAATATTGCCTCTTTTTCCGTTACGTCGAGCCAGGGCAGTTCGACTAATTACGGCGGCACTGTCGTCTGCACGCTTGGCACTCTGACCAACCGGGGTGCTGCGACTGTGAACGTCGTGGTAGAACCACTCGCGCTTGGGTCCTATACCAATTTTGCCTCGGTGTGGAGCATTGTTCCTGATCAGAATCTCGCGAACAACAGTTCGACTCTTGTGGACACAGTAGTTCCGCCTCAGTTTGTCATCAACGGGTCAGCGCTAGTGAGCGAGAGTTGCACCAACGGAGCTATCGACCCCGCCGAGACGGTAACGGTGAGTTTCGCGTTGCAGAATACTGGCTCATCCAACACGACCAACCTGGTGGCGACGCTGAGAGCTGCAGGCGGGGTCACGCTGCCTGGCGGGCCGCAAACCTACGGCGTCGTGATTGCCGGTGGAGTTGCGGTATCGCGCCCTTTTACCTTTACCCCCATCGGAAGTTGTGGCGGCGTCTTCACGGCGATTCTGCAGCTTCAGGATGGGGCGACAAGCCTGGGCACAGTGAGCACTACGCTCGCGTTCGGACAACTGGCCAATCGAGCAACTTCATTCGCCAATACCAATTCCATTTCGGTGCCGGACAGCGGCGAGGCGACGCCCTACCCTGCTGTTATTAATGTCTCGGGCCTGAATACCAATACGCTGAAGGCCACCGTAACACTCAATCAGCTCTCGCACGGCCAACCACATGATCTGGAGATTCTACTGGCGGGACCGAGCGGACAAAAGACATGGCTCATGTCTGACTGCGGTGGCATAAATGCCATTAACAATATAACGCTGACATTCGATAATGCGGCAGGTTCGGGATTATCCAATCAAGGCCAGATCGTTGGCGGGACCTTCAAACCGACAGATTTCCCGCCAGATGATGTGCTCCCAGCATCGGCACCCGCCGGTCCCTATGTCGCTGACTTGTCCGTGTTCAATGGAACTGACCCCAATGGCACCTGGCAGCTTTATGTCTTTGACGATACGTCGGGCTTTTCAGGCAGTATTGCGAATGGGTGGACCTTAAACCTGACCACGTTGGAACCCACTTGTTGCATTGATAGCCATTCGATCGACCTTGCTGTGGCAGGGATCTCGGCCGCGCCCGACCCGGTGGTCGTGGGCAATAATGTGACTTTCACGATCGTGGCGACCAACCAGGGACCAGCCACCGCCACCGGAGCGAGCATCACCAACCCCATTCCTCCGACGGCCATATTTGTTTCGGCATCTTCTTCGCAAGGCACTTGTAGCCTTGTGGGCGGCGTAGTGGTTTGCTCGCTCGGGAGCCTCGCCAATACAGCCAGCGCCGCGATGAGCGTCACGTTCCAAACTACTCAGCCGGGGACCCTTACCAACAGCGCCAGCATTTCAGCCAATGAACCGGATCGTGCCTTGTCGAATAATGTCAGCGCCGGCAACGCCACCGTGAGTGTTCCCGTCGTCACCATCGGCGATGCCACGGTGCTCGAGGGCAATTCGGGGACCACGACCAACGCGGTTTTCACACTGCAACTCTCCGCGGTGAGCAGCCAGACGATCAGCGTTAACTACGCCACTACCGATATAACCGCTACAGCGGGTAGCGATTATGTCGCCACCAATGGCACGGTGGTGTTCACTCCAGGCCAAACCACCAGGACGGTTGTGGTGACGGTTTTAGGCGATAATCTTAGCGAGGCGACGGAATTTTTTGGCGTGGCGCTGAGCAATCCCAGCAATGTGACGTTAGGTAATGTCCAAGGCACCGGAACCATCGTGGATGAGGATCCATTGCCCACGCTCTCGATCAGTGATGCTTCGATCATCGAGGGCAATAGTGGAACGACCAACATGTTGTTTGCGGTGACGGTGAGTCCAGTCAGCGGACAGACGATAACGCTTAATTTTGCCACCACCAACGGCAGCGCGCAGGCGGGCAGCGATTATTTGGCTAGCGGTGGGACCTTAATAATAAACGCGGGCCAAGCCAGCCAGACAATCGCCGTGCCGGTGATTGGAGACACTCTCAACGAGAGCAACGAGACATTTCTTGTCAATATAAGCGGGGTGGTGAATGCAAACCTGGGGAGAAGCCAAGCCATCGGCACCATTATTAACGACGATTTTTTCGCCACTATTGCCTCGGCGGGAACGACTTTGGTCGGGGAGAACTGCTCGCCGGCAAACGGCGTCATTGATCCGAATGAGATGGTGACGGTGAATTTTGCGCTGCACAATGTAAGCGCTGGAAATGCCAGCACGACCAATCTGACCGCCACCCTATTGCAGATGGGCGGAATCATCTTGCCCGGCGCTGCACAAACCTACGGAGCTCTTAGCCCAGGGGGA
>Ga0137403_10009913_pt1 | contig 10569 bp, 9 predicted proteins | sample CZOMad2_1_16fung_FD_122057 | JGI IMG/M metagenome (GOLD analysis project Ga0137403, IMG submission 122057) | Vadose zone soil fungal communities from Angelo Coast Range Reserve, California, USA - CZOMad2_1_16fungal (Hybrid Assembly) | ecosystem: Environmental > Terrestrial > Soil > Vadose zone... | reverse complement strand
CGGAAAGAATCGTGCGTTCGACGACACGCTGCTGGCCGCGCTGGAGCGCGTGCGTGGGCGGGCTCGGCTGGGCGTCACTTGCCCGACGTCGATCGTCGACTCTGCGACGGTGGTGCACGAAGCTCGGCTCAAGAAATCCGCGCTCGAGATCAACGCCATGCAGCGCGCCATCGACATCACGCGCGACGCGCATGTCGAGGCCATGGCACAGGCCAGCCCGGGCATGTTCGAGTACGAGGTGGAGGCCATCTTGCGTGGCATCTTCCGGCGCTTTGGCTCGGAACGCCCGGCTTATGCGCCGATCGTGGGCTCGGGACCGAACGCCACGGTGCTGCATTACCACCGCAACGATCGCCGCATGCAAGCGGGAGATTTACTGCTGATCGATGCCGGGTGCGAGTTCGACTACTACGCGGCCGACGTCACGCGCACCTTTCCGGTCAGCGGCACGTTCTCGCCCGCGCAACGCGCCATCTACCAATTGGTCCTCGACGCACAGTTGGCGAGCATCGAGCTGACCCACGCCGGGCGCACGTTCGACGAGGTGCACGCCGCGAGCGTGGCTGTGATCAGCCGCGGGCTCGTCGAGCTGGGTATCATCCAGGGCCCGGTCGAGACTGCAATCTCGGAGCTGCGCTACAAACCGTACTTCATGCACAAGACCAGTCACTATCTCGGGATGGACGTGCACGACGTCGGCGCGTACTTCCTGGCCGGCAAGCCCCGGCCGCTCGAGGAGCTGCTCCGCTGGACCCTCGAGCGCATGGAACGTGGCATCGTCCAAATGGCCAACCCCCGCTATTTCGGGCTGTTCAACCCCGGCGCAAGCTTTCCGGCGCAGTGTGCCGATCGCATCGCCGGCCTGTTCAATCCGCAGCTCGCGAGTTCGGCTTCCTCTCCGGTGCCGGTGGAACTGGAACGGCATGTGATACGCGCCGTCGCACGGCGCGCGGCTCTCGGCGACGAGGCGACCGGGCATTTCGCCACCGGCGGCTCCGAGGCGAATTACACGGCCCTGCTCTCCGCACTGACCGGTGCCCACCCCGAATTCGCCACCGACGGAGCGCGAGCCTTCACCGGCCCGGTGAAGTTCTATACGTCACGCGACTGTCACATAGCCTGGCTGAAAGTCGCGCACCAGACGGGAGTCGGCCGTGCCGCGCTGCGTCTCATCGATACCGACGGCCGGGGCCGCATGGACCCGCGGGCGCTGAAAGCTGCGATCGCGGCGGATCGCGCCGACGGCGCCGTGCCGGTGATGGTGGTGGCCACGGCCGGCACCACCGGCGCCGGCATGATCGACCCACTGCACGCCTGCGCCGACATCGCGCAGCAGGAACATCTTTGGTACCACATCGATGCCGCCTGGGGCGGCGCGGCGCTGGCGTCGAATCGATTGCGCCCGGTGCTCGCCGGAATCGAGCGCGCCGACTCGATCACCATCGATGCCCACAAATGGCTGGCCACGACCATGGGCTGCGCCCTATTCATCACGCGCCATGGACATCTCCTGTCCGAGGCATTTCACGCCTCGACGAGTTTCATGCCGTCGAGTGTTTCGGGGGTCGATCCGTATCTCAACAGCGTGCAGTGGTCGCGCCGTTTCTTGGGATTACGCTTGTTTCTTGCACTGGCCGCGGCCGGCTGGGAGGGCCTTGGCGCGCACGTGGAGCGCAGCGTCGAGGTGGTGGAAAGGGTCAGGGAACGGCTGGTCGCCCTCGGCTGGACGGTCGCCAACGATTCCGCGCTGGCGGTGCTCGATGCGGTGCCGCCCGCCGAACTCGGGGATGTACGGGAGTTGGTGCGCCGCGTCGTGGCCGGAGGACGCGCATGGGTGGCACCCACCACGTTCGAGGGCCGCGACGTGGTTCGGATCTGCGCCACGAACGGCGAAACGACCATCGAGGACGTGAATGCCCTGATCGCCGCGCTCAATAGCCGCGCTCAATAACCCAAGGCTAGGACTTGCGCTGGGAGAGCGTCCGAACGACCAGCGCTTCAATCGCCGCTACCGAATGGAAGTTCTCCGGCGTGATATCCGACTGCGGAATGGCGATATCGAACTCGAGCTCGACCGCCAGCATCAGATTCACCATTTTCAGCGAGCTTACACCTAAGTCGCTCAACTGCTGTTCAACCGGAAACGGGCGAGGGATGGCCGCATTGGCCCCAAGCGTCTGTTTCACGAGAGCAACGAGCTGCTCCCCCACCCCCTCAAGCGTCTTCGGATCCACTCGATACCACTCCTCGAAAATGCCGGCCGATCATACCGTGCGGCGCGGCACGGTGTTGACATGAGATTGACAAGATGGACAAGGATACTTTGCCCAGGATCAGGGTACTTTGCTCAGCCTGTCACACAATATAGCCGAACTTTTACATATGCTTATGGAACTTGAGCCGGGCGTCACCAAGTCCCGATTCAGCCGGTAATTATCGGTTGTCCGCCCCGAGGACTCTCCGCATAATGTCCTTAACAATGCCACCCACTTGCGGGTGATCGGGGATATTCCATGGAACCTCAACGAATGCCGGGTACCGCCCGGGTAATCAGTGTTCGCCAGAACGACATGGCGGCGCGCGCACGCGCGGCGGCCGATGTGGCCAAAGTGAGCGCCGCGGAGGTCGACGCGGACGCTCGTTTCCCCGGCGAGGCCTTCGCCGAAATTCGCAGGCAGCGGCTGCTCGGCATCCAGGTCCCCCAGGCCTTGGGCGGCGAAGGCGCGAGCATCGCGGAAATCGCCGATGTGTGTTACATCCTCGGGCAAGCCTGCTCATCGACCGGGCTGATCTACGCCATGCACCAGATCAAGATGGCATGCATCACGCGTCACGCCAAGGGCAATGCCGTGCTCGAGCGCATTCTGGGCCGCATCGCGGCCGAGCAGCTGCTCATGGCGTCGTCGACGACCGAAGGCCAGGCCGGCGGCAACGTTCGTTCCAGCGAGGCCGCCGTCGAGCATGACGGCGCGCAAGTCACCCTGGAGCGCAAGGCAACCGTCATTTCCTATGCCGTGGAGGCGGACGGCGTCGTCACCACTGCGCGCCGCGCGGCCGATGCCGCGGGTTCCGACCAGGTGCTGTTGGTCCTGCTGAAGGCCGATTACACTCTGGAGCGCTTGCAGGCATGGGATACCCTCGGCATGCGCGGCACGCATAGCGAGGGGTTCACGCTGCGGGCGCGCGCCGCGGCCGAGCAAATCATGCCCGAGCCCTACGAAAGAATTCACGCGCAAACCATGGTGCCCTTCGCCCATCTGCTGTGGGGTTCGGTATGGGCGGGGATCGCGGCGGCGGCCGCCGGCAAAGCGCAGGCCTTCATCCGTCATGCGGTCCGCGGCTCGAATGGCCAAATGCCGCCGGGCGCCCCTCACTTCACCCAAGCGGTGTCCTCGCTGCGGACTTTGCGAGGCGTGCTGGCGGCGAGTCTTCGCAGCTACGAAGGGATCATGTCGGATGAAAAGGCGATCTCGTCTCTGGAATTTCAGGCCATGATCACCTTGACCAAGGTGCAGGTGTCGGAACTCGCAGTGACGACCGTGCTGAGCTCGCTGCGCGCCTGCGGGTTGTCCGGCTATCGCAATGACACCGAGTTCACCATCGGCCGGCTCCTGCGGGATGTGCTCTCCGCGCCGCTCATGATCAACAATGACCGCATCCTCACCAATCTCGCCGCGACGTCGCTGATGACGCCGTTGCCGACTTCAATCAGTGGCTGAAACTCCTATGTCTACCGTCAGCAGTGCGGGCTCCGCCACCGCCGTCGATACCCCCGCCGATCCTTTGGCTCATATCGCGGAAGGGCTGTTTCGATCCATGGGCGTCGATGGCGTATACGCGCGCACCGCGCTGTATGCAGAGGTCGTCGAGCACCTCGAGGCCTACATTACGCGGCAGCGGGATCCCAAAGCGGAAATCATGCGCTTCCCTCCCGTGATGAGCCGCAAGCAATTGGAGAAATCCGGCTACCTCAAGAGCTTCCCTAATTTGCTGGGTTGCGTGTGCGCCTTGCATGGCTCCGAGGCCTCGATCCGCTCGGCGGTCGAAAGAGCGGACAACGGCGGCGACTGGACCACGTCGGTGACCTCCTCGGACCTCGTGCTGTCGCCCGCGGCGTGCTATCCCGTGTATCCCATCGTGGCGACCCGCGGCCAGCTGGCGGCCGGCGGTTTGCAATTCGATATCGAAGCCGACGTGTTCAGACATGAGCCGTCGCGCAGCTTGGATCGCCTGCAGTCCTTCCGGATGCGCGAGTTCGTGAGAATCGGTTCGCCGCGGGAAATCCTGGAGTTCCGCGAGAGCTGGATGGCCAGGGCCCCGCAGCTCGCGGCCGACCTGAGCCTCCCCTTCACGATAGACGTCGCGAACGATCCGTTTTTTGGCCGCGTCGGCCAAGTCATGGCCGTCAGTCAGCGGCAGCAAGCACTGAAATTTGAGTTGCTGATACCCTACTACCCGGGAGCCTCGCCTACCGCGTGCATGAGCTTCAATTATCACCGCGAGCACTTCGGCCAGGTGTGGGGCATCCATGACGACAAAGGCGATTTGGCGCACACGAGTTGCGTCGCCTTTGGAATCGACCGCCTGACCGTTGCACTATTCGCCATTCACGGTTTGGATCTCCGGAACTGGCCGGCGGTAACCAGGGCTGCCTTGGCTCGCTGAGGCGACCCGGACGCCACCGTGCCGCTCGACCCGCGCGTTAGACGGTTCTTGGATGCACTGGCGGCGGGCAAGCCGGCCAATGCCCTAAAGACATCCGTGGAGGAGCGACGTCAGGGCCTCACGGAGCTGATGAAGCTGGCGGGTCCTCGAGCGGCCGTGGGCCGCGTCGAGGACCGAGCCTTACCCGGCCCGGCTGGGGCGCTTGGGATCAGGATCTATACGCCTGTCGATGCGGGAGCCGGTCTGCTGCCGGGGCTCATCTACTTCCACGGCGGCGGTTTGGTGGCGGGCACCGTGGCGACGCATGACCCGATTGGGCGAGCGCTGGCGAATTCGGGCGCCTGCAGGGTGGTCTCCGTCGACTATCGTCTGGCTCCCGAACACCCATTTCCCGCCGCGCTCGACGACGCTCTGGCGGCGGTCACGCATATCGGCGCGCATGCGGCCGAGTTCGGTATCGACGGCATGCGCCTCGGCATCTGCGGCGACTCCGCGGGCGGCACTCTCGCGGCGGCGACGGCCCAAACGGTCGCTCGAATCGGCAGTCCACGGCTGGCGCTGCAATTACTGATTTGCCCGATTCTCGATTACAGCCGTTCGACTAACTCCAGGCGGGACCTCGCCAGCGGCTATCTGGTTGATCAGGCCACGCTCGATCACGACCTCCTGCACTACGCGCCGCCGGGAACGGATCCGGCCGACCCCCGGATCTCGCCCCTGCGCGCCGACGATGTTACCGGCCTGCCCCGCACCCTGATTCACACCGCGGAATTCGATCCGCTGCGCGACGAAGGCCGCGACTATTTCGAACGCCTGGCCCGCGCGCACGCCGAAGTGTCCTACACTTGCCACCCAGGTATGATTCATCTTTTCTACGGCCTGGGGGCCGTGATTCCGTATGCCCGGACCGCGTTCGAACAGATCGGCGGTGAAATTCGGGCTGCGTTGGCCTGACCGAAGGAGAGAATACAGTGGCGGAGCGCGTCGTTGCGGAACGCATGATTCGGGAGCTGCATGCGGCGCGTGTCGGCGGCGATCTCGCCGGCCTGTGCCGGCTGTTCGCGGAGCACGGCCGATTCGAAATCGTCGGCGCGAGCGCCGACAAGCCCATCGCGATCCGGGCGACCGGGATTGCGGACTTCCGTCCTTGGCTGTCCATGATGGTCAAGGTGTTTCGGCTCAGCAACTACACCCTGTTGTCGCTGGTGGTCGAGTGGCCGCGTGCGACGGCCCATTGGCGCGCCGACATCTATTCCAAGGTGACCGGGGTCACCGTGGCGACCGAGCTGGTCGACCTCGTCGAATTGAGCGAGGATCGCATCCTGAGCTACACCGAGTTCTTCGCCCCCCGCTGAGCGGCAAGAGACGTCGAATGCCGGCAGAAGAGCCGCAGTGGCTGAGAATCGCACGCGAATTGCGCGCCATCGCGCAGACCGGTCTCACCTTCTCCTCGGACCGCTTCGACCGCCAGCGCTATGAGCGGCTGCGCGAACTGGCAGGGACCCTGCTGGCGCAAGAGGCGCGCGCACCGTACGAGACGGTGCTCGGCGTATTGGGCCTGGACAAGGGATATGCGACGCCCAAGGTCGATGTCCGGGGTGCTGCGTTCGTCGACGGGCGAGTGCTGCTGGTGCGCGAAATCGGCGACGGCAAATGGACGCTTCCGGGCGGTTGGGCCGACGTCAATCAAACCCCCGCCGAATGCGTCGCCAGAGAAATCGCCGAAGAATCGGGATTCGAAGCGCGTGCCCTCAAGCTTGCCGCGGTCTTCGACTACCAGAAGAGCAACCACCCGGCCCATCACATCGACTCGATCTACAAGCTCTTCTTCATTTGCGAAATCACCGGCGGCAGCGCCCGTGCCAGCAACGAAACCAGCGAGGTGGCGTTCTTTACGCGCGATGCTCTGCCGCCGCTGTCGCTCGGGCGCACCACCGCGGCGCAAATCGAGCGCATGTTCCAGCACGCGGAGCATCCGCAGCTTGCGGCGGATTTCGACTGACGGCCGCGCGCCGCATCCGGGTCCTCAGCTGCTTGGGCGGCCGGGCAAATCCAAAATGACGCTCAAGCCGCGGCCCTCCCGATTGGCGAGCGCAATGCGCCCGCCGTGGGCCTCGGAACGCCGCCCACTCGATGCGTTCAGGGCGTGGCGCAGGCAATTTGGCAAAAGCGGCATAGCCGCTCACGAAGTGGAGAGCAAGCGGCATGCCAGGCTCTTGGTATTTATACGCCATTGTTTTTATGATAATTATTTCCTGTCTCACAACGTCTTTCGCGACGTGGAGTGTCCGCGGACAGTGTCCGCGGACGATGTCGGACAGCGGCGCCGGCTTGCGCCGGGCTGGCCAGCAGCTATCCTCGCAAGCCCGGCACACTTCTCGTCCGTTCAAAAGATGAACCACCGTGGCTGACGACGTTTTGCTCGCGATCGATCAAGGAACGAGTTCCACGCGCGCCATTGGCTTCTCCGCCACGGGCGATGTCGCGGCGGTGGAACAGCAGAGCTTCGAACAAATCTACCCGGGCCCGGGCTGGGTGGAACATGACGCCGAAGTGATCTGGGCGACGGTCATGTCCACCAGCCGCCGGGTCCTGCAGCACCTCAGCGAAACGAAGCGGATCGCGGCTGCCATCGGCATCACCAATCAGCGGGAAACGACGATTCTCTGGGATCGGCGCAGCGGCGCGCCTATCTACAACGCCATCGTCTGGCAGGATCGCCGCACTGCCGATCGGTGCCGAGAATTGGCTCGCGATCATGGCGAGACGGAAATCAGCCGCAAAACCGGCCTGCGCTTCGATCCTTATTTTTCGGCGACCAAGATCGCCTGGATTCTGGACCGCGTGCCCGGTGCGCGCCAGGCCGCGAAGGCGGGCCACCTTGCATTCGGTACCGTCGATAGCTTTCTCATATGGCGGCTGACCGGCGGCCGGCTGCACGTCACGGACGCCACGAATGCGAGCCGCACGGCCCTCTACGATATCGGCAAGGGTCGCTGGGACGAGGCCCTGTGCGAAATCTTCGATGTGCCGATGAGCGTTTTGCCCGAAGTACGCGACAGCGCGGGAGAATTTGGCATCGCCGACAAGGCGGTACTGGGTCAATCACTGAGAATCTCCGGCGTCGCGGGCGATCAGCAAGCGGCTCTCGTCGGACAGGCTTGCTTTGCCTCCGGCGACGTCAAGAGCACTTACGGCACCGGCGCGTTCTTGGTGCTCAACACCGCGCGGCAACTCGTACCCTCGAAGAACCGCTTGCTCAGCACCATTGCCTATCAACTGAACGGCGTGGTCACCTATGCGCTCGAAGGTTCCATTCTGTCCGCGGGCGCCGCCATTCAGTGGCTGCGAGATGGGCTCGGACTCATCTCGCAAGCATCGGACATCGAGGCGCTGGCAGCGTCGACACCGCACAGCGGCGGAGTCTATTTGGTGCCTGCGTTCACCGGACTGGGAGCGCCTTATTGGGATCCCGATGCGCGCGCCGGTATCATCGGGCTGACCCGCGCATCGACGCGCAACGAGATCGCGCGCGCAACCCTGGACAGTGTCGCCTATCAAACCTACGACCTGCTCGACGCGATGGCGGCGGACGGTCTGCGGCCCGAGACCCTCAAGGTCGACGGAGGGATGTCACAGAACAATTTGTTCATGCAGCGTTTGGCGGACGTCTTGGGGATGGCGGTACGGCGGCCGGCAAACCCCGAGTCCACGGCATTCGGCGCCGCGTGCCTGGCGGGACTCGGCTGCGGCCTGTATCGCTCGCTCGAAGACATCGCCGCATTGCATCGGTCCGAGACTCGTTTCGAGCCGGCATTGGGCGAGCGGGAGAGAGAGCTTCAAATTACCGGCTGGCGCGACGCGCTGCGGCGGGTAAGATCCGGCTGATGGACCTTTCCGCGTTCGTCGAAATGGCTGTTGGTCAATTCGGTCGCGGCTCTCGGCATGACGGCATTCGCTCCGGCGGCATTCGCTCGGGCAGTATCGCTCCGGCGGCACACGCTGATCGGCGGCACACGCTGATCGGCGGCACACGCTGATCGGCGGCACTCGTCAACGGCTGGTGTCCACCACGACGCGGCCGCGAATGCGGCCTTCGATAAGCCCGGCGGCGCGGTCAACGACTTGCGAGAGACCGATTTCCTCGGTAAGGAACTCGAGCTTGTCGACATCGAGATCGTGACTCAGCCGGCGCCACGCCTCCAAGCGATCCGCCCGCGGGCACATCACGCTATCCACCCCGACGAGCGTGACGCCGCGCAAAATGAACGGCGCCACCGTCGCCGGAAAATCGAGACCTCCGGCGAGACCGCACGCGGCAACGACTCCCCGATAACGCATGGAGGCGCAGACGTTGACCAGCGTGTGGCTGCCGACCACATCGATGGCCCCCGCCCAGCGCTCCTTGCCCAGCGGTTTACCCGGGCTCGCGAATAGCGCTCGATCCAAGACTTCTGCGGCGCCCAGGCGCTTCAGAAAATCGGCCTCCGCCGGACGGCCGGTCACGGCCGCCACCCGAAACCCCAGCTTGGCCAGCACGGCCACGGCAACGCTGCCTACTCCGCCCGCTGCCCCTGTGACCAGAATCTCCCCGCTTGCGGGCGTCACTCCATGCCGTTCGAGAGCGATGACGCACAACATCGCCGTATATCCGGCAGTGCCGATGGCCATGGACTGCCGTGGCGTGAATGCGGCGGGCAGCGGGATGAGCCACTCCCCCTTGACTCGCGCCAGCTGCGCGAGCCCACCCCAATGATGCTCGCCCACACCCCAGCCATTGAGCAAAACCCGGTCTCCGATCCCGTACGCGGCATTTTCGGATTCTTGGACCGAACCTGCGAAATCGACTCCCGGCACCATGGGAAATTGCCGCACCACCGGCGCTTTGCCCGTGATGGCGAGCGCGTCCTTGTAGTTGAGCGTCGAATAATCGACGCGCACCGTCACATCGCCCGTGGGTAAGCGGCCTTCCTCGAGCGACGTGAAGGTCGCGCGATACGGGCGTTCGTCGCGCTCGATCAGCACTGCTTTGAACATAAATCACCTGGACCTCGATGGGGGTCATGGTATCGTTTCGCGACCATGAAGCCAACGCACCACAGGCGGGTACTCGCCATCGACATCGGCGGAAGTCACGTGAAAATGCGCGTATTCGGCCGTCGCGAATTGCGGCAATTTGAATCGGGGCCGGATCTCACACCTCGTCAAATGGTCGCACACGTACATGAGTTGACCGGGGACTGGACTTACGACGCGGTGTCCATCGGATACCCAGGAGTAGTCCTGCACGGCAAAGTGGTTGCCGAGCCGCACAATCTAGGGAAAGGTTGGGTTGGATTCGATTTTCGCAAAGCCTTTGGCCGGCCGGCGCATGTCTTGAATGACGCGGCGATGCAGGCGGTCGGCAGTTACGAAGGCGGCCGCATGCTGTTTCTCGGCCTCGGAACAGGACTTGGTTCGGCAATGATCGTCGATGGAGTCGTTGCACCGATGGAGCTCGCGCATCTGTCTTACAAAAAAGGGCGAACCTACGAAGAGTACGTCGGCGCGCGCGGTCTCAAGCGGCTGGGCACCAAGAAATGGTCTCGGACCGTCAACGAGGTCGTGACCCAACTGAGCACGTTGCTGGAAGCCGACTATGTCGTCATCGTCGGCGGTAATGCACGCAAGTTGAAGCGGCTGCCGAAGAACGCGCGCCTCGGCAGCAATGACTTCGCCTTCCTAGGTGGATTTCGCGTGTGGCACCACGCGGCCACGCGGCCGGCGGCCGCAAAGTCACACCGGCGCAGCATCACTGTGCCCTGATCGAGGCATTGCGTCGGGTCATTGTGACGGTGTTTGCAGAATTCTGCTGCACCGGCGCCGCAGACTTCAATTGTCCGCTGGTTTGTGGAAAATATATTG
>Ga0137403_10009912_pt1 | contig 10569 bp, 10 predicted proteins | sample CZOMad2_1_16fung_FD_122057 | JGI IMG/M metagenome (GOLD analysis project Ga0137403, IMG submission 122057) | Vadose zone soil fungal communities from Angelo Coast Range Reserve, California, USA - CZOMad2_1_16fungal (Hybrid Assembly) | ecosystem: Environmental > Terrestrial > Soil > Vadose zone... | reverse complement strand
AGGTGCGGTCGGTCTCGGGGGCAAATGCGGTGCCGTCCGCTTGCGATCCCGTCAGCACGTCGTGACGGTTCGGCGTGTCGCCGCGGCCGTTGATGACCTCGCCCTTCTCGGAGAGCGACGTCTGCTTGCTGAGATTGTTGCTGGCGCCATGCAGATCGGCGACATCCTTGGCAACCACGACGCCCTTCGCATTCTGCCACGGCCCCTTGCCGATGCGATCCCGCGCACTCACCGCCGGCTTGCCGTCGGCGGCCTGCGTCGAGAGATAGGCGTGCCAGGTTTTTGCGCCGGCGCCGGCGGCCTGCGCCAGCGTCTGGCAATGATTGTCGGCACCGGCGAGGCCCCCGAGATTGCCGCCATTGCCGATGCCGTTGCTGGTCAGGAAGAAGCTGGTGTCAGCGGATTGCGCCTGCGCAGGTTTGGCCGCGAAAGCCAGGACACACGCCGCCGCAACGAGCGAGCCGCGCGAAAAAATGCTGCGGATTGAGACCATCTGATCCTCCCTGTCTTGAATCTTGTTTTGCGAGCTGTCGAGCGAAAACGCTCTAGGGGCGAGGTGACCGTGGCTAGCATCGATTCAACCCAAAGCCATCATGTGATAGGTCAACCCGCGCCGGCCGCCGTTATTCCGAAAGCTCGCTTCAACATAACGAAGGCGCCGTGGAACAAACCGCGGCGCCTTCCGTATTGTTAGGGCTTGGCCGGCGATCGGCCGGTCAGGTGGTCTGCTGGATCGCCGAGAGCTCCCAATTGCCGCCGCGCGGGCGGAGGAAGGTCCACACTTCCGTGATCTCGATCGGCTGCTCGCTGCCTTCGACGAGCTGGCCGCTGGTGCGGTCGAGCGTCTTGTCGATCATCGAGAACCGCATCGCGACGCTGGCGAAATCGGTCTCGCCTTCGCGCCAGGCTTCCGCGAGGTCGCCCTGCAGGAGCTTGGTTCCGGACACCTTGTTGATCCGGTTGCGGGCGCGGTTCTGCTGGAGATCGCCCTCGAAATACGACACCATTTCCGGCGCCGCCAGCGTGTGCAGACGCCCGACATCCTCGTTCGACCACGCCGCCTGGATATCCCCGAGCAGCCGCTCGAAGGCTTCATAGTCGGCAGGCTGGATATCGAGCGGCGCGCTGCCGCTGCCCGAGCCGAGCCCAAAGCCCATGCCGCTGCGGAACGTTGAGGATGCGCCGGGGCTCGGGCCCTCGCCAGGGCCGCCGGCATAAGCCGGCTGCGACGCCTGACGGCGCTGCCACCACGACATCGCAAACCGCACCACCAGGATGATCAGGCCGATCTGCAGGATCAGGCCCAGGATCGACGAAAATCCGCCGAGGCCTGAAAACAGCCCGCCGCCGAACAGCATGCCGAACAGGCCTGCGCCGAGGAAGCCGGCGGCAAGGCCGCCGAGCAGGCCGCCGCGCCCGCCGAACAGTCCGCCCGGACGGTTGAAGAGACCGCCGCCGGAGGAGCCCACGCTTGGGCTGCTCGGCTGGGTGAACGTGCGGTTAAAGGGTTGGGCTGCGCCCGGCGCAGTCGAGGTCGAGGGCGGCGGCGCGAAGGTCCGCGAGCCGCGCGAGCCCGAGCTGAACCCGCCGCCGACACGGGCGTCGGCCGCGGAGACCGCCAGCACCGTCGGCAGCGCCAGCGAAACAACGATCGCGATGGCCTGGACCAATCCGCGCATGGAAAGCGACAATCTCATGTCCTTGTCCTAAATCCCCTGAATGGGGTGCCCCTAACATGGGCAGTCCTGCATAAATGTGAAGCTGATAGCAGGCATTCCGGCTGCGGCCCTCCGTCGCGGGGATGCGGCGGAATGGCGGCTTGCGGCCGTACGGCCGGTTCCTATTGCGGCGCCATGGTTTCCTTGACCGCGGCGACGAGCTGGCTGAGCGTGAACGGCTTCGGCAGGAAGGAAAACTGCTGGTTTTCCGGCAGGCTTTTCTCGAAGGCATCCTCGGCATAGCCGGACACGAAGATCACCCTGAGATCGGGATTGCGGGCGCGCATCGCCTTCAGAAGCGTCGGGCCGTCCATTTCCGGCATCACCACGTCCGACACCACGAGGTCGACGGTGCCGTTCTCCTGTTCCAGCGCTTCCATGGCCTCGACGCCGTTCGAGGCCTCGATCACGCTGTAGCCGCGCGAGCGCAGGCCGCGCGCGTTCAGCGCCCGCAGGCCCTCTTCGTCTTCGACCAAAAGGATGGTGCCCTGCCCCGTCAGGTCGGCCCGCGGTTTCTGCTCGGCCTTCGCAGCGCCATTGACCGCCTGCGGTTCGGCCTCGACCTCCGGCTCGGCATGATGCCGCGGCAGGAAGATATGGAACGAGGTGCCCTTGCCGGTCTCCGAATCCACATAGATGAAGCCGCCGGTCTGCTTGACGATGCCGTAGACCGTGGAGAGCCCAAGGCCGGTGCCCTTGCCGACCTCCTTGGTCGAGAAGAACGGCTCGAAGATCTTGTCGCGGATATCGGCGGGAATGCCGGTGCCGGTGTCGGTGACCTCGATCCGCACATAGTCCGCCCCCGGCATGCCCTTGTGGGCGAGCTTTGCGGATTCGGCTGTCGTGATATTGGCGGTCTTCACCGTCAGCCTGCCGCCGTCGGGCATCGCGTCGCGCGCGTTGACCGCGAGATTGACGATCACCTGCTCGAACTGCGAGACGTCGACCTTGACCGGCCAGAGATCGCGGCCGTGCACGAAGTCGAGCTTGACCTTCTCGCCGATCAGCCGGCGCAGCAGCATGGTGAGGTCGGACAGGGCATCGCCGAGGTCGAGCACCTGCGGCCGCAGGGTCTGCCGCCGCGAGAACGCCAGCAATTGCCGCACCAGGGTGGCGGCGCGCGTGGCGTTCTGCTTGATCTGCATGATGTCCTGGAACGACGGATCGGTCGGCTTGTGCGCGTTCAGCAGGAAGTCGTTCGCCATCATGATGGCCGACAGCACGTTGTTGAAATCGTGCGCGATGCCGCCGGCGAGCTGGCCGACCATGTCCATCTTCTGCGACTGGTTGATCTGGTTCTCGAGCGCGCGCCGCTCGGTGGTTTCCAGCATGTAGACAATGGCGGCCTCGGTCTCGCGCTCGTCTTCCTCGACCGCGGTGACGAAGAACTGTCCCCATCGCTCCTTGGGCCCTTCCAGCATCGCCTCGACCGGCGGGATATCGCCCTGCCCCTCCGCGGCCTGGTTGATGGCCGCGATCAGGAGATGGCGGTCGCGCGCATTGACTGTTCTGAAGATCGACTTGCTGGCGGCGCCGTCGGGACCGAGGCCTTGCGCCAGTTTTGCAAACCGGGCATTGGCGCGCACCACGGTACCGGCGCGGTCCACGGTCGCAATCGCCATCGGAGTATGATCGAAGAAGCGCATGAAGCGCACTTCGGCGGCGCGCTGCGGATCGGAACGCTCGTCACGCGCGCGGCTGATCACCAGCGTGCGCGATGCGCCGGGCGCGCCGTCGGCCCCGAATGCCAGCTTGTGGTAGAGACGCACCGGCACCGTCTTGCCGCCGCGCATTCTAAGATCAATGTCGAACACCTCGGTTTTGACTTCGCCCGGCACCGGCGCGATCGATGTCAACAGTGCCGCGCCGTCGCCGGATACGATGTCGGTCAGCTTCAAACCGCCCGACCCGATCTCGGCGAGATCGTAATCCAGCCAGTTCGCGAGCGTGGCGTTGACGTAGACCATGTCTCCGGCGGGATTGACCGAGAAGAAGCCGCACGGCGCATGATCGAGATATTCGATGGCGTGCTGCAGTTCCTGGAATACGTCCTCCTGCCGCTCGCGGTCGCGGGTGATGTCCGCGATCGACCACACCGCGTATTTCGCCTCGCGCTTGCTCCGGCCGAGCGGCCGAACCCGCATCCGCAGCCAGCGGCCATGCGCGCCATCCTGGCCTGCGATGCGGACCTCTTCCTGCTGCCGCTTGCCTTCGCGCGCCGCCTTGAGCAGGCGGAACACCGCTTCCGACACATCGGGATTGCCGATGAAGACCCGCTCCACCGGGCGCGCCTCCTGCGCGGTCGCCGCACCCGTGAGCGCCAGATAGGCCGCGTTGGAATAGACCACGTGGCCGCCGGGATCGGTGACCGCCAACCCGTCATAGGCAAGGTCGGCGATGCGGCCCTTGACGGGATCGTCGGCAGTACGATCGGCGAAGCGAATGATTCCCGCAGCGTACGCGAACAGGCCAAACAGCCCGACCATTGCCAGGAGCGCAAGCAGGCCAAGGATATAAGGCTGCGCCTGCGCGCGGCCGATGGTCATGAGCACGATCGCGACCGCGACGATGCCGCCGGCCACCAGCAGCACCAGAATGATGCTGCCGCCGCGCCGCGCCGGCTCATGGGCGGTCACCGGCCCGCGTGACAGATCATGGTCAGTTTCGGCGGTCATGCGAAGGGACGCAGCCTGTCGACATCGAGGGAACGCGCTTTTCGCGCGCCTCTCCCTGAGTGCCTGAATCGGCCCCGCGAGCGCAAGTCCGTCAAGCCTGCTTTTTGCTGGTTACGCTCATTTCCAGCACATTTCCCTGCCGCGAACCGAATCACGCCCGCCAGCCGGACAACCCGCGCTTGAGACCCATGACGTAGCCGATAATCTCGGCGACCGCATGATAGTGTTCCACCGGGATCTCGTCGTCGATCTCCACGGTGGCATGCAAGGCCCTCGCCAGCGGCACGTTCTCGACGATCGGGACGTCGTGCTCGGCGGCGATTTCCCTGATCTTGAGCGCGATCGTATCGACGCCCTTGGCCACGCAGACCGGGGCCGACATCCCGCGCTCGTAGGAAAGCGCCACCGCGTAATGGGTCGGGTTGGTGATGACAACGGAGGCCTTGGGAACCGCAGCCATCATCCGCTTCTTCATCCGCGCCTGGCGCAATTGCCTGATCCGGCCCTTGACGTGCGGGTCGCCCTCGGACTGCTTGAACTCCTCCTTCATTTCCTGCAGCGACATCTTCTGCCGCTCGAACCATTGCCGGTACTGGAAGAAAAAGTCGGCGATCGCGACCACCGCAAGCATCGCCACGACCGCGCCCAATAGATAAAGGGTCAGGCCGGTGGTGGCGCCCAATACCGCTGCCGGGTCGAAACGCACCATCGATTCCAGGCGATGACGCTCGGGCCACAGCACCGCCGTCATCACCGCGCCGAGCGCGGCCACCTTGAAAAGGCCCTTGCCGAAGTTCGCCGCCGCCTGCTTGCCGAAGATCCGCTTGGCTCCGGCCGCGGGCGAGATCTTGCTTAATTTCGGTTTGAGCTGTTCGCCCGACCACAGCAGCCGGTGCTGCACCATGTTGCCGGCGATCGCCGCGAGCGCCAGCATCAAGAGCGGCACGCCGAGCACGGCGATCAGGACATATTCCAGGCTCTTTGCCAGCGCCATCAGGCCGGGCCCATCGGCATGGATCATCCAGGAATTGGCCACCAGATTGCGCAGCGGCATCACAATGCCGCCGCCGATCGATCCGGAAAATGTCGACAGCACCAGCGTACCGGCAGCGATCACGAACCAGGTGTTGATCTCCTGGCTTTTGGCGACGTCGCCGCGCTCGTGGGCGTCATCCAGGCGCTTTTGCGTGGGGTCTTCTGTCTTATCCGCTGTGTCGTTTTCGTCGGCCATGGTTTTCGGGCTTCATTTCAGCGGTATCAGCTCGTGCATGACGCCGATGAAATAATCGAGGAAGGTTCCCATCATCGCCGTGATGACGAGGGCGAACACGAGGAAGCCGGCCAGGATCGACAGCGGCACGCCGACGAAATAGACCTGCATCTGCGGCATCAGCCGCGCCAGCACGCCGAGCCCGATATTGAAGACCAGGCCGAACACCAAAAACGGCGCCGAAAGCTGCATACCGATCCTGAACGCGGCGGCAAAGGCGCGGGTGGCGAGCGCGGCGATGTCGCCGCTCGGCATCAGCTGGCCCGGCGAAAAAATCGAATAGCTGTCGTTGAGCGCCGCGATGACGAGGTGATGGCTGTCGGTTGCAAACAACAGCGTCACACCGAGGATGGTGAGAAAATTTCCGATCAATATGCCCTGCTGGCCCTGGGTCGGATCGACCGCGGTGACGAAGCCGAGGCCGAGCTGCTGGGCGATCACCGAGCCTGCGACCTGCAGCGCCGCGAGCGTCACCCGCGCGGTGGCGCCGAGCACGATACCGATGACGATCTCGTGGACCATCAATACCAATAGCGGCGCCAGCGACTGCAGGTCGATCTGATAGGCGGCGCGATGCAGCGGCAAGATCACCAGCGTCAGCACCAGCGCGATCGCCAGCTTGATGCGAACCGGAATGTTGGACTCGCCCAATCCCGGCAACAGCATCACCATCGCGCCGATGCGGGCGAATACCAGCATGAAGGCGGCGGCGAGCGCGGGCAGCAATGAAATATCGACGCGCATTTCTCACGCATAGTGCCATTAACCGCCGATGATTCGCGACGATATCCGCATCATCTGCCCGTGCAGTGAGTCCGCCATGAATGGCAATGCCAGCAACAGGGTCACGAAGATCGCCAAGATCTTTGGCACGAACACCAGGGTCTGTTCCTGGATCTGCGTCAACGCCTGAAACAGCGACACCACGACGCCGACCACCAGACCGACGATCATCAGCGGCGACGACACCACGATGATGGTCCAGATCGCATCGCGCGCCACATCGAGGGTTTCAGGTCCGGTCATTTTTAATTCCTGTCTACTCTGGAGACCTTTTTCACCGTCATTGCGAGGAGCACTTGCGACGAAGCAATCCAGTCTTTCCTTGGCTGTGGATTGCGTCGTCGCTCCGCTCCTCGCAATGACGACATCGCTCAAATCGGCATCTTCATGATGTCCTCGTAGGACTGGATGACCCGATCGCGCACCGATACCAGCGTCGAGACTGCGACGTCGGTCTCCGCCACCGCCGTCACCACGTCCATCACATTGGCCTTGCCCGACGCCATCGCGACGGTCTGTGCATCGGATTTTTTTCCCGCATCCAGCACGCTTCCGATCGCGTCCTTGAGCACCGCGCCGAACGACGGCCCGCCCGCTTCGGAACCCTTGCCGGCGCCGCCGGTGTCCAGGATGCGGGCAAGGTTGGCGTAGGCATTTGCAGCGACTGTGGGTGAAGCCATGGCTTAAAGCTTTCCTGTTCAGGCCTTGAGGATGTCGAGGGTGCGTTGAATCATCCGCCGTGTGGCGCTGATGATGTTGAGGTTCGCTTCATAGGATCGCTGCGCGTCGCGCATGTCGGTCATTTCAATCAACGGGTTGACGTTGGGATATTTGACGTTGCCGGCGATGTCCGCCGCCGGATTGGAGGGCTCGTGCTTGACGCGAAACGCCGAGCTGTCGGGCCTTACCTTGCCGAGCGCGACCACCTTGGCATCCAGCGTGCGATCGAGTTCGGAGGTAAATGTCGGGACCTTGCGGCGGTAGGGATCGCCGCCGGCGGTCGGTGCCGTGGAATCCGCGTTGGCGATATTCTCCGAGATCACCCGCATCCGCCCGGCTTGGGCACGCAGCCCTGAGGTCGCGATGCTCATCGAGCGGGCGAAATCCCCTCCATCGCTTGCCATGATGTTTTCCTCCTGCCTTTAGCCGGCCTCAGCCCTTGCCGATCGCGGTTTTGAGAAGATGCAGGCTCTTGCTGTAGAGCGAGGTCACCGCCGCGTAGTCCATCTGGTTGGCGGAAACCTTGAGCATCTCGTCCTCGAGATTGACGGCGTTGCCGGCGGGCCTGGTCTGGAAGCTTGCCTTGCGATCCAGCGCGAAGCTTTGTCCGACACCGGACGGAGCAATATGGCCGGTCGCGGTGCGCATCATCGCCAGCGATCCCACCGATCCGGCGCTGGCGGTTGTCGAATCGAATTTCGGCTGGACCAGATCGCGCGGCTTGAAATTCGGCGTGTCGGAATTGGAGACGTTCTCGGAGAGCAGGCGCTGACGCTCCTGATGCCACTGCATCTTGGTCCGCAACGCCGACAACATGGGAAGATCGTTGATGGACATCGCTGCCGCCCTTCACGCCTCCCGGCACGATGCCCTGAGGTAGGCAGAATTTGCCGCGTGTATGGTTAACAGCGGGTTAAGATGCGCTGGCGGCGAGCCAGGGCATCCAGAGCCGGATTCATCGATCTGCGCGCATTTTCGCCACGAATGCTGCGTTAACCAACCAAGTCGTTGAAGTTGGAAGCCCCAAGAAGTTGTTTTGGTTCAGCCGATTCATAGGTTATTAAGATAACGGGCGGCAGTTTCTGCCGCGGGCAATTAAGAGATTAGGGCCAATCTCGGGCTTCACTCGCCGTTTGTTGCGCCGTTTCCGACCAGCCTTCAAACGAGAGACTCGAAGAAAACGCTATTTGCCGGGGACAAAGCATGCAGGCACTGACATTTTTCTTCGCATTCGTGGCAGTTCTGGCGCTGATTGGGGTGGCCGCCTGGCTGGTTCGCCGATTCGCCGGCAATCGCCTCGGTGCCAACCCCAACCGCGGACGGATGCCGCGCCTGGCCGTGATCGATGCCGCCGCGGTCGATGGGCGCCGGCGGCTGGTGCTGGTACGGCGCGACAACATCGAACATCTGCTGATGATCGGCGGCCCGACCGACATCGTCGTGGAACCCAATATTGTGCGCGCGACGCCGGCGCGGGATCAGATAGCGCAACGCCCTGTTGCCGGAGCCGAACCAGCACCCCGGCTTCCGCCGCTGGCCGACTCCGGCTGGAACGAGGGCGATGGCGCAAGAGCCGATTCAAGGTCGAGCGGGTTCGATCAGGTCGAACCGCAAATGCCGGAACCGCCGCCGCGCCCGATGCGGCCCTCTTTTGCCGACGAAGTGCGCCGCCCGATGCCGGGGCTGTCGGAACGGCGCAGCGAGCCCTTGCGTAGCGATCCGCTGGCAGGTTTTACCCCGGAGCCATTGGGCGGCCGCCCCGAGCCCCGCCCCGAGCTTCGTCCCGAACCGATGCCGTCGCGCGTCACATCGCGCAACGAGCCGCTGATACCGCGCCCGCCGCGTCCGGGCGAAGCGCCAAAGGTGCCCCCGGTTCGCGCGGCGGAACGTCCCGCCGCGCCACCGCCGCCTCCGCCTTCCCCGCCGTCCCCTGCGCTGTCGGCCGCCGACCAAAACCTCGCCGAAATGGCGCAACGCCTTGAAGCCGCGCTGCGCCGGCCGGCCAGCGATGCCACCGAGCCCCGGGTCGGCGCTCCGCCCGTGGCGCCGGAGCCGCCGCCGAGCCGCGGCGCGCCACCCCGCAGCGAGCCGTCGACGGCGCCGCCGGAAACTCCGCCTTCGCAAAAGAGCGGTTTTGAAAATCTCGAAGACGAGATGGCGTCATTGTTGGGCCGCCCAAAGACCCCTTCGTGAGGCCGGCGGCATTTCCGCGTAGAGTTTTATATCTTGCCACCCTGATAGCCGCCGGATCGCTGGCGGATCCCGCGCTCGCGCAAGACATCAGCATCAATTTCGGCCAGGGCAATGGCGGCGTCACCGAGCGCGCGATCCAGCTGATCGCGCTTTTGACGGTGCTGTCGATCGCGCCGTCGATCCTGATCATGATGACGTCGTTCACCCGGATCGTCGTCGTGCTGTCGCTGCTCCGCACCGCGCTCGGCACCTCGACCGCGCCACCGAACTCCGTCATCATCGCGCTCGCGCTGTTTCTCACCGCCTTCGTGATGGGCCCGGTGCTGCAGAAATCCTACGACGACGGCATCAAGCCTTTGGTCGCCAACCAGCTCGGCGTCGAGGACGCGTTGCAGCGCGCCGTGGTGCCGCTTCGCGGCTTCATGCAGAAGAACGTGCGCGAGAAGGATCTCAGGCTCTTTATGGACCTTTCGGGCGAGGCCCCGCCGGCGACGCCGGAAGAGATGTCGCTGCGGATTCTGATGCCGGCGTTTTTGATTTCCGAACTCAAACGCGCCTTCGAGATCGGCTTCCTCTTGTTCCTGCCGTTCCTGATCATCGACCTCGTGGTCGCTTCCGTCTTGATGTCGATGGGCATGTCGCTGTTGCCGCCGGTCGTGGTGTCGCTCCCGTTCAAGCTGATTTTTTTCGTGCTGGTCGACGGCTGGTCGCTGGTGGCGGGTAGCCTCGTGCAGAGTTACGGCGGGTAGAGCATGATCCGGAAAAGCCTGCCCTCGGACTTGATCCGAGGGTGGGCACCGCTTTTCCACAGCGACAGCAGCCTGTTCCTCCGCAGGAACCAATCCGGCCACAGCGGTTTATTGCTAGAGCGTTTTCCAGCGAAGTGGGTGCCGGTTCGCGTCAAGAAAACGCGTCAAAACAAAGAAATAGAGCCTCCGTTCCGATTCAATCGGAACGGAAATGTTTCAAAAACTGGAAGACCCCCATGAAAAAAATCGCAAAGGTCATTTTGGCTGGTGCCGCGACCCTCATCAGTTCGGCGGCTTCGGCCCAACAAGAGCGGACGGGAACGATTACCAAAGTTGACCGCATCAGCGGCACCGTCGCAATTCAACAGACGCAAAGCGGTACGACAGGCGCGAACATCGGCGGCGCGGAAGAATTCAAAACACCCCAAGGCTTGTCGTTAGACACGTTACATGCGGGCGAT
>Ga0137403_10009911_pt1 | contig 10570 bp, 8 predicted proteins | sample CZOMad2_1_16fung_FD_122057 | JGI IMG/M metagenome (GOLD analysis project Ga0137403, IMG submission 122057) | Vadose zone soil fungal communities from Angelo Coast Range Reserve, California, USA - CZOMad2_1_16fungal (Hybrid Assembly) | ecosystem: Environmental > Terrestrial > Soil > Vadose zone... | reverse complement strand
CTGGATCGTGAACTCGGCGTGGCCGGTCATCTCCTTGCCGCGCCTGAACTCGTGATCGAAGTGCTCTCACCAGGCAAGACCAATGAGGAGCGTGACCGCAGGGTCAAGCTTAAGCTTTACTCGCGCCATGGTGTGCACGAGTATTGGATTGTGGACGCCATGTTGCAACAAGTCGCAGTCTATCCCCGCGATCACGACCAGCTAGTTCTTGACCGCACTCTGTACGCTGATGACACGCTGGAATCTCCACAGTTGGCTGGTTTTTCGTGCAACGTTGCGAAGCTGTTCCTTTCACCGCCAGTTTGACTTGATTCACGAACCGGTGGCGCAGAACGCGCGTTCTGGAGGCCAGATTCACTCCTCTTTTTGAGCAGATCGCCGATTCACCCAGGCGAGGTCGATGAGAGCCAATACCGCTAAAGGTTTCCGTTTGTTGAAACGTCAACACAAGCGGTCCCGTCGACGGCGCGCGCGTTTGATTGAATGCATTACATTTGCGGCTTGCATCCTAATCTCTGGCTATCATCCAGCCCCGAACAAGGAGACACCAATACACACAAAGGTCGACCACCTCGTCTATGCAACGCCGGATCTCGCCCGGGGCGTCGAGAAGATCGAACGGCTCCTCGGCGCGCGCGCCGTTCCCGGCGGCCAGCATCCGGGGGCCGGGACTCGCAACGCGCTGATCGGCTTGGGTGATGAAACATACCTCGAGATTATTGGACCCGATCCTGATCAGCCAAAACCTGCCCGGCCGCGGCGGTTCGGGATCGACGAGCTTCAAGCACCCCGGCTGGTCACGTGGGCCGCGAAAGGAACGGACCTCGAAGCTATCGTTGAGAACGCAAAGAACCGCGGTATCGACTTGGGGCAAGTACAGTCTGGAAGTCGCCGCCGTCCAGATGGAGTGCTGTTATCGTGGCATCTCACCGTTTCGCCCGCTTTGAATGAAGGTGGAATTGTGCCGTTCTTGATAGACTGGGGATCGACCGCCCATCCAGCCGCGACCCTGCCTAAGGGTTGCGTATTGGCCGATCTTCGGGCCGAGCATCCGGATGCGAATCGGGTTCGTGGAGGGCTTTCGGTTCTCGGCTTGGATCTCCCCGTCGTCTCAGGCCCGGTTCCCGCTCTCATCGCTACTATCAAAACCCCGCACGGCAAGGTCGAGCTTCGTTAAGCGGCGGCGGCAGGCGGTAGTGAGAAATCGTCCGTGAATCCAAGGTGGTGCCGATAGACAGAGTCTTCTGGTGATCCACCCGCAGGAAGAGGCCTCGACGCGACCCCTGACGGTGGCGCTGAGCTGGACGATAGAGTTGAAAAAATGACGGTTGCCGCGGGCACACAACTTGGCCCTTATGAAATCCTGTCGCAGCTTGGCGCGGGAGGGATGGGTGAAGTCTATCGCGGCCGTGACACGCGCCTGGATCGTGAGGTCGCCATCAAAGTCCTGCCGGCTTCGTTCGCCAATGACGCAGACCGTTTGCTGCGATTCGAGCAGGAAGCACGCGCCACATCGGCTCTCAACCATCCGAACATCCTCACCGTTCATGACTTCGGCACGCACGAATGCGCGCCCTACATCGTTGCCGAGTTGCTTGAAGGCGAAGAGCTACGCGAACAGTTGAATGACGGTGCGCTGGCTCCACGAAAAGCGATTGACTACGCCCAGCAGATTGCAGCAGGACTCGCCGCCGCGCACGGGAAAGGGATCACTCATCGCGACCTTAAACCAGAGAATCTCTTCATCACAATCGATGGACGAGTGAAGATACTCGACTTCGGATTGGCGAAACTGAGACCGCCACGCGTCGAGTCTGTCGGCTCAGGTGTTGCGACTCGAAAGGCCATAACCGATGCGGGCACGGTTATGGGCACAGTTGGCTATATGTCGCCCGAGCAGGTGCGAGGCCAGGAAGCAGATCATCGCTCCGACATCTTCTCGTTTGGAGTGATCCTCTACGAGATGCTTTCAGGCAAGCGCACATTCGTGGGCGATTCTGCGATTGAAGTAATGAACGCGATCTTGAAGGAAGAGCCCGCAGAGTTGAGCGAGACAAATGCGAAGATCAGCCCTCAGCTTGAAAAGATCGTGCAGCGGTGTTTGGAGAAGCGGCCAGAGATGCGGTTTCACTCGGCGCACGATCTCGGCTTTGCATTGGGCACGCTGACGATGCCGTCGGGGTCTCGGTTGGATACGATGGCCGCGTTGCCTGCGGTGACCGAGACCACGGGCAAGGCGCGACTGTTCGGCAATGCGCGGCTGGCATGGATCGCGGCAGCGGTGGCGGTGCTGGCCTTGCTGGCGGCGTTGCCCTTCGCCGTTTCGCATCTCCGCCACGCGCCAGTGACAGAAGCCGCCGCTGTGCGCTTTAGCCTTGCCGCGCCGGAGAAGGTGACCACGCTCAGGGCGCCAGTCATCTCTCCCGATGGCCGCAACCTGGTCTTCCCTGCGACCGTTGAAGGGAAGATCGGTCTCTGGCTGCGCCCGCTGGGTTCCCTGACGGCGCAACCGCTGTCGGGCACGGAGGGCGGTGGCGCTCAGTTCTGGTCGCCGGACAGCCGCTCGGTCTGCTTCACCGCGGAGGGTAAGCTCAAGAAAGTGGATCTCGCGGGGGGACCACCACAAACGTTATGTAGTACTCAGGGGAACGTCAGGGGAGAACTGGGCGGCACGTGGAACCGCGACGGCATCATCCTCTTTACGAGAGGCAGAAGGATTTATCGCGTTTCGGCAGCGGGCGGCGAGCCGACGCCTGTGTTCGGGACAGACCAGGCAAATTACTCTAATGACTGCTTGCCTTCCTTTTTACCTGACGGTCGCCACTTCCTCTATCTCAGGACTGCCAGAGAGGAGGAAACTTCGGAAGTCTATCTCGCCTCGCTCGATGGCAAAGAACCGACGCGCCTGCTGGCGGCTGATTCACAGGCGGTCTATGCGGCATCTGCTGCTGGGAACGGCTATTTGCTCTTCGCACGCGAGGGGGCACTGCTGGCGCAACCGTTTGATGTGAGCAGTCTGAAGCCCATGGGCGAGCCGTTCGTGTTCGCAGACCAGGTAGCGGTCACTCCAAGCGGCAGAGGATACTTTTCCGTTTCAGACAATGGCATCGTGGTTTATGATCCGACCGGCATCCTCAGCAATCACCAGCTCGTCTGGGTTGATCGCGCGGGCAAGCTGCTTGAACCAGTCGGCGCGCCGGGAGTTTTTGCCTGGCCCAGGCTCTCGCCGGACGGGAAGCGGGTCGCAGTGGCGCGTCGGGACCCACGGAGCAAAACTTACGACATCTATGTGATAGACCTCGCGCGGGGCGTCAGCTCGCGGATAACCGTCGGCCCTGCCAATAATAGCTTTCCCATCTGGTCGCCCGATGGGACTCGCATCGCCTGGTCATCAAATCGAGAAGGGGCTTTTCAAATCTATCAGAAGCTGGCGAGCGGTGTCGGGCAGGAGGAGTTGCTACTCAAGTCAGACGTTGTCATAAATCCCCAAAGCTGGTCTGCGGATGGCCGATTCATTCTCTATACCCGGGTCGATCCGAAAACAAATAATGATGTGTGGGTCTTACCGCTCGACGGAGACCGCCAGCCATACCCGTTTTTGCAGACGAAGTTTTTCGAGGGCAAGGCGTGTTTCTCTCCCGACGGGCGCTGGATCGCTTACCAGTCAAACGATCAAGGAAGGCCCGAAGTGTCCGTGCAGACCTTTCCCGCCTCGAGTGGCAAGTGGGTGGTCTCCACCAATGGCGGCTTCCTTCCTCACTGGCGGGGCGATGGCAACGACCTGTTCTACATTTCCGCCGACAATAAGCTGATGGCGGTCGAGGTGAAGCTAAGCAGCAGCTTTGAGGCGGGCGTGCAGAAGGCGCTGTTCGATCTCGCGCCGGTGCGGGCGGTGGTAAGCAAGGGCTTCGGCTATACCGTGACGGCGGACGGTCAGCGCTTCCTCTTCGTGAGCGAGGCCGAGGAGACCGCCACTTTGAAGTATACGGTCGTGGTGAACTGGACGGCGGAGGTCAAGAAATGACGATGGCCGCGGGCACACAACTTGGCCCTTACGAAATCCTGTCGCAGCTCGGCGCGGGCGGGATGGGAGAAGTGTATCGCGCTAGAGATCCACGGCTGAGCCACGAGGTCGCCATCAAAGTCCTGCCCGCCTCGTTCGCCAATGACCCAGATCGTTTGCGGCGCTTCGAGCAGGAAGCTCTCGCAACTTCGGTGCTCAATCGTCCGAATATCCCTCACCGTTCATGACTTCGGTACGCCCGAAGGCGCTCCTTACATCGTAGCCGAACTTCTCGAAGGCGAAGACCTGCGAGCGCAGTTGAATGAAGGTGCAAGAACTGATGTTGGCCACGGGCTCAAAACTCGGTCCCTATGAAATCCTCTCGCCGCTTGGAGCGGGCGGGATGGGCGAGGTCTGGCGCGCGCGGGATACACGATTGAACCGCGAGGTCGCCATCAAGGTCCTGCCAGGCTCATTCGCCAACGACGTAGACCGGTTGATGCGATTCGAGCAGGAAGCGCGCGCTACGTCTGCGCTCAATCATCCGAACATCGTCACCATTTACGAACTTGGTGAAGTTGAGGCTGGACGCTTCATCGTGATGGAACTGGTTGAGGGGCGAACGCTGCGAGCATTGATTGATGAAGGGTCATCGATCGACGCGCTGGTGCAACTTGGAAGCCAGATGGCGAAGGCGCTGGGCGCGGCGCATGCGGCCGGTATTACACATCGTGACATCAAGCCTGAGAACATCATGGTGCGCAATGACGGCTACGTGAAGGTGCTGGACTTCGGGCTGGCGCGACTCGTGCCCGCTGCCATGGATGCCGAGGCAGCCACTTTACAATATACCCAGCCGGGAACACTCCTCGGCAGCACTCGCTACATGTCACCGGAGCAGGCGCGCGGCGAAAGTGTGAGCCATCCCTCGGACATTTTCTCTCTCGGAATGATCTTCTACGAGATGGCGACCGGGCAGCATCCGTTTGCGACAGATTCGATACTCGCCACGCTCAATGCCATTACTCAGCAAGTACCGCTCACCCCGTCACGTTTGAATCCTGAAATCCCTTCTGCGATTGAAATCCTGATCCTGCGAATGCTCGAGAAAGACGCGCGGCTGCGTCTCACGGCGGCAGAAGTTGAGATCGTGTTGGCTGCGATCGGAGGGCACGGCCTCAGCAGGGAGAGTCGCTCTCCGGTCCTGCTGCCACGCACACGTCATACAGTCGGCCGAGAGAAGGCGCACGCGGAGTTGCGTGAAGCCCTCGCTTCCGTTTTCGCCGGTAAGGGGTTGTTATTGTGCGTGCCAGGTGAGCCGGGGATGGGCAAGACGACTCTGGTCGAAGAGTTCCTCAGTGATCTGCGCGCCGGCACTCAGGCTTGTATCATCGCTCGCGGACGCTGTTCCGAGCGTCTGGCAGGAACGGAAGCGTACCTGCCGTGGCTGGAAGCGCTTGACGGCCTGTTACGCGGGGCGGATGGGCAGACGCAGCCGCGGATGTCGGTAGTGGGTAATGAGTCGATTGCGCAGACGACGAAGCGGCTTGCCCCTACCTGGTACGCGCAAGCCATGCCGCTTCAACCGGATGATTCTTCGCTTGAGCGACTGATTGCGGAACGGGCTGCTTCACAAGAACGCATGAAACGCGAATTCGGCGCGCTGTTGGAGGAAGTTTCCGAACGCCGGCCGCTGGTGCTCTTCTTTGATGACCTACACTGGGCGGATGTCTCGACGATTGATCTGCTGGCTTATCTGGCAAGCAAATTCGACTCGATGCGAGTGCTGATCATCGCAACCTATCGGCCATCGGATCTGCTGCTGGCGAAGCATCCATTTCTGCAGGTTAAGCCGGACTTGCAGAGCCGGGGCGTTTGCCGTGAGATTGAGCTCGAGTTCTTATCGTGCTCAGAGATCGAAAAGTACCTCGCGCTCGAATTCCCGGAACATCGCTTCCCTGCTGAACTCCCCGCGTTGATTCATTCCAAGACCGAAGGCAACCCGCTTTTTATGGCCGACCTCGTGCGCTACCTGCGTGATCGCGGCGTGATTGCCGAGGAGCACGGGCGATGGGTGCTCGCGCAATCGCTGCCCGGCATTGAGCGTGACTTGCCGGAATCGGTGCGCGGGATGATTGAGCGCAAGATCGCGCAACTGAGCGAAGAAGATCGGCGTTTACTGGTGGCTGCGAGCGTGCAGGGATATGAGTTCGATTCGGCGATAGTGGCGAAAGCTCTCGAGCTGGATCCGGCGGACGTTGAAGAGCACCTCGAGGCGCTGGAGCGAGTCTATGCGTTGGTTCGGTTCGTCAGTGAAAGGGAGTTTCCCGGACGTGTGCTGACGTTGCGTTATCGGTTCGTCCACGTGCTTTATCAGAACGCGCTGTACGCTTCGCTCAGGCCAACGCGAAGGGCTCAGTTGAGCGCGACGGTGGCAGGGGCGCTGCTCGGTTGTTACGGGAAACAGAGCGGGACGGTGGCTTCGGAGCTGGCGTTTCTGTTCGAGTCCGCGCGTGACTGGGCACGCGCTGCCGACTATTACCTGGTGGCGGCGAACAATGCCTCAGAAGTATGGGCCCTTCAGGAAGCGGGCGTGCTGGCGCAGCGTGGTCTGGAAATGCTGCGGCTGTTGCCTGACACGACTGATTGCGGGAGGCAGGAACTAAAACTGCAAACGATGCTGGGGCAATCGCTGATGGTCGTCAAAGGGTATGCCTTGCCGGAAGTCGAGCAGGCTTTCATCCGAGCACGCGAGCTCAGCTTGCAACTGAACGACATCCCTCAGCTTTTTCGCGCGCAGTTCAGCCTGGCGATAGTTTATGTTGTGCGAGCCGAATACAAACGCGCTTTCGAGTACGGGGAACAATGCCTGCGCCTTGCGGAAAAATCCCGGAACCAGGCGCTGCTTATGCAATCTCACTGGGTGATAGGGCTGAGCCACTGTTACATGGGCCAGTTCGCCGCCGCGCGCGATCATTTCGAGCAGACGATAGCCATTCACGATGCCGCCGGCATTGACTCGATGGTTTCCATGTACGGCGCCGTGCTCAGCCGCGCGCATCTGGCTCGAATGCTCCTCTATCTCGGCTATCCGGACCAATCACAGAAGGTGATGGATGAGGCGATCGCGAAGGCTGAGCGTTTGCGCCTCCCGGTCGCCCTCGCCAACACGCTCGCGCTGGCTGCTTACATGGAAGCATTTCATCACAACGTGCGGAAGACGCTGGAATTTGGTGCGGCGACGGCCTGGCAGGGCGAAGAGCACGGGCTGCCATATTACGCAGCCGTTGCAATGATGATGCGCGGGTGGGCGCTGGCCATGCAGAATCAGGAAGAAGAAGGAATCGCGCTTATTCGCCAGGGCCTGGCGTCGTCTCTCGCAATCGGAACCAGGCAGCAGCACGGCTACTTCCTGGCTCTGCTGGCTGAAGCTCTGAACCATGCCGGGCGGGTAGAACAAGGACTCGAGGCGCTCAGCGAAGCGATGAATGTGGCGACGCAAACCAATGAGCCATTCTACGAGGCCGAGCTGCACAGACTCAGAGGAGACGCGTTGGTGAAGGCAGGAGCCGCTTTGCCGTCGGAAGCCGAGTCGTGCTTTCACAGGGCCATCAAAATTGCGAGGCAACAGCAGGCGAAATCATTTGAGTTGCGCGCAGTAATGAGCCTTGCGCGCTTGTGGCGGCAGGAGGGCAGACGCGAAGACGGCCGGGCGATCCTTGCAGACATTTACGGCTGGTTCACGGAAGGCTTGGACACGGCTGATTTGAAAGACGCCAGAGTGTTGCTTGATGAACTCAGTATGTGATCCAGCCTTCACAGATTACGCAGATGACACAGATGAAAGCGCAACAGAAAGGACAGGAGGAACAGCGATGACACCAAACAAGGTCCAGCAGCTCGGACAAGCTGCAAAATCTGCATCCGTGGAAAAGATGCGAGACCCGCAGACCTATGCGATCATCGGCGCGGCTGTGTAAGTGCATCGGGTACTCGGATGCGGCTTTCTCGAGCCGGTGTACCACGAGTGTTTGGAAATCGAATTTGAATTCAACCGAATTCCATTTCTGTCAAAGGCGTCGCAAACCTTGAAGTACCGCCAGCGTACGCTGGTTCAAAGATTCTCTCCGGACTTCCTTTGCTACGACAAGATCATTCTCGAGATCAAAGCTGTCTTTGAATTGATTGATGAGCATCGAGCTCAACTCCTCAACTACCTCAGTGCAACGAGCTGCGGATTAGGTCTGCTCGTGAATTTCGGACATTATCCACGGGTGGAACACGAGCGCCTCCTCCCCAGACAGAAGGAATCACCGGATGTTTGTTTCTGAGATTTTAGCGTCTTTTCGCGTGTTTCGTGGGCAAATAGCTCTTTAATTTGTTCATCTTCCACTGATGCTTCTCTTCATCATTTTCTGCCCAATCGTGGCCGCGATCCTAATCATCGCGGGTGCGCCGGCTCGCTTGACGGCCTTGGTCGCGGCCGCTGTGACGCTACTTCTTGCCCTTCTGACGTGCAGTTTGTTTGGACGATGGGAATCCAGTTTTCAGTTTGTCACCTCGTTTACAATTTCTTCAGATTGGCAAATTCATTTCGCGACCGGTCTCGATGGCCTCAGTCTCATTTTGATTTTGCTGGCCGCTATCGTCACGCTGGCGGCGGTTTCGCAACGCATCGAACACGCCAAGGCGCTGCGCGTGGTGGACGCTTCCAAACGCCGGCTGCCGCTGCAGAAAAAAATCGGCGCGGGGATGACCGTTGAAGAATTTCGCGCAAAAGTAGCCGAAGGCGTGATCAAGCACGTAGGCTTACCCGAATCCGTTGCCATGGTCGCGGACAGCCTGGGCCTTGCGGTAGACGAAATCACCGAGACCATCGAGCCGAAAGTTGCCAGCGAACGCGTGCAGACCGAATACCTCACCGTCGAAGCCGGACAAGCCGCTGGCGTTCACCAGATCGCCCGCGGTCTCTGCAACGGCAAAGAAGTCATCTATATGGAATTGCAAATGTACGTCGGAGCAAAAGATCCCGGCGACACCGTAACCCTGACGGGACATCCGAACATCAGTCTAACCATCCCCGGCGGCTCCCACGGCGACATCGCCACCGCCTCAGTCGCCGTAAATTCCATCCCAGTCATCCTGGACGCCCCCGCCGGCCTACGCACCGCCAAAGACCTGCCTATAGGATTCTTCTCTCCCAACGCAAAACCGTAAACCCAGGGCCCGGCCTTCCGCCCGCCACAAAATAGGAACTATAGTTCGTACTGACCCAGGTTCAAACCGCTGCACAAGCCGGGCATTAAAGCTTCCGTCAGTTTCGAAGGGACTAGCACTATGCTGGATGTGATTCTGAAAAGGTTTACGCAGCCGGACGAGGTCCGGGTGTTTGAGAAGGGCAAATTTGAGCTGGTGACGTTGGGCGGAATGACCATTGGCCGCGCTTCGTATGAGCCGGGATGGAAATGGTCAGTCCATGTAGGTGCCGCGACCGGAGCGAAAAGTTGTCTCGTGGAGCATATTGGAATGGTGATTTCAGGATGCGCAACGGCGGCCATGGATGATGGGCGAGTGATCGAAATGCGCGCGGGCGATGTTTTTTATATCGGTCCCGGCCACGACAGTTGGGTGGTGGGCGATGAGCCGTATGTGTCGTTGCACTTTATGGGTGCAGAGAAGTATGCCGCGGCGAAAAAGTAGTCAGGATTTCTTCGGCTTCAGAGACTCTTAGTTATGTTTTACGAATTGTCCTTTTTGGCCGGTCAAGGAGTTGTAGAGCGTTTCGACAAACACATCTGAATTGACAAAGTCGTTGGACCATTTCTCCCAGGACGCCAGGATTTTACCCCGCTTCATTTGCTCCAGAGTTTTGTGGTCGTCGATGGCTTTCTGAACCACGGCGGAAGTTTCCTTGAGCATTTTGACGAATGCGCGCACGTCATCCAGGTCGGAAAGTGCGCCGTGGCCGGGAATCACTTTCACATCGGCGGGCAGTTGCGCGGAAGCTTTTTCCAGCGCGTCAATCATGCCTTGCACACTTCCTCCACTGGCCACATCGATGAAAGGATAACCGTAGCGGACGAAGTCGTCGCCCATGTGCACGACATTGTTCTTTGGAAAAAAGATGATGGCGTCGCCATCAGTGTGGCCGGAAGGAAAGTGCAGAGCGCGAATGTCTTCGCCGTTGAGATGCACGGTGACGTCGTGCTCAAACGTGATGATCGGCAGCCCGGTTTTTTCAGTCGGCTTCGAGTCCATTTTCAGGGAACCACCATTACCTGCTGTGCTGCCAGTCGCAAGACGCTTGCGAACATTGTCCTGCGCGATGACCGTAGAGCCGGAGTTGGCAAACGGCGTGTTTCCACCGGCGTGATCCCCGTGATAGTGCGTATTGATTACGAATCGGACCGGCTTTTCAGTAATGCCGAGATTTTTGAGAGCGGCCTGAATTTTTTCCGCGAGAGGAGCGAACTCGTCGTCCACAATGACGATTCCATCTTCGCCGACCGAAGCAGCGATGTTGCCGCCCTGTCCTTCGAGCATGTAAATGTTGCCGGAAACTTTCGT